>Ga0302121_10000095_pt1 | contig 54859 bp, 73 predicted proteins | sample CB21_surface_MG_FD_203120 | JGI IMG/M metagenome (GOLD analysis project Ga0302121, IMG submission 203120) | Marine microbial communities from Western Arctic Ocean, Canada - CB21_surface | ecosystem: Environmental > Aquatic > Marine > Oceanic | place: Canada: Western Arctic Ocean | collected... | reverse complement strand
ATGCAGGCAGAATCCTCACGAATATTATTCAGTTCTTTTTGAAGAGTAATCGCGTCATCTTTAGAATTTCGGTAGTGAATCATGATGTCAATACCTGCATTATGCAGATTTCGACATATAGCAGCTCCAATTCTTCTTGAACCACCGGTAACTAAAGCAAATTTTTTAGAGGACGTCATATTCATTAGATTATTAAAGTTAGTCTATTATAATCTACCTCATGAACAAATTACTCATGCAAATTAAAAGAGATGTCCAAATTCATAATAAATTAGTGGTAAAGCTAAAATAATGCTAAAAAATAATATCAGACCTATTCGCAGCTATGTTCTTCGTCAAGGAAGGCTAACTAAATATCAATCGGCTGCCCTCGATAAATTTTCAAGAGAATTTATTATCCCATTTCAAAATAAAGAAATTAATTTTGATTCTATTTTTAATTTATCTGAAAATAAAATAATTCTTGAGATAGGTTTTGGGATGGGTGATACAACTGCAAGAATTGCTGAAAATTCTAAGGATACTAATTTTATAGGTATCGAAGTACATTCCCCTGGGGTAGGCAACCTACTTAATAGAATTAATGAACAAGAGATTAAAAACTTAAGAATTATTCAGCACGACGCTGTTGAAGTATTAGAGAAAATGATTCCAAAATCTTCACTTGATGGGGTTCATATTTTTTTCCCTGATCCTTGGCATAAGAAGAAGCATAATAAAAGAAGGTTGATTCAATCTAATTTTATAGAAAAGATTAGGCATAAAATAAAAAAAAATGGTTATGTTCATATCTCAACTGATTGGGAAGATTATGCGTTATCGATTCTTGATGCATTCAAGTCTAATGATAACTTTTCACTTAAAACGGAAGAGTTTTTTGTTAAACCTGATTACAGGCCTAATACTAAATACGAAAATCGAGGTATTCGATTAGGGCATCAAGTATGGGATATATTATTTGTTAGGCAATAACCAGGATTGTATTTTACTATCCGCTTCCTCTACTCCTTTTTTCTTAAGGCTAGAGAATAATTGAACAGTACATTCAGTTTGATATAAATCACTCCATTGTTCCTTTGTTTCATTTTTAACCTCAGATAGAGTCCTTAGAGATTTTTCTCGCGACAATTTATCGCTTTTAGTCAAAAGAATGTGAATAGGCTTCTGCCGAGGAGCAAACCAGTCTAGCATTCTGATATCTAGCTCTGTGAGCGGTCTACGAATATCCATAACAATGATTAAGCCAACTAAACTCTCTCGTTCCTGGAGATATCGAGGTAATGTTTTTTGCCAATGATCTCTAATAGCTATCGGCACCTTGGCATATCCGTACCCTGGAAGATCGACGAGTGATTTGTCATCATCAATCTTAAAAAAGTTAATCAATTGAGTTCTACCTGGCTGCTTACTAACGTAGGCGAGACGATTTTGATTACTAAGAGTATTAATGGCACTCGATTTTCCAGCATTTGAACGACCAGCAAATGCTATTTCATAGCCGCCATCTTCAGGCAATTCATTGAAATGATTGGCTGAGATAACAAATTTAGCATTTTGTAGTAAAGCCATTTATGAATCCTTTAAAAGAAGTAAATGCTATCACGTTGAACCTATTTTAGTTAAAATGTCTCATTTTAAAACACAGTCGGAGTTTAAATGTTAATCAAAAACTATTTTTTTATTTTTTTAGGTCTAGCAAGTATGAGTTTTTCGTTGTTTGCAGAACCACAAAAACATTCAAATCAATATTTGTCTGCAAAAAAAATAGTAAATAATTTATGCATTGCATGTCATGCAATAGATGGTAATAGCACTATCAGTATGAATCCAAAATTAGCTGGCCAACATTCTGCCTACATTACAAAGCAACTCATGAATTTCAAAAATGGCTCAAGAGATAATGCGGTAATGGCAGGAATGGTAGCAAGTTTGACTGACGATGATATGAAAAGCCTTGGTCACTACTTCTCCAAGCAGAAACTTCAGCTGTCTGCAGCAAAAACTAATGGGAAGGGATCCTTAGGAGAAAAAATTTATCGTGGTGGTTTATCAGATAAAGGCGTACCGGCATGCGCGAGCTGTCATGGCCCTTCTGGTCATGGAGTCCCTGATGTTTATCCTAGACTAAATGGGCAACACTATGATTATTCTATGTCGCAGTTAAATTTATTCAGATTAGAAAAGAGAGCTAATGATGAGGGAATGATGATGAGGACCATCGCTCAAAAGTTAACTGACAAAGAAATGCAGGCGGTATCAGATTATATTCAAGGCTTACAGTAAATAGCCTCTAAATTTTCTTATACCATTTACCATAATTAAACTCCTGGAAATATAGGTCAAAGTTGATAGCTAATAACAATAAAAAAATGAGTTTTTCACAATTGATGAGCTCCATGAGATTCGCAATCACAATGTTATCTTTTGTGGGTATTGCTTCGATTATTGGAACAATATTAAAACAAAAACAGCCTTATGAAAGCTATATAATTAAATTCGGACAATTTTGGTTTGATATTTTTAGCCACCTAGATTTGTTTAATGTCTATCAAGCAATATGGTTCTTGATTATTTTAGTCTTTCTTATTGCTTCAACCTCTTTGTGTGTTAGCAGAAATAGTCCCGGTATCCTTAGAGAGTATAAAAAATTTCACGATCAAATTCGTGAAAAATCTCTTCGCTCTTTTAAGCATTGTTATGAAATAAGCCTCCCTTCATTTAATAAAATAGACCTAATTTCTTTGTTAGAAAAAAATAATTTTAAAGTTCGTGAGAAAAAAAATACTTCTAGCGATTTGTTGATCGTTGCAAAGAAAGGAAGTTTTCAGAAGTTAGGCTATATATTTACTCATCTTGCTATCATTATAATTAGTGCTGGAGGGCTTCTAGATGGGAACTTAAAATTAAAAACACAGGAATTGTTAGGGCTTAAGGAAATACAGTTGCTAGATTTACCATTATCTGAAATTCCTAGTAAAAATCGATTAGATTCAAATAATTTTTCATATCGGGCTAACGTATTATTAGCTGAAGGTGAAAAACAAGATGTTGGTGTCATTCCATCTAAAGACGGCTACTTAATTCAAGAGCTACCCTTCTCTGTTGGACTGAAAAATTTTAATATTGAGCATTATTCGTCTGGACAACCAAAATCTTTCGAAAGTGATCTAATTTTGACAAGTAAGTTGACAGGAAAAACAAAACAGCAAAAAATTAGTGTTAATAAGCCATTTACTTTTGAGGGAGTAACAATCTATCAATCAGATTTTCAAGATGGAGGTACAAAATTAAACATCTTAATCACTGACCTCCTGTCTAAAGATAAATCTCAGCCCATGAAAGCTGAAGTTTTTAAGAGTAACAATTTAATTTATATGGACCAATCATTTTCTTTTGAATTTGAGGACTTCAGGTTATTTAATATTTTGGATATTGATAACTCTCAAAAAAAGAATTCAAAAAACGTGGGACCAAATTTTACCTATAAAATTAGAAACGAATCTGGACAAGCGAATGAATACCAAACATATCAACTACCAATGAAGTTGGATGGAAGATACTTTTTTGTAAGTGGAATGAGAGCGACCCCTCAGGAAGATTTTAAGTTTCTTAAGATGCCTGCTGATTCTGAAAGAGGTCTTGATGGGTTTTTAATTTTTAAGAATTTAATTTTAAATGAAGAAACTATTGAAACAGCTATTAATCAAGTCATTTTATCTTCTGCCCCTAGTAAAGAAGTTAATGTTAATAATCTAAAGCTAAGTACATCAAAACTCTTTAAAACATTCCAGCAAGGAGGTTACAACGAAATAGCACTAGGAATTGATAAGAATATTCCAAACCAAGAGCAAGAATCTGCTGCAAGTGCTTATATTAAAATTATCCATTTAGTAGCTAATCAGGTACTGCTTGATTATAAGCGAAATAATACCTCAACTGAATTTTTTGGGCTTAAGGATTTATCTTTATTCACTCAGGACGCATTGAATGCATACAGCGATAGTTTTTTTTATGGGACCCCTTTATTTCTTGAATTAAAAGATTTTGAGCATGTCCAAGCCAGTGGATTACAGTTAACAAAATCACCAGGTAAGTTTTGGGTTTACCTTGGTTCTATGTTGTTAGTAATTGGAATTTTTTGTATGATTTATGTCCAAGAAGTAAGGTTGTGGGTGTTAAAAAAGAAAAATAGTAAAAATATTTTATTGACACTAACAACAAATCGCCATCATTTAACTTTTGATAAATATGCGCTCGAGATAAAAAACAAGATTAATTCATTGAGTAAAAAAGGATAAGTATGAAAGATCAAGTGAGTCTTTATAATAAATTTTTTATCGGCGGCCTAACTATTTTAGCCTTCTATGCCCTAATACAGTTTCATAATTATATGGATGGATATGAAGTTGCTATTCTAATTAGCTCTGTTTTTGGTTTCTCTTGGCTAGGATTTTCTTGGCGTAACTTTAAGAGTTACTTCATTATTATTTTTCTATTAGCTTTCTTATCAATTTTTATTTATCAGGGAAATTTATTAATTGTTGAAGAGAATTTCATCTTAAAATATTTTCTTTCCAGCCAATCAGCGATTATGTGGATGAGTGCTTTATATCCATTAAGCTTAATTATTTACTGGGTTCATCTTTTTAATTCTCAAGATTTTTCAGGGAAGTTAGCTTCTAGTTTAGTATGGATTGCAACGACTCTTGGTACGGCTGGGCTTCTTATTCGTTGGTATGAATCTTATTTAATTAGTATTGATATCGGACACATCCCAATTAGTAATCTCTATGAGGTATTTGTTCTATTTTGTATTATTACTGCACTAATCTATCTTTACTATGAGGAAAGAATAGGTACAAAGAAGCTTGGTGCCTTTATTTTAATTATTATTAATATTGCAGTAGGTTTTTTACTTTGGTATAGCTTTGCAAAAGGGGCGCATGAGATCCAACCTTTAGTTCCTGCGCTGCAGTCATATTGGATGAAAATTCATGTGCCAGCTAATTTTATTGGTTATGGCGCATTTGCAATTGCGGCAATGGTTTCTATGGCCTACCTTGTTGTAGACAAAGGATGGTTAACTAAATATCTGCCTGAAAAAGATGTTTTGGATGACTTGACTTACCGAACAATAGCTATTGGATTTATATTTTTTACAATTGCGACGATATTAGGTGCAGTTTGGGCAGCTGAAGCATGGGGTGGTTATTGGTCATGGGACCCTAAAGAAACATGGGCATTAATTGTATGGTTAAATTATGCGGCTTGGCTTCATTTAAGGCTAATTAAGGGTCTAAGAGGAAATTTACTTGCATGGTGGTCAATTGTAGGCTTATTTATAACGGCTTTTTGTTTTTTAGGGGTTAATTTATTTTTATCTGGCCTACATTCGTATGGTGAATTATAAAAATTTACTCTTTTTAAGTTAGAATTGAAATTGTGTTAATTATTTTCTAAGACTATAAATACAAATTATGACAAATAGTATTATATCCATTAAAGATTTAAGTTTTGGTTATGGTGACCGCCTTTTGCACACAGGAATTGATATGGAATTTCCACGGGGCAAAGTTTCTGCCATTATGGGTGGAAGTGGTAGTGGTAAAACTACTATTCTTAGATTAATCGGTGGACAATTAAAACCAACTTCCGGTCAGGTGGAGGTTGATGGCACAATCGTGCACAAACAAAATAGAGATGGCATTTATCGATTACGCCGAAAGATGGGGATGTTATTTCAGCATGGGGCACTTTTTAGTGACCTTTCAGTTTTTGAGAATGTTGCATTTCCTATGAGGGAACATACAAACCTCCCTGAGAATATAATAAAAGATCTAGTTTTATTAAAATTGAATGCTGTAGGTTTGAGGGGAGCGGCATACTTAATGCCCCCTGAATTATCAGGAGGTATGGCAAGGCGAGTGGCTTTAGCAAGAGCGATTGCATTGGACCCAGATATTATTATGTACGATGAACCATTCGCTGGCCTTGATCCAATTTCAATGGCAGTTATATGTGATCTAATTAGATCGTTAAATGATGCGTTAGGAGCTACCTCAATAATAGTAACTCATGATGTTGCGGAAACATTTTCATTTGCAGACTATATATATTTTGTCGCAGATGGAGTAGTTGCGGCAGAAGGGTCACCAAAACAACTAATGGCATCTAAATTACCTTTTGTTAAGCAATTTATTCATGCTGAAAAAGATGGCCCAGTACCCTTTCACTATAATGCTCCAAGTATGAAAGAGGATTTTGCACTTTGAATATAAATACGAAAACTTTATTAAAATTTTTTGAAAAAATAGGACGTTCTTTTTCAAGTCGTGCCCTTAGATTAGGTTCTGCGACTCGGCTTTTTTTTCTTATATTAATTTATTCTGCTGACAGTTTCAAAAGAATTCACCTGACTATTCGTGAAATTTATTTCACAGGGGTGATGTCTTTAGTAATTATAATTGTTTCTGCATTTTTCGTTGGAATGGTGCTTGGCCTGCAAGGCTATTACACGCTACAAAAATATGGGTCGTCTGAGGCTATTGGAGTATTAGTAGCGTTATCATTGGTAAGAGAATTAGGGCCTGTTGTTACTGCACTTTTATTTGCAGGAAGAGCTGGAACAGCCATAACTGCAGAAATAGGACTAATGAAAGCGACAGAACAATTATCAGCTATGGAGATGATGGCAGTAAGCCCGATTGCAAGAATTATTGCACCAAGATTTTGGGCTGGCGTAATTACAATGCCTATTCTAGCTTCAATTTTTTCAATGGTTGGTGTGCTGGGGGGCTATGTTGTAGCTGTTCCTATAATTGGGGTTGATGAAGGAGCTTTCTGGTCACAAATGCAAGCGAATGTTGATTTTAGATTTGATGTTATTAACGGGCTAATTAAGAGTGTGGTGTTTGGGATTGCATGTACAATTATTGCACTTTTTGAGGGTTTTGATGCACCCCCAACGGCAGAGGGTGTGAGTCGTGCTACAACGAGAACAGTTGTTACATCTTCGTTGGCTATTTTGGCTCTAGATTTTGTGCTTACATCATTTATGATTAGTGGTTAAAATAAACCAAAGACTAAAAGGATTACTATGGATAAAATTAAACTTGATGCATGGGTAGGAATATTTGTCGCAATTGGTGTTATTTCATTGCTTGGGCTTGCCATGAAGGTAGGAAATCTAACTTCTAATGATATTAGAGAAACTTATACGGTGACTGCAAATTTTGAAAATATCGGTGGCCTAAAACCGAGAGCCCCAGTAAAAGGTGCAGGTGTTGTTGTCGGTAGAGTTAATTCAATTGTATTTGATACAGAAGCCTATCATGCGGTTGTGAGTATTGATATTGATAAGAGGTACGTTTTTCCTAAAGACACATTTGCCAATATTTATACAGCAGGGTTATTAGGAGAGCAATATATAGGTCTTGAGGCCGGAGGCGAAGAGAAGAATTTGGAGCAGGGCGATCGCATTACACAAACTCAAGATGCTGTAGTCTTAGAAAAACTGATCAGCCAATTTTTGTATAGCAAAGCATCAGAGGAGGAATAAATTGAAATTTTTTTCACTAAAAAAATGCATTCTTACCTTTATAGCAATTATATTTTCGACTATAGTTTTTGCTGGACTTGGCCCCGATGAACTAATTAGGAAGACAGCAGACGATGTTATTTCAGCATTAAAGAGTGATGAAGCTATTCAGAATGGAAATAAGCAAAAACTATACCAATTAGCAGAAGAAAAAATATTACCAAGCTTTGACTTTGAAAGAATTTCAAGGTTAGTTCTAGGTAAAGCATGGCGGAAAGCAACAGACCTACAAAAAGAACAATTTAAAAGTGAATTTAGAAGTTTGTTATTAAGAACATATTCAATAGCTTTATCAAAGTACAAAGACCAGGGCATTGAAATTAAACCAATGCGCATGAAGGCTACTGACGAAATAGTTACTGTAAAAACAGAGATTGTTCAAGATGGAGCACAACCAATAAAAGTTAATTATGCTTTAGCTAAAGATGGAGATTCTTGGTTGGTATTTGATATTGTTATTGAGGGCGTAAGTTTGGTAACAAATTACAGAAGCCAATTTTCTAGTGAAATTAGAAAAGGTGGCATGGATTCATTAAATAAGAAACTAGCTAAAAAAAACAAGAGCAATAAAAATTGATGGAGTTCACTAAAGCTGAAAATAATACTTGGGTGCTAAGTGGTGATTTAACATTTGAAAATATTTCTAAAGTAATCGATAAAGCTAAAGACTTTAATTGGCAGCATTCTGTTAATCTGGATTTGAGTGGCGCGGAAGATGTCGACACCTCTCTTTTGGCACTTATTTTTTATTGGAAGCGATTAGCTAAAGTAAACAAAAAAAATGTTTTTATTTTTGCTGCCCCGGAAAATCTTATGAAACTTGCCAGGCTTTATGGTGCCGAAGAATTCATTTCAAGAAAAAACTAAATACCCCATTTTTATTAAAATAAGAAAATAATATGAAGCCCGCTATTATCTATCAAAACGTAAAAAAAAATTACGGATCAGTTAAGGCTGTAAATGGAATATCTTTATCTATTCCGCAAGGAGAATTTTTTGGATTATTAGGCCCCAATGGGGCGGGTAAGTCAACCATGATAAATATGCTTGGGGGATTAGCAACCCCATCATCAGGAAAAATTTCTGTTATGGGGAGAGATGTCCAAAAAGAATATCAAGAAGCAAGGCACCTGGTCGGTATTGTTCCGCAGGAGTTAGTCTTTGACCCGTTTTTTAACGTTAGGGAAATGTTGCGATTTCAAGCAGGTTATTTTGGAAAAGGTAGAGAAAATGATAGGTGGGTAGATGAGGTAATAGATCGCCTAGACCTGAGAGATAAAGCGAACACAAATATGAGGGCACTATCAGGGGGAATGAAGAGGCGAGCATTAATTGCGCAGGCACTTGTTCACAGGCCACCAGTAATTGTTTTGGATGAGCCAACAGCAGGCGTTGATGTAGAGCTAAGGCAGAAGCTATGGAGTTTTATTAAAGAGCTAAATAAAGAAGGCCATACAATTGTTTTAACAACTCACTATTTAGAAGAAGCAGAGGCATTATGTAATTCTGTAGCAATGCTGAGATTAGGAAAAATAGTGGCACTTGATACTACTAGAAATTTACTTAAGAAATTTTCAACAAAAAATTTAATGCTTCGGCTAAATTTTCATTCTAAGAAAGGCCTGCCCCAGTCAGTAAGAAATTTTTCTTATGTTGAATCCGATGGTGCATTTATTTTTCAATTAAAAAAGATTACTGATATTGCAGAAATTACTGAAGCTCTAAAAAAATCTAAAATTGAAATAATTGATATGCAAACAGTAGATACTGACCTTGAGAATGTTTTTTTGAAACTAACTGGAGCTAAATAATATTGGTCACCTTAAAGACTCAAATTATAGGCACTTGGACGCTACTTAAAAAAGAATTATTAAGATTCTGGCGGGTGGCTTTCCAAACGGTTGCCGCTCCTGTGATTACAGGAATATTATATCTTTTAATATTTTCACATGTTCTTGATAGTCGTCTTGAGGTTTATGAGGGTGTTCCTTACTCGGCATTCTTAATTCCTGGATTAATTATGATGTCACTATTACAAAATGCATTCTCGAACAGCTCGTCAAGCCTAATTCAGGCGAAAGTAATGGGAAATATTGTTTTTCTTTTATTAACTCCACTAAGTTATCTCCAACTATTTTTTGCATTCTTAGCAGCATCAATTGCTAGAGGTATCTTCGTAGGTGCATGTATTTACTTAATCGCGATTATCTATATTGATTTACCAATAGAGTATCCGTGGTTTTTATTCTTATTTGCATTGCTTGGTGGTGGACTTATGGGAGCCTTTGGAATTATTGCCGGCGTCTGGTGTGACAGGTTTGATCAAATGGCAGCATTTGGTAATTTTGTGATTATGCCATTGTCCATGCTATCAGGTGTATTCTATTCTATTCATTCACTGCCTGTTGCATGGCAAGGTGTTTCTCAACTAAATCCATTTTTCTATATGATTGATGGATTTAGATTTGGATTTTTTGGTGAATCTGATGTCTCCCCCTATTTTAGCTTAGGAGTTGTTACTTTATTTTTTATTGTTTTATCTTTTATTACTATCAGAATGCTAAAATCTGGTTTTAAATTAAGAAACTAGATGATGTCACCTGAAAAAATTAAGAGCACTATCTCTGAGAAACTTTCCTGTGAGTTTATAGAGATTAAAGGAGATGACGGAACTCATTTTGAGGCAATTATAGTCAGCAAAGAGTTTGAAAATATTTCTATACTAAAACAACACCAACTGGTGTATCAGTCTTTGGGTGAAATGATGGAAAAAGATATACACGCTTTGTCAATTAAAACTTACAAAGTAGATGAATGGAATCAACTAACTAAATAATAGCGGAGATAAAAACCATGACAACAAATAATAAAATTAAAGAATTGGTAGACGGAGATTCAGTAGTTCTCTTTATGAAGGGAAATCCAAAGTTTCCCCAATGTGGATTTTCCAGCACGGCCTGCCAAATTCTAGATGCATGTGGGGCAACTTATAAGACTGTTGATGTATTACAAGATCCTGAGATTAGGGAGGGTATAAAAGTTTATTCCAATTGGCCAACAATCCCTCAATTATATGTTGATGGCGAATTTAGTGGGGGAGCTGACATAATGAAGGAAATGTATGAGTCTGGAGAGCTAGCTAAGATTGTCTCGAGTAGTTAATCTTGGATAGACTTATTATTGAGGGCCAGAGAGAATTATTTGGTGACGTTTTAATTTCAGGGGCAAAAAATGCTGCCCTACCAATCCTTATAAGCTCTTTATTATCTTCGCAGAAATTGGTATTAACTAATGTCCCAAAACTTTTTGATATAAAAACGACAGAAAAGTTACTTAGTTTTCTTGGTGTGGAAATAGTGAAAGATGAAAATTCAATAGAATTAAGTGCAAAATCAATTAAGCATATAGATGCTCCATATGATCTAGTAAAAACTATGCGCGCATCAATTCTTGTTTTAGGCCCATTATTATCTAGATTTAGTAAGGCGCGCGTTTCACTTCCAGGTGGATGTGCTATAGGCTCTAGGCCAGTAGATATTCATATTCGAGGATTTGAATCTATGGGAGCAAAAATTAATATAGATCAAGGCTATATTAATGCTAGTGCGGAACATTTGCCTGAAGGTAAATTAATTGGTGCTAATATTAATATGGATCAGGTCACTGTAACAGGAACAGAAAATTTAATGATGGCTGCTACTCTTGCCAGAGGAGAAACTACTCTTGAGAATGCAGCGAAAGAACCTGAAGTGATTGATTTAGGTAATTGTCTGATTAAGATGGGAGCTAAAATTTTAGGTCTTGGTACAAAGAAAATTACAATCATAGGAGTCGAAAGCTTATCTAGTGCAAACCATAGGGTGATGTTTGATAGGATTGAAGCCGGCACATATTTAGTGGCTGCGGCAATGACTGGGGGAGAAATTTGCTGTCATGGAGTAGAGTCAGACAAAATAGAAGCTATTATTTTAAAGCTCAAGGAAGCTGGTGCAAAAATAAAGATAGAAGGTGAGAAGATTACTATTAAGAGTGATGGCCAATTAAAGGCTGTTAATTTAACAACATCACCATATCCCGGTTTTCCTACTGATATGCAGGCACAGTTTATGGCAATGAACACAGTGGCAAAAGGACCTAGTGAAGTTATAGAAACAATTTTTGAAAATCGCTTCATGCATGTTCAGGAATTAATCAGGATGGGTGCAAATATTGATATAAAAAAAAATACAGCTATTATTAAGGGTGGCGATGAATTGAGTGGAGCTAATGTTATGGCAACAGATCTAAGAGCTTCAGCTTCACTAGTATTAGCTGCACTTACAGCCAAAGGCGATACAGAAATTGAAAGAATATATCATCTGGATAGAGGATATGAGGAACTCGAAAAAAAGTTTAATAAAATTGGTGCAAAGATTAAAAGGGTTAAATAAATGATTACAATCGCTTTGTCAAAAGGAAGAATTTTTACTGAAACAATGCCAATGTTAAATGCAGCAGGAATTTTTTGTAATGATGATCCTGATGAATCTAGAAAGTTAGTTTTTGAAACTAATGAAAAGAATATTCAATTAATTATTGTTAGGGCTTCTGACGTCCCAACATATGTAGAATGGGGTGGTGCAGATCTTGGAATTGCAGGAAAAGATGTATTGGATGAGTACGAAGGAACTGGACTATATCAGCCTTTAGATTTGAAAATTGGGAAATGTAAGATGATGGTAGCTGCAAAGAAAGACTTTAACTATAAAGAGAAAATTTCTAAACGTGCGCATCTTCGTGTTGCAACAAAATATCCTAATGCTGCTAAGGAATTTTTTGGAAAGAAAGGTATTCATATGGACCTTATTAAATTATATGGCTCGATGGAATTAGCTCCGATTGTAGGCTTGTCTGATGTGATTGTGGATCTAGTTAGTACCGGAAAAACATTAGAAGCTAATAATTTAGTTGCTACAGAGGAGATCAGTGATATTAGTTCAAGGTTGATCGTAAATAAAGCCTCCTTAAAAATTAACAGAGAAATTTTGCAGCCATTAATCCTAAAATTTTCAAATGCTATAACTATATAAATTTGTGAATATTAAAAAACTAAATTCATCCGATGATAGCTTTTATAAAGAGTTAAAGTCTTACTTGTTATTTAATGGCGAAGATAACGATGAAATTATTCAAACAACTCAAACTATTTTGAATGAAGTCAAAAATTTTGGGGATAAAGCGGTATTAGATTACACAAATAAATATGACCGAGCTGGGGTGAAGAAGAATTTAGATTTAGAGATTAGCCAAAATGAACTAAATGATGCATTAAATAGAATACCCTCAGAAATAAGATCATGCCTAGAAATTTCTGCACAAAGAATTAAGGAATATCATCAAAAACAAAAAGCAGAATCATGGTCATATAAAGATAAACAAGGTTCTACATATGGTCAAAAAATATCCCCAATAGACAGAGTCGGTCTTTATGTGCCTGGAGGAAAAGCTGCATATCCTTCATCAGTATTAATGAATGCTATTCCAGCAAAAGTTGCTGGGGTTAAGGATTTAGTAATGGTCGTACCGGCTCCAAAGGGTGAAAAAAATGATTTAGTTTTGGCTGCTGCAAAATTAGCTGGGGTGAATAAAGTATTTACTATTGGTGGTGCTCAAGCAATTGCAGCGTTGGCTTATGGAACGGAAACAATTCCAAAAGTTGATAAAATTGTTGGACCAGGAAATGCGTATGTTGCAGAGGCTAAAAGAAAAGTTTTTGGAATAGTTGGTATTGATATGATTGCTGGCCCCTCAGAAATACTTATTATATGTGATGGTAAGACAGATCCAGATTGGATTGCGATGGATTTATTTTCCCAGGCAGAGCATGACGAGATGGCTCAATCAATTTTAATTTCATCTGACGAGAATTTTTTTGAAAGTGTTTTAAATAGTATGAAAAGATTAATTGAAGAGATGGACCGAAAAGATGTGATAGTAACTTCATTAGAAAATAGAGGTATATTTATACTCGCAAAAGATTTAGAGGATGCTGCATCTATATCAAATTTCATTGCACCTGAACACTTAGAGTTATCCGTAGATGATCCTGAAAGTTTAGTTTTGAAGATAAAGCATGCTGGCGCTATCTTTATGGGTAGAAATACTAGTGAGGCTGTCGGTGATTATTGCGCTGGCCCAAATCATGTATTACCTACATCTGGAACGGCGAGGTTCTCATCTCCTTTAGGAGTATATGACTTTCAGAAGAGATCAAGCTTGATATTTTTATCACCAGAATCAGCAAGCGAACTGGGGGAAATTGCATCAGTGCTTGCAAATGGTGAAGGGCTTAGCGCCCATGCTAGATCAGCACAATATAGAGTTATAAAAAAATAGTATAATGAGCAAATACTGGAGTGATGTTGTTTATAAATTAACCCCATACATTCCAGGGGAGCAACCTAAAGGAAATTTATCACTAAAGCTAAATACCAATGAAAACCCTTATGGACCCAGCCAAAAAGTTCTTGATTCAATTTCAGCTGCTAGCAATGACCAGTTAAGACTTTACCCAGATCCAGAAAGTGATTTATTAAAATCTACCATATCAAATTATTATAATATTCCTATGAATTCAATATTTATAGGCAATGGATCAGATGAGATACTTGCATTTATTTTTCAGGGGTTTTTTAAGAATAAGTTACCAATTCTGTTACCAGATATTACGTATAGCTTTTATCCGGCTTACTGCAGTCTTTACGATATTAAATATACAAGAATCCCATTAGATGAAAAATTTAATATTGATTTAGAAGATTACTTGATTCCTAATGGGGGTATTATTTTCCCAAACCCAAATGCCCCCACCGGAATTCCTAAGCACTTAGTTGATATTGAAAATCTAGTAAAAATAAATCAAGACAGTGTGGTTGTCATTGATGAAGCTTATGTAGATTTTGGCACAGAATCAGCAGTTGAATTAGTAAATCAATATAAAAATTTAGTTATAACTCAGTCATTCTCAAAATCAAGATCATTAGCAGGCATGAGGCTAGGGTGTGCTTTTGGTAATGAAGATTTAATTGAAGCACTTAATCGTATTAAAAATAGTTTTAATTCTTACCCTATCGATCGATTAGCTCAGGTAGCAGGTATTGAAGCAATTAAGGATGAAAATTACTTCAATGAAGCTAGGTATAAAATTATTCAAGCAAGGACATTTTTAGAGAAAGAATTGCTTTTAATGGGTTTTGAGACCCTACCTTCAGGTGCAAATTTTATATTCACAAAGCATAGATCAAAAGATGCAGTTATGATTTTTAAAAAATTAAGAGAGTCTGGTGTAATAGTCCGTCACTTTAATGAGCCAGAAAGAATTTCTCAGTATTTAAGGATTACTATTGGCACTCAAGACGAAATGAGAGAATTTATTTCTATTTTAAAGGCGATAATTTAGATGAAAAAAAAATATCTCGATTCAAAATTATGTAAAGTATGCAATAGGACCTTTACTTGGAGAAAGAAATGGGAAAAAGTCTGGGATGAAGTTAAGTATTGTTCAGAGCGTTGTAGAAGATCAAATTAGTCAAACTCATGATAAAATCACGGTATGAAAAGAACAGCCAAAGTTACTAGAAAAACACTCGAAACAAATATTTCAGTTGAGATTAATATTGATGGTTCTGGAAAATCTGATTTAAATTCAGGAATTGGTTTCCTAGACCATATGATGGAACAAATTTCACGTCATGGTTTGTTTGACATCACAGTAAAGGCAGAAGGAGATTTGCATATTGATGCTCATCATACTGTAGAGGATATTGGTATTACCCTAGGACAAGCTTTTTTAAAAGCTATGGGCGACAAATTGGGTATTCGTCGATATGGTCATGCGTATGTTCCGCTTGATGAAGCCCTATCAAGAGTTGTACTTGATATCTCAGGAAGGCCTGGCCTTGAATTTAATACTGAATTTACAAGAGCAAGAATTGGTGATTTCGATGTTGATCTTTTCCATGAGTTTTTTCAAGGATTTACTAATCATGCAAATGTAACTCTGCATATTGATAATCTAAAGGGTGAAAATTCTCATCATCAGGCAGAAACAATTTTTAAGGCATTTGGCAGGGCTCTAAGAATTGCTGTTGAGCATGATGAAAAAATTAAAGGTGAAAGCCCATCAACTAAGGGCTCGCTTTAATCTTAATTTATTTAATCAATTTATGATTGCAATTATCGATTACGGAATGGGCAACCTCAAATCTGTCCATAATGCATTTAAATTCATAGCTCCACAAATAGAATCTGTTGTCACAAGTGATCCAGCGATTATATCAAAAGCAGAAAGGGTTGTTTTTCCGGGGCAGGGCGCTATGCCAGATTGCATAAGAGAGCTGGATAAAAGAGGGCTTAGGGAAATTGTAATCGAATCAGCAATGAACAAACCCTTTTTGGGGATATGTATTGGACTTCAGATGTTATTTGATAAAAGTGAAGAGGGCGATGTTCAGGGTCTAGGAATTCTTGAAGGAAGTGTAAATCGATTTAAGTCATCAAAAAATTTGAAAATTCCACATATGGGTTGGAATGAAGTTCATCAAAATGTTCCACATCCAGTCTGGAAAAATATTGCCGCCAATGAACGTTTTTATTTTGTTCATAGTTATTATGTTCAAGAATTAGATACCTCTATAAAAACTGGCTCAGCAAATTATGGCAACTCATTTACAGCCGCCATTGCCCATAAAAATATTTTTGCGGTGCAATTTCATCCTGAAAAAAGTGCTGAATCAGGGTTACAATTGTTAAAAAACTTTATTTCATGGACATTGTAATCTCTACGTTATGTTAATTATCCCAGCAATAGATCTAAAAGATGGAAAGTGCGTTCGCCTTAAACAAGGCCGAATGAATGAATCAACAATTTTTTCCGAAAATCCGGCTGAGATGTCAAGGCAATGGGTTGACCAGGGTGCCAGAAGATTGCATTTAGTAGATTTAGATGGTGCCTTTGCGGGTAAACCCGTAAATGACATTGCTATTAAATCTATTGTCAGTGAGCTGGGGGGTGGAATTCCTATTCAATTAGGTGGTGGTATTCGGAATCTTGATACAGTAGAAAGCTTTTTAAACAGTGGTGTCGATTCAATTATTATCGGCACGGCAGCAGTTACGAACCCTGAATTCTTACAAGAAGCCTGCTTAGCGTTTCCAGGTCAAATTATTGTAGGGCTTGATGCTAAAGATGGTGATGTTGCCATTAATGGTTGGGCTGAATTAACTGGCTATAATGTAATTGATCTTGCTAAGAAATTTGAAGATTATGGAGCAGAGTCTATTATCTACACTGATATAGGTCGTGATGGAATGTTGGGGGGCGTTAATATTGATGCTACCGTCAAGCTATCTGAATCTTTGATAATCCCAGTTGTTGCCAGCGGTGGAGTCTCAAATCTAAAAGATATTGAAGATTTATGTGAGGTTTCAAATACTGGTATTCGTGGAGTCATAACAGGCCGCGCAATTTACGAAGGCACACTAGATTTTAGTGCTGCACAAGAATTAGCTGACGACCGGACTAGGCCATAATGGGATTAGCAAAAAGAATAATTCCATGTTTGGACGTTAATGCTGGAAGAGTCGTTAAAGGAATAAATTTTGTAAGTCTACAAGATGCTGGAGATCCAGTTGAGATTGCAAGAAAGTATGATGAAGAAGGCGCAGACGAATTAACCTTTTTAGATATTACAGCGAGCTCAGACAACCGTGGTTTAATCTTAGATATTATCGAGTCAGTTGCAAAAGAGATATTTATACCATTAACGGTTGGTGGAGGTGTTCGCTCAACCGATGATGTTAGGTGCTTATTAAATGCAGGTGCTGATAAGATTAGTATAAATACTTCAGCCATTCTTAATCCAAAATTAGTCGCTGAAGCATCTAGCCGTTTTGGTTCTCAGTGTATTGTGGTAGCCATTGATGCAAAAAAAGTAGGCGACCATTGGGAGGTATTTACTCATGGTGGGAGGAATCCTACTGGCTTAGATGCAGTTGAATGGGCAAAAAAAATGGTTAATCTAGGTGCCGGTGAATTATTATTAACAAGTATGGATAGGGATGGCACAAAAGTAGGGTTTGATATTGATTTGACTAAGCAAATTTCAGATGCTGTTGAGGTCCCTATTATTGCTTCTGGAGGAGTTGGTAATCTTCAGCATTTAGTCGATGGGGTATTATTGGGTGGTGCTGATGCTGTATTGGCAGCAAGCATTTTTCACTATGGAGAATATACTATCCGTGAAGCAAAAGAATTTATGAGTAATAACGATGTGGAAATAAGGCTATGAGAACATATTTAGATAGCATTATCTGGAATGAAGATGGCTTAGTTCCTGTGATTGTCCAGGATATTATGACAAACAAGGTCATCATGTTCGCCTGGATGAATAAAGAGACGTTAAAACAATCTATTGAAAAAAGAAAAGCAATTTATTGGTCACGCTCAAGAAAAAAAATTTGGATGAAGGGTGAAGAATCTGGGCACATTCAATACATAAAAGAAATATTATTAGATTGTGATAGTGATGCATTGCTTATTAAGGTTAGGCAGGAAGGTGGTATTGCATGCCATACAGGAAGAGAATCTTGTTTCTTTAATAAGATTGATATGGAGACTAATGGTTTGATTGAAGTAGAGGCAATAATTAAAGACCCTAATGAAATTTATAAGGATAAAAAATGATGGATAGCTATCTGGAGAATCTCTTAAATTTAATTAAGTCTAAAAAAAATGATGATACGTCCATTTCCTATACAGCCAAACTACACTCAAAAGGTATTAATGAGATTTTAAAAAAAATTGGTGAAGAATCATCTGAAACAATTATTGCTGCTAAGGGAGACAGCAATGATGAGTTAATTCATGAGATAGCTGATTTATGGTTTCACTGCTTGATATTGTTGTCAGTAAAGAATTTAAGAGTGGAAGACATCATAAAGGAATTAAAAAGTAGGGAAGGCGTCTCAGGTATTGAAGAAAAAATTAATAGGAAAATTAAATAAAGACTATGAATGACTGCATTTTCTGCAAAATTATAAATAAAGATATTCCAGCATCAATTATTTATGAGGATCAAGAATTTTTAGTTTTTGAAGATATTAAGCCGATTGATAAGGTTCATCTTCTGATTATACCTAAAATACATATTGAAAATCTTATGGAATGTAATGATGCTAACCAGATAATGCTTGGGAAAATGCTATTACTTGGAACTAAGCTTGCAAATCAGTTAGGCCTAAAAGGATATAGAACAATGATAAATTCTGGAGCCGAGGGTGGGCAAGAGGTATTTCATATGCATTTTCATGTTTATGGTGGCAGTGATACTTTAGTTAAAATTTAAAAGGAGAATACTCATGCCAGGAATTAAAGAGTTATTGATTATTTTATTGGTTGCCATAGTCATTTTTGGAGCCGGAAAATTGAGAAATATCGGGAGTGATCTAGGAGGAGCGTTAAGAAGCTTTAAAGAAGGTATGCAAGAGAAAAATAAAAAGAAAGTTTCTAGGAAAAAATAATTGAATGTTTGATATTTCTTTTTCAGAGTTATTGATAGTTATTTTTGCTGTAATACTTTTTATTTCACCAAAAAATATTCCTTCAATAGCAAGGACTTCTGGAAAGATGCTGAAAAAATCTAAATCTTTTATGGCAGACATTAAAGAAGAAATTGAGAGAGAAGATAAATTTAAGGAGCTAAAAAAAATACAAAAAGAAATAAAAAAGAGATCATATAAGCCTTGAATTTCCCTCAAGCATTTTTTCATAATTTCAAGGAGCTTAGATGGTCTTTGATAAAGTCATTCTTAATTCTTATTGGAATCTTTCTCTTGCTGTTTCCTTTTGCAAATGAAATTCATCATTTCTTTGCAAAGCCCTTATTAATTCAAATGCAATCAGAAAATGCTTCAATTATAAGTACAAAATTGACAGCAACTTTTATTGTCCCATTTAAAATTACCTTATTTTGTGCTTTTATAATTTCACTCCCACTTATTTTTTGGCAAATATGGTTATTTGTATCACCCGGTCTATATAAAAAAGAGAAATTTTTTATATTTTGGGCATTACTGATGAGTTACATTCTATTTATATTGGGTAGCTTGTTTGTTTATAACCTTGTATTTCCTATTATTTTTAATTTTTTCATTTCAATGACTCCAGATGAGGTCAATCTTATGGTTGATATATCTAGTTATCTAGAAATGATTATTGCGTTATTTTTAGCATTTGGATTTGCATTTCAAATCCCTATTATTTTAGTAACATTAGTAAAATTTAGATGGGTTAAGCTTAAAAGTATTAAAAAAAATAGACCTTTTCTAATTGTATTAGCATTTATATTTAGTGCAATATTTACTCCACCAGATGTTATTTCTCAGATACTTTTGGCTCTCCCTATGATATTTCTGTTTGAATTAGGAATTATTTTCGCAAAAAACATTACAATTGATTAGTTTAATGCTATTAGTTTTGTAACTAATTTTGTATAATGCGGTCACAAAAAGACCAAATTACAATTTTTAACTTTTATCCCACTAATTAATCGGACTTTTCATGACTGATGAGAATAAAAAAATTGATCTTAACAGAAGAAAATTTTTATTAACTGCGACCTCAGTAACTGGCGCAATTGGAGTTTCAGCTGCAGGCATTCCTTTTGTTTCTAGTATGCTTCCTAGTGAAAAAGCAAAAGCAGCTGGTGCAGCAGTAGAAGTCGACGTGGCAGGCATTAAGTCAGGGGAACTTAAAGTCTCAGAGTGGCGAGGTCAGCCTGTATGGATTCTAAATCGTTCAGATGCAATGATAAAAAAATTAGATAACAATAAAGAATTAGCTGACCCAGATTTAAAAGTGATTTCTCAGCAGCCAAAATATTGCCAAAACAAAACTCGCTCCATTAAATCAAATTTACTTGTTGTTGTTGGTATATGCACTCACCTTGGATGTGCACCCTCACCAAAACTATCACCAAAAGGTGACATGGGAAGCGAGTGGGAAGGGGGATTTTTCTGTCCTTGCCATGGCTCCAAATTTGATTTGGCTGGTCGAGTATTCAAAGGCTCTCCTGCACCAACAAACTTAGTTGTTCCACCTCACAAATATATAAATGAGAATACTGTTCTAATTGGTGAAGATCAAGAGGGAGTTGCTTAGTATGGCAAAAGACTCAAATACTAGCTCAACGGGTATGCTTGGATGGATCGATGAAAGATTTCCTCTTTCATCATTTATTAAGAATCATTTAACCGGATACTACGCCCCAAAGAATTTTAATTTTTGGTACTTTTTCGGAGCGCTTGCACTATTTGTTTTTGTAATGCAAATATTAACAGGCATTTTCTTGACTATGCATTACAAGCCATCTGCAGCTGAAGCATTTGCCTCAGTTGAATATATTATGCGGGACGTCTCATTTGGTTGGCTGATTCGATATATGCATTCCACTGGATCTTCATTATTTTTTGTAGTGATTTATCTTCATATGTTTAGAGGTCTGATGTATGGATCATATCGTAAACCTCGAGAGCTCTTATGGTTGTTTGGAGTATTTATTTTCCTTCTATTAATGGCTGAAGCCTTCTTTGGATATTTATTACCTTGGGGACAAATGTCTTATTGGGGAGCACAGGTTATCGTTAATTTATTTACTTCGGTACCTTTCATAGGCGCTGATTTAGCAGAGTGGGTTCGAGGCGACTATTTAGTTTCGGATGCAACATTAAATCGTTTTTTTGCATTTCATGTTATTGCTCTACCTTTGGCTTTAGCAGGCTTAATTTTTGGTCATTTGATTGCTCTTCATGAGGTAGGATCTAATAATCCAGATGGAATAGAAATTAAAGATTTGAAAGACAAGAAAACAGGTATTCCTTTGGATGGTATTCCATTTCATCCTTATTATACTGTGAAAGATTTAGTTGGGCTTTCAGTATTTCTTATAGTATTTGCATCAATTATATTTTTCGCTCCAGAAATGGGTGGATACTTTCTTGAAGCAAATAATTTTGTCCCTGCAAACCCATTAGTGACTCCAGATCATATTGCACCAGTTTGGTATTTCACTCCTTTCTATTCTATTTTAAGGGCGGTGCCCCCACTTTTTAATAGTCAATTTCCGGGTGTGGCTGCTATGGGGTTATCAGTTTTAATTTTCTTCTTGGTCCCTTGGTTAGATAAAAGTAAAGTAAGGTCAATTCGGTATAAGGGTGCTCTTTATAAAAAATGGCTTAGTACTTTTGTTATAAGTTTTATTGTTTTGGGATATCTTGGAACTGTCCCATCAAATATATGGGGGCAGTTTTATAATGTTATTCCTATTATTGGTGGCAAGGATGTCGCAACAATTATTGCAAGAATATTTACGATAACTTATTTTTTATTTTTTATCTTAATGCCTATTTATAGTAGTAAAGATACTACAAAACCTGTTCCTAAGAGGGTAAGGATGTAATGAAAAATATAATAATTAGTATTGCTATAATTCTTTCATTCTCATCCTCTTACGCTTCAGATAGTCTTAAGCTTCAAAAAGCACCTATTGATCTTAATGATAAAATTTCATTGCAAAAAGGTGCGAGAAACTTCGTAAATTATTGTTTAAATTGCCATAGTGCAAGTTATATGAGATACAACCGACTAACTGATATTGGCTTGACTGATGACTTAATTAAAAATAATTTATTATTTACTTCAGATAAAGTTGGCAATCCTATGTCGATTTCTATGAATAATATTGATGCTAAGAAGTGGTTTGGTGCGGCTCCACCTAATTTATCGGTTACTGCAAGGTCTAGAGGTGCAGATTGGATATATAGCTATCTCAGAGGATTTTACAGGGATAGGTCAAGAAGTATGGGCTGGAACAATACGGTTTATGAAAACTCAGCAATGCCTCATATTTTATGGGAGCTTCAGGGCGAACAACACCTTGATGATAAAACTCATGAGCTTGAATTAAAGATTCCAGGAAAATTATCTCCAACCGAATACGATCAATTTGTTGGTGATATAACAAACTATATGGTATTTATGTCTGAACCAGGACAACAAAAGAGGAGGCAAATAGGTTATTATGTGCTCGCTTTTCTCTTCTTACTTTTAATCCTGACGATTAATCTCAAAAAGGAATATTGGAAAAATATTAAATAATTATGATGAAACTATACTCAAACTCAATCGATCCATTTAGCCATCGTTGCCGTATTGTCCTTTTTGAAAAAGGCATGGATTTTGAAATCATCGATGTAGACTTATCAAATAAACCAGAAGATTTGTCAATCTTGAGCCCATATTCTGATTCACCAGTTTTGGTAGAGCGAGATTTAGTTCTTACGGATGCGAATATTATTAACGAATATATTGATGAAAGATTTCCTCATCCACAGTTAATGCCGGCAGACCCAGTCATGAGAGCCCGTGCGCGATTATTTCTTAAAGACTTCGAGAATCAATTGTTTGTCCATATGAAAGCTCTTGAGTCCAATGAGAAATCGAAAAAAGATGCAGCTAAAAAAGTTGTGACTGAAACATTAATTCAACTGACTCCAATTATTTCTAAGCAGGAATATTTATTACATGAAGAGTATTCGATGTTAGATGTCGCAATGGCACCACTTCTTTGGCGAATTGATCATTATGAAATTAAGTTACCGAATTCTTGTTTGCCGTTACTTAAATATGCAGACAAAATATTTAAGAGGCCTTTATTTGATAAGGCAATGTCGCCAGCAGAGAAGGCAATGAGAATCTAAATTAGATAATGCTATCTAATAAGCCATATTTAGTAAGGGGTATTTTCGATTGGTGTGTTGACTCTGGCTTAACTCCTTATCTTTCTGCAAAAATATTACCTGGGGTAAGACCCCCTAAATCTCATGCAAACGCAGAAGAAATTATTTTAAATATTTCCTCGACAGCAACAACAAAATTAATTATAGATAATGATTTTATCTCTTTTCTTGCAAGGTTTAACGGGGTTAATGAAGAAATTTATATTCCAATGGCCTCCGTTTCAGGTATTTATGCTCACGAGAATGGAGAGGGTATATTCTTTGAAATCAGTAGAAAAAAACAAGAGTCTTCAGAGAAAAAAATCTCTCTAGATAAACCAAATAAAAATAATAATCGTTCACATCTAACATTAGTGAAATAAAAAACTAGTTCCATTTAAAAAAAATTGATATAGTTACGTTTTTCAAATATGCCCTCTTAGCTCAGTTGGTAGAGCAACGCACTTGTAATGCGTAGGTCGTCAGTTCGAATCCGACAGAGGGCACCATTATATCACCAGTAACTCATTATTTTGTTTGACAAATATAGTAAAATCCCCCATAATTTTGGGTTAGGTTTGGAGGGGTGGCCGAGTGGTTAAAGGCGACGGACTGTAAATCCGTTCTCTCTGAGTACGTAGGTTCGAATCCTACCCCCTCCACCAAGCTTTACTACTTATTTAGAGGGGTTTTAGTGTGGGTTTGCGGGTGTAGCTCAGTTGGTAGAGCATTAGTTTTCCAAACTAAATGTCGCGAGTTCGAACCTCGTCGCCCGCTCCAGTATCCAGAATTTTGGATTCGCCCATGTGGCTCAGTGGTAGAGCACTCCCTTGGTAAGGGAGAGGTCGCGGGTCCGATTCCCGCCATGGGCACCATTAATTTATGAAGGTGAGTCGGAACTAGGTTCAGACTGTTTTATAAAGAGATCTATTAGATAATAAGATTTAGGCCAGTAGCTCAATTGGTAGAGTATCGGTCTCCAAAACCGAGGGTTGGGGGTTCGAAGCCCTCCTGGCCTGCCATATAAAAGGAAGATGTAGAAGTGAATATAAATATTAGACTTACATTATCATCTTTGCTCTTTGCTGCCGGATTAATAGGCTTCTATCTTCTATCCGACCAACCAACGGTAGTAAGATTATTAGTATTATTAGTAGCAATAGGTCTTGCTTTTGGAGTTTTTTCAAAAACTCCCCAAGGTAAAGAAGCTATTGAATTTATCAATAATGCAGTAACTGAGGCAAAAAAAGTGGTGTGGCCAACCAGACAAGAGACAATTCAGATGACGTCAATTGTTTTAGTTTTAGTTATAATTGCCGCAGTTTTACTTGGTTTGGTTGATACTGGATTTTCGTACATTATAAATTTATTATTGGGGCTTAATTAATGTCAAAGAAATGGTATGCAGTTCAAGCATTTTCAGGTTATGAAAAAATTGTTCATAGAACTCTATTAGAAAGAATAGAACAATCTAGTATTGGTGATTTATTTGGAGATATTCTAGTTCCAGTTGAAGAAGTGATTGAAATGAAATCCGGACAAAAGACCCTTAGCGAAAGAAGACTTTATCCTGGTTATGTCTTGGTACAAATGGATATGAATGATGACAGTTGGCATTTAGTGAGAAGCACTCCAAAAGTTACTGCATTTATAGGTGGATCGGCTCAAAAACCAACACCAATAAAAGATAAAGAAGTTGATATTATTTTACAACGTATGGATGACAGTAAAGTTAACCCAACGCAGAAGATGACTTTTGAAGTTGGCGAATCAATAAGGGTGATTGATGGGCCATTTAAAGATTTTTCAGGCATGGTTGAAGAAATTAACTATGAAAAAAGTAAGCTTCGTGTTTCTGTAGTAATCTTTGGTCGGGCAACGCCTGTTGAATTAGAGTTCGGTCAAATAGAAAAAGAAGTTTAAAACAGTTTGGGAGCTTTTATAAAAAGCGTTTGAACCAAAATTTAGGAGAAATAGAAAATGGCAAAGAAAATTGAGGGCTACATTAAACTCCAAATACCAGCAGGTAAAGCAAATCCTAGTCCACCGGTGGGGCCAGCATTAGGGCAACGAGGCCTAAATATTATGGATTTTTGTAAGGCATTTAACGCTGCTACACAGAGTGTTGAACCTGGGTTACCAATTCCAGTTGTTATTACGGCATTTTCTGATAAGAGTTTTACTTTTATCATGAAGACTCCCCCGGCATCTATATTGCTTAAAAAGGCGGCAAAGTTAGATAAAGGATCACCAGTTCCACATACAAATAAAGTTGGAAAAATTACTCGTGCGCAGGCCGAAGAAATTGCTAAAACAAAAATGCCAGATTTAACAGCGTCAGATATGGATGCGGCAGTCAGAACGATTGCAGGAAGCGCTAGAAGTATGGGTATTGAAGTGGAGGGTGTATAAATGTCTACAAGTAAAAGAATGAAAGCTTTATCCTCTCAGGTAGATCGTGACAAACTTTATCTTGTTGAGGATGGCTTAAAATTAGTCAAAGAAACTGCAAAGGCAAAATTTGATGAATCAGTTGATGCAGCTATAAATCTTGGAATTGATTCAAAAAAATCTGATCAATCAATTAGAGGAGCAATAGTTCTTCCAAGTGGTACAGGAAAAACAACTCGAGTAGCTGTATTTGCTCAGGGCGATGCGGCCGAAGCTGCAAAAAAAGCAGGTGCTGACATTGTAGGCTTTGAGGACTTAGCTGAACAAATTAAAAAGGGCATTATGGATTTTGATGTTGTTATTGCGACACCTGATGCTATGAAGATTGTTGGTACACTAGGCCAGGTTTTGGGCCCAAGAGGCTTAATGCCAAATCCAAAAGTTGGAACTGTCACACCTGACGCTGCAAAAGCTGTAATTAATGCTAAAGCTGGTCAAGTTCAATATAGAACAGATAAGGCAGGGCTTATTCATTGCACCATTGGTCGTGCTTCATTTACGGTAGATCAATTAAAGGCTAATCTTTCAGCATTAATGGATGCAGTTAATAAAGCAAAGCCAACTGGAACGAAAGGTATTTATATAAAGAAATTGTCTGTATCAAGTTCGATGGGCGTTGGAATTCGTATTGATCAGGCCAATATAGTTAGTTAGTTTTTGAATTTTTTGTGAGAAATTTAACTTATTACTCACAAAGTAAGTGCTTTGGGTTCATTGATGTTTTATTAATCAATGAAGTTGTCAAAGACCGTAGGTACGTTAGTTTAATTTAGATGTTTAAGCCTACGCAGATGGCGGGTCCCTAAGGGATAGTATCCTGATAGAGGTCGCCGTTTTTATGTCGGTATTAGTTTACTAATACTTTTATTTAACGGAAGGAGAAGACCTTGAGTCTGAATCTTGAAGAAAAAAAAGCAGTAGTTGCTGAAGTTAGCAAGCAAATTGAAAATGCCCAATCACTTATACTCGCAGAGTATCGTGGTGTTGGCGTTGGAGAAATGACAAATCTAAGAGCTGAAGCCAGAAAATCTGGTGTTTACCTTAAAGTACTCAAAAATAGTTTGGTAAAAAGAGCTATTGAAGATACTCCATTCTCTTCTTTATCAGAAGATATGGTAGGGCCGCTAGTATTTGGTATTTCAGAAGACCCAGTGGCAGCAGCAAAAGTTTTAAGTAATTTTGCTGATAAAAATGATTTGTTTGTTATTAAATCAGGAGCAATGCCCAATGAGAAGATGGATGTTAGTGCTGTTAAAGCTCTTGCCTCCTTACCAAGTCGTGATGAATTACTTGCGAAATTATTGGGAACAATGCAAGCACCAATTGCAAAATTTGTTCGCACTCTTAATGAAGTGCCCACAAAATTTGTTAGAGGGCTTGCTGCGGTACGTGACCAAAAACCTGCATGATTTTAGAGCGATTAGGTTAACTTAAACTATTAGGAGTAATTAAATTATGGCTATCTCAAAAACAGATATCTTAGAAGCAATCAGTTCAATGTCAGTACTCGACCTATCTGAACTAATTAAAGAAATGGAAGAAAAATTTGGTGTTTCTGCAGCAGCAGCTGCAGTAGCTGCACCTGCAGCAGTAGAAGGTGGAGCAGTAGCAGAAGAAAAATCTGAATTTGACCTTCATTTAACTGGTATTGGCGATAACAAAGTTAATGTTATTAAAGCGGTTAGGGAAATTACAGGGCTTGGCCTTAAAGAAGCTAAGGACATAGTAGATGCTTCACCAAAAGTTGTAAAAGAAGCATTAGCAAAAGCTGCTGCTGAAGAAGCAATGAAAAAATTAACTGACGCTGGCGCAACTGCTGAGCTTAAATAATAGTTAATAAAAGTGAAAGGCTGGCTTCGTACGACGTCAGCCTTCATTTATTTTATAAGAACAGAATTTTTATAAAAAAGTGCTTAAAATAAAAGTATTTTTTTATATGAATTTTTAACTCTGGAGACGCTATGAGCTATTCCTTTACTGAAAAAAAACGTATTAGAAAAAGTTTTGCTAAAAGAGAGAGGGTATTAGAAGTTCCATACCTTCTAGCAATGCAACTTGAATCTTACAAGGCATTCCTTCAAAGAGAAGTGCCACAACAAGAAAGAAAAGATCATGGATTGCAATCAAGCTTTAATACGCTTTTTCCTATCTCAAGTCATTCAGGTAATGCAAAGCTGGACTATGTAAGTTATGTTCTTGGTGATGAAGTTTTTGATGTAAAGGAATGTCAGCAGCGTGGCCTCACATATGGTGTTCCATTAAGAGTTAAAGTCCGCCTAACTATTATGGATAAAGAGGCATCTCAGCCAACTATTAAAGAAGTAAAAGAGCAAGAAGTCTATATGGGTGAAATCCCTTTAATGACTCAAAATGGATCATTTGTTATTAATGGTACAGAACGAGTAATTGTTTCGCAGCTGCATAGAAGTCCTGGTGTCTTTTTTGAGCATGATAAAGGTAAGACTCATTCCTCAGGAAAGTTACTATTTTCTGCTCGTATTATTCCTTATCGTGGTTCTTGGTTAGACTTTGAATTTGACCCTAAAGATTATTTATATTTCAGAATAGATCGCCGAAGAAAAATGCCTGTCTCAACATTATTAAAGGCACTTGGCTTGTCGGCTGAAGAAATTTTATCAACTTTTTATGATTTCGAGACTTTCGAAATTAAGGCAAATGAATTTAATTTTGGAATTGTTGCTGAGAGACTAAGGGGCGAAATAGCAAAATTTGATATAAGTGATAAAAAAGGTAACTTAATTATTACGAAAGATAAAAGAATTACAGTTAAACACATCCGCGATATAGAGAAGGCTGGAGTTAAGTCAGTTGTGGTTAAACCTGAATTTCTGCTAGGTAGAAAAATTGCAAAAGCAATCATTGATACAGAAACAGGTGAGGTAATGTTTGACACTAACACTGAAATTACTGAAGAGATTATTGAAAAACTTCTTGAAGCAAAAGTTAAATCCTTTAATACACTTTATTCAAATGATCTTGATCATGGAGATTATATTTCTCAGACTCTAGCTTCCGATGAAGTTCCAGACCAATATAGTGCAAGAGTAGCAATTTATAGAATGATGAGACCTGGCGAGCCGCCAACAGAAGATTCTGTTCAATCACTTTTTGAAGGGTTATTTTTTAATCCTGATCGTTATGATCTTTCTAATGTAGGACGTATGAAATTTAATCGTCGTGCCTTTCCAGGTTCGTATGACCAATATGCTGAATGGTTAAAGAGATTTTATGAAAAAGCAGGACCAAAAACAGAAACAGGCCAATTTATTCTTTCTAATGAAGATATATTATCTGTTGTTGGATTGTTAATTGAACTAAGAAATGGGCGAGGAGAAATTGACGATATTGACCATCTAGGTAATCGGAGGATTCGCTCAGTTGGGGAGCTTGTCGAGAATCAATTTAGGACAGGTTTGGTTAGGGTTGAGCGAGCCGTTAAAGAGAGGCTTGGCCAGGCAGAAGCAGACAATTTAATGCCTCATGACCTAATTAACTCAAAACCAATTTCAAGTTCAATTAGAGAGTTTTTTGGTTCATCGCAGCTTTCACAGTTTATGGATCAAACTAATCCCTTATCTGAGATTACTCATAAAAGAAGAGTTTCAGCTTTGGGCCCAGGCGGACTAACTAGAGAGCGAGCAGGATTTGAAGTTAGAGATGTACATTCGACTCACTATGGAAGAGTTTGCCCTATTGAGACTCCAGAGGGGCCAAATATTGGATTAATTAATTCATTAGCGTTATTTGCAAGAACAAATAAATATGGATTCCTTGAAACCCCATACAGAAGAGTGGAAGGTGGAAAGGTAACAGCAAAAATTGATTATCTTTCAGCGATTGAAGAAAGTGACTTTACTATTGCTCAGGCTAATTCTGAGCTTGGAACTGACGGCAAGTTTAAAGAAGAATTAGTATCCTCTCGATATAAAAATGAATTTACTATGGCTAGCAACGAAAATGTAGATTTCATGGATGTTGCTCCGGGACAAATTGTATCAGTGGCTGCATCATTGATCCCATTTTTGGAGCATGATGATGCAAACAGGGCATTGATGGGAGCAAACATGCAGCGTCAAGCAGTTCCTTGTTTGCGAGCTGAAAAAGCGTTAGTTGGTACAGGTATTGAAAGAACTGTTGCTACCGATTCTGGGACGACTGTTCAAGCTAAAAGGGGCGGAGTTGTAGATTACGTTGACTCAAGAAGAATAGTAGTTAAGGTAAATGACAAAGAAACCGCGCAAAACGAAGTAGGTGTCGATATTTATAACCTAATAAAATATACAAGGTCTAATCAAAATACTAATATTAATCAAAAACCATTAGTGAAGATTGGTGACAAAATTGAACGTGGTGATGTTGTTGCTGATGGAGCATCAACTGATGTTGGTGAGCTTGCTCTTGGCCAAAATATGCTTGTTGGATTTATGCCTTGGAATGGATATAACTTTGAGGATTCTATCCTTATTTCTGAAAGTGTTGTGGCTGAAGACAGATATACTTCAATTCATATTGAGGAGCTATCAGTTGTCGCTAGAGATACAAAGCTTGGGCCAGAAGAAATTACTCAGGATATCTCTAACCTTTCAGAAAGAATGATTGGGAGATTGGATGAGTCTGGAATTATTTTCATTGGAGCAGAGGTCGAGGCTGGTGATGTGTTAGTTGGAAAAGTAACTCCAAAAGGAGAAACACAACTTACCCCAGAAGAAAAATTACTAAGAGCAATATTTGGTGAGAAAGCTTCTGATGTTAAAGATACTAGCTTAAGAGTGCCATCCGGAATGTCAGGAACAATTATTGATGTTCAGGTATTTACACGCGAAGGAATTGATAGAGATTCTAGAGCTGAACAAATTATTGGTGATCAACTAACAGACTTTAAAAAAGACTTAGCAGATCAATTACGAATTGTTGAAGAGGATACGTTTAGTCGAATTGAAAAACTTTTAATAAATAAAACTGTAACTGGCGGCCCAAAAGGTATAAAAAAAGGCGACAAATTATCAAAAGAAATACTATCAAGTCTTGGTAAATATGATTGGTTTGATATTAGACTGACAGATGACAAAGATTCTAAACAGCTCGAATTTTTTAAGGAAAATTTTAATATAGCGAAAGAAGAATTTGATAGTCGCTTTGAAGAGAAAAAGCGTAAATTAACTCAGGGCGATGAGCTGCCTCCAGGTGTTCAAAAAATGGTTAAAGTTCATTTGGCTGTTAAGAGAAGAATACAGCCGGGGGATAAAATGGCTGGACGTCATGGAAATAAGGGAGTTATTTCAAAAATTGCACCAGTAGAAGATATGCCATACATGGCGGATGGAAAAACTTTAGATATTTGTCTAAATCCTTTGGGCGTTCCATCACGAATGAATATTGGGCAAGTCCTCGAGATGCATTTAGGTTGGGCAGCTAAAGGACTCGGTGACCGAATTGATGAAATGTTAAAAGAGAACGAGAAGATTTCAGAAGTCAGAAATTTCCTCGATAAGATTTATAACACGTCGTCTGGTAAATCAGAAGATATTAAGTTATTGAAAGATAACGAAATAAAAGAACTTGCTGAACATCTAACTACTGGTGTGCCATTCGCTACTCCAGTATTTGATGGCGGTGCAGAGTCGGATATTCAGCAAATGCTAGATTTAGCTTATCCAGATGACAGCGAACATACCAAACTATTAAATTTTGCAGCTAATAAAACTCAGGTACGTTTATATGATGGAAGGACTGGAGAGAAATTTGAAAGGCCTGTTACCGTAGGTTATATGCATGTATTGAAATTACATCACTTGGTTGACGACAAGATGCATGCACGTTCAACTGGACCATATTCCTTAGTTACACAGCAGCCACTTGGAGGTAAAGCACAATTTGGCGGACAAAGATTTGGTGAGATGGAAGTATGGGCACTAGAAGCTTATGGCGCATCTTATACGCTACAGGAAATGCTTACTGTTAAGTCGGATGACGTAATCGGAAGAACGAAAGTGTATGAGAATATTGTCAAAGGTGAGCATAAAATTGATGCTGGTATGCCAGAATCATTTAACGTACTCACGAAAGAAATTCGTTCATTAGCAATTGATATAGACCTTGATAGAAACTAGGAGATAGGACATGAAAGCATTATTAGATCTTTTTAGACAGACCACTCAAGCTGAAGAGTTTGATGCCATTAAAATTGCTTTAGCTTCTCCAGAAAAGATAAGATCTTGGTCTTTTGGTGAAGTAAAGAAGCCCGAAACAATTAACTACAGAACGTTTAAGCCTGAAAGGGATGGTTTGTTCTGTGCCAAAATTTTTGGGCCAGTAAAAGATTATGAATGTTTATGTGGTAAATACAAAAGACTTAAACATAGGGGTGTTATTTGTGAGAAATGTGGGGTTGAAGTAACCCTATCTAAAGTAAGAAGAGAGCGAATGGGGCACATTGATTTAGCAAGTCCTGTGGCGCATATATGGTTTCTTAAGAGCCTTCCGAGTAGGTTAGGTATGGTTTTAGATATAGCACTTCGTGATATAGAAAGAGTTTTATATTTTGAGGCGTACATGGTTATTGATCCAGGTATGACTCCATTAACGCGTGGCCAACTTCTAACTGAAGATGATTATCTAGCAAAAACTGAAGAGTTTGGTGATGAATTTAATGCGGTCATGGGCGCTGAAGGAGTTAAGGAATTACTTCGATCATTGAATATATCCTCTGAAATATTGAGGCTTAGAGAAGAATTAGCCGCAACAGGGTCTGATGCAAAAATAAAGAAAATTGCAAAACGACTTAAGGTGTTAGAAGCTTTCCAGAAGTCAGGTATTAAGCCTGAATGGATGATTTTAGATATACTCCCTGTATTGCCTCCTGAGCTAAGGCCACTTGTACCTCTAGATGGAGGTAGATTTGCAACATCGGATCTTAATGATTTATACAGGAGAGTTATCAACAGAAATAATCGATTACGTCGACTATTAGATTTAAGAGCCCCAGAAATTATCGTTAAGAATGAAAAGAGAATGCTACAAGAGTCAGTAGATTCTCTTCTCGATAATGGTCGTCGTGGCAAGGTCATGACGGGAGCCAATAAGCGCCCACTAAAATCATTAGCTGACATGATTAAAGGTAAGGGAGGTCGATTTAGGCAGAACCTATTAGGAAAGCGAGTTGATTATTCAGGCCGCTCAGTTATTGTTACTGGTCCACAATTAAAACTTCATCAATGTGGTTTACCAAAGAAAATGGCACTTGAGTTATTTAAACCATTCATTTTTAATAAACTTGAGTTGTTAGGTTTGGCTACAACGATTAAGGCGGCTAAAAAGAAGGTTGAAGAGGAAGGTCCTGAGGTTTGGGATATTCTTGAGGACGTAATTCGGGAGCATCCAGTGCTATTGAATCGAGCCCCAACTCTCCATCGCTTAGGCATTCAAGCATTCGAGCCTGTTTTAATTGAAGGTAAGGCCATTCAGTTGCATCCGCTAGTTTGTGCAGCATTTAATGCAGATTTTGATGGTGATCAAATGGCAGTACATGTTCCACTTTCACTGGAAGCACAAATGGAAGCTAGAACATTAATGCTCGCTTCTAATAATGTATTGTCGCCAGCAAATGGAGAGCCAATTATTGTCCCATCACAAGATATCGTTCTGGGTCTTTACTATATGACAAGAGAAAAAACTGCGGCTAAAGGTGAGGGTATGAAGTTCTCTGATATTGATGAGGCGAGACGTGCCTATGATCAGGGAGCTGTTGATCTTCATGCAAAAGTAACAGTTAGAATTAAAGAGTATGAGATAAATTTTGATAATAGTAAGACAGTAAAAATTAAACGCTATGAAACTACTGTTGGCCGTGCCTTATTATCTGAGATCCTGCCAGCTGGATTATCTTTTGATAATATTAATAAATCTATGAAAAAGAAAGAGATTTCAAGGCTCATTAATGTGTCATTTAGGAAGCTAGGTATTAAGGATACAGTTATTCTTGCTGACCAACTTATGTATACAGGGTTCTCATTTGCTACAAAAGCAGGTATGTCTGTGAGCGTTCATGATATGTTAGTGCCGACAGAAAAAGTCCAATTAATTGCTGATGCTGATGCAGAAGTACAAGAAATTGAGAATCAATATTCATCAGGTTTAGTGACTCAAGGAGAAAGATATAACAAAGTAGTTGATATCTGGGGTCGCGCAGGAGATAAAATTGCTGATGCAATGATGAGTAAGTTAAAAGTAGAGCCAGTGTTTGATCAGGATGGAAAAGCTCTTAAGGATGAAAATGGTAATGCAATAACTCAAGAGTCGTTCAATGCAATTTATATGATGGCAGACTCTGGTGCTCGGGGATCACCTGCGCAGGTCCGACAACTTGCTGGAATGAGGGGTTTAATGGCTAGACCAGATGGATCAATCATTGAAACGCCAATTAAAGCAAACTTTAGGGACGGTCTAAATGTGCTGCAATACTTTATATCTACCCACGGAGCTCGAAAAGGCTTGGCTGATACTGCTTTGAAGACAGCAAACTCTGGCTATTTGACTCGTCGCTTGGTTGATGTAACTCAAGATCTAGTGGTCACAGAACATGATTGTGGAACTGAAGATGGTTTGGTAACAAAAGCCCTTGTAAAGGGTGGTGAGGTCGTTGAGCCTTTAAGTGATCGTATTTTAGGTCGTGTTAATGCGTTAGATGTAATTCATCCAGACAGTCAAGAAGTTTTGTATCCCGCGGGAACATTATTTAGCGAGGATGAAGTTGAGAAAATTGAAACCCTTGGTATTGATGAGGTAAAAGTGAGAACAGCCCTTACGTGCGCAACGCGATACGGAATTTGTGCTAAATGTTATGGGCGAGACCTTGGAAGAGGAAATATTATTAATCAAGGAGAAGCGGTAGGTGTTATTGCTGCACAATCAATCGGCGAGCCTGGAACTCAATTAACAATGAGAACATTCCATATTGGTGGAGCTGTATCAAGAGCTGCATCAGTAAGTCAGATTGAAGGAAAATCATCGGGCACAGTTCGATTTACATCAACAATGCGTTATGTAACGAACGCAAGAAACGAAAAAATAGCTATATCAAGAAATGGTGAGTTTTTAATTGAAGATGATTCTGGTAGAGAAAGAGAGCGACATAAAGTGCCTTATGGAGCAACATTATCTGTGAACGATGGCTCAAAAATTAAGGCCGGAAGTGTTATGGCAACATGGGATCCTCATACCCGACCTATTATTTCTGAATATTCAGGTAAAGTCAGATTCGAGAACGTTGAAGAAGGTATTACTGTTGCTAAACAAATTGATGATGTTACAGGTTTATCAACATTGGTAGTGATTGAGTCAAAAGCAAAAGCAACTCAGTCAAAAGGAACTAGACCTCAAATTAAACTTTTAGATGAAAAAGGCGAAGAAGTTAAATTGGAAGGTTCAGAGAATTCTGTTAATGTAACTTTCCAATTAAGTTACATTATTACGGTAACTGATAATCAGGATGTTAAAGTAGGTGATATTCTTGCTAGAATTCCACAAGAATCCTCTAAAACAAGAGATATTACGGGTGGTCTTCCACGAGTTGCAGAACTTTTTGAGGCTCGCTCCCCTAAAGATGCTGGCATATTGGCAGAAAATACTGGAACGGTATCTTTTGGTAAAGACACAAAAGGTAAGCAACGTTTAGTGATTACGAATGAGGATGGTGAAGCTAAGGAATTTTTAATACCAAAAGATAAGCATGTAACTGCTCATGATGGGCAGGTTGTTACGCAAGGCGAAACTATTGTGGATGGCCCTGCAGATCCAGCAGACATTCTGAGACTTCAAGGTCGTGAGGCTCTAGCGAGATATATTATCGATGAGGTTCAGGATGTATACCGACTTCAAGGTGTGAAAATAAACGATAAACATATCGAAGTTATTGTTAGGCAGATGCTAAGAAGGGTTAGAATTACAAGTCGTGGAGATACGTCATTTATTCCGGGTGAAGAAGTTGAACGCGCAGAAGTTTTAACTATGAATGAAGTTGTTGTTGCGGAAAATAAGGCTCCAGCAGAATATGATTATGTGCTAAAAGGAATTACCAAAGCATCATTGGCTACAGATTCATTCATTTCTGCAGCATCATTCCAAGAAACTACTCGAGTTTTAACAGAGGCAGCAATCTTAGGAAAGCGTGATGAGTTAAGAGGTCTTAAGGAAAATGTTATTGTTGGGCGCTTAATTCCTGCAGGGTCTGGAATGGCTTATCATCTAAATAGGAAGGAAGCTGCAAGATTAAAAGCTCTTCCGAAGAGCACTGAAAAAGACATGACAAATCTTGAGAATGCAGAAGCCGCATTTAGTATTAACCCTTCTGAGAAATTAGAAGAGAATGATACTCCTCAAGATATTTCGGGAGATAACTCTCAAATTGAAGTGCCAACTGAGTAATTAGAGTTGACAATATGGCCGAAGCAAAATACAATTCTCGCCTTTTTCAAGTATTTAGACTTGAAAAAATAGAGAAATTTTAGATAATGATAAATTTTTAAGGATAGGCAATGCCAACCGTTAATCAGTTAATTCGTAAACCTAGAAAAAGAGTTGTAGAGAAAAGCAAAGTGCCAGCATTAGAGGCTTCTCCACAAAAAAGAGGGGTTTGTACTCGTGTGTATACTACAACGCCTAAGAAACCTAACTCAGCACTTCGTAAGGTTGCTAAGGTTAGACTAACGACTGGCTATGAAGTCATTAGTTATATTGGTGGTGAAGGCCATAACTTACAAGAGCATTCCGTTGTTCTGCTTCGCGGGGGACGTGTTAAGGATTTACCTGGTGTTCGTTACCATATGGTACGAGGTAGTTTAGATACTTCTGGTGTAAAAGATAGAAGACAGGGTCGATCAAAATATGGCGCAAAACGCCCAAAAGAATCTTAATTTAAAAGAGGTTATTAGATATGCCTAGACGTAGAGAAGTTCCGAAAAGAGATATTTTACAGGATCCAAAATTTGGAAGCCAGGAAGTTTCTAAATTTGTTAATGTAATAATGACTAGTGGTAAAAAATCAGTAGCTGAGCGAATTATTTATGGTGCTTTTGATCAGATTCAGAACAAGAGTGGAAAAGATCCTGTTGAGGTTTTTACCCTTGCAATTGATAATTTACGGCCTGTTGTTGAGGTAAAAAGCAGAAGGGTGGGTGGTGCAAACTATCAGGTTCCAGTTGAGGTAAGGCCAGCAAGGCGATCAGCTCTTGCAATGCGATGGTTAGCAGAAGCAGCTAGAAAGCGTGGTGAAAAGTCAATGGACCTAAGGCTTGCAGCTGAGCTTTTGGAAGCCTCTGAAAGTAAAGGTTCAGCGATGAAGAAAAGAGAAGAAGTTCATCGTATGGCAGAAGCAAATAAAGCATTCTCTCATTTCCGTTTCTAAATTTTTTGTAAAAGGTTAATTAAAAGTGGCTCGTCAAACCCCAATTGAACGTTATAGAAATATCGGAATCAGTGCACACATTGATGCTGGTAAAACAACAACGACTGAACGTATCCTTCTTTATACAGGTGTAAACCATAAGATCGGTGAAGTTCATGATGGCGCTGCTACTATGGATTGGATGGAGCAAGAACAGGAAAGAGGAATTACAATTACTTCAGCTGCGACAACTTGTTTTTGGTCTGGTATGGCAAAACAATTTGATCAGCATAGAATTAATATTATTGATACACCAGGGCACGTTGATTTCACGATTGAAGTAGAACGGTCTATGCGCGTTTTAGATGGTGCATGTATGGTTTATTGTGCGGTAGGTGGTGTTCAACCACAATCTGAAACTGTATGGCGCCAAGCAAATAAGTACAAAGTTCCTCGTCTAGCATTTGTAAATAAAATGGATCGACAAGGTGCAGATTTCTTTAAGGTCTATGATCAAATGAAATCAAGACTTAAAGCTAATCCTGTACCAACTCAAGTACCTATCGGTGCCTCTGAAACATTTAAGGGTGTGGTAGATTTAGTAAAAATGAAGGCAATTCTCTGGGAAGAAGAGAATCATGGTATAGCCTTCGAGTATGTTGATATCCCAGATGACCTAAAAGATGTATGTAAAAAATGGCGAGAGAATATGCTTGAGAATGCCGCTGAGGCTAATGAAGAATTGATGAACAAATACCTTGAAACGGGTGATCTTTCTGAAGAGGAAATTAAAACAGGCCTTAGAATTAGAACATTGGCTAGTGAAATTGTACCGATGCTTTGCGGCTCAGCTTTTAAAAATAAAGGTGTTCAGGCAATGTTGGATTCTGTAATTGAGTTAATGCCTTCGCCAGTAGATGTAGGTGAAACACCAGGCGAGACCGAGTCAGGAAAGCCAATGGTGTGTCACGCTTCTGATGAAGAGCCTTTCGCTGCACTTGGTTTTAAGATTATGACAGACCCATTTGTGGGACAGCTTATTTTCTTTAGGGTTTATTCTGGAGTTGTTAAGGCTGGGGATACTATTTACAACCCAATTAAAGGGAAAAAAGAACGCATAGGACGTATCTTGCAGATGCACGCAAATAATCGTGAAGAATTAAAAGAAGTTAGAGCAGGTGATATTGCTGCTGCAGTTGGTTTAAAGGATGTTACTACAGGTGACACAATTTGTGACATCAAAAATCCAATGATTCTTGAGCGTATGATTTTCCCAGAGCCTGTGATTCATGTAGCTGTTGAACCAAAGACAAAAGCAGATCAAGAAAAAATGGGTATTGCTTTAGGTCGTTTATCTCAAGAAGATCCATCATTTAGAGTTAAAACAGATGAAGAGACTAACCAAACAATTATTTCAGGTATGGGTGAGTTACATTTAGAAATTTTGGTTGACCGTATGAGAAGAGAATTTGCTGTTGAGGCAGATATCGGTGCTCCTCAAGTTGCATATAGGGAAGCGATAAAAAAATCTGTTGAACAAGAAGGTAAGTTTGTTAAGCAATCTGGTGGTAAAGGCCAGTATGGCCATGTATGGCTTAAAATTGAGCCTAATGAAACTGGTAAAGGCTACGAGTTTATTGATTCTATTAAAGGCGGTAGTGTTCCTAGAGAATTTATTCCGGCTGTTGACAAAGGGCTAAAAGAAACAATTACTGCAGGTGTTTTAGCAGGCTACCCAATAGAGGATGTTAAAGTAACTTTATTTGATGGTTCTTACCATGATGTTGACTCTAATGAAAATGCATTTAAAATGGCAGCTTCATTTGCTTTTAAGGATGGTTGTAAAAAAGCGGATCCGATAATATTGGAACCAATGATGTTTGTTGAAGTTGAAACACCTGAGGAATATATGGGTGATGTGATGGGAGACCTATCGTCAAGACGTGGAATTGTTCAGGGAATGGAAGATAATGCTGGAATAAAAGTAATACGATGTGAAGTACCACTTGCGGAAATGTTTGGTTATTCCACTGTGGTTAGATCGTTATCACAAGGTCGAGCAACATACTCGATGGAATTTAAACATTACGCTGAAGCGCCAAGAAACGTTGCGGATGCAGTGATTAATAAACAGTAATTTAATTACGTAATAAAAATTAAGGAGAAATAATTATGGCTAAAGGTAAATTTGAGCGTAACAAACCGCATGTCAACGTAGGCACAATTGGTCACGTCGATCATGGTAAAACAACATTAACAGCTGCAATCTCGACTGTGCTGACTAAAAAGTTCGGTGGTGATGCAAGAAATTTTGCTGAAATTGATTCAGCACCAGAAGAAAAGGCACGTGGCATTACAATTAATACCTCACATGTAGAATACGAGACAGAAAACCGTCACTATGCTCACGTCGATTGCCCAGGCCATGCTGATTATGTGAAAAACATGATTACTGGTGCTGCTCAAATGGATGGGGCAATCCTAGTCTGTTCTGCTGCTGATGGACCAATGCCTCAGACGCGTGAGCATATATTGTTATCTCGTCAGGTTGGTGTTCCATACATTGTTGTCTTTTTAAACAAAGCGGACATGGTAGATGACAAAGAACTATTAGAGTTAGTTGAAATGGAAGTGCGTGAACTTCTTAGTAAATATGATTTCCCAGGGGATGATATTCCTATAATTATGGGTTCAGCGCTTAAAGCATTGGAAGGTGACACTTCGGATATTGGTGAACCAGCAATATTAAAGTTAGCAGAAGCGCTTGATACATACATTCCTGAGCCGAAACGTGCAGTTGAAGGTACATTCCTGATGCCAGTAGAAGACGTATTCTCGATTTCAGGTCGTGGAACAGTGGTTACCGGTAGAATTGAGCGTGGTGTTGTTAAAATTAATGAAGAAATTGAAATTGTTGGCTTAAAAGATACAGTAAAAACAATTTGTACGGGTGTTGAAATGTTCCGTAAATTGCTTGATGAAGGTCGAGCAGGGGATAACGTAGGTGTATTGCTTCGTGGAACTGCTCGTGAAGATGTTGAGCGTGGACAGGTTTTATGTAAGCCAGGTTCAATCAAGCCACATACGAAATTTACAGCAGAAATTTATTGCTTAAGTAAAGATGAGGGTGGTCGTCATACACCATTCTTTAATGGATATCGTCCACAGTTCTATTTTAGAACAACGGATGTTACAGGTGCAGTTGATTTACCTGAAGGTATAGAAATGGTAATGCCAGGGGATAACGTATCAATCACAGCAACATTGATTGCTCCTATCGCGATGGAGGAAGGTTTGCGCTTTGCAATTCGTGAGGGTGGTCGTACAGTTGGTTCAGGTGTTGTTGTTAAGATTGTTGAGTAGTACTTTATAAAAATAAAAGCACCCTGAAATGGGTGCTCGCTCTTTAGAGGAATAAAAAATGGTAAGTCAAAAAATAAGAATTCGGTTAAAAGCTTTTGATTACAAATTAATCGATCAATCAGCACAAGAAATTGTTGATACAGCCAAAAGAACAGGCGCAGTAGTTAAGGGCCCAGTCCCATTACCAACCAGAATTGAGAGATTTGACATATTGAGATCGCCTCATGTTTATAAAACCTCTAGAGATCAATTTGAGATGCGAACTCATCAGCGATTAATGGATATATTAGATCCAACAGACAAAACAGTAGATGCACTAATGAAATTAGATCTACCAGCAGGCGTGGATGTAGAAATAAAGTTGTAAAAAACTCGAGCGTTGTATATAATGGCGCTCTTTTAAGAGACTGATCAATTGTAATCAGTTTTGTAACTAATAATAAAGGAAAGATCATGAGCTTAGGGCTTATTGGTCGCAAGGTCGGAATGACCAGAATTTTTACTGATGAAGGCGCAAGCATTCCAGTTACAGTTCTTGAGGTAGTTCCAAACCGCGTGACACAGATCAAAACTATAGACACTGATGGCTATTCAGGCCTTCAGGTTGCTTATGGTCAAGCTAAACCTAAAACTTTGACTAAAGCAGTTAAAGGACACTACGCTAAGGCAGGAGTTGAAGCTGGGCTTGGGTTAGGTGAATTCAGAATTACTGAAGCCGAATTAGCAAACCATACAATTGCGTCATCAATTTCAGTTGATTTATTTAAAACGGGTCAAAAAGTTGATGTAACAGGAACAACAATTGGTAAAGGCTTTTCTGGTGCACAAAAAAGACATCATTTTAAGTCACAAAGAGCAAGTCACGGTGTTTCTGTATCTCATAACTCATTAGGGTCAACTGGCCAATGTCAGGATCCAGGTAGAGTTTTCCCAGGGAAAAAAATGAGTGGGCAATTAGGTTCTAAACAGAGAACAACACAAAATTTAGAAGTAATTCGTATTGATGTTGCAAAAAACTTAATCCTAATTAAAGGTGCTATTCCAGGATCAAAAGGATCTGACGTTGAAATCAAGCCAGCAGTTAAAGTGGAGGGCGCAGCATAATGGAATTTAAAGTCCTAGATAAAAAAGGAAAGGTATCTGCGAAGACCATTTCGGCCTCTGATGCTACATTTGGTAAAGATTTTAATGAAGCTCTAATTCACCAATTAGTCTCATCATATAATTCTAATGGTCGCTCAGGGACAAGGTCACAAAAAACACGAGCAGAAGTTCATCACAGTACAAAAAAACCATACAATCAAAAAGGCACTGGTAATGCGCGGGCAGGTATGACTTCTAGCCCAATTAGGCGTGGAGGAGGTCGTGCTTTTCCAAACAGACCAGATGAAAACTTTAATCAAAAAATTAATAAAAAAGCATACAGAGCTGGGATGAAATCTATCTTGTCAGAGTTAGTAAGGCAGGATCGCCTATCTATCATTGAAGAATTTAAAGTTGAAACTCCAAAAACAAAACAATTTATCGAGAAGATGAAGTTATTAGGCATTACAGAAAAGGTACTTATTCTTGTGGATACGTTTGATGAAAATTTATACCTTTCTTCGAGAAACCTAACAAATGCATTAGTTGTAGAAGCACGGTTTGCTGATCCAGTAAGTCTAGTTCATTTCCCGAAAGTAATAGCTACCACTGAAGCTGTAAAACAACTTGAGGAGATGTTTGGATGAGTGAAAATATCAAAATGACAGATAAATCATTGAGATCAATCTTAGGTCCTCAAATTACTGAAAAAGCAACAATGATTGCTGACAAATATAACCAAGTTGCTTTTAAAGTCACAAAAGATGCAACTAAAGCTGGTATTAAGATGGCAATTGAAACAATGTTTAAAGTAGAAGTTACGGCAGTGAATTTGTTAAATGTAAATGGAAAAACAAAAAGATCTGGCAAAACTATGGGTAGAAGAAATGATTGGAAAAAAGCATATGTTAGCTTAAAGCCCGGTCAAGAAATTAACTTTACAGGTGAATAAGGAGAAATAGATGGCAATTATAAAAGTAAAACCAACCTCACCTGGTAGACGAGGACTTCAAAAAGTAGTCACTGAAGGATTACATAAAGGTAAACCGCATGCACCATTATTAGAAAAAAAGATTCGTGGCTCAGGAAGAAATCACCATGGTCGAATAACAGTAAGACATCAAGGTGGTGGCCATAAACAGCACATCCGTTTAGTTGATTTTAAAAGAAATAAAGATGGTATCCCTGCAACAGTTGAGAGAATAGAATACGATCCAAACAGGTCAGCACATTTAGCTTTGCTTTGCTATGCGGATGGTGAAAGAACATACATTATTGCTCCTAAAGGAGTAGCGGCGGGAGAAAAATTATTAAGCGGTTTAGAGGCTCCATTTAAAACTGGTAATGCAATGTTGCTTAAAAACATACCGGTTGGTAGCACTATTCATTGTGTAGAGCTTAGGCCTGGAAAAGGAGCTCAAATGGCTCGATCAGCAGGTACATCTGTTCAACTCGTTGCTAGAGAAGGTAATTATGCTCAGCTAAAATTAAGATCAGGCGAAATAAGAAAAGTGCATGTAGATTGTAAAGCTACACTTGGCGCCGTAGGTAATGACGAACATTCATTGAGGTCGATTGGTAAAGCAGGTGCAATGAGATGGAGAGGTGTAAGACCAACAGTAAGGGGTGTTGTCATGAACCCAGTAGATCACCCGCACGGTGGTGGTGAAGGAAGATCATCAGGTGGTAGACATCCAGTAAGTCCATGGGGAGTTCCTACCAAAGGCTATCGAACAAGAAATAACAAACGTACTGATAATATGCGAATCAGTCGTCGACCATCTAATAAAAGGTAAACAAATATGTCACGCTCAGTAAAAAAAGGACCATTCGTTGATGCTCACTTAGCAAAAAAAGTTGAAGTAGCATCAGAAAAAAGAGATCGTAAACCAATTAAAACCTGGTCTAGACGCTCAACGATACTACCTAATTTTATTGGCTTAACGATTGCAGTGCATAATGGCCGCCAACACGTGCCAGTACTTATTGTTGACAACATGGTTGGACATAAATTAGGTGAGTTTGCACTTACTAGAACATTTAAAGGTCACTCCGCTGACAGGAAGGCGAAATAATTATGGCTATTGAAGTTTCAGCAATTTTAAAAGGCGTTAGACTTTCTCCACAAAAAGCAAGATTAGTGGCAGATATGGTTCGTGGAAAGAAAGTAGATTATGCTCTAAATATCCTTAATTTTTGCCCAAAAAAAGGTGCTGAAATTATTAAGAAAGTAGTCGAATCTGCAATCGCTAATGCAGAACATAACAATAGTGCTGATATAGATGAGTTGAAGATCAAAACTATTTATGTTGACAAAGGAACAATTTTAAAACGTATTCGTGCTCGAGCAAAAGGTCGAACAGGAAAAATTATGAAACCAACCTGTCACATAACCGTGACCGTAGGAAACTAAAGAGATAATTATGGGACAAAAAATAAATCCAATCGGTTTTCGTTTAGCAGTGACTAAAAATTGGTCATCTAAATGGTTTGCTAATTCAAAAGACTTTCCGATGTTATTACAAAATGACATTAAGGTGAGAGCATTTTTAAATAAAAAATTAGTTAATGCTGCTGTAAGTAGAATTGTTATTGAAAGACCAGCAAAAAATGCGAAGATAACTATTTATACTGCAAGGCCTGGCATAGTGATCGGAAAAAAAGGCGAAGACATCGAAGTGCTTCGTTCAAGCTTACAGGGACTGATGGGAATTCCAGTTCAGCTAAATATAGAAGAAGTTCGCAAACCAGAAATAGACGCGACATTAATTGCTCAAAGCATAGCTCAGCAATTGGAAAAAAGAGTGATGTTTAGAAGGGCTATGAAAAGAGCAATGCAGAACGCCATGCGTCTTGGAGCTCAAGGAATTAAAATCATGAGTTCTGGGCGACTTAATGGTATCGAAATTGCAAGGTCTGAATGGTATAGGGAGGGAAGGGTTCCTCTTCACACATTAAGAGCAGATATAGACTACGGTACCGCAAGAGCACAGACAACATATGGAATTATTGGTATCAAGGTATGGATATTTAAGGGTGAAATATTCGAAGACACGTCGAAAGAAATTAAAGCAAAACAAGATGATTCAATAGTACCTGAAGTAACAACTAAGAAGACGGTAAAAACAGCAACTAAAAAAGCTGAACCTGCAGAGAAGAAGACGGTAAAAACAGCAACTAAAAAAGCTGAACCTGCAGAGAAGAAGACGGTAAAAGTTGCAGTTAAGAAAATTAAAGAAACAGAAGCTCCGGAAGTAAAAGCAACCGAAGAATCTAAGAAAGATGAGGCATAAAAATGTTACAACCTGCTAGACAAAAATTTAGAAAGCAACATAAAGGAAGAAATACTGGTCTTGCTTTAACTGGCAACAAGGTAAGTTTTGGTGATTTTGGTTTAAAAGCATTAGGCCGTGGAAGAATTACAGCCAGACAAATTGAAGCAGCTAGACGAGTAATGACGAGACATATTAAAAGAGGCGGGCGTATTTGGATCAGAATTTTCCCAGATAAACCAATTACTAAAAAACCTGCAGAAGTAAGAATGGGTAAAGGTAAAGGTAGTGTTGAATTTTACGTTGCTGAGATCCAGCCGGGAAAAATGTTGTATGAGATGGATGGCGTATCAGAAGAAGATGCAAGAGAAGCATTTCGTTTGGCAGCAGCTAAACTACCTCTTCTAACCTCTTTTGTTACAAGACATGTTGGCGGATAAAGGATAATTATGAAAGCTACTGATTTAAGAGAAAAAAGTACTGAAGAGTTAGGAAAGGAACTAATCAACCTAAGAAAGTCTCAGTTTTCGGCACGTATGCAGGTTACAACACAGCAAACAAATAAAACTGATCAGCTGGGAAAAATTAAAAAAGATATTGCAAGAGTTAAAACAGTTCTTGCAGAAAAAGTGAGCCAAGCATAATGACTGAAAAACAGAAAGTAATAAGAACGTTAACCGGAAAAGTGGTTAGTAACAAGATGGACAAAACCATAACAGTATTAGTCGAAAGACTAGTTAAGCATCCATTGATTGGTAAGGTTATGAGGCTGTCTAACAAGTTTCATGCACATGATGAGAAAAATGAGATTGGCGAAGGTGATGTTGTTGAAATCACAGAACATAAACCTATCTCAAAAAATAAATCATGGGTTGTAACGAAGGTCGTTTCAAAAGCGCAAATTATTAATTAGTTCAGAACTTGAGCTATTTTATTAAATAACATATAATGCTGCTCTTTTTGGCGCTCGTAATAATATAGCTAGCGCCCCAATACTGACCGTGGCGGTATGCCTTATTAGGCTGAGATTTAAATTAAAAGCGGATTAAGTTGGAGAATTACTCATGATACAAATGCAGTCAAGATTAGAAGTTGCCGACAACACTGGTGCACGTTCTGTTATGTGTATTAAAGTTTTAGGTGGATCCAAAAGACGCTACGCAAGTGTTGGTGACATTATCAAAGTTACCATCAAAGATGCAGCTCCTCGAGGACGTGTAAAAAAAGGTGAAGTTTATGATGCTGTCGTGGTTAGGACAGCTAAGGGCGTTCGTCGACCTGATGGTTCATTAATTAAGTTTGACAGTAATGCTGCAGTATTATTAAACAGTAAATATGAGCCAATTGGTACTCGAATATTCGGCCCAGTAACTCGTGAATTAAGAACAGAGCGATTTATGAAAATCGTTTCATTAGCCCCAGAAGTTATTTAGGAGTAGACGAATGAATAAAATTCGTAAAGGCGATAAGGTAATTATCCAAACCGGAAAAGATAAAGGAAAGCAAGGTGTTGTTCTAAGTCTCTTGGAAAATAGCCGTGTGATGGTTGAAGGTTTAAATATGGTAAAAAAGCATACCAAACCTAATCCTGCAAAAGGCGAACAAGGCGGACTGATAAGTAAAGAAATGCCTTTGAACATGTCAAATATTGCCATTTTTAATAATGCTACGCAAAAAGCTGACAAAGTAACTTTTAAAGAGCTTAAAGATGGAAAAAAAATACGTATTTATAAATCTAATCAAGAAGCAATAGACGTTTAGGAAAATTATTATGGCTAGACTTAGACAATTTTATGACGAGACTGTTATCAAACAGTTAAGTGAGCAGTTTAAATATAAATCCTCAATGGAGGTACCTCGAATAACAAAAATAACACTTAATATGGGTGTTGGTGAGGCTGTTGCTGATAAAAAAGTGCTTGAAAGCGCTGTTGGTGATATGGAAAAAATGGCGGGACAAAAGCCTATTGTTACTGTTGCAAAAAAATCAATAGCAAACTTTAAAGTAAGAGATGACTATCCTGTTGGTTGTAAAGTTACACTTCGAAAATCTAATATGTATACCTTTTTGGACAGGTTAATTAATATCGCAATACCCAGGGAGCGAGATTTTAGGGGTTTATCGGCAAAATCATTTGATGGTCGAGGTAACTACAATATGGGTATTAAAGAACAGATAATCTTTCCTGAAATTGAATATGACAAGATTGATGCACTAAGGGGAATGAATATTACTATTACAACTACTGCAAAAACTGATGAAGAAGCAAAAGCACTTTTATCTGCTTTCAGTTTTCCATTTAGAGGTTAAGCAAATATGGCTAAATTATGCATGACAGAACGCGAATTAAAACGACGAAAAATGGTTGAAAAATATAAAGGGAAACGCTTAGCATTAAATCAGGTGATAAAAAATGCAAATGCAACTAGCGAAGAGAAAGCTGAAGCTAGATCGAAGCTGCAAGCATTACCTAAAAATTCTAGTCCAGTAAGACTAAGAAATCGTTGTGCGTTAACAGGCCGCCCTAGAGGTGTTTATAGTAAATTTGGTATTGCCAGAAGCAAGCTCCGCGATCTTATGTTGAGTGGTGAAGTTCCTGGTATTACAAAAGCAAGCTGGTAGAGGAGAAAAAATATGAGTATGAGTGATCCGATTGCCGATATGTTAACCCGAATCCGAAATGGACAAATGAGAAACAAAGTCTCGGTATCGATGCCTAGTTCAAAAATTAAGCAAGCAATTGCTTCGGTTTTAAAAGATGAAGGCTATATTGAGAGTTTTAATGTCGCTGTTGTTTTGGGCAAGCCAACATTAAATGTAGATCTTAAGTATTATGCGGGAGAACCCGTTATCGAAAAAATACAAAGAATTAGTAAGCCAGGATTGAGAATTTATAAGGATAGCGAAAATCTTCCTAAAGTGATGAATGGGCTTGGGGTTGCAATATTAACAACCTCCAAGGGTGTAATGACAGATATCAAAGCAAAAGCTGCAGGAATTGGCGGCGAAGTGCTTTGTTATGTTGCATAAAAGGGGGAAATTATGTCTAGAATTGCAAATAATCCAATAGTTCTTCCTGATAATGTTGAGCTTACAATTACAAACGAATTAGTTTCCGCCAAAGGCCCGTTGGGCATATTAAGCCAAACTCTAACTGGTGATGTTGGTATTAGTAAACAAGATACAGTTCTTACCTTTAAAGCATTAAAACCAACAAAGCATTCTAAAGCAATGTCAGGGACAGTAAGGGCGCTAGTGCAAAATATGGTATTAGGTGTAACAAATGGTTTTGAGCGAAAATTAACATTAATAGGTGTAGGCTACAAAGCACAGGTCCAAGGTAGTAAAATTAATCTTGAATTAGGTTTTTCACATCCTGTATCTCATGACTTGCCTGAAGGAGTTACGGCACAAACACCAACTCCAACAGAAATTGTATTAAAGAGTAACAGCAAACAAAAAGTTGGTCAGGTTGCTGCTGAAATTAGAGCTTACCGTCCTCCAGAGCCATACAAAGGTAAGGGCGTTCGATATTCGGATGAACGCGTTGTGATTAAAGAAGCTAAAAAACAATAAAGGTTAAATTATGAGCACTGTAAACCAAAGATTACGTCGGGCAAAAAGATCTAGATCAAAGATGGCCGAATTAAATGTCACAAGACTATCCGTCTTTAGATCTAATACAAATATCTATGCACAGATTATTGACGGTAACGATAATAAAATAATTGCAACAGCTTCAACACTAGAGGCCGAGGTAAAGAAAAAACTAAAATCAAGAAGTGATGTTGATGCGGCTGTAGAAATTGGTAAAAGAATTGCAGTAAAAGCTGTTAAAGCAGGGGTAAAGATAGTTGCATTTGATCGGTCAGGTTACAAATACCATGGACGAATCAAGGCATTAGCAGATGCTGCTAGAGAAAACGGCTTAACTTTCTAATAAATACTAGGAAATAAAATGGCAAAAGATATAACAAAAGAACAAAACCAAGACGGCTTAAGAGAAAAGATGATTGCAGTCAACCGCGTAACAAAGGTTGTTAAAGGTGGTCGAATCATGAGCTTTGCAGCACTCACTGTAGTGGGTGATGGAGATGGTGCAATTGGTATGGGAAAAGGTAAGGCTCGTGAAGTTCCTTTAGCTGTTCAGAAGGCTATGGACGAAGCTAAAAAGGGTATGTTGAAAGTAAATTTAAATAATGGAACACTCTTTCATGCTGTTACTGGAAAGCATGGAGCTGCAAAGGTATTCATCCAGCCAGCATCTGAAGGTACTGGAATTATTGCTGGTGGTGCTATGAGAGCAATTTTTGAGGTTATGGGAGTTACGGATGTACTTGCTAAATGTATTGGTTCTGCAAATCCATATAATGTCGTAAGAGCAACATTAAACGGATTGGCAGCAGTAAATAGCCCTTCTGAAATTGCTGCAAAACGTGGAAAAACTGTTGAAGAGATTAGAGGGTAATTATGAGTAAAGAAAAAGTAGGTACAGTAAAAGTAACCCTAATTAAGAGCGTAATTGGAAGAACAGCAGCTCATAAAGGAACCATTGTCGGGCTCGGTCTTAGAAGAATGCATCAGTGCGTTGAGCTTAAAGACACCCCAGAAGTGCGTGGCATGATTAATGCAGTAAGTTATCTTCTTAAAGTTGAGAATTAATATGAGATTAAATACAATTAAGCCTGCAGAAGGCTCAAAAAAGAATACTCGACGAGTTGGTCGTGGAATAGGGTCTGGATTTGGAAAGACAGCTGGCAGAGGCCATAAGGGACAACATTCCCGTTCAGGTGGTTTCCATAAGGTAGGTTTTGAAGGTGGCCAAATGCCAATTCAAAGACGTTTACCTAAAAGAGGATTTAATTCTCTTACTAAAGCTTATAACGCTAAAGTAAGGACAAGTGAAATTAATAAATTAAAAGCTGGTGTTGTTGATCTCTTAAGTTTAAAAGCTGCAAATCTAATCCCAGAAAGGTCGCTAACAGCTAAAGTGTATCTATCAGGTGAGGTTAAGAATAAATATACTATTCAGGGAATTGATTTGAGCAAAGGGGCAACGCAAGCAATAGAGTCTGCAGGCGGTAAGATTCAGGATGTAAAAGAGGTCTAGGAGTTGGCTCAAGATAGCACATTCGGTTCTATGGGAAAAATGAGTGACCTAAAAAAGCGCTTACTTTTTGTTCTTGGGGCTATGATTATTTTTAGATTGGGAGCACATATTCCTGTGCCTGGAATAGATCCCATAAAGCTGAAGGAGGTTTTTGATACTCAAGGAGCTGGGCTATTAGGTATGTTTAATATGTTTTCTGGAGGAGCATTAAGTAGGTTTTCAGTATTTGCTCTAGGAATTATGCCTTATATTTCCTCTTCAATTATTATGACTCTTTTGGGTTCAATGACACCTCATTTTAAGGAGCTGAAAAAAGACGGGGCGGCGGGAGCTAGAATTCTTACAAAATATACTCGGCAAGGAACTGTGGTACTAGCTGCTTTTCAGGCTATAGGAATAACAATGGCGCTAGAGGGCCAGTCTGGGCTGGTATTGGACCCAGGCCTTACGTTTAGACTTGTATCTATGATTACATTGGTTAGCGGTACTATGTTTTTAGTGTGGTTAGGGGAGCAAATATCAGAACGAGGAGTAGGAAATGGTATTTCGATGATTATTTTTGCAGGTATTGTATCAGGTCTTCCAGGGGCTTTAGGTAATACGCTACAGCTAGCGAAAACAGGAGCTTTTTCAATACCATTTGTAATCTTTCTTTTTGTAGCAGCTATTTTAGTAACAGCATTTGTGGTGTTTGTTGAAAGAGGACAGCGAAGAATTACGATTAATTATGCAAGAAGACAGGTTGGTAATAAGTTATATGGGGGACAATCCTCTTTTTTACCCTTGAAAATTAATCAGGCTGGCGTTATACCTGCAATTTTTGCATCAAGTGTAATTTTGTTTCCTGCCACTATAGCTGGATGGTTTGGTCAGGGCACAAGCTTAATTTGGCTTAAAGACATTAGTGCAGCAATTTCACCAGGGCAACCAATTTATATTTTTATGTTTGCTTCAGCAATAATATTTTTTGCATATTTTTATACAGCAATTACATCTGACCCAAAAGAAACTGCAGATAATTTAAAGAAAAGTGGTGGATTTGTTCCCGGCATTAGACCGGGTGAACAAACAGCAAAATATATTGACACTATTAGTGGTCGCTTAACATTTATTGGGGCAATGTATATTACCTTGGTTTGTTTGCTCCCTGAATTACTAATACTGAAGTTTAATACTCCCTTTTATTTTGGGGGTACATCTCTTCTAATTATTGTGGTGGTTATAATGGATTTTATAAATCAGATACAGTCAAGAATGATGTCTTATCAATATGATGGCATGCTTAAGAAAACAAAACTTAAAGGTAGTTCTGGGGGAATTAGATAGATGGCTAAAGAAGAAGTCATAGAAATGGAAGGGGAAGTGCTTGAAAACCTTCCGAATGCAACCTTTAAGGTTAAATTAGAAAATGGTCATGTAGTGTTAGGGTATATATCGGGAAAAATGAGAATGAATTACATTCGAATTCTTCCAGGAGACAAAGTTACGGTTGAAATGACTCCATACGACTTATCTAAAGCAAGAATAACATTTAGAGCCAAGTAAGACTGGACAAAAAAAGGAAATATTATGAGAGTAAGAACATCAGTAAAAGCATTATGTCGAAACTGTAAAGTTATTAGACGTAAAGGTGTTGTAAGAGTTATTTGTAAAGATCCTAGACACAAACAAAGACAAGGCGCATGCCATTAATTTAAGATTGTTAAGTGCGTAAAAAATAGTTATAATTTAAGGCTTTATTGAAAATAATGCCGTTTTAATTGGAGTAATTCATGGCCCGTATTGCAGGTGTAAATGTACCAGATAATAAGCATACCGAGATTGCATTAACAGCAATATTTGGTATCGGAAGAGTAACAGCACAAAAAATATGTGTTGCTGTTGGAATTAAATCATCTATGAAGCTAAAAGATCTTAATGATTCTGATGTTGAAAAACTCAGGGATGAGGTTAGTAAAGTTGTAGTTGAAGGCGATCTTCGTCGGGAAGTTGCAATGAATATAAAAAGATTAATGGATTTAGGATGCTACAGAGGAGTTCGCCATAGACGGGGATTACCTGTGAGAGGACAAAGAACTAAAACTAATGCAAGAACAAGAAAAGGCCCAATTCGGGCAATTAGGAAATAATTAAGGATAAGTAATGGCAAAAGTAAATGTAAGGATTAAAAAGAAAGTTAAAAAAAATGTAGCAGAAGGTATTGCTCACGTTCATGCTTCTTTTAATAATACAATCATCACAATAACTGATAGACAAGGCAATGCACTCTCATGGGCAACATCAGGTGGTGCAGGCTTTAAAGGCTCAAGGAAGAGTACCCCATTTGCAGCTCAAGTTGCTGCTGAGGCTGCAGGGAAAGCGGCGCAGGAATTTGGTGTAAAAAATATTGAAGTCAGAATTAAAGGTCCTGGTCCAGGCAGGGAATCATCAGTGAGAGCCTTAAATGCAGTAGGTTTAAAAATTACTAGCATTCAAGATATAACACCTGTACCTCATAACGGTTGCAGGCCACCTAAAAAGCGAAGAATTTAATGCTTAGTTACAAGATAATAATAGGAGAGTAAAGTTGGCTAGAAATCTTGATCCAAAATGTCGTCAATGTCGTAGAGAAGGTGAAAAATTATTCCTGAAAGGGGAAAAATGCTTTACTGACAAATGCGCTATAGAAAATAGAAATTATCCTCCAGGTCAGCATGGACAAAGAAGAGCATCTAGGCTCTCTGACTATGGTGTTCAATTAAGGGAAAAACAGAAGCTCAGAAGAATATACGGGATTCTAGAAAAGCAATTCAGAGGATATTATTCTGAAGCTGACAGAAGAAAAGGTATTACAGGCGAAAATTTACTTCAGCTCTTAGAGTCAAGATTGGATAATGTTACATACAAAATGGGTATTGGCGCTTCGAGAACTGAAGCAAGACAAATTGTTAAGCACAATAGTATTCTTGTTAACGGTAAAAGAGTAAATATTCCTTCTTATCAAGTAAGGCCAGGAGATGAAATCACAGTGGTTGAAACTTCAAAAACTCAGTTAAGAATCAAGGCAGCATTAGAAGCAGCAGCAGAAAGAGGATTTCCTGAATGGTTAGAGGTTGATATTAAGACGTTTAAAGGGATATTCAAAAATGTACCATTAAGAGATGACCTTCCTGCAACAATTAATGAATCATTAATTGTTGAGCTTTACTCAAAATAATAAAGTTAAGAATTAATTTTAAAGGAAAACTATGCAGAATAGCCCAACAGAGTATTTAAAGCCAAGAATTGTTGAAGTTGATGTAATTAATCCACAAAGAGCAAAAGTTGTTCTTGAGCCAATGGAAAGAGGTTTTGGATTCACATTAGGTAATGCTCTTAGGAGAGTTTTATTGTCTTCTATCCCAGGTTATTCAATAACTGAAGTTAAGATCGACGGTGTCGTTCACGAATATTCAACACTAGATGGTGTTCAAGAAGATGTGGTGGACGTGTTACTTAATCTAAAAAAAGTAGCATTAAAAATACATAGTGGGACTGAAGCGACAATAAAAATATCAAGAACAGAAGAGGGGCCAGTAACGGCTGGAGATTTTGATGTAGGTCATGATGTTGAGATAGTTAATCCAGACCTTGTAATTGCTCACCTTAATAAAGATGGGAAATTAAATATCGAGGCTAAGGTTGAAATGGGAAGAGGCTATCAGCCTGTCCCACAAAGACGAAAAGGCCCACAAGAGGATAGTTCTATAGGTTACATAATGATTGACGCATCATTTAGCCCAATAAATAAAGTAAGCTACATTGTTGAAAGTGCTCGAGTTGAACAACGAACAGATTTAGATAAGCTAATCCTTGATGTTGAAACTAATGGAGTTGTAGATGCTGAAGCAGCTATACGTGATGCTGCAACAATTTTGATGGGGCAGTTATCTGTTTTCGCAAATCTGGAAAGTGAGTTAACAGAGGTAGAGGTAAACCCTGCACCTGTAATTGATCCATTGTTATTAAGACCCGTAGATGACCTTGAGTTGACCGTTCGCTCAGCCAATTGCTTAAAAGCGGAAAGCATTTACTATATTGGCGATCTTATTCAAAGAAATGAAAGTGACTTATTAAAAGCTCCTAATTTAGGGAGAAAATCATTAAATGAAATTAAAGATATTCTTCAGACAAAAGGTCTTAGCTTAGGCTCGAAAGTTGAAAATTGGCCACCTGCTGGTGTTGAACAAGTATAATTGAAAGAATTGGAGTAAAAAATGCGACACGGAAAAAGTCATAGAAAATTAAATAGAACAAGTAGCCACAGAAAAGCTATGTTTAAAAACATGGCAACATCGCTGCTTAGGCATGAAATTATTCGCACAACATTACCAAAAGCTAAGGAGCTTAGGAAATTTGCGGAACCATTAATTACGTTAGCAAAAGTATCAACAGTTCATAATCAAAGGTTAGCATTTAGCCGCTTAAGAGATCGTGAAATTGTCGGTAAATTATTTGGTGAGCTTGGACCTCGATATAACTCACGAAGTGGTGGTTATACTCGAATTCTAAAGTGTGGTTTTAGAAAAGGTGATAATGCTCCGATGGCATATGTTGAGCTTGTAGATCGACCACTGGTAACGAATGATGTTAGTGATGGTGATAGCTCAACCAATGAATCTCTTAAATTAGAAGCTAAGCCAGCAGCAGCTAAGAAAGAAGCTAAGCCAGCAGCAGCTAAGAAAGAAGCTAAGCCAGCAGCAGCTAAGAAAGAAGCTAAGCCAGCAGCAGCTAAGAAAGAAGCTAAGCC
>Ga0302121_10000078_pt1 | contig 59879 bp, 76 predicted proteins | sample CB21_surface_MG_FD_203120 | JGI IMG/M metagenome (GOLD analysis project Ga0302121, IMG submission 203120) | Marine microbial communities from Western Arctic Ocean, Canada - CB21_surface | ecosystem: Environmental > Aquatic > Marine > Oceanic | place: Canada: Western Arctic Ocean | collected... | reverse complement strand
CTTTCGGATGGCTTGTGTAACAACCAAACAGAAAGAGATACGTGTGGGAATTGACAACACTATGAGAGAGATCCAACGTAACTGTGGGTCTGATAGTTTCCTCGTAGCAATTAAGGGGAGGGGTAATTTCCGAAAGGATATCTACCCTCCCTACAAAGGAACCCGAAAGGAGATAGAGCCTAGTGTTAAAGAAGCCTTAAACTATGGGCATAAGTACATGGTTGAGAAGTATTCTGCTGTTGAGGCAGATGATATGGAAGCAGATGATCTTGTTGCCATCTGGGCTGCTGAGTGTAGATCTGCTGATCAGGAGTATACAGTAGTTGGAATTGACAAAGATCTTCTCCAGATTCCTGGAACACATTACAACTTTGTTAAGAAAGAAATCACAGAGGTTGATGAAGACACTGCTAATCTTAAGCTTATGCTTCAATGCCTTACTGGGGATAGGTCTGATAATATCCCTGGAATTAAAGGAGTTGGACCTAAGAAAGCAGAGAAGATACTACATGGAGTTCCTATGCACCGCAGGTGGAATAGGGTGCGAGCTGCTTGGAGAACAAACAGGTCCGGTAATCCGGACACTTCCAAGCGTCTATTAACAATGTTAACATCTTGGGAAGAGCTAGATGATATTAAGAAACAAATTGAAGAGTATAAGTCGAAAAAGCAAGCGTCAGTTCATAGGGATACTGAAGACTGATATAGGGTGTACTGATTGTGGTTATGATAAACACCCAGATGCTCTAGGGTTCGACCATCTACCTAAGTATGAGAAACTTCACAACGTATCTCGAATGATCTCTTGTGATAAAGATATCGGTGATATACTTAATGAGGTATTTAAAACAGAAGTGGTGTGCCATAACTGTCATGCTATTAGAACAGCAGAGAGGCGCAATGGAAAACCTATTCCAGATGAAACCACTATCAGCAAACAGGATGTTTGTTCGGAAAGGCAGGACAACCTACAAGACAGCTGATTACAAGAGGTTCCAAGAGGAGATGGCAGTTATGCTAATGGGTGAGACATGGGCTTTTAAAGATAGCCCTGTCCACTTCATTGTATATGCTGGTCTCTCTAATAAAGCCTCTGATTTAGATAACATAATCAAACCTTTACTTGATACCTATCAAAGTATATTCGAGGAGTTCAATGATAAAACGGTACAAGGAATCATCCTTCAAAGAGACAGAGTTAAACGAGGAAGAGAATACCTCTGGGTTCGAGTTGCAAAAGCAAAAGAACTTGAAGTGGGATTCGAAGCATTCAAAGACTCGACAGAAAAAGAATCGTAATCGTGATATAAAAACCGAAAGGGATTTCTGGTGAAAACTAATTGTGAAAAATGTGGAAGCTCTGATGCTAACCATGTGTATAACGATGACAACCCAAGAAGCCACTGCTTTTCATGTGGCACAACCATATTTATAAATGAAAGAGAACCAATGGAACTGATAGAACAAGACGACTTCCTTGTGAACTCGTCTATTATCGATGAGATTAGTACATACAGAAGCTATCCAATGTCTAGTCGTGGGATCTCTCAGGATGTGATTGATCATTACAATGTCAAAATGTCTGTAGATATTAATGGTAAACCTCAATCACACTTCTACCCTTACACTATCAATGGAGAACTATCTGCATACAAAGAGCGTAAGCTCCCAAAAGAGTTTCGTACTCATGGAGACTTTAAAAATGTCGAACTATTCGGACAACAACAATCAACATCTGGATTTACGTTGGTCATCTGTGAAGGTGAAGTCGATGCCCTCAGTGTCGCGCAAGCGTACAAAGAAAAGTACGGAAGAACCTATTCTGTGGTTGCTGTACCTTCTTCATCTGCTACCTCTTGTGCTCTTGCTCAAAGGGATTGGATAAACTCCTTCAAGACTGTCGTAATTATGATGGATCAGGATGAAGCTGGTAAGAAGATGTCTGACTTCCTTGGTAAAATGATTAAACCAGGTAAGGCTAAAGTCGCAAAGCTACCAGAGAATGACGCTAATGCTACATTACTCAAGCATGGTTGGAAGACTTTGCTAGAGTGTGTGTGGAATGCACAGAGTTGGAACCCCTCAGGTATCGTTACAGGTAAACCTATCTGGGATCAATTCATTCAACGACAGAACGTAGAGTGTGTACCCTACCCTGATTGTTTGAGTGGTTTAAATAGTAAATTAAAGGGGATTAGGCATGGTGAGATTACTCTATTCACTTCTGGAACTGGCAGTGGTAAGTCTACTATTATCAAAGAGATTATCCTGGATCTTCTCCACAAAACAGAAGATCGGGTGGGGCTTATCAGTCTGGAAGAAAGCGTTGGAGACACGGCAGAGAAGTTCATTGGCATGGTACTCAAGAAGTCGCTTAATGAAGACACACCTCCGGCTGAAGATGAACTTAGACAGGGCTTTGAACAAGTGTTTGGAGATGAAAGACTCGTCCTCCTCGACCACCAAGGATCAGTTGGAGATGACAGCCTCATTGATAAGATCGAATACATGGCCCTCATGGGTTGTAAATATCTGGTCCTCGACCACATCACAATCGCTGTATCAGAAGGAAGTGACGGTCTATCAGGTAACGAAGCCATCGACAAGTTCATGTCCGACCTCCTCAAAATCGTCAAGCGACACAACATCTGGCTAGGCTTGATCTCTCACCTTCGTAAAGCACAAGGTGGTAAAGCATTCGAGGATGGTAACATTGCATCCATCGATGACATCAAGGGTTCTGGTTCTATCAAACAGATCTCCTTTGACATCGTTGCATTCTCTAGGAACCTAACAGCAGCCGATGAATACGAACGTAACACTGTTCAATTCAGGGTGCTTAAGTCTAGGTTCACAGGTAAGACAGGTGATGCTGGTGCTGCAACATATGATGCACAGACTACCCGACTTCAGAATAAAGAGGTTGGTTTTGATTACATAGCTACATAGGAGAATACATGTCAGCACTCCAAGAGATAGTTGATTACCTTGTCAAGAGGGTAGATGGTGTAAGTCCTGCACGTCGAAGACCCCACCTTGCTGGGCTCTTGATGAGATTGTCTGGAAACTATAGTGAACGTATGGAAGGGTACGTTGTTAAGAGTATCTCTATACTTCAAATGCAATTCACTAAGGATACCAGCTCAAGCCCAGCTGGTACAACCACACTCACCAATGCATCTAGTAAGATAGGTCAGAGTGTAGGTAAAGAACTAGATAGAGAGCCCCTTCCCTGGGGCTCTGTAGTGTCCATAGGAGACCTGTTCGTAGAAGCCCTATACAACCTAGGGTTTATCGACTTGTCCTATGCTAAGACCCGTAACAGCTGTCATGTGGTGTCTGCATCACATAGATGGTATGAGTTAGGTGTGATACCTGAGAGAGGTGGGAGTTTCCCCTTAGCCTCTACCAGTATCATACGACCCAAAGATATATCTGGTATGATACAGAAGATCAATGGGGTACACAGGCCAGTGATCAAAGGTAGGGTAGAGGGTGATCCAATAGACCCCTATGCACCTTGGGTACAAGCCCTTAACAAACTGCAGCAGACTGCTTGGAAGATAAACAAACCAGTCTACAATGCAATGATTGAGAACAAAGAGTTGTTCCTATCTACTGATCCTATTAAGGACAATGATGCTAAAGAACTCAAGCGTAGAAGTAAGATGGTTGAGTGGGCATTCATATCAGAGAAAGCACGTAAGCTATCAGAGCTAGAGGCTTTCTATCAGTACCTGGATGTAGACTATCGTGGTAGGTTCTACTACTGTGAGAGCTTCATGAACTTCCAGGGATCTGATCTAGCTAGGGGCTTGTTTAAGTTTCAACACTCAAAGCCTATGACTGAGAGTGGGTTACAGTGGTTAGCTATACACACAGCGTCTGTCTTCAACATGTCTTACAACATCGATGAGATACCTGATTGGTGTACATCTGATTACAAAGGACACCTTGAGGGTGAAGGGTTAGACAACATCTCTGTTGACAAGATGACCCTAGAGGATCGTATCATCTGGACCAATGAGTACATGAATGAGATCATACAGGCTGGTAAGAACTCACAATTCTCTGGTCAAGCTGAGAAGAAAGTATCCTTCCTTGCTGCCTGTGTTGAGTGGTATGAATTTGACTGTGCTTACAGGGACAATCGTATCCACATGACTAGCCTACCAATCCCTATTGATGGGAGTAACAATGGTTGGCAACACCTAGGAGCAATCTCTAAGGACGAACAAACTGGTGAGTTGGTTGGTCTAATACCCTCAGAGATACAGAAAGACTTCTATGTGCAGACAGCTAAGGAGATGATTGATCTGTGTAAAGATGATAGGCTTAATGGTATATTGTCTAGTATGCCTATGAAGAGTATACGTAAAGGGATATCCAAGCGTGGCTCTATGACTAGGGCATACTCAGCAGGCTCTAAGAAGATTGCTGAGAACATGTTCTTTGATTGTAAGTCAGAGGACTACCACACAGAGTATGACATCACACAGGATGACTGTACTAAATTGTCTAAACTGCTGATCAAAGCAATTGATAAGGTATGTCCAGGCCCACTATCTACTATGAGTTACCTACAGAACCTAGCGATGTATCAATTAGGTACACATGTAAAAGTAGACTCAGAAGGGTACGAAGCTAACACTGAGTATCGTAACCTGTCTAAGATACGTGACACTCTGATGAAGAAGAACTTCAAGACTGATGAAGATCTCTATGAGCTTAACGATGTTGTGATTAAACTTAAAGAGTTCACGACAAGTCTTAAACATGGTAAAGGTGAGGATAGGATTGAGTGGAGTACACCATCAGGGTTCCATGTGATCTATGAGAAATGGATCATGCAAGATAGAAAAGCTAGAGGACGCATCAAAGGGTATGGTAATAAGACAGGTCAAGTTACACACGTAGCACTTGTACCTACACGTATGCCAGACAGGAGAGGTTTCATATGTGGCATGTCACCTAACTACATACACTCTATGGATGCTAGTCACATGGCTTTGGTTATCTCTGAGTGGGATGGTTCCTTTGCAGCTGTGCATGATAGCTTCAGTACTCATGCCTGTGATGTAGATAAACTACTCGACTTAACCAAACAAATATTCATACGCATGTACGACTACGATAATTACTTTGAGGTTATACGTAACTTCATAACAGATGCTGAGGATGATGTGGAACAACCTACATTAGGCAGCTTAGATATAAAGGAGATTGAAAACAGTGACTACTTCTTCGCGTAAATCATATAATCATTTAGCACTACGGGGTGTTCAAGTAGATGACGATGAGTTCATCTCTGATTGGAATACCAACCCACTAACAAAGACATCTCTAGACTTGGAGCTGGCTTACACAAGGGATCTTATGCCACGTGTCATGGACATTGGTATTGCAGAAGACCTAGAGGGTGGTGTGATCAATGATAAAGAAGCACGACAGCGTAAGCAAGACCAGATGAAGGAGTACCGAGAGCTCCTTGCAAAGAAAGGTATGCTTAAATAAAATTAAAAGGCCCCCAGGAAAACCGTAATGGTTCTCTTGGGGGCCTTATTTTTTTAGTGTGCGTAGTATTGCAGTGGAATACGTCTACCGCTTTCGGTTTTGTAACCATTCATAAGCAGCTCTTTTCTAAGGGCTACCTTGTTGCTATTAGTTCTTTTAATAACATCTGGCAACCTAGAATGTAGGTTCAACTCATTCCGAAGAAGACCCTTGAAGGTCTTGAGCTGATTGACAGTGGGCTCAGATGGTGGGTTGTATGGATCATACCCCACCTTCTTCATCTCCGCAGCCATTACCCTAGACATGCGAACACGATCTTCCTGAAGTTGCTCTTCTGTCCTGACCTTCCCAGCAGTACCTGTTAGTTTACTCATGCGTCCCCAGAGATTAGCCATGTACATATTACCACTGGCAGCAGGGGATACCTTAAGCATCCAATCCATATAGACCTTCTCATTATCTGTGAGCTTGTCATCAGGCTTCCTACCTTTCATCTTCTCTTCAAAACGTTTAGTAGCCTCAGTCAGGGAGTTACGTGCCTGTTCTAGGTAGCTCCAATCAAGGGTTGCATCCATCCAGTTGAGGTTAATTTCTTCTAGGAATACATCATAACCATTAGCATCTACTTTAAAAGCATCGTAGATAGTTAAAAGGAATGGGTTCCCATTGGATGCCTTACCTGCCCTGTCCCAAGACTTACCAGAGGCAGTCATTGCTACAGTGGCAGCATCAACAGCTTGGATGGGGGCAACAACAGATCCACCATAAGCAAACTCACCAGGAGTACCTTCAATGGTACCATCTGGGTTTGTCCTATTACGAGTAGCAGCAGCCGTAGTCTCAGTCTCATAGTGCGCAACAGTTGTCTTAACCATCTCACCAGTCTCAGGAGATCTACTCTTATAGGTACTTCTAGATGCTGCATCATAACCTGTAGAGGATTCACCACCAATATGAATGTCCATGCCCGTTGGACCTTTGATGATGAAAGGCTCATTCATAGCAGCGTGAAGTGCAGCAGCAGCCCTCATAATAGACCTAGCCTCTATTGATTCAGCAGTCATCACACCTTCAAGAGATCCTTTGTATTTCTCTAAGAGAACCTTAGCTAAATCCCTACGTGACATAGTGGAGTCTATGATAGAAAGACTGGGGCCATAAGAACTTTCAGAGTCCTGTATTAGTTTTTCATTTAAAACTTCCAACACTTCTTCAATATCAGCCACAAAACTTTCCACCTCCTTACCATAACCATAGGTCATGATAGTCAGCTTAGCTAGATCCCTGTCACTAAATACAGCACGAGCAACATCGTTCAGTTGTGGGAATAGATCCTCACTGATGTTCTCCCACCCACTTTCTATACTCTGATTAGCTAATCCCATAAGCTTATCGCGTATGTCACCATCATCTAAGAGTGTTGACCTGTTACCTCTTGCTCTAAGAACACCAGTTAAGAAAGCTGTTGGTATCTCACCCATCTGCATACCCTGACTTGCAGGTCCATTAGTTTTACCATCCATGTAAGCATTCACATAACTGATAAACTGCTTGTCATTTGGGTAGTTCCTTTTGAAGTCAACGTACTTAGAAAAGTCTATCAACGTATCCATTAGCAATGGACCGTCTTCCTTTTTGTCCTTAATCATTTTAATAATCATGCTATCATAATCACTATTTGGATCAAGGCTGAGTTGATTAAACTTTGGGAACTGTGGAGAGTCTAAGGGAACACCATTAGCAATCGCCTCAGACACAGCTTCATACTGCGCATCAGTCATCTCTAGTGCTTGTGCAAGCCGCTTACCATAACCATATAGCTCAGACTCCCTAGCCTTAAGCATCACTTCTCTTTGGGTAGGTAAGAAGGTATCACCAGCATCTGTAATTGTATTACCCTGCGAGTCTTTGACTTTAGACAATAGGATCATGGCATACATCTGACGCAGGTTCTTCTCTTGCCTGTTCCCAGGTCTAATGATAGATGGGTTAGGTGATCTTGTGGCAAACCGAACAGCCTTAGATGTAACTGGGTTAAAGTAGGATTGCTGAGGTGTCAACCTCCCTTGGAAACCCTGAACATTATAGGTAAGGTAGTTGATACCATTGCGTTCCTGTGCTAGTGACTGTACTTCCTGTGCTAGTTTATCAAACAAGTTGTTGATATTTTCACCTGGATTGTAGATTTCTTCACGCATCTCTGGATTGTTTGCAAGCTTACGTTCTTGCATCTTAGCAGCCGCATTGAATTTATCCATCCTAGTTTGACCAACATTGTTGATCTCAGCCTGCCAAGTAGAATAATCACCAGTTACTAATGTAGCTAAGACTGTAGAGTACAGTATCTTCATGCGTTGTTTATCAACCACATGTCCAACCTGACCTAAGTTATCGATAGCTTGGTTGATTATCCGACCCATCTTCTGACCAGGCTTACCACCAGATACTGCTCGAACTACGTTCTTACCAACATCAGTACCAGCCATTTGGTTAGGTACTTTCTGAGGGCGTACTATCTGACGGGGGAAGATCTGTTTACGATCAAGCTCACCCTCTTTAATAGCGGCTTCGCCTTCTGCAGTTAGACCATAAACTATCTGACGGGTCTTTGGATCAACGGCTCGTGTAACCAGTGTTGGGTTAGAGTCTGCCCACAACTGCTTAAACGCAGCCCCCAGTGTCTCCGCTTCCTTACGTGGTAGTTTATCTGGAGATGCCAATGCTTGAACTTGAGGGTCAGCCTCAGGAGCACCCTGACTTATCATGGCCTGCCTATTCCTACGCTGGTACTCAAGATGTATCCTGTTACCTATCTGTGCGTTACCCTCAGCGTGTGTGAGTGTTTTGTTTGGGCTTTCCACAGGGACAGATGGATCTCCCATTGCCTCCGCTAGAGGGTCAAGGGTGTTGTCCAAGTTACCACCAAAAGTATCTTCAATAATAGCAGAGGCAATCTGTGTGTACATTGGGTTAGGTATCTTCATACCACCCTCAGATTCTACAATTGCATTAGCCCTACTAATGGCAGCTACAATGTTACCTTCAGAAGATTCAGCGATAGCATCCGCAAGTGCTGGACCTGAGACAGGTGATTCACCTTTGGTTAATGCGTAGGCTGGGGTACCAAGAGCTGTAAGGTTTAACCCAAGATTACCAGAGTTTACATTCTGAACAAGAGTCTTTGCACGAGACCTAAGATTACCACCAGCCTCAGTTTGTGCTGCAACAGTTACCCTTGGGAGTTGAATAGGTGTGACCCTACTGTACCTTTGGTTGTCTGTCTGAGCACGAGTAGCCATGTCAGGTACCAAGAACCTGTTATCATTTCCCTGTTGTTCTGGGAGGATTAAATCAGGTGTTAACTCAGATGCATCCACCTGTGTGATTGCTGCAACCTGCTCCGGAGTGGTGTTAGCAATGTCCTGTAGGATACCTGTTGATTGTGGTGCAGGTGCTTCCTGTTGTGGAGATACCTGCTCAGTTGTAACAAATCGATCTTCTAAAGTCTGAGAGGGGAGCTCAGCACTCCCCCCTTTAATCACTGGTATAGCCATTACTGATTCTCCTTGTTGTCTTTATAGTTCCAACCACCACCAGTTAGAAGACTAGCTAGGCTTTTGTTTGTGTCTGTAAAGGGACCAATCCCAGGGGCTGATTTCAAACCCTGATACGCAGCACGTTCAAAGTCACCCTTAGCTACATTCAAAGCTGCATCTCCAAGACGACCAACGTAACCAACTGTGGGGCTTTCACCTGTGGCTTGATTGTATAACCAACCACCAAGACCATCAGTGCGTTGACCATAGATAGGTGCAAACATATCAATAACTCGCTCACCTGTACCAAACAAACCAGAAGCCATGACACCACGACGAACATACTCAGGTGTATCCAGATATGGATTACCCAGTGTACCTTCATCATCATCATCATCAAACTTGATCTCGTCTTTCATTGCCTGTGAGAAGAACCCTAGGGCAATCATAGTAGACATGAGCACAAAGGTGTTGTACTTCATTGCTGGAGTACCACGTTTAATGTAATCATTCCACATCCGAGGTATATGGTTTGCTGTAAAGGTAGAGATAAAACCTTGGAACTGTGTGAACAAAGCGAACCTAGGATCCTGATAGAGCAAAGGACGATTGGCTGCACTTGGAAGGGCTACTGCTTGGTTGATAAAGTTGTAGGTGGCTTCCTTCATTGTTTGATTCCAGAGATCCATAGACCTAGGATCTCTAAGACCCTCAGGACCAGTCCTTTCAATTATACTATTGAGAGGTACGAATTGTTCTACAGGTATCCCTAAGCTCCTCAGCTTTTGCTCTGCCTCTTGAGCCTCACGAGTATCAGGTGTTAACCCTGAGTCTCTTTGAAATACTATCTTAGCGTTAATAGATATGAAGTCATAGGCCATACTTGCACGAACAGCACGAGTATAGTCAGTCCATTGGGTCAAACCAATAGCCCTAAAGAAAGCTTCCATAACATTCTTACGACTGTCTGAAACCTCACTGACACCTGTGGTTGTTGCAGCACCTACTTCCCAAGCATAGAAACCAGTTTCCCTAAGCAACTTCTGACCTTCACTCCCAGTGTTCTGTCGGAGTATGCCATCTTCAGTGCTTGCCTCAACCTTCCTAAGCTGGGGTAGTAAACCAGACACTGCTTCTTGTGCAATGTTTTTAATACTACCATTCTTACCAAAGATTTGATCACGAGTAAGAGCACCCTGTGTCATAGCCATCTCAGGTAATGAGGAGAATGTTGCAAGTGGTAGTGCAGAGAGGGTCATCCAGAACATTACATTCTTCTGGAACCGCATAAGCTTCTTACCAGCTTGAGTAGTCGGCCTGTTGTAGTTACCTGACACAGCCTCTAAGATATTCTTAACCTCAGAAGCTACACGATTAACCTCTTCATTGGACACACCCTCAGCCTGCATGTTGTTCAAGAGTTTAGATACAATCTCCCCATCCTTACCAACATACTTCATCTGAGTTACATAACGAGCTGCAGTCTTACTTGCATTAGCAACGTTAGCGAAGATATCTTTTTCATAGAACTGATCAAACTTTTCATTCTGAGATAGACCAAACTTTCTACTCTTGTGCGATGGTGGGTTGAGAGATCCTACATTACTTATGATAGCATCTGCAGAGTCTAGATCGTAAACGTTTGGGTTGTCCCTGATCTCATCTGTAATCCTCAAAGCTTCTGCAGGACTGATCTTATACTCAGACACCAATAGGTTTGTAAACATCTCTGGGTTCTTAGATACAGCAGTCTTATCAATTGACTTGTACTTAAGAAGGTAAGCTTTAATATCTCCCAAATCAGCACCAGCATCTAGTTGGTTTTGACGAAGCTCCTGACCAAGACCCATAAGCTGATTGCCTAAATCAACAATCATCTGCCTGTTAGGAGTGTCTTTTGGTACGAGATTCTTATTGAAGTTACCACGCTTATCAACAGCAGCCCTAAGGGCTTTGTAAGTTAAGTCACTTATCCTTGCCCTATCAGAAGCCTTAAACACACCAGCTAAAGATCTCAGCCCCATGTTCTTATAGAAAACTTTTGGGTCATGCACTTGGTTCTTGTAGTAAGTGACAAGGTGGTGTTGTGCAGCTTCGATACCAGAACCCCCATGTAAAGGGGTTAGTGTACCACCTAAGATAGATGCCAATGCACGAGCAGACTTAGACTTATCTAGTGTAGCTTTTGGAATTGCATTTGTAACGGCAGCTTGCCAAAGGTTAGACACATTCATTACAGACGTAGATGCACGTTCCATAAATGTTTTCTGACCAGTTGTTTGCTTGTGCTCAGCCTCTCTCTCATTGATGTTGAAACCAAGATCATCAGAGGCATCTACCTCTTTCTGAACATCTGTTAAAAGTTGGGGTGTAGTTCTTACAATACCACCGTGAGCCGCCTTCTCTTCCTCTACATATCTTTCAATGTCTGCTTGAGGTATGGGTTCTCCGAAACGAGCAGCTGCATCCATCCAAGTTATCTGATCTTTAACTGTACCAGGAATAGAAAAGGCACCACCCAAGGCAGTGCCAGCAACAGCAGCATTAGCTAAACGTTCTTGAAACTCTTCGTAGTCAAATACTTTATCCGAACCTTGAACAGCAGCAAGATAGCCAATAGCTTCCTGACCAACCTCAGTTAGTCCCTCAGATACTGAGCCAACACCCACACTTCCCAAGGCTCTCATAGAAGTCTGTTTGGCTGTGAGTTGAGCCTTAGCAATCTTCTGTGCTTCATTTGCAAACTGCCCAATGGCAAAGTCTGCTTCCTGCTTAACAATCAACTTAGCTTCTGACAGGCTTATGTTACGAGCCTTGGCAAGTGCTTTTGGAATATCATCTCTAATAGTTTGTATTGGATTCTTAGCGATACCACCGATACCTTTGAGACCTAAGCGATCAAGTACAGCTTGAGCAACACCAGAACCAATAGCAATGGTAGCAGACTTACTATCGTTATCACCTTCCATGTCGTTCCAGGTTTGACCTGCATACATGAATGAGGGGATAGCTACAGCACCTGCGATAGCAGCAGTAGCTCCTATGACAGGAGCAGCTACAGTCCCAGCGATAGCAGAACCAGCAGTGATTGCCATGTAAGGTAGGGACAGAGCCATTGTACTCCCAAGGTACTCAAGGGCAGACCCAATACTATCAACATCTTTATAGTTGTTAATTGTGTATCCATACTCAGCCAGCTTACCTTGCTGCCTACGTACACCATCCTCACCCCATCTCTCGAGACCCTCAGCACCAGTAGAGGAACCCACTAGGTTAGCAACACCGTAGGCACTTTCACCCACACTGATCCACCCTTGTTCCCAAGAGTCGCTGACAGGGTTAAGAGATTTGTTGTCAAGTGAGACACCTGATCTCCGGATGCCCACATCACGATTGAAATACTTGTTCATCTCGTTTGTAGCTTGATCCCTAGACATACCTTGAGTCATGAAGTAGCTAATGTAAGAAGCTCTTTCTCTTTCATCTACAAGGGTTTGCTTAAAGCCCATAGACTTAGCACCTTCAGATCTCTCAGCCAACTCAATGTCCAGTGCAGCCTTGTCAAATGCAGAGGGTTTGTAAGTACCCTCGAACATAGCCCTTTCCCTAGCAGATGTCTCAGCTGTCCTTTGGATTCTATCAGAGTCTGTTGAGTACTCTGTTAAATCCATAGCACCTGAACTCATAAGCCTACCTGAGAAGGTTTCCCCATTCTCATTGACAAGATCAACCATCTGACGACTACCGCCAGTGTCCATCATAGGGGTACCATCTGCGTTGAACACAGGTCTAATGTTAGTAAACCCCTGTTCATTAGCTAGTCGGGAGATAATGCCAGTGGTGTCACCACCACCAGCAGTACCTTCCTTAACTTGACCACCTATAATCTTAGATACCTCAGCAGCATCATAACCACGAAGACGATAGTTGGGGCCATCTGGGTTATCTAATGTATCACCATCGATAAAGTGAGTATTAGTACCTGCTAAAGTGTTAGGCTGAAAGTTACTAATATCATCTAGTATTCCCATTACATATCTCCTTGTGTTAAATTATACTGCTAAGATACCATACCGGATATAATGTATTCCATCATCCCGCTTCGACCACTAGCTGCACCATTTTTAATGTACTCTTTCTTCAGATCGGGGTCCATTGTTTGCCAAGCTTTGTAAGAGTCTGTGCTCATTAGCCAAGATGAGACTTGAGTGTCGCTCATATTAGCCAACCCTTCCTTACCACTAGCAGCCGCAGCATTCTTAATAGTCTGTAAGAAAGTTGTAACATTGGCTACAGGAACTGGGATCGGTTTACCATCCTTAGTTTCACCAGGTAAGAAGAAGTTTTGTGCATCGGTAGTGTTAGATTCTACCCAAGCCCTTGAGAAATAATCACTCAACCTAGTTGGTTTCTTACCAGACCGAGCATCAACTAGTGCTTCTTTATAAGCTTTCTCTACAAGCTCTTCCATCTGCTCTAGTTCCATCCCATTCTCAATAGCGAACGTAACAGCTTCCCTTCCAATTGTTTCCTTTGCAATACCCAGTTCTGAAATACCAGCCTTCGCATCGGGGATCTTACTTGGATTTAAAGAATCTAGTGATGTAACAAGAGACTCTACATTACCCCTTATTGTGTTCTTGTAGGCAACATTAGCTGCTGTCTTAGGGGCAAACCTACCATCATTTGTAAGTGCCCTCACATCAACTTGCTCATTACCATCAAACCAATAACTACCATCACCTACTTTCTTTTCAGTTAGAGTAATTTCCCTACCTGTTTTTCTATCATACATGGTTTTAAAATCACCAGTAGGCACTGCAGGAAGACCCTTAGTTACAAGATCACCAAAGTCCATAGATTTCTTAAAGATTGCAAGGCTTGATTTAGTATGCTTACCTTCAAGAGCAACCTTCTGATATGCACCTTCCTTAGCATCAGTCCTAGCAATGTAGTTCTTACCAGCAAAGGCAAGAGCTTGATTACCAGACATACCAGTGGCACGACCACCAAGATACATAACAGCAGCTCTGATTAGTTCCTTACTGTCAAAGAGATCCCCGAAGACACCCTTAAGCATAGACATAGCACCGGATACTTCAGGTGTCTTCTTACCACCACCCTCAGCCGCTATTATATCAGCCTTTGCTTTAGCTTTCGCTGCTACATCGGAGGTGATTGCTTCCTGTGGTGTAAGATTAACAATGGCTTTACCATTAGCATCTAAGATAGTACCATTAGGTCCCGTCTTAATCATAGGTCCCTTGGTTGATCCAGGTCCCTTCTTCTCAGGGATCTTGGAGAACCCTAGAGAACTCAAGGCTGCTTCCCGTGCAGCATCAGCCTGTGCTTGGCTTGTCCTAATGAGGGTTGACTTGTCAGCTTCTGCAGCAGCATCAACTTCATCTATCTGGATTTGTTGTTCCTGCGCTTCTACTAAGTCAGCTGAAGAGGTTGTGAGATTTGTCTTAGCTTGCCTACCCATCTCCTCGTACTTCAAAACTTGCTCAGCTGTTGCAGCATTCCTAATACCAGCTTCAGCAGTAGCAAGATCCCTTTTTGCTTGTTCGATAGCATCTTCTGCAGTCTGTCTTTGATTAGCCACTTGAAGAATAACTTCAGGATTAGTCTTAGCAGATGGTATCCCACTTGCAAGAGCAGCAGCAGCCATTGTGTCTGCAGATATAGGCATTGCAATATCGGTTTGTTGGACAGGTGGAGAATTTAGGGGTGGAACACGACCAGTCATAGCTGCTATCTCATTAGCAAGCCTTTGTTCCTCGTCCTTTAAAGAACCATCTTCCGTACCTTGACGATCTGTTTTACTACTCTCAATAGCGACTGCTTGATCTATTCTGTTTTGCCTAAGAGCCTCAGAAAGTCTATATTGCTCTTCATCAAATGCATAATCAGCATCAGTTGGCTCAAGAGTACCAGCCTCAATAGCAGCCACACGATCTGGGTGACCAACATCAAGGTTAGCAGCGGGGTTTGGTATCCTACTTTTTATTATATCTTCAACCATATTGGGAACACCATCTCCCATAGGTACATTACCAACCATCATCCTATCAGAGTCCATAATTGAAGCTGGTATGTTGTAATCAACCAATTCATCTAGGCTTGTCATAGATGGGGTGAATGCCCCTGTGATAAGGTTAGACACCTTGATGTGTTCAGGTGACCCTGTAACTAGGTTTTCACGAAGAGCAATTAACCTCTGTTGAGCCGCAGCCCTACGAGAAGTAGCATCACCAGTCTGACCATACCCCTCAGTACCCCCAAGTTCCCTTGGATCACGGATCTCTGGTATAGTTTGACCATTGTTAAAGATATTACCTGGACCAAATGTCTCAAGACCTAAGCCTTGTCCTGGTTTTGGGACACTGTATTGTAGTTGTTTGAATTTAAATGCTTGATCAACATTGCCAGAAGAACCTTGCAGTAATGATTCATCACTATTAACATCTGGCATTGGGGGACTCATGGGTGGAACCCTATTAGGACCACCTTGATCAGCCATACTAGGCTCCTGTTGAGGGCCACTGCCTGGAAGTACCCTAGGTAGTTGATCCCCCTCTGTTTGCATTGGAGATGGAGCAGCAAAACTTTGAGGCATAGCTTGAAGTGCGAGGTTGGCTTGATCAAATTTAGTAAGAGCATCACGCTCATTACGTTTGAACCAAGCGTTGTCAACGTCTTCCTGAAGCTTACGTCGAGCCATTTGATCTATAGATAATCCACCTGTATTTAGATAAATAGAACCACCCATGTTAGCAGTTACCATATCCTTCTCTTCAGCATAATTAGTATTATAATCACGACCACGAAAGTTAAAGATACCTCCCGCTCCCATGTCAGCTCGTGCGTCTTTGAAGGCTTCACCAAAGTCTGTTGGTTCTGGGGGTGCTGCTTGTACCTGTGGTACACTAGCTTGCATAATTGCTTGTTCAACAGCGACAGGATCTGCTTGAGTGTTGGGTCTCATTTGAGGGCGTGAAGATGCCATAGTATCTATAGAACCAGCAGCCATTTGAGGAGCTAGATCTTTAGGTCTCATTTGAGGAGGTACAGAAGCCATAGGTGCTACAGATGGTGTTGTTACCCCACTAAAGAAATCACCAACCTTACCAAAACTGCCTTCACCATCAGCACCACCACCACTAAAAAATCTTGGTACAGGTTCTGCAGATGCTGTTTGAGTTGTGGGTTGTGGGGTTTCTTGTGAAGGTTCACTACCACCTGAAAAAAGATTAAGCTCAGCTTGCCGCCTATTAATAAGACCATCACTTACTTTTCCACCAGCTTGATTGTACTCTGGTATCTTTGCAGTAATGGTAGCCATGTCCCTTTTACCAAAATCAGTTAGTTGGTCTAAGTTTCCAATGTTAAAACGAAAAGATGCTAATGCATCAATCTGGTTATCGTTCCAATCATAGCCATGTTTTTTACCATACTCTACAGTAGCGTCACGGTCTTTTTGAGCCCTAACTTTAAGCCAAGATTCTTCAGACTTTTTATCACTTGTCTGATTCGGTTTAATAAGACTACCATCAGCATTGCGAGTTCGCCCATACCCTATTGTCCACACACCAGCTTGGTCTTGGTATGACTTGTCATGATTTGGGGGTTGACCATAGCCCTCCACTTCTTTCAGGAAGGGAACAAGACCGCCTGTGTTATAAGTTGGAATACCACCACCCATGTTTTTCATTGCACGATGCTGTAAACCTGCGCTATTCATTTGCTCTATCACAGGAGCAAACATAGTTGATGCTTCCTTGTTGAGGACAAATTCCCCAGGTGTTAGCATCGCAGGTACAGTATCCCTATTAGTTGGATCTGTTTTATCGATCATATCATTCTCCTGATAGTGGTGACTTCTTTCCTTTTGCACATTTGCAAGGTGTTTTGCCACAAGAGCAAGGGACCTTACCCCCATCGTTAAACACTCCAAAGAGTTTACCTAGGCCAAGACCAATGCCAACAGGTCCAAGTGCTGCCATCATACCTGCACCAAGTCCCCCAGTAGCAGCTGTGGCACCTACTCCACCACTTCCCATCATGGTTCCAAGAGTTCCAGCCAGTCCCTCTTTACTCGCTAAGGTAGCAAGTCCAGTGTTAATACCATTATCAACAGCACCCATCATTAGGCTCTCCCCAATACCTGAGAGAGGACTTTTTTGTTCAGGTTGAATCTGAGACTGCATCATTTGACGCTGACGTATTTCATCTTCACGTAGACCAGTGTTAGCTACAGATATACCACCTGATGGTCCACCTGCGTTGAGACCAATAGGGCCACCGTTGTTCTTGAACCAAGACCAGCCACCACTACTCCCACTTGGCTTGTCTTCTTGAGATCCATCGTAATTAGTAACATTTAAAGCGTCACCAATACTACCAAAGAAATCACCAACAGCTCCAAAGTTCCCTACACCATCGGAACCACCACCTGATACAATACCAGTGGGTGTTATGTAAGAATCACTATTAGACGACCCATTAGATGTACTGCCAGTATTTGAAACACCACCAGCTACTGTTGCATTGTTAACTGAAACTTCCGGTTGTACGTACTTTCCAATCAAGTCCTTACCCGTTAGGGCAGAGTACCCCCTACCAATAAGTGAGTTATCTAAGATTGTAGACGCTACGTTCCTGACACCACCACCAATATCTCCAACAACACCATACTTACCAGCCCCATCAGAACCACCACCAGTGAATAAACCACCGGAGGATTCACCTGACTCAAAAGTGTCCCAGAAGTCATCGTCGGAAACACTATCGTTACGAATTAAGTTACCCTCAGAGTCACTGTTTCCACCCCAAAACCCACCAGGAGCACCATACGTATCTTGATCACTACCCCAGGAAGATGTTGTCCCATCACTCCCAGTGCTTTTTGTGTTAGTACGTTCGGTTGCTACAATAGCATCTGCATCATTTATAGCTCTAACTTGATCCCCTATAGAGGCACCAGTTGCTGCTAACTGTGCACGTAACCTAGCCCTATCTGCAGCCATTGCCCTATAGTCAGGTGTGTTTGATCCACTAGCTGTATAAGACAATGGACCAGAGACATTACCACTTAGGTAACTCTTAATAGCTGAAGCTGCATTACCACCCTGAGGTACCCCAGTGTTAACTGCAGGTTGAACCACACCACCCTCTTGGTACTTTTGGATTATACGTCTCATTACTTACCTCCACCTGATTGGGTACTTGTGCTCCCAATAGCAGGAGATCCATACAGACCAAACAATCGTTGAATACCTTGATAGGCTGCATCGCCTTCGTTCTGACGTTGTTGTTGGATTGCTGAACCAACACCACCAAGCATACCAGCACCTGCACCAAATTGATTTTGGAGACCACTACCAGCACCTAGTACACCACCAGCCCCAGACAAAGCTGCACTACGGCGATTAGCAAGCTCAGCTGCAGCCATTTCACCACCTACTTTCATAGCGGATGAATCCATAGACTGTTGTGCCCTGGCACTGCCAAGGTTACCTGACTGGCTAAACTGACCCCTCTGTTGACCAAGGATATCACTAACTGCAGTACCAATACTATCTTTCATAGCAGTAGTTTGTTTACCTAAGGCGTCAGCCCCAAACATACCAGTACCACTGGCTGCATCACGATATGCTTGAGTAGCTCCATAGCTATCTGCTGCAATCTTATCGTACACACCGCCTGTACCACCTAATTCTTTTTGTTTCTCCATAGCAGTAATCTGTTCAGGAGTAAAACCTGCAACATTCTCATAGGCACCTGAACCATATAGATCTACTGCGCTACCTAGGCTATCTTCGACATAGGGACGAGCCCAATCCGGTAAACCTGTTGTACTTGTTGTGCTTCCACCACCACCTGACATATTAAACCTCCTTCGTGAGCGTTATAAACGGCTCATTGTATCCATATTGTTTGAGGGCACGAGCCCAACCTTTGCGCCCATAGACTACAGTTCTTTTGCATCCATTAAAACGTGCGAAATCCTCAAGTGTTTTTAGTATCTCAGGGCCATGAGTAAACCAACCAGGAGATGTGCAGGCAACTACAGCTAACTGCTTCTTACCTTCTATTTCTTCAAAGCGAGTTATACAAACTTCACCCTCTTCTCTTACCCAACACTGGCCCACAGCACCTAAACATTGTAGGAAGAGTCCGTGAGATGTCACAACTCCTCCCCCATGTACTAACGCTTGATCGATTAAGGGACTTAACTTATGCCACCTGTCTGCCAACTCAGGGCCACTTAATAATCTTATCATTAAAGATTCCTTTTTGGTTTCATTTATAGTTTTACTTCTTTTGGTTCCATCATATTACAATACCTCCCATTACTCAACTACCTCAATGATAGGAGTCAAGAGAGGTATAAGTTGTAGCATGTGTTTTCCTTTATACTGCCGAGGCTAGGCCGTGTAGGCCCCAGTTGTCCCTATATTGAGATGCAGGGATGTTGGGTGTGTTAGGCCAGCCAGAGTAGTTATTACGTTTTTCAACTATAGTTGAAGACTGCCTTCTTAGGGCGCTGGGGAATAGGTTTCTAATACCAGTGTTTCCGGTGGCGTGCATCGGATGGTGGCAGTTTTCCATGCAAAACCAATCTGAGCTACCTACAGTGGTCTGCGCTAAACCTGTCTGACCCACTGGAGGGTTGTCTGAGGCTAAAGAGCCTCTTACGAAAAATAGCACTTGGTCTGACGAGTAGGTCAAGGCACCGCTCTCATCCCAACACTCAACACCATAAGCTGAGCTACCGGGGGCTAGTAGGTTCATAGGGGCGACCCATATGAAAGTAATAGAGCTTAGGTTAGATCTGTAGGTGATAGGCCCGTCATTAGTGCCGTACCTAGAGTCTGGACCACAATAGTCACCGTTACTAGGTAGCTGGAATAACGGCATACAGTTTATGCCATTTTGTATTGTGGGCACGTTGATGAGGTAGCTAACTCCTGTAGCAATAGGGCTAGCACTACCGGGGTAGGTGTATAAGTACCTAGTTGTACTTTGCGAAGCGTAAGACGCAATAGTTTGCTTCTTGATTACACCCAAAGCAGGGTAAGAGCTGTCAAAGACAACCCCCCCGCTTGAGTTCATGAATTGTGCACCGTATGCCATATGATTTCCTTATTACTATAGAGCGAAGAAATAAATGTCGAGGAATTGGTTGCCCGTATAATAGCCCGAGGTGTTACCCCAGCTAAAGATCTTGGTTGAGTTATCCCAAAAAAATTCAGGATTCCAAGACTGACCGCTCCTGTTCATTACAAAGAAGAAGCCAGTGGTGTCGTCAAAGTTACTTACCGTGACAGACCCACTGACCGCTCTTATCTGATAGACATAAAGCACCCTACCAGACGATGCATCTGCTATGTCTTTGAAGCCATCTGATGTGTTTATTGATACGCCGTATGCCATTATGTTAGGTTTCCTATCTTAACTCTGACTGTGTTACTAGAGTCATAGACTTTAATTACATCGTCTTTAATCTCAATACGTTGACCAGTAGCCGCACTCTTAAATGTACCAAGGGTAGCTGATATAGCATCGAGGCTGGTTACGTTCATTTTGTCAGCTGTTATGGTGTCAGTAGCAATATTACCACCATCTATAGATGTTATAGTACTACCATCAAGTGCAAAGTCACCACTGTTGAATGTCACAAGACCTGAAAAAGATATACCCTCTTTAGGGGTACCACCAGTAACTGCACTAGTTGTACCTGCACCTGTAGTGTCTACAAATAAGAAGTCAGAGAAGTAAACTAAAGTAGTTGAAGTTGCAATAGCTGTTGGGGCAGTCTCCGACCAACCTGTGGTAATCCCAGATAGTGCAAGTGTTGACCATGTTAGGGTAGCTGATGGAGAACTGGGTGTTCCTGCTGCAGAAGATATATATACCCTACGAGAAACAAATCTAGGAGCTGGGGAACCAGTTGCACCAGTTGCACCATTAGTACCATTAGTACCATTAGTCCCGTCTGTCCCGTCTGTCCCATCATCTCCATCTTCAGATAGTAACACTGCAGTATCCCAAGTGTTAGCATCAGTAATTGTGTCTTGAAGGTTTGATATGTATCTGAATGTAATCCAAAGGTACTTACCACCAGTTGCTGGGACTGATCCCAACCAACCATTGTTAGCTGTGATGGTTACATTCTCAATATCCGTGTAATCATACTCAACGCTAGTCGGCCTATTAGGGGCAGTGTTTACTGAAGTTCTTTGATACAGATATATTGCAGTGTTGCCTGTTGGACCAGCTGAGCTTCCTCCAGTAGATTGACCTATAGATAATCCCATGTTAATAGATTGGGTTATCTGGTTTGTCCAAGAATCTAGAGCACCATCACCTGTAAAAGGAGGTCTCACAATAGCCATTATCGACTACCTCCTTTGTTTATTTGAATTTGATAACCTGTAAGATTCCAATCAAGACTTATCTCATTAGACTGGCTTTCAATCCTATAGTTTAAGAACCTACCATTGAATCTAACATCTGCTTTATAATCAGTAGCAGTATCAAAAGGTATTGCAGCATTAGCAGAGAAGTTAACTACCTCACCAAGCTTGTCAATACCATCGTATTTAATGTTAACCTTAGAGGGACCATCAAATAATAGTGCCATACCTGATACACTCTCAGTGTCAAACTCAGGCGTAACTGCCATGCGTTTACGCTCTAGGAAAGCACCCGATAGAAATGAGCTTCCATCTACACCAACTAGTTTTGTAGGTGCTGAAAGAAGCAAGTCACTTCTCACAGAAGCTATAGAATTTGTACTAGCTGGTAGATCCCTCTTAGTCCACACGTTGTTCCGATAGTTCCAAACATATACTGTTGAGCTAGACCAAAACCAAATCTCATCATACTTATTAAACCGAACAGTTTTAATTGTTGCGCTATTACGAAAGAAGTTCCTTACACGCCCATCAGAAATAGATGAGATAGATCCAGGGTGACCTGCAAATACATAACAATCATTACTACCATATACAATATGCTTACCATCTACTTCAATAACACCATCTGTATTGTTAACACCGTAGTTATCAGTCACTGTTGCAATCTGAAAAGGTATAACAGGGGAGCTAGTCTGTTGTATAGAGTGGATAGAAGAGTCTGTATATGCATATAAAACCCCCTGCATTTCCACTAGGTCTTTAATAGTTCCTGTAGAAGCTAGGATAAATTCGTCTGCTGTGTTAGCACCATTCTTAAAGGGATTCCAGTTCTCAGGGATAACCCCTGGACCTGCAACATCAGAGGTTCTAACAGTACCCGTGAGAGTACGTCCCCCTGTTTCCTTTAGGTTACCTGCAACTAAGAGGTTTCCGTAAGATCTTACAACACCCGCTGTAACAGATGTAACAGGTGTGGTGTTTACAGATAGTTTATAAACAGTGCCACCAGAAGATGTATCCGGTGTAAAATCAAAAGAGTTGTTTGGATAATCAACTCCATTAATCGTACCGATATTAGCTAGTGTTGCGTCAGGGGATACGACTCCTGAAGAGTTTATAGAAACTGTTTCAGTTCGTATTGGTGAAGATGTGTTACGAGGTAGTGCAGTTACCTTAATAGATATTGAGTTACCCGCACCTGGATCTACAAACACAGTATTCTTAAGTGTAATAGAACCTGCAGAACCATCATGTTCAAAAGAAGTAATCGCCTCTTCAACAGCATATGAATCCCACCCAGGCAAAGGAGTAACCCCGACAATATCATCTTGTAGGAATACGGGCCTAGAGTTACCATTGTTAAATATAATATGATAACCACCATTAAACAATGTGTGTTGCCAATCACCACCAGTAACTCCAGTATTAACACCACCTTGTGCTGAGACAACAGAGAAACTATCGCTGTATACTGTAAAGGTTGTATTCGTACTATCATCTGTGATAACTACATATCGATCCCCAAGTGTTGAAGGCCAGTATGCAACGTACACAACGTTTGTAAGTGACGTTAGTTTATCAACATCAGATGGGAATCGCTTAACAGCCCCATCCCTAAAGCGAACATTGTGAACATCTGAAAAGACATTAGGTGGTAGCGACACTGCTGGAGTATCTTGCACAAGACCTGCTGATGCTAGATCTGTAATTGGTATAATCTGTTGTGGCATCGCTACCTCCTATTTAATCTAATAACTCACGAGCACTCTCGCTGCCCAGTAGTCGGATCAAAAAAACACGCCTCTGCTTTCTCTCCATCCGCCTCTGAAGGGATTTCAATCTGGCCCTCTGTCTCCGCTTTTTCTTCCACGGTCTCATTGAAGATTCCGTAGCGTTTTCCAGAGAGCCTAAATGTAGTACAGCCCTTGGCTCCCTCTTTCCATGCCGTTTCGTAAACACGTTTGAAATCATCATAGCTAACATCATCTCCCACATTGCAGGTTTTAGAACAAGCACTGTCGATGTAGTGCTGGGCTAATGTCAGAACAGCTAAGTGTTCATGAACTGAAATGTCATCTGCCTTTCGTCCTGCAACTCCTCGTGCGAAAGCATAGTCCTTAACGTTATCATAACGTGGTCCGTCAAAAGTCTGGATGGTACGCTCGTATGAATGTGAAAAGACTGGTTCGATTCCACCACTGATGTTATCTGCCACGAGGGAGATTGTCCCAGTAGGCGCAATAGATGTGAGGTGGCTGTTCCTAATACCATACTTTCGGATCTCCTTTTGGACAAATGCTGGGAGTGTACGAATGAAGTTACCCTTTAGGTAGTCTTCACGATAGAGGGGGAATGCTCCCTTCTCTTCTGCGAGTTTTGCTGATGCGTAGTAGGTGTTGTCTCTGAGACATGCGAAGACTTTTTCCATCCATCGCAGGAACGGCTTAGAGCCATACTCGAATCCAAGCATCTCGCCTGCATTAGCAAGACCTGTAACGCCGAGTCCCATTCTCCGCTTATTCTTTGCCTCATCCTCTTGCTCCTTTAAGGGGTAGATAGTACGATCAACAACGTTATCCATAGCACGAACAACGTGGGGGATGTCTTCCTTAAATTGAGCAAAGTCGAATGTGTATTTACCATTTTTATTTTTAATTGTATATTTAGTGCAGTTGAAAGAGCCTAGGAGACAAGCACCATAAGGTGGTAAGGGCTGCTCACCGCATGGATTGGTAGCCGATATTGTCTCACAGTAGTATAGGTTATTCATTTCTTGGATACGATCAATAAACAAGACACCAGGCTCAGCCCAATCCCATGTAGACTCCATTGCCAATTCCCAGATCTCATTTGCAGAGACTGTCTCATGTACAATACCATCAAAGACTAGATCAAAGCTATCATCTTCCTTAGAGAGAGCCTCCATGAACTTATCAGTAATGCCTAGCGATATGTTGAAACCAGTAAGCTTATCAGAATTACGTTTAGCAGTAATGAAATCAACGATATCCGGATGGTCAATGCGGAGTACGCCCATTTGTGCCCCGCGTCGATGACCGGAACTACTAATTGTTTGACATACTGCATCAAAGATAGACATAAAAGAGATAGGCCCACTTGCTTGGCTCTCCAATGACTTGATTTGAGTACCCCTAGGGCGTACTTTAGAGAAATCATAACCTATACCACCTCCTCTTCGCATTGTTTCTGCTGCTTCTTTAGCACGATCCATAATAGAATCCATACTATCCTTAATATCACCTGATACAAAACAGTTGTAAGCAGTAACAAGCTTACCTGCTCCCATCGCAGACTGTACCCTACCAGCTGGGAGGAATCGTTGTAGACCAATGATGTCTTCTAGAATCCATTGGTGTTCCACACTATCACACAATGATCGTGCAATGCGCTTAACCTTACCATCAAAGGTCTCTCCCTTTTGTCTGTACTTCATTTCATCTAATTCTTGAGACAAGGGAGTAGATGGACCCTCATAAGTAATGTTGCGCATGTATATCCTCGTGATATTGTTATATGTTAATTAATCCGAAGGGGGATCCTTAGACCCCCCTATAAGGAACTTAGAGAATACTAATCTTCCGCTGGTGCTTCGAGAGATCCAGCCAGCATCCCAACAAAAGCCTCACGGCCCACGTTAAGCTGATCTAAGTTAAACTGTGCGGAACCCAGCTTACGATCTAAATCGCTTACATGATTAAGCATAGTCTTCTGTGCGTCAGTGAAGTCATCTACATTGTATTCGATGTCGTTGACAGTGATGAGGTTCTTTTCATTTTTACCCATGACAGTCTCCTTTAAGTTAAGCTGCGATTGCAGCGTTGGCAGCGGTCATATCTTCTGTAGTCCAGTAGTCTTTAGCTACCATCAGTACCAGATGCTCGACATTGCGAGACACTGTGTCTGCCCAATCTTCATCGGACATATCCTCTGGTTGACCAGCGTTAATCAAGTCAACTGAGTGACCCATTGCTGTGTAGTGTGCTGCGATTTCTTCTGTGGTTGGTGCGTCAGTCATAGTTATGCTCCTTCTAGGGCTGTGATACGTGCTTCAAGTTCTTGGATAGTTTTAACTAGAAGCGGGACAAGTTTGGATTGGTCGATGCCTTGCATTACAGCAACGCCATCATCGTCAACTTCGTTGTGTGTGCCATGTACTGCTTCTGGTACAACTGCCTGTGCTTCATGTGCAAGAAAACCATCAACACGATTACCAGTTGAAACCCAAGCAAAGTTTACTGGTTTAAGTTTCAGAAGACGTTCTGATGCCCCTACCATAGGCTGAACATCAGTTTTTAATCTGTAGTCTGATGAAGTATTAAATTGCACCGAATTGCTTAGTGTTGCTATATTCCCTGACTGGGCATTGGTGTATCTAAAACTTATAGTTGTTCCACCAAAACCAACTTGGTTTGTTGTAAGAGATGGGTAAACACTATTATTTGTTGTTAGAGATACTGCCCTAGAGTAGTCAAATATGGTAACTCCAGGAGTATTAGTCAAACCAGAAGTAAATTTACCAAAGAAAGTATCTCCACCACCTGAAACCCACATCCTAGGATTACCATCCCCATCAGACAGCACGATGTTGTTGCTTGAGGTGCGGATGTCCAAGCCGCCTTGGTTGCCGTTGTAGCTGCCAAGGATGGTGTTCTTTGAGCCTGATGTAACGTATAATCCTGAATCTCTGCCAAAGAAAGAGTTATTACTACCACTTCCTGTCCCGCTGTTAGTCCCAGAAGCATACCCTACATAAGTGTTAGACTCTCCAGTTGCCGCATTGTATCCCGCCCACTGACCTACAAATGTGTTGGCCCCCTGAGTAGCCGCATACCCAGCCTGATACCCAACCGCTGTGTTGCTGGATGCGGTGGTGTTTTGGTCTAGAGACTGCCTACCAAGTGCTACGTTATTGGACCCTGTTGTGTTATTTTCCATAGATAAATAACCAGACGCAACATTGCCTGAGCCTGTGGTGTTTGATACAAGAGCCGAACGTCCAACCGCAGTATTTGCATCAGCCGTTGTAGCATTTTGTAATGCTCTCGTACCTAAAGCCGTATTGTAATCACCCGTAGTATTTTCAAGCAATGCCACCATACCAAACGCAGAATTTTCAAAACCCTCAGTGTTATCCCGCATAGCATTATGACCAAACGCAGCGTTGTAATAGCCTGTAGTATTGAACTTTAACGCTTCTTTACCAAACGCAGAATTTTCTGAACCCGTAGTATTACTGTAAGCCGCATTATACCCAACTGCTGTGTTGTTGGAGGCGGTGGTGTTGGAGGCTAGGGCGTTGTTACCAACAGCAATGTTGTAAGAACCTGTTGTATTGCTACTTAAAGCTACCGCACCAAACGCTGCGTTTCTTTCGCCTGTCGTGTTGGCATCTAAAGTTTGATAGCCAAAAGCATCAATAACAATACCTGTCGTGTTGGCATAACCCGCTTTAAATCCAACGGCGGTGTTAACAGAGCCAGTAGTATTTGAATATAACGCCTGATACCCCACTGCGGTGCTGTCGGAGGCGGTGGTGTTGTTGTTTAACGCTTGTGTGCCTAATGCAGTATTATTAGACCCAGTAGTATTGTAGTAAAGGGCAACCGAACCCACGGACACGTTGTAATTGCCTGTCGTGTTTGTTCGCATAGCCACACGGCCTAAAGCGGTATTTTGCGTCCCAGTAGTATTAGCATACCCAGCTTGATACCCAACTGCTGTGTTGTTGTCTGCGGTGGTGTTTGCAACTAACGCATCTCTACCTATTGCTACACTATTACTACCAGTAGTGTTTCCATCTAATGCTTGATACCCCAAGGCAGTGTTACTACCGCCTGTAGTATTAGCTTGTAAAGAGAAAGAACCAAACCCTGCGTTTTCTGAGCCTGTAGTGTTAAGTTTTAACGAATGGTGTCCTACTGCTGTATTATAGCTTGCTGTGGTGTTGGAGCCTAATGCAGAACTACCCAGTGCCGTGTTAGAAACACCAGTAGTGTTTACATCAAGCGCATCATGCCCAACAGATGTATTGTCATTTGCAGTAGTGTTGAGGCTAAGAGTGTTATAACCAACGCCAACATTACGTGTGCCAGTGGTGTTTGAGGTAAGAGACTGATACCCAACTGCCGTGTTGTAGGAGGCGGTGGTATTTGCGTAGAGGGAGCTATCCCCAACCGCTGTGTTGTTTGTGCCAGTTGTATTTGAACGCAGGGCAACATAACCCAAAGCAGAGTTGCGACCAGTTGTATTTGAATAGTGTGCTTGATAGCCAACAGAGGTGCTGTAGCTGCCTGTCGTTGTAGAGTATGCCGCCTGATACCCAACTGCCGTGTTGTTAGAGGCGGTGGTGTTTGCTTTGAGTGCGCTGCTTCCTAAAGCTACGTTGTATGCGCCAGTAGTGTTGTCGGACAAAGACCAATACCCAAAGGAAGCGTTTTGAGAGCCAGTTGTATTAGCATCACCAGAAATCCTACCAACAAAAGTATTCTCAGAACCCGCAAGGTTTGCAATTCCCGCCTGAGAGCCAACAAAAGTATTGTTTGCTCCAGTAGATGCTACCCCAGCTTGCCAACCAATTGCAGTTAAATCAGCCCCAGTAGTATTTGCATACCCAGCTTTATAACCAATTGCGGTCATAGCAGTGCCAGTAGTATTACTATACCCAGCCTGATACCCCATTGCAGTGTTGAAACTTGCGGTGGTGTTGGAGAATAGTGACTCCATGCCCAAGGCTACGTTATAGCTACCTGTAGTATTTGTATACAAAGGGTTAGAACCCATAGCTACATTACTTGTGCCAGTAGTATTACTATACAGAGCATAACGACCAAACGCTTGATTATAGTTTCCGTTATTAGTGCGGAGGGCTTGGTGTCCAAAGGCATCGTTGTCTGTGCCAGTAGTGTTTGTGTATAATGCCTGATACCCAAGGGCCGACAAACGAATACCCGTAGTATTACTATACCCAGCCTGATACCCCACTGCCGTGTTGTTGGATGCGGTGGTGTTGTTCAGGAGTGCTTGACGACCAATGGCTACATTGCTTCCACCAGAAGTGTTGTTAGATAGCGGAGCATACCCCAAAGCAGTATTAGAACTGCCTGTTGTATTTAAAGATAATGCGCTTCTTCCTACTGCGGCGTTTAAAGACCCCGTAGTATTCGCACTCATAGCAGACCAGCCGACAGCCGTATTATCATCCGCAGTATTGGCAGTTAATGCGTCAGAACCAATAGCTGTGTTCTGTGCGCCAGACACATTACTATCCAACGCAGCATCACCCAACGCCACGTTGTTCGTACCAACAGGATAGTTACCGTCCAGCTTGATTGTGCCGCCATCGACATCAAGTGTCTTGGTGCTATCAGCTATGTCTCTTGATTTACTCATAGCTTAAACCTCCTGTGCGGCTAGGTGAGCAGCGTATGCCTCCTTGACAGCATCCGTGTGTACCGCAGCGCAAATGGCTTGTACCTCAGTGGACTCACCTGTGATGTCATCGTTAGGTGCAACGACATGGCGGCTGAACGCACGGCTAATCTCATCTCCGTCACGTTTGATGACCGTGGCTGTTCGCACTTGGATGTGCTTGTAGTCGCCTACGATTTCGATTTTGTCTTGTACTGTTTCTTCTGTTAGTGCCATCTGTTTATCTCCTATGATGGTTGGACTGTCCGACCCCTATGGTGTGGAGTTACCCTGCTTGATATGTGAATGAGGAAAAGACATAAGCCGTTGAGGCAAAATCAGCATCTGTTAAATCACCTGCTTGGTCTGCTAAATGCACAATAGTTGTTGCAGAATCTATATTAGCAAATAACGCTGCCGTACTTGTGACGCTGCCCACTTGACAACCAATCGGAACAGACACAGTTGACCCGAAACTAGAAGCAAAAGGCAAGCCAGTGATATTGACAACACCACTCCCAGATTTGCTAAAACCGACCCGCATCCTAATACTTACTGTGTTTCCAACTTTAGTATAAGTGGCAACTGGCCCTGAAAGTGTTTGGGCTGACCCACCGATTGTTACTCCGAGAGTCCAAGTCCCAGTTTCATAGTCACTTAGATAATTAGCCGCCCCAGTTCCGCCGAGGTAAACACCGCCTGAGAGGTAGAGGTCTTTCCATTTGGCATTCGCATTACCCAAATTAATAGCACCAGATCTAGCCGCCCCTGTGCTTGTCACGGGTTTTAGTATATCACTACCAAAACCTAAGTAGGAATCAGTGCCGGACGTAGAACCAATAAAAAGTTCGCTGCCACTTACCCCAATACTCCCCACCGTGGTGTTGTCTTTGCGGAACTCTGCAATAGTGCCATCTGAGGTTTGTCGATTTAAATACATCGTTACAACACCATTCGATGTTGCTTTTAACTGGCCTTCTGGGTCTAACTCAGCACCCTTATTTCCTAAACCTGTGGTTGTTTTTCCAACTAGCACACGTTCTGAGCTATCAATAGTAATAGCCGTGGCGTTACCATTGTCTGTGATGCTTGGGGTTAGCCCAGTAACACCTGAGATTTCAAAGGTAGTATAAGCGACAACCTCAAGGATATCCCCTGTAGTTGCCCCCACTGCCAGAACAACGTCACTACCATTGCTTGCCGTATAGTCAGCAGCAGCCAGCTTAACGCCATTGAGGAACACGTCGAGGTAGTTTGGGGTATACCCACTTGTGGCAAATGAGGTTTGACCTGAGGTTGCTGTGAAAGTATCCCTCGTTTGGGTAGCCTGAGGGACAGGCTGTGTGCCGATATATCCTGACATTATAAGGCTCCTATAATAAATGCGAGAAGCTCAGGGTAACGAACACCAAGACGGGTACGTTCTGTGGCACCCTCTGGGGCCTCTTCTATTTTCTCGAATGTATCTGTGACTGTCTGTTCAGCTACGGCTTCTACTGCCTCAGTTATAACTGTTACAACATCGTTACCGTCTTCATCTGTAGTTGTCTCAGTGACTTCAGCTACAGCCTCTACAGCGGGGATTACACGGTCAGCTTCCCACCAAGTACCTGAGATGAACATGGCGTAACGACCAGCGTCTAAACCCTGTGCTGCAAAAGCATCCTGCAAGTCCTGTGCGATGATACCAAAGTGAATACGGGCATCGTCACCCTTCTCAGCTACAGCATCTATCCAGCGGAACTTACGAAGTAGACCCTTGCAGGCTACAGCTACAGCAGTCTCAGCTTCGTTGAGTGCTTCAATGTCTTGCTTCTCGTTGCGGTCAGATGTTTGGATCGTGCCGTTGGTGGCGTATACGTCTTGCCAACGAACACTAGACCCACCCAAGTCCATAGCATTGTCGTTATTAGCGCCTGTAGTAGTGGAAGCAATAAGATTGTCTGTAATCTTGATGCCCCGTGCGCTTGGACCAAGAGACGCCACATAAATATAGTTTCCAAGATTACCAATACTCCCCACCGTGGAGCCGTCTTTGTAGAGGTCAATAATTGTGCCGTCACTACCTTTCCTGTTTGCAAAAAATGGTCTGCCAGAAGAGGTGGTTGCTCCAGAAATGCCATTAGACTGAATTTGGAAACCATCCGTATTATACGCTGCACTCGTCTTACCCACAAGCACATTGCCTGACGAGTCGATGCGCATACGTTCTGTGCCATTGGTAGCAAATTGCATACTATTTGAATCGTGTGCATAGTTTAGATAACCTCGATAGTCATCTGCACCAGATGTACCATCCCCAAAGTGAATAGTGCTAGCACCATTAGTTGCCGCATAAAACTGCATCCGTGTGTACTGTGTACTTGTATTACCTACAGTTAATAACTCAGTAGGAGAAGTAGCCCCAATGCCCACGTTTCCTGACGCTGAAATCCGCATACGTTCTGTGGTTCCACCAGTAGCAAAGCGCAGATCGCCTACTCTATGCCTTAGTATGGCATGATCTTGACGATATTGCAGTTCACCTAAAGCCGTAGAATTATCATTCTCACGAAACGCAATCTCACCTATATCATCGCTTGATCTTCCAAGTATAAGTAAACCTTCTGCGCTTGAGTTGGATTGAACTGAGAGAGGGAAACTAGGCGCTGCCGTGCCAATCCCAACATTAGAGCCACTGACAGTAATTACAGAGTTAGGGTCATTGACAAACTCAGCATCAGCCTCAGCTTCCGTGTAGCCATCAACCAAGGTGACTGATGACTTAGAACCAATATAACCAGCCATATTATGTTTGCTCCAGTACGCTTACGATTACATCACAGGATGTTGCTGTGTTAGAGGTGACAACGACAGTATCTGTGGTCTCTAAGATAATTTTACCATCTAATACAGACAGTGCGGAACCTGAGGGTACAGGCGCTCCTTTGATTAAGTACACCCCTGCTACCTGAACATCTACAGTAATCTGAGATGCAGTCCTGTTTGACAGGTTACAACCAATCATAACAGAAGTCGTAGCAGAGGGTACGGTGTAAGTTGTAGTGGCACCTGTACCTACAGATGCACTCGTGTAATTCTTGAATGTGTTTGCCATTTTTATTTATCCCAATGCTATTGCTAAAGCTAGTGCGCTTGATTCTGCTGTGGAGAGGATAGTAGCTTTTGTATCCCCACCTAGTGTCTCAGCATCAACGTTTAAGTTGTTTACAAAAGCTTGTGTTACTGTACTTGAAGAAACATCTGCTCCTGTTGCGATACCAGCCAGCTTAGTAAACTGAGCATCGGTGAAGGCGCTTGTCTCCCCTTCATAGGCTGCTTTAATCTGTGCACCAGTCTGATCAGCAGTTGCACCAGTTTCAATACCAGCCAGCTTAGTAAACTGAGCATCGGTAAAGGCGTTTGCCTCTGCTTCATAGGCTGTTTTAATTTGAGCACCAGTCTGATCTGCTGTTGCATTAGTCTCAATACCTGAAAGTTTCGTATCTAACGCTGTTGTGTAAGATACAGTAGTTGCTGCTAGAATTGAAGAGAATGCTTGAACATCCACACCAATACCCAAACCGATGTTTGTCCTAGCTGTCCCTGCATTATTAAGATCAGATAAGTTGTTGGCAACAAGTAGAGCACCTTCTAGGGAAGCGTAAGCAGCAACCCACACAGATCCTGTATATACCTTCATAACATTATCAGTTGTATTATAGTATAAAGCACCAGCGATTAGTGCGTTACCATCATTATCTAAAGTTGGATCAGATGCCTTAGCCCCTAAATACCTATCATCAAATGAATCTAATGCGGCAAGTGCAGCGTCCCTAGCTGCTTCAGATGTAGTAGCGGATGTTGCGCTAGATGTTGCGGAATTAGATGCTTCAGATGCTTTAGTTGTTGCAGTTGATGCCGAAGCGGCTGCATTAGTTTCAGCGGTCTCTGCGTTAGTTTCCGCAGTCTCCGCACCTGTCTTAGATGCCGCTGCATTGGTTTCGGAAGTGGCTGCAGTACTGGCAGAGGTAGAGGCTTCGGATGCTTTGGTTGTTGCAGTGGTGGCGGAAGTGCTTGCAGATGTTGCAGATGTTGCCGCATTACTAGCTGAAGTAGAAGCTTCAGATGCTTTAGTTGTTGCGGTGGATGCCGAGGCGGCTGCATTTGTTTCCGAAGTCCCCGCATTAGTCTCAGCGGTTTCCGCATTTGTCTCTGCAGTTTGAGCTGCTGATGCTGATGCTGCAGCGTTTGTTTCTGCAGTTTCTGCATTTGTTTCTGCAGTCTCCGCAGCTGTCTTAGATGCCGCTGCATTACTAGCAGAGGTAGATGCCTCTGAAGCTTTTGTGGTTGCAGTGGTGGCTGAGGTTGCTGCATTGGTGGCAGAAGTAGATGCCTCAGATGCCTTAGTTGTTGCAGTTGATGCCGAGGCAGCTGCATTTGTCTTTGATGTTTCCGCATTATTCTCACTAACAAGAGCAGCTGCCGCAGAGTTAGCAGCGGCTAATGCGTTTGCAGCAGATTCACTTGTAGAGCTTGTGGAGCCTTCTCCTGTATCAAAGCTCCCACCATCATCAATTGGTGCAATTATGGTATCTGAGTCTCTAAATCCCATAGTATCCTCCTAGAGTAAATCACTATATGCGAATGACATTGAGAGGTTACCACCCCTGTTCCTTCGTGTTATTTCTTCTTTATTTAATTCTAATATCTCTTGATCAAATAGTATTTGATACTTTTGTATTTCTTCGTTGTCATTCAAATAAATAGACACCTCTAAGAGTGCTCCGAACAAAACAATTCTTTCATTCTCATCCCGTAACCAATGAGCCGCCAAATCACCTACCCAATAGGCTGCATTTTCTGCAAGCCTTGTATCAAAGGATGCTTCTGTTTTATCAACAGCGGCTGAGTAAGTTGTAGCCACACCTCCGATATCTAGAGTCCCCAACCCTGACTTCCAGTTGGTATAGGTACCTGAGTAAGTTGCATCAAGTGCGGCTAACCTGCGATAGTAATGTAACTCTACTACATCTCCACGACTAAAATTACCATGTAGTTTTATTTGATTTCCAATTCGAGTATAGAAATGATAATCCCTTGAGCTACTAAGCCCATCGTTAAATGTTCGTATATCTACTTTTTCATTGTAAACAATACCTGGGTTTTTAGTAGTGGTGTCTGCATTCCTAATGTACATAATTTCAATCATGTCAGTAGGTGCAGTCATGGACAACACTTGCCCACCACCCCAAAAAGAACTGGGGGAAATGTCTGGAGTTACACCAGCCACTCCCGCCGCAGTTATCTCATCTTGAGTACCATTAACATCATAAAGCCTAGTGATTTCTAGTGGTGGCACACGTAGAGTTCTGTAAGCTTTATCTGCTGCGTAATTAAAACACCGTACTACCACTGAGTTAGACAGAACAGAAACATCCCTGTTTGCCCAGGACCTAATTAACCCTGCGTTATCACCAGTGAAGTCACCAGATCCTACAAATTCTACGTATGTTGCCATCTTAAATCTCCTTAATAAGACATGAGGTGGGAGTAGTTTTGCTTAAAAATAACCATGAATTTAGCCATCATGTCTTTATCTTTCATCGTTGCCGAATCATGCAAATCAATACCCCACTTGTTTTTTATTTCAATGGCTACGATATCAGGAACTGTAGCGAACTTTTTAAACCCTAGGTCCTTTTTATTAAAACCACTGTTTAAAAGATCACGATCCTTTTTAGCCTGCTCTAGGAAAGGTTTCTCATCCTGGTACATCTTCCACTGACTAGACCCATCCTCATTGCATTGAATAGTACCTTTAATAGTACTGTTCTCTGTGCCAGGTATTACATCCCAACGTGCCATGTCCTCTTCCTCTTATTAAGTTGCCATCTCTACGAATCGACCAGACTTACCAATATAACCCAAAGATGGGGCAGTGATAGTCACGTTGCCTGTAGAGTGGATTAAAAATGCTTTATCTACTTGGTACCCACTAGCTGAAGATGCTGATGTTGTCCAAGCGCATCGATCTGCTGGCAGATGGAGTACATCTCCGACCAAGTTATTTCCAAGTGTATTTGCTGGGATTGTCCCTTTGATTACCATCATGTTCTATACCTCCTAATAGAATAAAATAGGGAAGGAGAAATAATCTCCCTCCCCTTATTGTATTTATGCCAAGCCGTAAATCGCGCCACAGCCTTTTGGATTCTTAACTTCCAAAGACCATTCTTCGACAAACATGCCAACAGTTGAGTCACCTTTCTGACCAACTTCAACTTCCTGCATTGGACGCAATGTCGCCATTGCAAACCACTGTGGATCATATACAAGCGCACATGAGTCTGCAGCGTCAAACTGTGTTGTGGTTGCATCAGTAGTTGTGTGGGCAAGACCCATGATGTAGTTTGGAACTACCATCAAGTCACCAAAGTCTGACATGTAAACGTCTACCGACTGGCGGAGCTTACCATCTTCATCGATGTTACGACGAACGCCTGTGTCACTGACCATGAGGTCAGAGAAGTCACGGCGAAGTTTTGGAGAAACCATGATACGGGTAGCGGAACCACCATTCTCATAGATCTTCTGCATAACTGAATCAATGTCTGTGAGAGCCAAAGCGGCTGTTGCAGCACCTGCAGCAACTGTAATTACTGATGTACCTGCATTGGGTGTAGCTGGTGCAGTGAAGGCACCTTTAAACACACAAGTATCACCACTGTTTACAAACGATTGAAAACCACCAGTCTGACGAGCGCCAGAAGTAGTCTGCTTGTTGTATGTGTTTACAAGGTCAAACTCCATATCACGGCGCATTTCTGTGCCACGCTTTTTTAGCTGATATGCATACTCATCAGCAACACCAGCCTGATCGATTGCACGGCGGCTACCTGATACAGAGATTGTTTTGCTGTTGATTTGTGTGTAGTTACCCAAGCGTGTACGCATTGGACCAATTGCTGTAGAAGCTGAACCATCACCGGAAGCAGGTGTAGTACCAGCTGCCAAGAAGTCTGCGCCCTCAGCTACACGAGAGTTACCTGGAGCTGTGAGCTCGTCGGTTTGCCATTCGTGATAGATGTTGGTTGCTTTAGATTTTCCGATTGAGGACAAGAAAGGAGTCTCATCACGTGTGATCATCGAAATGAAATTCGCTAGATCCTCACGGTTTGAAACGTCTTTACCAGTGCCTGTTGCTCCACGAGCTGTGACGATATTACGCCCACCTGTAGTTGCCATTTTATTAATCCTCCTAGGATATTATTTAGTTAGAGAGTTGGAGGCGTATTGACGAAGGAAGTCCATTTGGTCATCTTTAGATGCACCTTCTTTAAATGCACGGGCCTTCACCATCTTTTCTTTATCAGCTGCTTTTTTATTAGCAGCCGCTGGCTTTTTAGTTGGAACCTTCTTAGTTGGAATATCCTTACGCTTTGCAGCGCCTTTCGTAATTCCATTCTTCAAGCGGCGATAGTCATCAATAAATTTTACAACATTGGGATCTATAACCGAATTTAAAAGTTCATCTGCAATACCATTCTCAAGAGCGAACTCTCGAATTTCAACTGCAACCTTTTCACTGAAGTCGGGGATTATATTTGGAATCACTTCTTGGAAGTGTTTCATCTGAGATGTAAACTGCTCTTCCTGAAGTTTTAATTTCTGTTCTTCAACAGTCTTCAAAAGATTCTCACGGGTATTACGTGCAGCCCAGTATTTCTGCTGTGACTGTTCACGTTGATCCTTGAGATCACTTAGTTCATAAGTGTCTCCGCTATCCCTAGCTTCTTTGATCTTGGCTTCAATATCGTGGTATTCCTTAGCCAGTTTTTGTTCGTCCATTGTTAGCATTGCATTAGTAGCATCTGACATCTTTGTGATTTCAGATAACTTAGTAACACGCTCCTCATCAATGGCCTTACGCGCCTCTCCGAGTTCACGACCCTTTTTAGAGAGTGAAGCATCTGTCTGATAGCCTTTAAGCAGATCAGCAAATGAGACTTCCATTTCTTCCCCATCAATTTTGACAGAGACTTTGGCATCTAAGTCTAGATCATCAACAGTAAACACAGTAGCTTCTTGGGTAGGGGCTTCCGCGCCATCCTCATCTTCTGTCTCTTCTGTATCTTCCTCAGACTCTTCATCGCTAACGGCGGCATCTGCTACATCTGGGTCTTCCTCAGCAGTTGCTTCCGGATCCTCGTACTCGATCTCCTCTTCTGGTAGCGGCACATCATCATCCCGAAGAAATTCGGTATTAGATAGTACGGCATCTAGGAGTTCTTGTTCGCTTGGACCAGCAGAACTGGGAACATCATCCATTGCGGGTAGAGATTCATTTTGTTCTGACATGTTATATTATCCTTCTTTTTTAGCCGCAGGCTTAGTTGCCTTTGGTACGGATGTTTCTTTCTTGTCTGCATATCGATCTAGTAGACCGTACATAGCTCCAAGTTGATTGCAATTCAGTTTAGCTTTACCTGGAGATCGCATAGAGTCGTACTCTAACAGGTTAATCATATTTTTAATATTAGCTATCAACTGTTCGTAATCGATATTATTCATTATGTGTTGCCCTCAATGTATGGTACGTTTTTTCCGTATGTTTCAAAGTTAATCAACTTTTGTTTAACATCCCCCAGCGATAGTGCTGAGTTATAAATAAACTCTCGTGTCTTAACTTCATGTGGATCTGTGCCTAACCAGGCAGTAAAGTATTGCACCAGCAATTCCCCGTAAGCTTCATTAAAGAAACTTTCCCGTTGTTGGGAGGAGAACTGCGCACGTACAAGTGCTTCCTTTGCTATCAGATCCGGATGTGTATTTCCTTTCAGCATCTTCTCTGCTGCAACTTTATACTTTTCCATTCTGTTTCCTTATTGGTTATAATTATTTAGACCTATACTTAGAGGTCTTAGCGGCTATCTTTTTAGGTTGGGCAACGTATTGCTTACCTTGTTTAGCACCCTTACGTTTAGCCGCACTAGTCGCAGAGTATTCCTTTGAGGTTAAAGATTCTCTAGCTTTCTTAGGGAGATATCTTTCACCTGTAGCCCCCTTACCCTGAGTAGAGTTCTTGCCACTCTTGGTACCCCATTTCTCTTCAGTCCACTTGTCTAAGCTTGTTTGAGATTTTTTCTTAGGCACGATAACCACCCCCAGCTTTCTTATACTCACTAGCTAATAGTTGTGCTTTACGTGCAGACCACTGACCTGCACTGCCACCCTTAGATCCAGACTTGATCCTGTTGAATAAGTTTTTACGCATTGTTGGTTTAGTGTAGTTACCTGCTTCATTAACAGTTGATTTTTTCTTTGGCATTAAGCAGGTTCTCCATAATACTTTAACTCAACACAGCTAGGGTTTATGTTTGCATAGCTGTACTTATTCTTAATCCTTAGTGATTCATTTAGAACGTCTGCCTGACACCCTTCTTCCGTGATGGATATGTGTGGGCTAGTGATAACGTCACAATGATCAGCTAGAGAACTCATACAGATTAGTATTACACCTAAATACCCAACCACTACCATTTTTCTTTATCCGCCCAGTATGCAGCAGACATCTTACCCTTTGAGATATTCTTCCCATGACGGGCCTTGAAGCTTGCACGTTTAGCTTTCATCCTATCGGACTCGCCTGATTTAGGAGCACCCGCTGTGGATGCACCCTGTTCCCCAAACCGAATAGTCTTAATTGTCTCTCCTTCTTTAGCGACAACAACGTGTGACTTGGTTGGGTGTGATGGGGTACGTTTAGGTTTATTGTAACCTGACACCCCAGCATTAGCTAATCTAGAATCTTTTTTCTTTGGCATATTATCCTCTCACAATGGGTTGTCCACTAGGGAGTTGTAGGCTTTCCAAATATCATCAACCTCTGTTTTTAAAGTATCAATAGAGTCATCTAACCCATCTGTTATTGTAGTACTTTTTTCAACTTGAGATCGTAGATCTAGTAGTGTTTTCTGTTGCTCTAAGATAGTTTGCATTTGAGTACTTATAGATGAAAGTTTTGTATTCAACCCACGAACATCATTATCCAGGACTGCTTGTTCAAGAGTTTGTATCCTAGAGCTTAGCTCACCAGCCTTAGAGTCAAACGCTCCTGATGCTTCAACTACAGTAGAGATTCCTGACTCAACAGCGTAGAATCTCTGTAGGGTATCATAAGCGTAGTATATACCACCACTTAAAGAACCCAGCAATGGGAGGGCAGCAGCTACGTACCAACCCTTAAAGGTAAACCCCCCTACTTTTAATTCAGCGTTTTCCAAATTACATATCCTTTATTGGTGAGCCATTTTGTTGCATGTAAGTATTAGCACCATATATAGCAGTTGCATCCTTCATGTCAGCAGTCAAGTAACCAGACCAGCCAGTACCATTTGCATCCCAAGTAATCACAAACTCATCAACACTCTGTGTGTAGGTGATAGCGGTATACTGACCAGCTACAAGATTATTAGCTGCTGTGTAGGTATCAATACTGGTGGTAAGCTCTGTGTTATTAGCAGCTGCCATAAAAGCACCAGCTTGTTGTGCGTACTTCTCAATATTGTTTACTGCATCGTTGTAAGCGGCGACCTCTGTGGCTTGGATTGTGTACTCGTCTGTTAGAAGCATACCCTGCAGTGCAGCTTGTTCTGGTTTAGTGTCTGCATCTGCAGCAATATCAGAGAGTGAAGTAGCCATAGCAAGAACAGAAGTGGCATCTATAAGAAAGTCTACAGCCAATGTCAACTGGTTCATAGCAGCAGTGTGCTCTTGTGTGAACAACTGTTTGGCGTCTGCTGCAGTAGCGTAGTCATGTCCTACTACCTTGTCTAAGGCGATGTTATATGCTACATACTGTGCGTCTGAGATCAATCCATCATTGAGGGAATCATCTATGATGACTCGACCAACCGTAGCGTACCCAACTGCACCGTTATAAAGCTGACCAGAAGCAAGCAGCTTATTGTTAATAATATCAATCGTCCCCTTGAGTTCCGTTATCTTCTGTGCCCCCGTCAGATCGTAATCCTGCGCGAGTAGACCGGAACCGCTCACTAAGAGAGCGAGTGTCCCCGACATTAATATTAACCTGTGCATCATCAATTTCATTTGTTAGATCCTCCCCGATCCTTAATAGATTATCCCAAAAACTTTTGTTATCCACATAACCTACAATAAAAGAATTTGGATCTTCTCTATACTTACTTATTGCTTTTTTACCCATAAGTATTTTAGATGTTAAAACATCAACAATTGGGCACGGTGTTGCGGCTAATACCATAGCTTTAAAAACCTCTGGGCTATCGCATAGAACACTAATTGCTGAGACCTGTAAGCCTAACCCACCTATTTGCTGAGGTGTTCCGAGTAGCCTTGCATCTTTTCTCCTATTGCAGTTAGGGTCTTGTGCCATAGTTCCACCGGAAATACCAATAAGGCTCAACTGAATACCTACAGAGGTTGGCATCAAGCAGCTGTCATTCCCACCAGCACCCATAACTGTAGGAGCTATCGAAGACATTACAGGAGCTGGGCTTCCAGCCCCAGTAGCATTGTAGTTGTTCGTCTCACTGGTACTTTCATTATTACTGTCCAGAGTAGAGTCTTGGTAGTTATTACTGAAGTCACCGTTAACATCATTAGCGTAAGCAATCGCTGCCCAGAAGATCACTAAGATCAGGGTCAAGGCACATAAGTTTAATGGCTGCTTTATCTTCTCCAATAATTGAAAGTGTTTGTGCATCTAAGTTCCTCTGACATTTTAAATCATTGCCAGGACAAACAGAAGGATAGTTTACAACTGTTGTTGTACAACTGGACAAAATAATGACTAGGGCAATAGTTTTAGTTCCCATTTTCACGGTTTGTTTCCATCATATCGCGTATAGACTTTATGTTTTCATCCATACGACCAAGAGTCACGGCTTGAGTTTGGATTATACTATTTAAACTCATAAGCTGTGATTCGTTCCTGCTAATATCACGAGCATTAAGCTCTATAGCACTTGCTAAACTTGATACATACCACACTAAAGCACCTGTTTGAAACAGTATACCCACTAGGAAAGAGATAGACATGTTCTTATCTTTTATATCTTTTATCATTTAGTAAACCCCGCACCGAAATATAGACCAACAATCGCTGACACTATATGTGTATCTAACGGAGTAATCACAAATCCCGTAGCAGACTGCCACTGAACTGTTCCATCACCACCAAATAACCAATTAAATAAACCACCATGTACTTCGGTGTATCCCACTATCACACTGACCTCTGGGTACCATACAGCTACCATTTTAGGTAACACGATAATGGCAAACACTGCTGATAGTGCTATGATCCTACGTGTCCACGCAAAGTGTACATCCGTCTTACCATGCTCCCTAGCTTCTTGCATACCACCGATCATCATCTTTTGCTGTTCGGCTTTGTTCTTTGTATTCTGACCCCACATTGACATAACACCACCTAGGATGGTGGAGAAAAGCATCGTGATTAGTTCTAAAGGTAATCCAAACATTCCCCACCTCCCTAGTAGTTATGCTTCCCCTGCAAGCATTGATCGTGCAAGGTTTGTTATTTGGTTAAAGTCAGGACGCTGTGGGGGTTCGATACCCTCCTTACGCGCCTTGATGTCAATCTCTGCCCACTGTTGGAAATGCTTATCAATAGATATAGCCAACTGTTTAGTGTTGTCATCTACAGTGTTCTTAGATTGTGCGTTGGTAAATGTAACATTAGCTTCTGCTAGTGAGGCATCTGCTTCCAACTTACGTTGTGCAAGAGCACCATCCTTCTGGGCTTTCTCAGATTGCTGTTGAACAGTTTCAATAGCCTTCTGCTTAAACTCATCAGTTGTGTAGTCTTCAAGAAAATCATGACTGTCAATACCCATAGACTCTATTAGCTTTGTAGCTAAGATAGCAGGGGCTGATGGGCGAATTACAACGCCTTGACCCTGACTGTTTAGAGCTGGGAGAACTTGACTACCAACCATCTCTAGTTTCTTAATCATGTTTGCATTTGAGTTCTCACCGATATCTAGAAACACTTCAACATCCATACGTGATGGTAGGGCCATGATATCTATCTCAGCGAACACACCTTGGTAACTGAACTTAGATTTAGTCTTCAAGCATTTCCGCATTGTCTTATAGACACCTGTACACAGACGCTTCATACCTGTCTCTGCAAACCTACGAGCAATGTGCTGGATACGTTTTTGAGATGCAGACTGAACCGCAGCCACCTTAGACTCACTATTACCAGACACATACAAAGAATCATTAAGACCCTGTGCAGCTTTAGACATGCCAGTTGCTTGCTCTTTAATTGTCTGTAAGTGCGAAAGCAGTGGTACAGTGCCCGAGCTAATTGCCTCTGGAGGCATTGAAGCTACAGCACCATTTGGATTACCATTAGTTGGAATGATTTGTTTTGGTCTCATATTCTGGAGAGCAGAGAAATCAACAACGTTTGGATCAGCAAGCTTTGGTGAATAGTTTGTAAGGTATGTATTCTCAACAAACCCACGAAGGATTGCTGTAGATGCTAGTGTGGATGAACGTGTAAAATCAGCAATAGACAAACCATAAAACTCATATGGAATATCGATAGGTGAAAGACAAGCAATTGGAATCATGTCTATGTCTTGTTCGTATAGGATTGTCTCACCTGCAATAATGAAGTGCTTAAGTTCAGCAACCCCATCACCATCACGGTCAACATTAATCCAACACTCTGTGATAGTCACTTCCCGATTAGCCTCTAGTGCTGTAATGTCATCAGTCATACGACCTTGTAGGTAACTCTGACCTGTTACTAGCTTACGTGCTGCAATGTCTTCTGCATAGCTACCATTACCATCCCAAGTTGTATCATCACCAAGATCATCCCATTCATCTTCACCAATGTTGTCTGCAACTTCAGGCCACATCTTACGGATCTCTGAACGAGTCAGTATTGTTTGGATACCTACAAAACTAGCATCATCAATAGACTTAGAGTCACGTGAGATTCTAAAAGATTCTGGTGGGATGTTCTCAATCTTAACACGAGAGTTGTCATTCTTACGACGAATACGCACATCAACATAAACCAACTCAGCATCTTGCTGTCCGGTCTCCATGTTTAACTCACCTAATTCATTTTCATAATTTAGGTCACCAATGATCTCAACTCCTTCTTCAGCAAGGAGGACATCTAACTGGCCTTGAGAAATCTTCTCGTATTCTTCAAACTCGTAGTCATAACCCTCTACATAGTCCCACCGAATGATACCATTCTTCCACAATAGGGCACTTTTTATCCAGGTTTGGATAAGTTCCCACCCATTATTCTGCTTAAAGATAGCATAATTAGTAATCATAGAGGCATCCCTAGCACTCTTAAAAGAGCCTGGAGAGTTGTCATATGGTACAAATCTAGCTAATCTTCCATTGTTTAAGAACAGATCAGACAAGATTGCAGTGTATGCTTCTACAGTTTCTGTAGTAGATGTGTCAACAATACTAGATACACCTTGAGGTGCTAAGTGATCCGCAGCAATACCTGCAAACTCATATGTAGAACGTTGACGTTCCCGTGTCATATCAGAGGAGTTTAACCATTCCCCTGTAGAGTTCTGAATACCAGTCTCAATCAGATTGATTAGACTATCATCAGACACCTTTTCTTTATATTTATTACCAGCCATTAGAATGAACCCCTTCCTGTAAGAATCTTTTTAGTCTTGGCTAAGTTTGCATAGTCATAGTCCTTACTACCAGCCTTAACAACAACCTTTTCTTTCTTAGGTTTAGGTTCTTTCTTTGGTTCAACTTGTGTTTCATTAAATCGCATAGCTCCCTCCGTGGGTCTAACTAACAAACTTGGGGCTATGCCCTATGAATTATATGTGGTCAGTTTTATATCATGACTAGGATGACGCCTGCCCAGTGTTCAGCTATAGTTGGTTGATACCCAAACTATACGGTAGCGAATCCCATCTGCAAAACAACGTAACGAGTGAGGTTGTGTAACCTCGTGGCGTAGCACTTTGCGTTAGTGCCAGACGAACTTTATATTATTTTTTTACAGTGGTGGATAAATCTTTCTTATGGAATAGATGTTTACTACTTGCCGTATGTTTAGCTCCGGACATCATCTTACCACTCTTATCTTTGTGGGTAGGACCTTTATGTTCTTTACCATTCTTGAAGTAGTGTTTAACTCCTGCTGCCATAATCAATTACCTCACTTATCTATTCAGTTATTTCTTTTTCTTCTTGTGCATTAGATTGAGTTGCACTTGCAACAGCACCAACCCCAGCACCAATAACATTAGCATTGGTGTACGTAGTCCCTAGGATTGAAGCACCACCAGTGACCCCAGCAGATACAGCTATGGGTGCAACTACAGCTCCAACCGTGAGACCAACAATCATAGGGTCTACAAACGATTTGGTTTGGGGTGCTACACCACCAGTGATTATAAGCGCCGCAAGCAACGCAATAACAATATTCATTTTATACTCCTCAAAAATTAGTTGGTGGTTTACCTGCCGCGACCACCAGCGCGTTATGAGGACAATGCAGGAATCTCTATTCTCTATAAGGAACTTAGAGAATCTTACGCATAGCCATAGTACACCTCAAGGCATTCATCCTCATGGTTAACCAACACCATATCGTGTGGTATCTTACCTTGTATCCAATACTCTAGTACTTTATCGTAAAACTCTTCCTCTAAATCCACTGAGTGTTGTCCTGCTCCCAGTCCGAGATCCTCTCTTTCCATGAGACATTCCTTGTGTTTAGACGATCCCAATGTGTACGTAATACCTCAGCACAGATGGCAAGAGCAATGACAGTATCATCACAACAGCCAGGAGCTGCCTCAGTCTTACCACTAGCTGTAGATATGTAGTCCTTGAGTTCCCGAATGACAATAGGTGCGGGTATCATTATATCCTCATTGTCTATTAGGTTCTTTAGGTTCCCAATGATTACAGGTTTAGATGCGGATGTTGTTCTGAAACCTAACCGTAAACCTTCCTCATTAGACACATTAGCCATCTTTGTTTGTTTGTACAGGTTGAGATAACCCATCTGTTCTAGCTTCTGCAGAGTAGCGATACCCATAGAGTTGGACTCAACAGCTAAGAAAGCATTGTTATAATATCTACCTAAGTAGAATAACAACTCACCCCACATGCTAGGATCAATACGATTGTTACGATATACAGCTACAATTTCATATTTATTATTCATAACGACAGCAGCACTGTAATCTTGACCTACCCCCAAAGAGACATCAGCCCCAATTACATAGGGCTCCTCCCACTTAGGATAACCATAGATAGACAAGTTACCTTCTCTATTATCATCAAACATCTTACTGGATGGATCCCAATCACTACGCTTCTGTTCTGGGCGAGGGACAAGGGAGTTTAGTTTCTCAATGTCAAAGACATTAGCACCAGACACAATGAATGCTTCATCCGCTGTAGCAGGGTACTCCTGTTGAAACTTTAACTTACCACCTTCTGCTATTTTCAACCTACGCCAATAGAGTTGATCATTATCTAACCCATAGTTTTCTACGAGGGTCTCCTCTTCAATCAACAACTCCATACCCTCAGGGGCTGTACGCCTATACTCAGGGGTTATGAACCAAGGTAGGAAGATTGGTAGATACTCATTCTCCCCTGCAACAGCACCCTTCCAGAGCCTGTAGAACTCCCCTTGAGCACCATTAGCTGTAGACTCTAAGATAACCTCAGTGCCTGGTGCTTGGGATATACCCTGGAACAAACCAGCCAAGATCTTCTCATCATGAGTCCAGAAGGCTACTTCTGATAGGTGAGCAATCGTTGGTGTAGTACCACGACCAGCCTCCGGAGAACCCGCTGTATAAAGACGATAAGAGCCAATAGCATCCTTATCATTGTAAGCAGGAGACTGTATCTTAATTTCTTTAGCATTAGATGTAATCTCCTTAGGTACTAAATCACCTTGCATATTCCTAATCAAGTTCTTAGACATACTAAACAGTGCATCAGATGTAGCAGAGTCATGAGCCATAACTACTGATCTGGAGTGTGGGGAGAAGTATGACTTCCAGAATACCCTACCAGCACAGTATGTACTAATACCTTGTTGTCTAGCCTTGAGAATAATAACCCTAACCATACCAGTCTTCTCTTGTTGTTCTGTGAGAGCATCTGTTATACGCTGTTGACACTCATTGAACTTAAAGGGTATGAAACCTTTGGATGTATCCTTAGTTATAATCTGTATTTGTTCTTCAGCAAAAGAAGTAAAGTTATTCTCATACCCCTTCAGCTTAATTCTCTTCTCCTTTTCCTTAAGAAGAGTCATAACCTCTTTGTTATTCATGGTGTATCCTCTATATCACATTGTCCCTATAAGGGACTTAGAGGTTTGGAGCCCCCTATGTATCATTATCTGTATGTATATTTGTGGTATATTTTAGGATTCTGTGTGTATCTGTACAGGTTTGGGTACCCCTGGGTTTGTTAGGGGGTCTTTAGGTGCATAGAGAGTCTTTGAGAGAGAGCCTGTAAGTATTGTTTTTTATTATAGTACCCTTATATAACTTGGGGTACCCCCTCAATCCCTCAGGGGCTCTCTCAGGTAGGTGTCTATCTCTTAGGTACTGTGAGGTACTCTGAGACCCCTATAGGTTCTGTGAGGCTCTCTGAGAGTGTCTACTATGGCGTAGGTTCTAGCGGGACTGTGGGATTGTGTGGGATTCTGTGAGAGACTGTGGGGGGATGGTGTATCAATAGTGTATCAATCATATATCATTCTCTAAGTTCCTTATAGGGAGAAGCTATCCAGTCCCTCCCTTAGGTTACTATATATATACCTATACTATAAGATCTCCTAGTCTCTCTCAGATCTCTCAGTCTCTTATAGATCTCCTAGTCTCTCTCAGTATCTCTCAGCATCTCTCAGGTAAGACCAAGCTATGTGTATCTCTTAGGTTCTTATAGGTCTATCGGTACTCTATCTGATTGGTTCGGATAGTATGTGATCTGTCCACAGGGGCCAGATCTAAGAAGAAGTATAGGGGTTGTCCCTGTGCTAAATATATCTTGAAAGGATATACTATGATACACTACACAAAGAGATCACCCATCACTGGGGAAAACAACACAGTGGAATTCGACATGACTCAAAAAGTATTCGATGATTGTTATGTTGCATGGTCAGAAGGTACTCTAATACAAGATGCCTTCCCAATGCTTGATGCAGATCAACGTGAGTTCATAAAACTTGGTCTTACACCTGAAGACTGCTTAATGATATTCGCTGATGATCGTGAAGTAGAAGGATTTAGTTACTAATGCCTAAACTCTCTATGCTTCTCTGTGCTGCTATCCTAACATGGGTAGCAGTCAAAGTATTCTACATCGATGCCAATGGTATGGGTGTGTTCGTAAAAGACTTCGGTGGATATCATGTAGAATTCATCGAAGTATCGCCTATCTAGAAAGGATAGTCAAATGAAACTCAACTTCAAAATAAACATCTTCAAGTCCTACTCTTTCAAGGATGATGTGGATTGTGAGTTATCGTACCACATAGAATCAAACAGAATCCCAGACATCATCTCAGGTTGGGAAGATGCTGGCTATGTGGTACGTATAGAAACACCAATGTATTATGAAGGGGGCAGCCTATGCGCAGTCACATGAATAACATAAAGGTAACACACCTTTCAGAAGATATCTCAATAGCTCAACATCAAGAGTTTGAAGGTGGTGTAAGTGAGGTGACCTCAGTTCAAGAGGTTGCCATCTTACCAACAGGCTATCATGATTGGGTTATTATGAAGTATGATGATACTCTGGATAGTCTCATAGAAACTCTTCAGAATGCTCGTACTCTAATTGAAAAGCGAAAAGACCTTGCATATGGTGTCCCTAAAGTATGGGATGCCGATGACATAATAGACACATACGATTCATCTCCTGATCTTACATTGCAGGAGTTGTCTCGTAGGTCTGGTTGGTCAGTTGGAGAACTACTATCACTTTTAACACATGAGGATGTATCAAATGACTAAGCTAACAAAAGAACAAGCTATCAAAGCAACCATAGAGAAGTATCCTCTTATGACTGAAGTGAAAGCTAAATACTATGTTGAAGAAATCTTAGGATATACCTAATGACTAAGGTATTCATCCTAGTTCTAACAATGTACCAAGGGTGTGGTGTAGATCACATCCTTGATTACAACTTAACAGGTGAGGATTGTATTAAACGTATAGATGCCTTCTATGTGCTACAAGAATCAATCGGATACCTATCATGTCAACCTTACAGGGATAGCCAATGAGTATGTCTGGAGAAATAGAGCTGGCTCAAACCAGTATCTCAATATATAAAAATGAGATCGATGACTTGCACAACAAGCATGGTCATGGTGTCAGACCCTCATGGGTTCTCGATGAACTTGAGAACCTATACGATAAATTGAGACATGCTGAGGCTAGGCTCAAAGATCTAAACAAAGGAAGTAACTAATGTTATTACTCTCAGGTCTAATGGCAGCATATCTGATCTTCTGTATCTGGTATGCTTATGACTGGATTAGGATTCTCAAAGAGGATTCTAACAGTAACTAATAGTAATCGACCCACAGGGGGATCGATTTAAAAAGAGAGATATGCTCTCACAATCCATGTAAAGGAAAACCTATGGAAAAGCCACGTAACTATCTGATCTCAGACATTGAACTTAATTGGGCTCGTCTGGTAACACCACAATCACCTTTCGGTACTTCACAGTATGAGATCCAAATTGCAACAGATGATTCTGATGTAGCTAAAGATCTCATTGCTAATCACATTGCCATGAAAGAAAAAGATGGTAAATGGGTAGCATCCCTTAAGCGTAAAGAGTTCAAAGCTAATGGTGAGAACAATGGTAAGGTTCGTGTTGTCGATAACACAAAGCAACCAATTGATGCCTCTACATTAGGTAATGGCTCTCGTGGTAACATCATCTTGTTTCAGTTCCCATATGACAAAGCTGGACGCCAAGGTATCATGAGCTCACTTACTGCTATTCAAGTGACTGAGCTTGTAGAATACAATGGTTCTAACTCCATCGACTTTGATGTTGTTGGTGATGTTGCTCCAACTTCTACTATTGCTGGTGTTAAAGAAGAAGACCTAGAGGCAATGTTCTAAACACCTCAAACACTTGTGCTAAGCATCACATAAAACTGCTCACCTCAAAAACCTAGAAAGGGTTTATTATGTTTACTATTGAAAAAAATGTAAAACTACCAGTCGCTCCTAAAAATTCTCTTAAAGGCTACAAGTATCCTTTTAGGGACATGGTGGTTGGTGATAGCTTCTTGGTTAAAGTAGAACCACAAACACCTCTGTCCTATATACGTACCCTACAGCGTGTCTCAGCTATGGCTGGATACACATGTGGTGGTCAGTACGCAAGGAACTTCTCTGTTCGCCAATCCAAGAACGAGAACGGTGTACGTGTATTCTGCCTTCGAGCACTGTAAGGAATCCGACCACGGGGGCCGGATTTAAAAAGCGTAATGAGCTCAGCATCTCAATAAACTGCTGATTTAATATAGTGAGTAGACAATTCATATACATTGAAAAGAATGTTGTGGAAAGTTCCGTGGTAGGATTAGTATTATCGTCCAGTCGTTTGAAAAACCGAAGGGTACCACACGATATGCTTTGTCTACTCTCTTTATTAAATTCCTCCTGCTAGGAGTGTGAGATACGTAAGGTATCAGCACAATGCAGCCAAGAAGATGTGCTGAGTAACACTTAAAACTGCTCACATAATTCTAATACAACACACCTCCCGTGTTGTCTGTTCCAACTGTTGAGTATGGGTTCTTTAATCCTTTCAAGCTCAAACTCCAGTTGGGACAACCAATACAGGTGACTCCGATCCGAACTCCTTGCTGAAGTTCTCGTTGAGGTCCCTGTACCCCTGACTGTTGAGATCCCGTAGTAATGCTACGTTGTGTTCTCCGGTCAGGGTTCATAATTTTAAATAGAATCCCTTACGGGATACTGTTTTTAATCGGAGTCTCAAAAACCTAAAGGTTTTCAAGATTCCTCAGAGAGATCTATTGGATCTCTATAGGATTCCTTCAGAATCCTTCGTGACCCTTAGGGGTCACTCTGATTTTTGGAGGGTCCGACAAGGCTCAATTCCAACAAGAGGCATTTTAATATATCAATTTTATTTGGAGTATGGGTAGTTGGTTACATTATGGTTGCAACTACTAGAAAAAGATCTTAACTTAAATTAGTCATGAAAGGCTAACACTATGACAACAGTAAATCCAATCGGTCGTAACAACTTGCAATTTCGTCGTGTAACAAAACGTTACGGTAAACCAGTAGGTTCATTCTCAGGTCAACAAGGTTACCTATCTGTAGCTCGTGATGTTGAGACAGGTCAGTTTGTATCTCGTTCTAAACTTTCAACATCAACTGTAGATCGTATCCGTAATGTGATCAAACTACGTAACTTCAACTAAATGTCTTATCGTGAGGAAGAGCTTCAAGCTGCAATCAGACGACATGTTGTTGAAGATTACAGTCTTGAAGATCTAGAAGAATATGTTATTGATGATCTAATAGATAAATATATACGTTCAAAAAGTAACATAGATAACATCATAGCACAAATGGAGGGGTCAAGAGAATATGGATAAATCAAATGTCTTCTGGACAGCAGAGGGAGAAGTGGTTATCGAAATTGCAGAACGAGCACTCATCCTATCTCGTGTAGAAGCAGAAACACTCTTCACAGACTTGGGACATACCTTGAGAGACATGCACGATTGTCTAGATAACTACGCAGAGGACATGGGTGAACAACCTAATGTCTGAAATAATCCAGTTCAAACCTAAACCTAAAGAAGACACATTCAGAAGAATCGATGAACTATTCCATGTGACGATGTGGATTGGTACAAACGATGAATATGAAATAGATATGCAAAGCCATGAAGACTATACAGAACATGAAATCTTCACAGCAATTGGTGCTCTCTATGCAACGTATGGTATAGAGAACGAGTTCATATCTCTGGATGATGACGAAGAGGAATAATAAATGACTAACATTATATACTCAGGGGTCTACAGTTATTACGCAGAAATGACTCTAGAATTACCAGAAGGTAAATCAATAGATGATGTTGTAGACTCATGGGATAAATGGGGAACTGCGTATGTTGAATTAAACTCTGGGGAAATAATAGAAGCAGAAATAGTAGACCGTGACATCTATGACGTTGATTGGAAACGTATGAGCGACACAGACTACAGAGAAGCAGACTAACCTAAAGAAAGTGGAACCTATGACAAAACCCGCAGTACACATATCTATCATGACAGGTAAACTTCAAGGTCTCAAAGCAATCAGCACTAACACTAAGACTAATAAGTATTGCATAGATCAGCACAAGAAAGCCATAGATAATAAGACAGATGTTATATGCGGGGACTGCTACAGCCACAAGATGCTGGATGGGTTCCGCAAAAACATGATGCCTGCACTACAACGTAACAGTGATTTACTATCATCACGACCACTAGAACCATACGAAATACCAAGGATTATAGATAGCATCTTCAGATTTAATGCGCATGGTGAATTAATAAACATGCAACACCTCGATAATCTGATGCGTATTGTTATTGATAATCCTTGGTGTCGATTTGCTCTATGGACTAAACGCACAGACTTTGTATTTCGTTGGATGAAAAGGTATGGTAAACCTAAGAACCTAAACCTTATCTACAGCAACCCAAAGAAAAGCATGATCATGTCAAAGCCTCCTAGGTACTTTGATAAAACATTCAACAACGTATTAACTCATGAGTTTGTAGAGCGGCAGAACTGCACTGGTCAAAAGTGTCAAGACTGTCGGTTATGCTATGAGGTCAATGATGTGGATACAATTATAGAAAAGGTTAAGAAATACTAATGGCAAAAGATTCAAAAGACAATAAACCAGAATGGCAAGTAAAACATGAGGCAATGCTAGTAGATAATAGAGAAGCTCTAGCTCTCCTCTCAGAAACACAAAACAAAGCTATCAAAACCACAATGGACACACTGGAAAGTGTAGTTGACATGATTACAGAAACCAACGACATGTATCTCTCAGATATTAGAAAACTTGAAAATGCACGTTGGCAACTGTACAGTGCTTTCCGTACTAATTAAAAGGTAATCCAATGACATCCTACTGGCCTACTGAAAAGGAGCTTCCTAACATGACAATCTATATGAATCAATATCAGACTAAAGCTAGAGAAACTGCAATCTTCCCAGAGTCAGAAGCAATTCCCTACTTAGCATTGGGTCTATGCGGAGAAGCTGGGGAAGTTGCAAATAAAATCAAGAAGTGTATACGTGATGGTGCATCTTATGATGGTATTGCAGCAGAGCTAGGGGATGTTCTATGGTATGTAGCAGTACTCGCACACTACCTCGGAGAAGACCTTAACACCCTGGCGGCAGGTAACCTACTCAAACTACACAACCGTGCCTCTAAGGGTACTCTCCGTGGCTCTGGTGATGATCGATAACGTGGGACTGCTTGCATTCGCTGGCTGCATATTAATAATACTAATAGCAATCAATAAAAGATAGGGATAGTGATGAAAAGGGAATATCGCACAGCATTCAACAAGCTTCGTAAGATAGGGGTACCTGTATATGATCATGGTGGGGATGACTTTATAATCTCCGCAGAAGAAAACTATGACACTATATGGGCTGACTACTATCGTGAAAACGATGTAGCACTAGATGACTTTGGTGTAAACCATAAGATCAATGATATTCTAAGTGATCATGGTCTCTTTGCAGAGTGGGAAAACGGTGGTGTCCTTGGCGTAAGTAAAATGTAATGCCATTCACAATCGAAGAAAAACCCTGGACGACTGAGATAGTTATTATGGATGATTCAGGAGATGATCTTGACCTTGGGGTAATCATAGAAAACGCTGGAGAATACGAAGGCTATGTATCTATGAGACAATTCAATCAAGACATTGAGGGATATGATGTAGTAACTATGTCACCCAGGATGTTTAAGGATCTTATAAAATCCTTTGACTCTACAGAGGGATTCCACGGACTCCTATGGAAATAAAAAAAGAACCCAGAGACTCTCACAGAGAATCTTTGGGTTCTTATAATTTTTAGATAACCGACAAAGCGCACTTACTTGTTTTTTTCGGTAACCGACAAAGCGCACAGGCATTTTCTTTCAGGTTCTCGCAGAACCTCACACTATCCGCAGTGCTCGTATCTTATTGTCGAGTTCTTCATCAGACAAACTCTCAGCACCTATCTCCTCAATTTGGAGTTCCCTGCGCTGTAGTTTGGGTTGCTCATACTCTGCAACTTTTGCTGCGAGATCACTAGCTGTATCAAAATCTTCTTTGTCCAAAGCTTTGAACATGAGGATCTTCAAGACATCAAGAGAGTTCATATCAATATGGTCTAGTACATCTTCCTTGTACTGACGCCAATCTTTCATACTCATCTTCAAAGCTTCTCTAGCATCTCTAGCTGCCTTACGGGAAGCTGCCGATTTCAATTGCATCTCACGAGCATTGTCTTTAGTGAATGAAGGTGCTAAATTCTTAAGGCTGTTTGGATGAACCTCTCTAGTCATAGTAATTACCTCTTATAATACTTTATGAATCCGACCACGGGGGTCGGATTTTAAAAGAGAAATAACTCTCTTCTCTATAAGGAACTTAAAGAAAGGGCATAAAATGTCAGATATTGTTAACAAACCTTCACACTACACACGTTATAAAATAGAACCTATTACATTCATCATGGAAAATGACTTACCATTCCATATCGGTAACATTATTAAATATGCTATGAGAGCTGGTCATAAGATGTATGAGGGTGAAGATGGTATTGGGTCAGAGATAACAGACCTACGTAAAGTCATCAGGTACGCAGAGATGCGTATAGAGCAGCTTGATAAAAGTATGCGGGATTACATCTGATGGGTGGCTTTAAGAAAATAGAAACAGACATTGAAGAAATCATACGGAATGTTTACATGTTCAGTGATTTCTCTACTGAGAAAACATTCACAGAGATGGTGTATAAACGTTGTTACTTAGATGGTATACCTAGTAAGTACATGTATTATACTGATAGGAAGATAAAGGAAACTCTAAATGTTTTATAAGATTAAAGAAATAAGGAATGACCTATGATCTTTGCACTAATATGGTTTACTGTGATGCCTGAAGTTGGTGTCAAATACCACCACTTAGGTAACTTTGCTAACGAAACAGTATGTAAAGCTGAACTAAGAATAGCAGCTGTCATGGTGAATAATCCTACAGAAACAATAGAATGTATTGGAATTAAATTAGATGATTGAAGCAACATACGTAGACCACATGGGTAGTGACCTATCAGTAGCTAATGCAGCACGTGTTAGCTTTGGTAAGAAATCTGAGATGGAGGAGAATACTTGGGGGCCACCAACATTAAAAGCTAAAGACACTAACCTTATCAACTACTTAGCTAAACACAAACACATGTCACCCTTCGGTCATGCCTTTGCATCCTTCCACGTCAAGGCTCCAATCTTTGTAGCAAGGCAGCTTGTGAAGCATAAGTTCCTACGTTGGAATGAGATCAGTCGTAGGTATGTGGACAGTAAGCCTGAGTTTTATACACCTGATGTATGGCGTGGTAAATCGGCAGACAAGAAGCAAGGGTCTGAGGGTGTTGTTGATGTAGGTAACTGGGGGGATGCAAACTGGGCATGTCTTGTTGCCTACAATGATTTACTAGGGCATGGGGTAGCCCCTGAACAATCCCGTATGGTACTCCCACAGTCCATTATGACTGAATGGTACTGGTCGGGCAGTCTTGATGCCTTTGCTGACATGTGTAGGCTAAGGATTACACCAGATACCCAATATGAAAGCAAGAAGGTAGCCCTTGGTATAGATAAGGAAATGTTAAAGCTATTCCCTGTATCATGGAAGGCACTTGAAGGATGTAGTGATGAGTAAAATGCATGACCTAGAAGAAAAGATTATGGACTGTTGGTCTGTATGCAATGACCTTGAGTCAGTGTTCAGACAAATCGGTGATGGTGATCGTTATCCTACACCCGATGAGCTTATGAATACCATCATGGGTATGCAACAGTTATACCAATGGAAGTTCGAGCAACTGTTCAACAAGTATGAGGATATACTAGAGGCACAACGTGAGGACTCTAAGTTACCTAGTGATATGCCAGTGTTAGTTAATGGGTAATACTGACCATTACTAATACCCCAGTAGTAGGAGATAATGAATGACCAAGCGTATCCCCATGAGGGGCGGTGATGAGTATGATGGCCTCACTAAAGCACGTAAGTTTTACCTGTGGAAAGCTGGTCAGTTAAAGAAGATCAAACGTGCTTACAATAAAAGGTTCCGTAAACATAACAAGGAGGTTGACAATGACGGATGATGAGTGGCCCTTAGAGGCAGACTTCAGCGACACTGCCCTAATAACAACTGCAAGCTCACCTTGTATCAGTAAATGTAGAGTGGGGGAAGATCATTGCATGACTTGTGGTAGGTCTCTCAAAGACATTCAAGATTGGCGTAACTACTCTGAAGATAAGCGTAAGAATATTATGAAATCCTTGGAGGATAACCAACATGTATGAGGTGTATAGCATATCCAACTGCCCATTCTGTGATAAGGCTAAAGAATTACTACGAGAAACCGGAGAAGGTTTCACTGAATATGCTATCGATATACAACGATCTCTAGGTAAATCAATCATGGAGAGATCTATGATGAACACTGTACCAATTATATACCGCAATGATGTATTCATTGGTGGGTATAATGATCTTAAGATGTACTTAAACAAGTAAAGAAAGGACGCAACATGCGTTTATGTTATGATATAGAATGTAATGGTCTTACTCCGGATACTATCTGGATGATTGTTGCACAGAACTTAGACACCAATCAGATCTATAAGTTCTCTGATCACGATAACCTGCATGGTTCTATCGCTGATGGTGCTGCACTACTACAGAACGCAGAGCTACTGGTAGGCCATAACATTATAGGTTTTGATAATGTGGTCATGGATAAGCTATGTGGTACTACACTCAATGAGAAACGCTTACATGACACGTGGGTTATGTCTCAGGTGCTACGCTACAAGCGTCCACATAAGCATGGCCTTGCAGGTTGGGGGGAACACCTTGGCAACAGCAAGATTACATACGAAGACGGTTGGGATGCTTACTCACGTGAAATGCTACGCTATTGTGTGCAAGATGTTCGTGTGAATGTCGATGTGTACAATGAGTTACTCTCAGAGTACAAGAAAGTTGCTGCGTATAACCCTAAGATTAAATTGGGTATGCAAGCAGAGCATGAGACAGCTAAGTTCAATGCGTTCTGCAAGAGCAAGGGCTGGTACTTTGATATGGAAGAAGCTAAGACCCTAGTGGGTACAATGCAACAACGTATGGCTGAGATCTCTGACATCATTGAGCCTCAGATGGGTACTAAGGTTGTCTACATTGACAAAGAACCTAAGTCACCTAAGTACAATAAGAATGGGAAGTACAATGCGACGACTGCCAAGCTGCTTACTGAATATTTTGGAACGGAAGTCTCGGTCACAGACACCCACCTTGCCGGACCAGATTTCAAATTCCAACGAACAACTAAGGAACAAGCTAAACTGGGATCACAAGAAGCGGTTAAGGATTGGCTTGCCACTATCGGATGGAAACCAGATGAATACAACCGAAAGAAAATCGGAAGAGAATGGGTAACGACTGGACCTAAACTCACAACATCCTCATTAGCTAAGCTTGGGGAAATTGGTATGATGGTAGACGAGTACTATGTATTGCGTCACAAGGCTTCTCTTATGGAGGGCTGGGTAGAAAAGGTAGAGGGCTCAGATGATAAACGACTTCATGGTAACATGTGGACTATTGGTACTCCTACCTTCAGAGTACGTCACGAAGTTATCGCAAACCTCCCAGGTATTGAAACACCTTGGGGTAAAGAGATACGTGGGATGCTTAAACCTGATCCAGGGTACGTTATTGTTGGTGCCGATAGTGCTGGTAATCAGCTACGTGGTCTTTGTCATTACGTGGGGAACGATGATTTCACTAATGAAGTCAGGTATGGGGATCAACACCAAAGAAATGCTGATGCTCTTGGATGCTCAAGGGGTGTCGCCAAAGGGTATCTATATGCTTATCTCTTTGGTGCTGGTGATGCTAAGCTGGGACAAGTTCTATCAGGCAAATCAAACAGTGAAGTAGGACGTAAGTCTCGTGCTGATTTCTCTAAGGGTATCAAAGGTTTGGAAGAACTTAAGAAGAAACTTCTAAACATCTGGAACAAAACATCTAACCAACAAGGTGATGGATGGTTCCCTGCTCTTGATGGACGCCCTGTGTTCTGTGCGTCTGGTCATCAAACTCTTAACTACTTACTCCAAGCTGCTGAAGGTGTGACCTGTAAGGCTTCACTGATGTGGGCATGGGAGAAGATACGTGAAGAGAAGCTACGTGCTGAACCTCGTTTGTTCTACCATGATGAGATGGCATTCCAATCACACCCCGACGATGCTAAACGTGTTGGGGAAATTCTAACAGAGTCCTTTGCTGCTGGCCCAGAGATGTTCGGTGTAACATGTATGGATGGTGGTGATTATGTAATAGGAGAAAGCTACGCAGATGTTCACTGATAATGCAGTAATACTGGTAGACTCAGACTCAATCTACTTTCGGATGGCTTGTGTAACAACCAAACAGAAAGAGATACGTGTGGGAATTGACAACACTATGAGAGAGATCCAACGTAACTGTGGGTCTGATAGTTTTCTCGTAGCAATTAAAGGTAGGGGTAATTTCCGAAAGGAGATCTACCCTGCCTACAAAGGAACCCGAAAGGAGATAGAGCCTGACGTTAAAGAAGCGTTGAACTATGGACATAAGTACATGGTTGAGAAGTATTCTGCTATTGAAGCAGATGATATGGAAGCAGATGACCTTGTTGCCATATGGGCTGCTGAGTGTAGGTCTGTTGATCAGGAGTATACAGTAGTTGGGATTGACAAAGATCTTCTCCAGATTCCTGGAACACATTACAACTTTGTTAAGAAAGAAATTACAGAGGTTGATGAAGACACTGCTAATCTTAAGCTTATGCTTCAATGCCTTACTGGTGATAGGTCTGATAATATCCCTGGAATTAAGGGAATTGGACCTAAGAAAGCAGAGAAGATACTACACGGAGTTCCTATGCACCGCAGGTGGAATAGGGTGCGAGCTGCTTGGAGAACAAATGGATCCGGTAATCCGGACACTTCCAAGCGTCTATTAACAATGCTAACATCTTGGGAAGAACTAGATGACATTAAGAAACAAATTGAAGAGCATAAGTCGAAAGAGCAAACGTCAGTTCATAGGGATACTGAAGACTGACATAGGGTGTACTGATTGTGGTTATGATAAACACCCAGATGCCTTAGGCTTTGACCACCTACCTAAATATGAAAAGCTTCACAACGTATCTCGAATGATCTCTTGCGATAAAGATATCGGTGATATACTTAATGAGGTATTTAAAACAGAAGTGGTGTGTCATAACTGTCATGCTATCCGAACAGCGGAGAGGCGTAATGGAAAATCTATTCCAGATGAAACCACTATCGGCGAACAGGATGTTTGTCAGGAAGGGCAGGACAACCTACAAGACAGCTGAATACAAGAGGTTCCAAGATGAGATGGCAGTGATGCTAATGGGTGAGACATGGGCTTTCAAAGATAGCCCCGTCCACTTCATTGTGTATGCTGGTCTTTCTAACAAAGCCTCTGACTTAGATAATATAATTAAACCTTTACTTGATACCTATCAAAACATATTCGAGGAGTTCAATGATAAAACCGTACAAGGAATTATCCTTCAAAGAGACAGAGTTAAACGAGGAGGAGAGTACCTCTGGGTTCGAGTTACAAAAGCAGAAGAACTTGAAGTGGGACTCGAAGCATTCAAAGACTCGGATAAAAAAGAATCTTAATCGTGACATGAAAACCGAAAGGGATTACTGGTGAAAACTAATTGTGGAAAATGTGGAAGCTCTGATGCTAACCACGTATATAATGATGACAACCCAAGAAGCCACTGCTTCTCATGTGGTACAACTATATTTATAAATGAAAGAGAACCAATGGAACTTATAGAAGACACAGACTTCCTTGTGAACTCATCCATAATCGATGAGATTAGTACATACAGAAGCTATCCAATGTCTAGTCGTGGGATCTCTCAGGATGTGGTTGATCATTACAATGTCAAAATGTCCGTAGATGTTAATGGCAAACCTCAATCACACTTCTACCCTTACACTATCAATGGAGAGTTGTCTGCATACAAAGAGCGTAAGCTCCCAAAAGAGTTTCGTACTCATGGAGACTTTAAGAATGTCGAACTATTCGGACAACAACAATCAACATCAGGATTTACGTTGGTCATCTGTGAAGGTGAAGTCGATGCACTCAGTGTCGCCCAAGCATACAAAGAAAAGTACGGAAGAACCTATTCTGTGGTTGCTGTACCTTCTTCATCTTCTACCTCTTGTGCTCTTGCTCAAAGGGATTGGATAAACTCCTTTAAGACTGTCGTAATTATGATGGATCAGGATGAAGCTGGTAAGAAGATGTCTGACTTCCTGGGTAAGATGATTAAACCAGGTAAGGCTAAAGTCGCAAAGCTACCAGAGAATGACGCTAATGCTACATTACTTAAGCATGGTTGGAAGACTTTGCTAGAGTGTGTGTGGAATGCACAGAGTTGGAACCCCTCAGGTATCGTTACAGGTAAACCTATCTGGGATCAATTCATTCAACGACAGAACGTAGAGTGTGTACCCT
>Ga0302121_10000059_pt1 | contig 70433 bp, 48 predicted proteins | sample CB21_surface_MG_FD_203120 | JGI IMG/M metagenome (GOLD analysis project Ga0302121, IMG submission 203120) | Marine microbial communities from Western Arctic Ocean, Canada - CB21_surface | ecosystem: Environmental > Aquatic > Marine > Oceanic | place: Canada: Western Arctic Ocean | collected... | reverse complement strand
AGTAGATGTTTGGACGTTTGTAGCTTCCACCGGCTTAGTAACAACGTTAGGAGTATCTGGAATGATCTGAGATGGTAAAGCTGGGGCATTGGGTTTTATAACGGGAGCTACTTGCGGTAAATCAGTTGGAGCGGCCGCAACAACACCGGCTTGAGGCTGATCGAGTCCGGTAACATTAGCGCCAGAATTAGTCAGGCTCCCGTTGCCTAATTCTCCGGCCAGAGCCATAGCTGTTTCGTCGGCGTCTTGGGCGTAGGTTGTCTTGCCTTTACTTTTTTTGTTTCCGGCAAGCGCTGCCGCGTGTCGATTAATCAAGCGAACGGTTGTCCCAGCCAATCCAGACATTTCACTTCTAATAGCTTTTGCGTCAGGTGGAAGAATTGTTGGCAACTTTGTAAAATCGAAACCCAACTCCCGCAGCTGGTTGGCGAGTTCGTTCAAACGGGCTTCTGCTTGTTGGATAACGGGTGCATAAGACCCTTCACTTATAACTTTTTCGTACTTTGCTTGAGTGTTTGATGGGCCTTTCTTTGTTTCAAAAAACCTCTGCAAAATTTTTGTCTGCTCGGCTATTTCGGATGGCGTGGCCTCTAGATCAGATACTATGTCCCTATAAAAGTCCAAGTCCTGATCCGTAAGCTCTTTGTCATCCGGCAGATTATTAATCCTTATGCGAAGACCTTTACCAGAACCCCCAGCTGCATCCATCCTATCAGCAAGGCGGGATGCTTCAGCTATAATATCAGCCCTCGTTGCAGTTAACTCACCTTGCGGTTGGTATGCAGCTGAATTGGGATTTAGAAGATCGATAGCGCCCTGCATCGCGCTTTTTTGGTTCGCTTCGATTTCCGCTGCATCAAGCGCTTGCTGGAATTGGTTTTCAAGTGCGGCGTTTATTGAAGGTTTTGCTTTAACTGCAATTTCCCCAGCGCCAGGAACAAACTCCCCTACAGTTTCAAGAGCAACATCACCAAGAACGAATTTGTCCTTCATACCCCTATACATTTCAAAGCGTTGCGCCGCTGCTTCACCGGCTCCACCAAAAGCGCCTTGCGTTAGAACTTCTGCTCCTAATGCTCCCCCAACTGCCGCTCTACTGCCCCCTCTGGCAACCACCTTGCTAAGCAACTTGCCAGCAATGCCCATAGAAAGTGCATCGAATACAGCAATCGGACCAGCACGAGTTTTTGCACGGCTTCTGGCTTTCTCCCAGAAAGCGGTATCAGACAAAAGTTCCAGCATTGCGGCATCGTCTTGGAGATCGATACCCATAGACTTAATTTCTTCATCTATGACGACTGCGTATTCAGTTGCCCAAGACGTTGCAAAAGCCCCAGCTGGCGCAAATGGTCCTAAAAAAGCAGCTGCAATAGTGGGCAGGGAAGTCGGTAAAGACTCACCTACTACGCTCAAAACAGCGCCAGGGTTATCAAGAATTGCTTTGGTTACGTTATAAACGCCTTCGGCTTCTTGTATCTCTCTTAACGCATCGTTGACTTCGGGTGGTGCGTCAGGAAACACTCTGTCTAATTCTTGCATATTTTCTATAAAAGACTGCGGGTCTTGCAACCCAAGCTCTTTAGTAATGACGTTCGTCACACCTAAAAGCCTACCATATCCGCGCATAAGTGCATTGTTCGTTGCCTCAAAGGTATTGGATTGAGCCAAAAAAGTAGTCGCATCTTCATCGCTGATCGGTGTAACGCCTATTGGTAAGCGAAGATAATAATTACCAGGAACGCCCGAAACATTAGAAAACCCTTTATTTAAGTTGGCATCGACCTTCGCTTGCAGAGGTCCAGGTTGTTTAAAGAGATCGGTTAGCCTCTGCTTCTCTATTTCAAACTTAGTTAAAGGCGCTGGCTCCGGCTCTACTTGATTAAACACACTCGGCAGTACTAGGTCTGGATTGCTTTCAACTCGATTACCAGTTCTAATCATAAACTCTTGCGGGTTCTCTCCTGGCAAGCGAACAGGCTGCGCTGCGACTGCTAGAGACGCAGGGGTTATACCTTCCTCTGTAAGTTCCACCGACGAGCTTTTGCCAGAGGGCGCAGGCAAAATAGGAGTTACGCCCGCCAGTGGATCGATTGGGAACCCGAACCTGTCTAAAGCGCCAGACGGTGAATCAATTGGGAACCCGAACCTGTCTAAAGCGCCAGACGGTTTTGGCTCTAAATTTAGTTCTGGTTTAATTGTTGCGTCTTTTGTGTCCGTAGTCGGAAACCCAAATCTATCAAAACCCATGGCTTACTCCAAGTATTAGTAGTTGTAAGCTGTCGCCAGCTTTTTGGCTTCTGCTTGCGTGTAGCCCAGAGCCATAGCTTGTGTTACAACTGCCTGTTTGAATTGATCTTCCGTGAAGCTAGGAGTCGTAGAGAATTGAGCGGCTTGGGCTGTCCATCTGTTATGAAAGTAGGTAGGAACTGAGATACCGTTTAGTCCAGAAATATCAGGGTTTATTGTTCCACCACTAACAATCGGGCTGAGAATAGTGTTCTCAAGACTAAGAATAGTCGCACCTTCTACTGCTAGCCCTGAGTCAAATTCTTGGAGGATGTAGTTTGTGAGTCCTAGCTGCGTAGCTACACTAAGATCTCCTAAACCGGCTGCTATTTGTGCGTTTGCTTTCGCTGAAAGATCTTTCGTTTGTTGCTCATTCAAATTATCTCCAGAAAAACTTGTTCGAGAGTTGGGCGCTGCTGTACTCCCCACCTTCCAAGGATGATCTTTTGTGATAGTCAGCCTACCGTTTATCAACTTAGGCGCAATTTGATCGAGAGAAGCGGCAGTAACAGTAATCGTCTTAGCATTCTCACCCTCACCGAGATAGATAGTAACGCCCTCTTCAGTGGGAGATGGCGTTCTGAATGCGTAAACATCTTGCCCGTCTACCTTCACTTTTGTAGTAACGCCCAATTTTTTAGCAAGAGCCTCAGACATAACTAGGTTGCCGTTCACCGCTATATATTGCTTATTGATGTCCGTGCTTTCTAAGCGCTTTGTTTCTGCGGCTAGTTTGTCTTTTGCGATCTGAATTTTTGTGGCATCATCCATTGTGGCAATTTCGATCTGTGCGCTCTTAATTTGATCGGCGCTGTAGTTTTTCCATTTCTCTTGCGATAAAGCCTTAAATTCTTCAGAACCACCTTCCCCAAATTGCACGTCAGTTCTGTATTCATCAGCCTCTTGATCTCGCCGAGAGTTATAACGGAAATCTGCTGAATTTGAATCCAACTCAAGTTGAGCAAATCCAGGATTTTGATTTTTACCACCAGCCGGATATAGCATCAAAGCGGCCCGTGCTGCCGCATCATCATCACCGTTCAAAATCATTGAACGAGCTAACGTGCTGTCAGCACCTTCACTCAAATTATTTAGGCCAGCTGTAAACTGTTGTGGGTTAGCCGAAAGATCGCCAAAGAATGCGTTAGCTAAATTCCCAATTCCCATATCAGTTCCGACGCCATCAGCACCTGGATATGCCGGAATAGACATTTTAGGACCAAGAGGGTTCTGTGGCTTAACCAAATTTCCGAAGGGGTCTATTTTAGCGTTTAGTCCCATCACTTCAGCCATTTTGCTCATTATAGCGGGATTGTTTTCGCCTGCTATTGCAGCTAATTCTGCCATTCTGTCTGCGGAAACTCCGCGACCTCTCGCCAGTTCTCGATTTGCTTCGGCTGCTGCGTAGCTGTTTGCCGCAGACGCATCACTCGCGCGCGCTCTCGCCATCGCGGCATCGTCATCCGCTGAACCTAACAGTGCAGCCGTAAGATTACTAAAGCCAGCTGCAATTCCTGGGTCCATCGCGTAGGGGTTATATCGTGCCATTTATCCCGCTTTCTTATTTTTTTAAGCCGTAACCAGCTGCCGTTTGACCCGCCCCTGTCAGAATCTGTGCCATAGGGCTGTATGCTTTCTTATTAGCTGCCAAAAGCTCCGCATCCAGCGGTACGCTGTTGCCTCGCATAAACCCTGCATTTTGGCTTACCCCTGCGCCGCTTGACGCCATGAGTGGGCTAATTGTATTTCCCAGATAATCATTGACACTATTTAAATCTGCTAGCTGTAGGTTACGTGCAGCGTCCTTGTTGGCTTGGGCATTCATCGCGGCAGACATGACATCTTGTATAACGCGCGGCGCATTTCCCGATGACGGAGACATCGATGGGGCAGGGGCCGCGCCTATGGTTTCGGAATAAAGGTTAGCTAAACTTTGACCAATATTTGACACTCCTTGGTCAAAGTTTTGGCGCTCCATACCAGCGACCGACTGATCGATACCACCTCGCGCTTCGCTCTCCAAAGCAGTGTTCCTTGCCGTGTTTTCGTTCAACGCTAGAGCTTTAGCAGATTCAGCACTTTGCGTTGCATTTTGCTGCATTGAAGCGCCCATGATTTGCGAACCCGCAGCCATAATTAAAGTTGGATTACACATTAACCTACTACCCTTATTGATGAACCAGAGTACGGAGAGCGCAACCCGCTCAACGCGCTTGGCTGCGTGTTTGTACCTATTCTATTGACACTACCTGACGCCCTTGAAGCTAAATTGGTTGCTGTGCTTGGGCTGGTGTTGGCTGTCGGATCATTCGCAATTCGCGTGTAACCAGAAAAGAAATCGTCCACACTGGATTGTGCTTTGCGATATGGGTCAACTGCTCCGGCTACGTCATAGCCTCTTATTTTGTTAGTTTGATTCTGAACTTCACCGATGTTGGTAGATGGCGAAGAAAAGGCGGCAAGCGCATCTGATATAGATTTACGTCCATCCGAAACATTCTGGCGGCTCGTAGCCCCAACGCTATCACTGTATTTCGCAAATGCAGTGTCTTTGTCACTGAGCATACCCAAACGACTATTTAAGTCGTCCTGTGATAACAGCCCAGCGCCTTTGTAGTAGTCGTAAATCCCGCGAGTGCTTTCATCAAAAGCTGTATTAAACTCTGCTGATGGGTCAGCAATCATATTAGAAAAGTAATCAGGCGTGGCAAACGAAAAGGCGCTATTAACTTGGCTTTCCTTTTCTGTCATTGCCGAAGACCTAGCTTGAATTGCTTCGGCTAAAGTTAACGGCCTTTGTGGGGCAGAAACCGTATATGGCGACCGGCCAGAAGCCGAACTGCCGTTACCATCGTTAGGTTGCTCATTTGGAAATTGTTTATTTCGAGCAATGGTTTCGTCTGTGCGCTTGTAATATTGAGTAATCTCGTCGTCAGTGTAGCCTTCTTTACCCAATGCGGCGCGACCTTTATCACGATCCCCAAAAGCACCACCCGACATTAAATCAATTCTACCCATATTAACATCAGTAGCAATTTTTTGAACTATGCCAGGAGGCTTTGGCCTTGGGCGTGGCCTTCCTGTAATCTTTACTGGTGCTAAATTTGATGTGCCAGTTTTACCAGGTGTTTTATCACCTTCCTTCGCTCCGCATCGCATCATTTTTTGATTAAAATTATACATTTAATTATAAATAATCCTCGAAGAACTCAGTTTATCAAATCCATCACCGATTACGTTGCCATAACGTGCTTGGTTTCTTCGCTCTAACTGCGCTTGGTTAGCCAACCCGCTTGTGACACCTCCGAAAAGCTGTGCTATCGGCGAATAGCTGGGGATTTCAGCGGCAGAAGTGGCTCTGCTTGAGGCAAGGTTAGCTGCCAAAACTGGATCTGCGAGGCTTTGGTTTTGAGCAATCAAATTGGCTTTTGCGTTTTCTATGTTCTTGCGGGTGTTGTTGGAATACTCCCGCCCTTTGTCGGCCACACTTCTTAAAGCATCGGAGTTTTGACCAGATAACTTAGCGGTCTGGTCGGCGGATACGCTCGATTGCAACATACCATTACGCGAAAGAGCCGCACGAAGCTGGAGGGTGGCGTCTTTAAACTGGTCGGCAACCTCCGGTTTTGCATAATCAATGTATGACTGCGTTCTACTGTCGTAAAAATCATCATCATATCCAGCAAAGGTGCTGTCAATATTGTTTTTCCCAGCACGAACTCTTCCTTGTCGCGCCTGTTCTTGCGCGCGCTGCAATTCTGCTTGCTCTTGAGCTTGTGCTTGCCCACCATCACCTAAACACATTTTTCATCACTCCACTTTACTGGATCGTTCTTCGTCCAAGAGAATTGCTTAAAATCTTCACCATTTTTTCCATAGCTTTTTAACATCGCTTCCTCTTTTAAGCCCAAAAACCGTATCCAGTTATGCACTTCGTCGTATCCACATATTGATTGCACTTCTACTCTGTGTGCGTTGGCTCGGACTAATGCTGGTATTATATCCCGAATTATGCGCTTTGTCAGAAACTTGCCTACTTTTTGAAAGCTGTCAGTCGCAAACATCCCCAAAGACCAAACGCCTATGCGTTGTGGAACGTAACAAAATATTGCAATACACTCGTCGCCTTCACCGAATGAATAAACGTTGTGATAGTCACCGAATGAATTAGCCAGATTTTGAGCAAGGGTTTCTCTGTCGTCTTCCCAGCGAACGGCAGATATTTCCTCATAATCTTTCGTTCGCATCGACAGTGCTACATTGTAAACATCTTCCGGCTCGGAAAGGCTCATCCAACACATTAGCCGCTCTCCCCGCCTTCGTAGTGGATAGCAAGGTTTCCCAGCTTTGCGGCTCCGCTTGCAGAGCAAACAAGTCTTGGGGCTAAATGAGTTGAGTACCCAGACAACGTTACTCGACCTAATCCGAATGTAGTTTGGTGAACTGTTGCAACCTCTTCTCTAAGTGATATGTCCTGTGGATCGGTTGCCACACTGACCGTCCATGTGTTTTCGCAAGTCACATCAAGCGACGAAAACGTTTTGTAAGTCGCTGGAGCCGACGCATCCAAGAATGGCATTTGCACCACAACCTCACTTGCATCGTAAGTATTTCCGTTCTCACCTCCCAACGAATATAACTTATTACCACTTCTACATAACGTCTGACGACCATCATATGCCCACCTATCTACTACAAAACCTGGTTCATAAATCGACCATGCACTTACCTTTGATGAAGGAAAAAAGCTGAAAACATATACTTTTGAACCAATGGAAAGGAAATAACGACCGTCACGCGGCTCTAATATAGCTTGCGCTTCTTCAGCTGCCGCACGATTTGTGCGAATGTCTGCAACAATAAGCGAGTCAATCGGGTTGCCAATATCCCCAACGTAAGCAGCGTTCGAGCTATCGCGCGACCGCAAGCTACGAATGCCAGAAAGGTTTAAGTAAAAGACATCATTATCTCCGAACTCAACTACGCTGTCTGGAGCAATCGTACCTGTGTTTTGTAAAACTTGTATTTGCTGATTTAAATTTGCATCTGGATCAACAAACCATATTTGAACAGCTTCTTCTGCAAACACAGCAATGTTATTAAAGTAACTGGCAATCGATTTAAGATCTTCAGACCCACGGCTATGGTTGGCAAGGTTAATAAACCCAGCGCCGGTAGACGTATCATTCCACTCCGTTGGATCATCTATGCCAGAAAAATGTAACAAGCTGTCACTAAGCGCGTACATCTTTGTTTTGACCGGACGAACAAAAGCACCAGGAGTGTAACCTTGAACAGATGAAGCATTAGCCCCTCCGTCGAGATAGGTTTGTGACGCTGGATCAAAAGCTGTCGTGACGTTACCAGCAGATACAATTGCAACGGCTAGATTGTTAAATGAAGAACCGCTTTCTTTGCTGATAATGTTTACAAATTGGTTAATTGCGGTCGCTTCATACTCTGGTGAAGATGGAAAATCGTTTATTTCTTTAGCTATTTGGGACGCTGTGTAGCTGTGGCTGGTTCCCCAAACTACTTGTGAGCCAATAATAGAAACGCCGTTTACCGTGATGTTTGTTACAGCGTTATCAACTCCACCGCTCATGTGAACTACTGAACCCATCGTTACCGCGCCTTGAATCTCAAACGTCAGCTGGAACGCGTTGTAAGTTATTCCAACTAGCGGGGCGGATATAGTGATAACCGCGCCAGAAGCTGCCGCTGTGTACCCATGAGAGCCGTTTGTTATAGCTGTTGCGATGTTAGTCGCTGTAGTGCTGTCTGTGCCTGTGTGGGCTACTGGAGATGCAATAAGGTCTACGTTATTGATCCGCAGCACTCGCAAGTTATCACTTGGATTAGCTGTGCCGCCTGTTACCGTGATCGATGCCGTTGCAGCCGTTCCGCCAGCTGAACCCGCTGTTACCTCGAACGTTGATCTGGCTCTACCATCAAACCAATCTGTAATTCTTACGCCGTTGTAATAATGATAAATCCGACCATCAGCAAACCGCGCAGCTGCATAAATCTGTCCATTGTAAAAGTCACTTGAAAGAACATCTGTTAAAGCTTCGCCGGACGGGTGCTGTAACCTGATATAAGAAATGTTACTTGGCGTCCCAGCTGCAAACGTCACGCTTGATACTGCGTCAGAGCCAAAAACATAAATCTGACCACCGGCTGCCGCCAACCCGATTGTGTTGGAAGGCAATGTTGCAAGCTCAACAAAAGCGGGGCGCTTCTCGATCTCACCGCCGCGAGTTATGTGCGCGTTGGTTAACTCAATTAAAGAACCAGGAGTTGCCGTTTGGTTCATTCTGCGAGAGTCTAATCCACCCCTAAAGTCTTCAATTAGAACGTATGGCATTTATGACCCCGTTGTGGCGATAAGAGGTGGCCCCTTTGGCCGGTACATGCCCTGTGGCTCACCCCCAGATATAACAAAAGTTTCTGTTTTAGCGTTGCGCGCTTTCAGACGCATGTAGTGCGCTTGTGCTTGTGCTAGTTTGTTCTGAGCGTCAGCCTGTTTCTGTCTGGTCAAAAGCTCTGCTGCGGCAAACATAACCAACAGCTGATCGTCCAAATCAGCTGTGTCAGCTTCCGCAACAAATGCCGATAAGTTGCGGATTCCGGTAATCCGAATAGAGTTTGCTCCAGTAGATGTAATAATATTATTTGCCGGAATGGGCCAAACTTCAATCTGATTGGCTCCATACGCATCGAATTTTCGTACCGGCGATGACCTTATGCCACGATCGCTATCGTGGTTGTTGTATTCGTCACCGCCAATACCATAATGAAGCCGATCCCAAACATCTCCATGCTTAGTTTCAATCTTTTCAATTCTTTCAAAAACCATATTTTGAGGCACATCGTAGTAACGTTGACCCGCTGCTACATTAAGATCCGACGTTATACGCAAAAAAGGCCAAGCGTAATCATCCCAAAGCCTCCGCTGAGTGCGCTTTAATAAGTTAATTAAAACGTCTCGCGTTGATTTACCTAAGTTTGGTTGCAGAGAGTGACCCGCTTCCGCTCTAAGATCATCAATCAACTGACCTAATGTTGTACCTCTAGCCATACTTTATTCCTCGACGTAAGCCTCGTTGTCAGGCGTTTCGGGATCATCTTTAACAAAATGACCTTTTTCAGTTCTCGCGCGCTTGCGAGAGGCTGGCTTGTTCTTTGGTTTTTTTGGTTTTTCTTTGTCCCAACTTGGGTCAAGTAGTTCTGGTGAAATTCGTGCTTCACTTAACGTTTTAGGCAATTCACCAAATTGTTGGAAAATTTCTATAACCTTTGCATCTTTGTATAAAACTCCCAGACGATCCCGCTCAATTTCAGTCGAACTGTCTATCTGGTCCCAAACGCGAATGTTATTTACAGCGTCACCGCCGTGTATTGTTTGTAACAGAACAATTTCAGCTATTGTTACAAAAGGTTTACTTACTACAGCCCTAACATCGCCCCCGATAGCCACAGTACATTTACATACATCAAACATTAATAACTCCTAAATTAAAGGGAGATGACCGAGGCCATCCCCCGATTAGTCTACGAAATTTCGTAAACACCGTGGCAGTTCAGCTGAGTTGCTGAAAGTGCTGCGGTAGTAGTGATAGCGCGATACATGACGTATTGTGTCGCTGGACGCGCTGGACTGTGACGCTTCATCTTTTCACCGTCCATGTAGTACATGCACAGCTTAGACGTATCCATGATGTAGCACCGCTTGTCTGGGTTCTTGCCTGATATAGTCAGATCATCAAGCGCCGGATCATATACAAAGTTAAGCCCATTGTAATTGATCTCACCCATTGCAATGTTTTGACCGCGCGCAAAACCAGTTTGCGAGTAGTTACCATTGCGGCGAAGTTCGTCGCCTAGTCGATCAAGGAAAGCAGAGCCACAAACAGCAATGTTAGGCTTGCCGCCAAAACGCTTTAGCTGTCGCATTTCTGAGTGCAGCGTTTCGATCAATTCTTGACCAGTTGCAGATGTTGTAATCGCAACATTTGAGCGATTTCTCCACCATGTGTTTGACACGGTAGACAATCCACCAACGGTTGTTCCAGATGCACTTGGATCATCAACGATCAAAGACTGAATACCAGCAATCGCATTTGCGTCAGCTGTACCGTCACCATAAAGGAAATCGTTCATGCCACGGGCATAACCTTCCATCATGTCATCGAGTTTGTCTTGAAACAAATTAACCAAAACAGTGCTATCACGACCGCTGTGGTTAGAAGTTCCGCCCGACGTTGTGCTGTCCGTTACGCTAATACCGTCCTTTTTAAGTTCGGTCAGTGTAAGCGAAATACCAGCATGGTGTTCTTTCCACGCATAGTTAGCACGTTTTATGTTAGCTGGGTTTGCATAAGCGACAGTATCGTTATGCGTATAACCAGCTACAGTTGTAGTGTAAGTGCCTTTAACAGCTACACTTAATTCAGCTTTACCACCAGGAAACGTCTTTGCTGCGCCATCAATAGCTTTCAGCAAAGGTTTGTCTTGGAGGCTTTGGCTGTAGACGTTGCCTTTATCGATGTAGTAATCGAGTGCGGCGTTGGCGATGTTCGCCAGTTCGGCAGATGAAAATGCCATTTCTACGCTCCTTTATGCGGCTCCGTTAGTCAGCGCGTGTTGAACTGCTTCCATTAAGCTGTTCGGCGCTGCTTCGGGTGTTCCGCTTATTTTGCCACCTGATGCCGGTTTGATTTGTCGGACATTTTTGAAACGTGCTGTGTACCGCTCAGAAACAGTATCGTAGGCTTCCTTTGCCATCGATAACGCCTCTTGACTTGTTTGCGGCCTTCCACGATCCAAAACCAACAATCGAACGCGATCATCAATTTCTGCTTCTTTGAGGCTGTAATCTGGATCAGATTGACGAGTTTTTTCTTCCCAAGTAGTAACGGTTTGAGCCAAGTAACTTTTGTTTTGCTGTTCTGTTGATGCAGCGTTTTGCTGCTCCAGCTGCTCACGCATCTGCTTTTGACGCTGTGCTTCCATCCGTGACACGGATAGTTCTCTAGCAGCATCTTCATCCAGATAGCCGTCATCCACTTTCGATTGAATGTCTTGCGGAATTTTAGAACCCGTTACGACTGAAAGATTTTCTACATAAGGCTGCAAGGCTTTTAACGCTTCGGCTGGATTGTTCTTCATCAATGCCATGATTTGAAGGCCGGTGGCTGCTTCATCAGCAGATACAGAGTTTTGATCTAAAAAGCTTTGTATCTGATTGTACTGATTAGCACCTTGCTTGTAGCTGTTTCTTTCTTCAATTAATTTTTTAAAACGTGGATGTTTATTAAAGGGTACGTCTTCAAAGCTTTCATCTTCATCAGAAGAATCCTCTGTAGACGCAATAAACTCGTTATCCTCTTCAGTTTCAGTCTCTTCGGGTTGCGAACCCTCGTCCGTAGTAGACATCTGCATTGCATCTTGAACAACACTTAGTAAATCTTCTTCAGTTTCGCTTTCTGCGCTTGACGAAAGCACCTCTTCGTCCTGGGGTATTTCAGAGTCGGTGGACGGTTCCAACTCTTCGATCTGATCGACCATGTTATCGTCCTTATAAGTTACGGCAGATGCCGTTGATTTAGTTTAACGCGATTTGTCACAACTTTCAACAAACTGCTACTGATTAGCTCCCATTGGTGGCAAACTACCACCAGAAGCCATTTGTGGCGCGTTATCCGCACCTCCTTGTGGCGATCCTTGTAGTGCGGGATCACCCGTTCCTGGTCGCTGCAATTGGTTCATTGCAACAATGCTAGGTACTTGATCTGCAAAAGCTTCGTTTAGCTCCAGCTTGTCATCAAGCCGTTTCAACAATTCTTTCGCTAACCATTGTGGATCAATTCCAGGAATTTGCAGTAGGAACGGCATGATCCGCTCCATGTTCTGCAATTCAGCTGCTCGGTTGGGCTTGCCAGTAGAGCCGGCCTCGATCTCTAATAGAATTTCTTCCATTACATCTAATCGAGTAAGCTCCGGCCAAACAGCACCTGGACCTACAATCTTTTTAACCGCCTCAACAGACATCTCTTGCAATAGAACCTGTCCAGCTGCGCGCGTGATCTCAGACATAAAGCTGTCAAGCTCGTCAATGTTCGCACCCAAGCTCGACATTCGAGCCGACTCCGCAATCGAAGTCTCAGTAGCAGTCGCTTTGCTGACGCCACCAAACTGTGCTTCTTGCGCACCGACAACCAGCTGAATGTCATCAAAGATGGTGCGTACTTCGTAAAGATTTGGATCAATGCCAATCTGACCAATAGGTTGGATGACATCGCTAACCTTCTGACCAGACGCTAATGCTTGAAGTTCGATCACCGCATTGGCGGGGTGAGTTGACAACTTTTCTTTATCCGCTGGCTCAAGAACACCGGCTGGGGCTGCATACTTTGGACGGTTTGCGCGTCTATGCTCACGCAATCCTTGCCGCGCACGGTTATATTCGTGCTGCATCGGCATTAGCAGTTGAACGTCACTTGGTGGATATAGGTGATCTTTGTGTTCTACCTCATTAAAAACTAACGAGAAGATGGGCCAAAAGCTTTCTACATGAATGTCTGGGCTGGACGGTTCACGAAGAAAGTCATCGTATCCGTCAGCTACGCAGTATTGCACTCCAGTTTTCTTATCAAATATATCAAATATCTGCACTAAGCCTTTATTGACGCTTTCACCATTCTGTTCGTTGTAAGAAACTTTCTGGTCATACGGGTCGTTGCTGCCGGTTAAGCGGCCCTTCATATCATATGAACGGAACTGGTTTTTTAGATCGACATCATAAATTTCTTTGATCTCGTCTGGAGACAGATACAATTCATGTGCCAACCACCCAGCGCCAACAAAACCCCGTACCTGTCGGCACATCGGATCGATAATTATGCTATTGGCCTCTGGGAAATCAAACACCAGACCTTCGCGCACCGTAATCATGTCCTGATCCATTAACGCCTTCATCGAAAGCATCAACTCTTCGATCTGTGGATCATCTTGCTCGATCTCGCCTTCTGCCGCTTCAGACGAAACACGGCGCAGAAAGTCTATTTGAGATTGAACATCCGAAATCTTTGCTGATACCTCTGGTGAACGCTGCATCTCCCGCTGGTAGTTCACTTTTACAAAACCAACGCCGGTTGTCACAACCCTACGGACCAAGGCTTTCATTTCGTTTTTGAAAGTCGGGGTCTGTTCCTTCATGTAATAGTCAAAAAGGTTTTCCAGAGTAAGCGCAGTATTGTCTAACATTTTATTGTTGTTTTTGGCGTTTTGAAAATCTTGGATAATCATAGCCGCTTCGGGTGGAGGGGGCATTCCCATTTCCGCTGCTTGCTGAGATGCCTCATAGGCCATCATAAGCGTCTTTTGGTCGCCATCCCACGCCACATGCTCCATGCGCTTTCTACGTTTAGCCACAGCCTTGGGGTTTTTTGCGTATAGTTGCGCCGTTCGCTGCTGAACATGCCGTTGCAAAATGTTTGCGACATACTGACTATCATCCCAGAGCGCGGCGTCAAAACCTTTGAGCGTAGCGTCCATATCTTTGCGCATTTGCTTGTACGCTTTATCATGGAAACCTTTTGCGGATTTAATCTTTGAGAGCCAACCAGAAACAAGAGCTTTTCGTCGCGCTGTTGGCTCCTTTCTTTCGGTGTCGGTCCCTTCTATCAACATTTCTTCGTGCATTACCAACCTCCGGTCGCATTAAACATGCGTTCTAATTTCTTTTGCTCGTTACCCGCAAACTTAACCCACGCGAGTGTTCCAACCTCTGGAGTTCTATTGTCTCTAACAATTGCACCGCCTGGTGAAGCTATTCGAGACAAACCCATGCCAATCCATGCCAGTGTATCAACAAAATCATCGTGACGCGACTGCGGAAACTTTAAAAGCTCGTCAACCGCTCCCTGTGTCCAGTGGGCGCTCTTGGGTAGCTGTACTTTTTTCATAGCCATGCGACCCAAAATACTTTGTGCGCGTTGCACTTTATTTGCTACGGGCGTTACCTCTTCGATCCGGCAGTAAACCTTTTCTTCAGCCATACGCTTGCGCAGAAATGGGCCGATAGCTTTAGATATATGACCTTTTTCTGCCCACCATATCAATGGTTTGTGCTTACGCATCAAGTCCAGCATGGCATCCACTACCTTGTCTGTTGGCTGCTTCTGCCACCAGCAGTCAATCAAGTATATATCGTCGTTATGATCGACACCCACGATTAGCAAACAAGTAGCATCATTTCGAGTTTTATCAACGCCAACAGCGTGATCGGAAGCGGCGTAAATTCTTAAATCTTTTGGTAAATCAGCCTTATTGTAGAAAACCAAATGCTCTCTGCGAAATAAATCTCCGTCCTCTGGCGTTGGCTTGCCTTGATAAAGAGCAGAAAACCCGCGTCGATCTAAACGGCGCTGTGCTTCCATAAACTCCATGTCAAAGCGTTCCGGCCAAAGCAATTCCCCAGGTTTACGGCCAAGAGGATCATCTTCTTCTGCAAGGGCAGGGAGGTTAATTATCTTCCACTTCGACGCCTCTTCCGGCGTGTAATGAGGATTGGTGGGATCAGTAAGACGCCCAACCAAGTCATCTTCGTGCCAACGAGTTTGAACAATTACGATCGATGCTGATGATGTCATTAGTCGCGTCATTAAAACTTGAGTAAACCATGACCAAAGCTGTTCACGCAATGCTGGCGAATTTGCTTCTAAACTATCCTTAATAGGGTCGTCCAGTATGACAAAATCACCACCTCGGCCTGTGATCGACCCACCTCTACCCACAAATACAGACATGCCACCAGCACCGCTTTGAATACGAGACTTAGATGCACCGCCTTTTCTAAACGAATGGTTAGGGAATACGTGCTTGTATTGAGGTGCGCTCATTATACTTCGAACATCTGCACCAAAGTCTTTTGCAAAATCTTCGTTATATGTGGCAAAGATAACGTTTCGGTAAGGGTCTTTACCTTGTATCCAAGGAACAAATCGCCGTGAAACTAGCTCAGATTTTCCATGTCTCGGTGGCATAGAAACAATCAAACGCGGAATGTGACCTTTTTCTACTTTCTCTAACACTTTTGCCAAAGCTCGATGGTGCTTTGCATCCTTGAACATACTCAGCTGAATGTCATCTGGGTCTTCTGGATCAGGCATTGTGTACTTCACAAAGTCTATAAAGCTGGTTCTGCATTCAATGGCCTTCTTTAGCCGCTTTGCAGACGCAATCTTTTTATCAAGATCTTCGAAACGCTTAATCTCGTTCATCGACTAAATCCAATGCCTTTTCTAACGTTTCGGTGTTCCGCCTACTCCACCCATTTCCGTAAATTTTATAGTCGTCCAGAGAGCGGTAAAACGCTTCGCGGCCATCATAGTATTTGTGTAAAACGTCTATTGGATCATGGTCATAAACCGACGCTACCGTTTTCGGCCCTATTGCCCCATCAGCTTTCGCCGATACTGCGCGTTGAAGTATCTTAGCTGCGCGGCCTGGTCCGGCATTAACACAAAGATCAGCACAGCTTACGTCTACCCCAGAAGGAAGGTCGTCACCTTTAATGGCGTTCCAATAGTTTTGCTTGTACAGCGGTTTAACATCATCTTTTGTTAACTTTTGCATCACATCTTTCGGCGCTGGCTTGTCAGTGTATTTCGCCCAATTCCAAGACGTGACGCCAAGCATTGTGGAGCCTTGGTTTCCGTGACCATCGCCCCTAGAGTTGCCGCTGTCGCGTTGATCGTCAGTAAAATTTCCTTCATGCTCGATCAGCATTTCAAAAAACGGTTCCCAGTTCTTTTTCATTTTTTACCTCCGAAAAATTTAGTTGCTGACCGTACTGCAAAGCTACTGGCAACAATTACGCCTAACGTGTAGCTGTACCAATCCGGCATAGTGTCGAGCGCAGCAAAGCCATTAGCTACAGCCTTGTCTGCCCATTCAAACGGCAAAAATGCTAAAATTAGCGGGATCGAAAAAAGTAGAACAAGATATTCGTCTTTCCACGAATTTTGTGTACCCTGCGCCATAATCTTTTCCCAGTCAGCTTCTGAGGTAGCAGCCGACTTCATTATGGTGGCCTTCGCTTCCGCCTCAACCATCTTTAGGTTTGCATTCGCGGCCTGTGCGCTTGCCTTACCTTTAAGCCACCCACCAGCTAACTCAGCCACTGGTCCGATTAGTGCTTGCAGCATTTTTGCTCTCCATTGCGTTAAATCCAAAGTAACCTACAACGACACCAGAAGCCGCGACCACATACACGGCAGCAATATCAGCAATCAGGTTAGAAGCAGCGTCAAGGCCCAGCGCAGAGGCACCCACAATAGCGAAAGGGTAGGCTAACATACCAGAAGCACAGGCAACCGTTAGTCTTCTTTGTGTGTCTCTTTTTGCGTCAGCATCTTCCATATTGCGCCGCCGATCCTCAAGCATTATTTCTCGTTCATCTGCATCGATCTTGCCGTTGCCGTTTAAATCGTAGTTAGTCATAATTTTCTATCCTGGATTTGGAAACAGTAAGTAACTGTGTTGCTATCTGTGATAAGAACTTTTGCTTCATCTTTTGCTCTAACGCATGAGCTATTATCCTCGAACTGGCCTAACTCGAAATGGTTGACGCTATTGTTGAGTAGCTGGAACCACACCAACACCCACATCAAAATTTTCCAGGCTTTATGCCTAGCAAAACAATAACGCTTATAAGCGCACCGACACCGCCCAGAAGCAAAGCACCACCGATAGCCCAACTGATAAGGTTATCAATAAACTCTTGTTTCTTGTATACTAGTTCTTGCTGTCTTTTTCTCTGCTGTCCCTCAATTTTTACGATGGATTCCCAAGCGCTTGGGCCGTAGGTCCAACTGATATGCGTTCGGAGTTCCTCACGATATTCGGCCAATTTCTGTTTTTTAGACCAGATTTCTAGAGCGTTGGCTTCTGTGTCTCCAAACATTTGCCACATCGGAGGCTTCTGAGATTTCTTTTCTAAAAAATCTATATCAGATGCGGCTTTGGCAAACTTAGCGACACTATCAGACATTTCGGAAATGCCTTGCCCAAACTCTACGGCCTTCTTAATCCCCTTATATGCAGCGGTAGCCGCAGCCATTGCTGTAATAGGATCAATCATCAGCCCATCTTCATCAAAACTGCGACAAGGAGCGCTATAATCGCGCCAGCGGCAGCAAGCATGATACCTTCCATTCGTTTCACGCGAAAAAACAAATCTTTAAACTGATATTTCAGCACCGCTTCCATCGCCACCATATCCTTCTCTATTTCATCAATGCGGTCATGCGACGAAGCCGCTGTTCTTTCTTCAGCCATTACTCAGGCTTAGTGGGCCATGAAATGGTAGTTGGGAAACCAGCTTGCTGTGGAACAAATCTCAGCAAAGAACGATAATTCTTCTCTGCGTCAGTCATTGTTCGATCTGCTACAGCCCACCAATCGGTTTCGGATAGAAGTGTATTCCTCAGTAAACGAGCATCTGATGTATCTTCTTCAAGAATAAGCGCAGCCACAACATCCGCATCATACGTCTGTCCCATTTTTAAGTGCGTTGCATCAGGCCAATCTGTACAAAAGTCAGGTATGTCAGAAGGGTCAACGGCAATAATGTTTGTAACTACGTTGTCAGTTATTTGTGCTAATTGCATTTCATATCTCCTAAAGTGTGCCAAATAGCGTGATGTAACAAAAACCTTGGCCTCCAGAAGAGCCATACATGTAGGAGTTTCCGTAATAACAGTATCCGCTTCCGCCGCCGCACCCGCGACCACCTTGCATTGTTCTATATTCTTTGTTTTGACCAGAAGCATAAATTGAGTTTGCTATAAAAGGCTGCACTGCGTTAATGCCACCTTCCGAAAATGGCATAGCGACGATTTCTTTTATTTGGTACAACAGTAATGACGCTGGGTATTCACCTGCGTTAGCATTGCCGACAGAGCCAATATTTATTCCGTGAGATTGTAAGCCAACTTGGTCGCCGCTACCATTAGAATACAAACTAAAACTTGCAGGTTCTTGCGTAAGACCCGATGTGTAGCCAGTATTACCACTAGCTTTCGATTGCCCACCAGTATAATTTATATCGCCACCTGACGCTGTTCCGCCAGCATCACTGTCCAATGAAAGGGCAGTGCTGCCACCAGCAGTGTAAGCTTGCGCGTTGCCACCACCGCCGCCGTTTGCCGCCATGTTGACTGTTACGTTCCCTGCGCCAATGTTGCTTCCTTGACAGGTCGAGTTACCACCAGCGTTGCCTTGTTTTACAACAGCGGAGCTAGAACTTCCAGTTATCTGCCCAGAAGGCGCAGCCCCACTCCCTCCGATAACGATTGCTAGAGTGTCGCCAACGTCCATTGCCACTTTTAGTCTAGAATAACCCCCGCCAGAACCACCTGTTGATATTGATACTTTTCCATTCGCCGTTTGGTGTGCGCCATATGCACCGCTGCCACCTCCGCCGACAAGCTGGATTATATAAGTTCCAGCAGTCTTTGCGGTGAATGTACCACTGTCGCCAAACGCTTCTGTAGATATGTTATTTACTGAAGGCGAGATGGGTAGGTTAGTTAAGTTAGCACCTGACCCGTTGGGTAAAAGTATTCCGCTTAAACCACTACCATCACCCGAAGGCTGCAAAGCACTAGCTGCAAGTGTACCCTGACCAGCCGTAGCATAGTCGGTTGCTGCTGTAGTAGCTGCTGTACCAAGGCCAGTGACCTCTGATGCAGCCACTGAACCGTCAGCAAACGCGCTGCCAGTGGAGATGAGGTCAGCTATTTTTCTGTTTTTTGATTTAGTCATTATGCGCCCTCGATGCTGGGCCAAGTAATCGTAGTTGGAAAACCAGCTTGAGCGGGGACATTACGCAACGCCTGACGGTATGTTGTCATAGCAGCGGTCATGGTCATGTCGCTCATGCCGTAGTGGTCAGTAGACATAAGAAGACCTGTGCGCTTTAGACGAATACCTTCTTCAAGAGCAGCACCAGTTTTGTCTTGGGCAGTTGTGACGTATGTCCATACACCGCCAACCTGAGTAGCTTCTGTTGCTGTTACTAAGTCTTGCACCAATGGGTCATGGCTTGGAGTATCACCTGTAGTCGCAGGGTAAACGCCATACGTTGCTAACGTAGCATCTGAAATACTGCGTGGAAACGAGACATTAGAATTGTCTCTGCGAAGTTGACCAATGGAATAAGATGTTTGGTTACCATCTGTAATTTTAATATACATTGTAAGGTTCCTTTAAACGGAGAGTGTCATAGTGGTGTAGATTTGGGGGTTTTGTTGACCGCCATTGCCATAAGGTCCAGGATCGGTACTTGGGCCAGAAAGGCTAACTGTTGACCCTTCGCCAGTAAGAAAGGCTTTGGTATACATTGTATTATTAGTCCATGAAGAATTATGGTCAGGCTGGATATTTGTAGTTCTATTGGAGGGTGAAGCCCAAACTTTAGTGTAATCAATAACTATGTATGCGTCAGTACCATTATTAGGGTCACTGTAACTTCTATTTGCAGGTAGGCTGGTGCTTTGACCCGCAGAAGCAGAAAAGGATTGAATAGGTTTGTGCATCCTATATATGCGATAGTTGATGCCCCAAGGAATAGCGAGGCTTTCCCCATCAGATGTTATAATTTTAGCATGTAAACCCGCCCAATTTCTATATTGGGGCAGACTTCCACCAGCCCAAAATCCACCATAAATTTTACCAAGCAAAGTCCAGCTAGGTGCTGAATAGTTATAGTCAGCACTCGTTGCACTTCCAGTGTTTGTAATTACAATGTCACCAGTCTTTACGCTGCCTGTAATATACTCAATAGAAGGTGGTGGACTGGTGGTTAACAACAACCTATTAGATAAATTTATCATGCGTACAGACCGCTCAATGCACCGTAAAACTCATTACCAGCTTTCCAGATTACAATTACGTTGTGACCAGCATCTTCTAGTGCTGGGGCTGCTCCACCAGACCAATTAGTAGTAGGCCAAGTAATAGCGTAAGCAGTGCCATCCTCTATCATAAACGTAACGCTTTCTCCGTTTTGCCATGTGGAATCGAAGGTCGGCGTTGAGGCAGCGGTTAGTGTCCAAAACTGAATTGTCCCATCAGCAGGGTCTAAGGCTGGTGTTGTGCCAGATACGGTATAGATACTTTCTACTAGCAGCGCATAGTTTGCAGCCGCCGCTTGTACGGCAGCAACTTGCGTTGTTCCCTCTGTAGTTACTAAGCCTACCTGAGTAGTACCCGCTGTAGTCATAGCTGAGACTGAAGCTGGAATAGTAAGTGCCTCAACAGCCTTACCTAAGAGCAAGAACTCTTTGCCATCTGTAGTGCCAGATGTTGCGTTAATTTTAGTTGTGAGGTTAGCCTCAAGTGTTGTTGTATTAATTGTCATTGTTTACATCCCTGCTAAGGCTAATGCTTCAACGTCAGCTATCTGTGCCGCGAAGTCTGGTGAAAATGTAGTTGCTGTTAGTGTTCCGTTGACCGTCACGTTGCCGCTGAACGTACCGCCACCTGACGCGCTAACCGTGTCAGCAACAGTAAACGATTTGAAGCAGTAGGCATTGAGCAAGTCGCCAACTACCGCCGCATCAGCAAGAACAACTGATGTTCCTGATGTATCGTTAAAATCAGAAGGGTCTAGAATAATACCATTCAACGCAAAGATGTTATTTCCAGCGATAAACGACATGGCTAAACCATTATCATCTGTACCGCTAAACGTGGTCTGACTAGCAGTCGCTGTGTACTCAAAAAGGTTAAGCGAAGAGACACCAGCACTTGATGCAGCAATCCAATTAGCCCCATCGTAAACTTGCATCGAGCTAGATGATTGGCTGAAGTAAAGCGCCCCAGAAACAAGCGCGTTACCGTCTAAATCCGTTGTGGGTTCTGAAGCTAAAGAACCTAAGTATTTATCCTCAAAGTTATCTAGCGCAGTAGCAGCAGACGCCGCGCTATTCGCGGCACTTGTTGCTGAACCAGACGCCGCTGTAGCACTAGCCGCTGCATTCGCCTCTTCATCCGTTATAGACGCAGCACTAGCCGCCGCTTCAGCAGCTTTGGTCGTCGCAATACCAGCTTGAGTTGTTGCCGTACTCGCTTGAGTTGTTGCTGTACTAGCCTGAGTAGTAGCCAAAGCAACTTGAGCAGTGGCAAGTCCAGTTTGGGTTGTAGCATTCGCAAGAGCCGTTTCAGAAGCCGTTTGCGCTGTCTCCGACAAACCTTGCGCCGCAACACTAGCTAAACGAGAAACCTGAGAAGCAGACGCAGATGCCGCAGAATTTGTCTCTGCCGTTTCAGCATTCGTCTCAGCAGTCTCCGCAGCCGCCTGTGCCGCAACACTCGCCAACTTAGACGTTTCTGACGCACTGGCACTAGCTGAACTATCCGCAGCATGTTTCTTCGATGAATACTCACTCGTATTGCCTACCGTGCCGCCGGTCTTGGTCGCCCAATCCTTCGATGATCCAGACCCAGTGCTAACACCCGTACCCCCAACAGCATAAGCCTTGGACGAATAATCCGTAGTCTCAACAATGCCATCAACCTTACTGGCCCACCGCTCACTCTCGTCAGCAAACCCACCACTGTTAGACGCAGAAGCCGCCGCAGCATTAGCCGCCGCCTGAGTAACAACAGGTGGCCCCCAAGCAATGACGTTCTCATTGCCACTTACAGCAGGGGCGCTAGGGGCTGTAAAAAACGTCAATGTCGTGCCGCTTATAGTATAATCATCACCAGGATTGCGAAGCGCGCCGTTGACATAAACTTGTACCGCCTCATTGCCAGTATAATTATACGTCAAAGTGAAAGCAGTCGTGGAACCGTTGCCCTCAAACTTGTCTACCGCAAAATTAGCACCCGAAATAGCCGCGTTCGCAAGCAATATCCAATAAGCAGAGTCAGCAGAAAAAGAAGCAGCAGCAGTGTGAGCCGTAGTCGCCAAAAACGTCGAGTCGTTAAAATCAACCAAATCACCAACAACATAAGCAGTGCTTGTAACCCAATCACCGCGTGGCGTGTAACTGCCAGTAGACATCAAGGCCAAAGAACCAGTGTCAAACGCATCCTTGTGGACAGAAGCGTTGCCAAGCTTACCGTCGTCCCGCTGGATAAGCCCAATGTTAGTGTTTAAATCATCGAGCGTCAGCTTTACATTGTCTAACTCAGCATCAACCTGTGTGCCGCGTAACGGTTCGGCTGGACTCGTCGTCTGAAAATCGCTGAAATCGTGCTGGCGGGTATAATCGCGCGGTTGGGCCATTAATCTCTCCGTTTAATTCGATAGGTTTCACGCCATCCGTTAGGCGTAACCCATTGCCTTGGACATCGAAGATCTCTTCTTTGCCTTGTTCTTCGTGCTTTTCGGGAAACCAGCCTTCATATCAGCGTAATTAGAGGCACTAACGGTACTCTTGGACTTGGGCCTACTGGTGTTGTTGGCCTTACGCGCATTAATGTTTTTATATAAACTCATGCCTGATTACACTTCCATGATATTCATCGGTCTGTTGTCGTTTGTTCTGTGAACAGTATAACCCTGTTGCGCGCCTCAATCAACAAAGACGACAAAGATTGAGATTTCCGTAAAATTTATGCGTGAGCCGATGATGGACAAGCCGCCAACTCTCGGACACCCCAGGGGGGTGGGTCGGGTTCGCGGGTCGCGCTTGGGTGCGTTGCGCGCGTTCCTTCCCCTCCGCAATGCGTGATTGGTGCGGATGGCACTAATCAAACATCATAACAACAGCAGCTTACAACAGTTCTTGCGCTGTTGGTTGCGCTGACACGTCTTTTGCCTTCGCCGCGCGCTCGCCTTCCCAAGTATCGATGAGGCTGCTTAGTTCGTCTGGCGACATCTCAGCCAGACTTTTACCATTAGCCTGGTCAATTGCATTCTTGCCCAGATCACCAGCAAGTTCCAGAGCCGTTCGAGCGGCCGATACTTTGGCCGATGCTGGTGCATCCACATCTTTCATGACGTTTTTCAGTGTGTGAGCCGCCAAGCTGGCCAGATCGGTTTGGTACATCGTTTGTCGGCTTTGCCGCAATAAGGTGGCAACAGCTGGATTTCTGGTCAATATATATGCGCTTTGCTTTGGATGCGCATACCCAGCCAACCGAGCGGCTTCCGTTGGGTTCTTTTGTTCTGCGACCACGTAATCAACGAATGATTTTTGCTGATCGGTAATCGTCCTTTTTCTCGTTAATTGCATTGCAGCCAATTCCTCCAATTTGCTGGCTATATTGTAGGCCGTCGAAAGTTGTTGAACAACACCGGACAAAGTGTACAATGCAGACAGCAGCGCGGCAGCTGCGTAAACAAAATGGAGCGAAACAATGAACACTATAAATATATTGCACGAAAGTGACGCTGGCCACGGTTGGTTAGTTGTATCCGAAAGCTCAGTTAAACTAACTGGCCTTACAGCTGAAGACTTTAGCCATTTCAGCTATACCAGTGTAATTGATGGTAAGCGCGTATTTGCACTTGAAGAGGATTGCGATGCCTACAAATTGCACAACGCATCCAAGATCCGCGATATTGAATGGAACATTACCGAGAGAAGCTGCACACGCAGTGACGTTCGAAGCTGGGACAGCATCGAGCGCATTCAATCCCACGCTTTAGAATTGGCGGTGATGTGATGCTCGACCAATTAGATATGTTTAATAACGGCAGCGCTTCCCAAGTTGGGGAGCGCCAGACCGACCTCGAACAGTTAATCCTTGAGGCAAACGCCGCAACCAAGGTTTTGGTAGGTTGTGAGACTTCCGGCATTGTACGCAGCGCGTTCGAGAGGGCTGGGTTTGACGCTTGGTCTTGTGATGTTTTGCCAGCAGACACCCAGACCAATCGGCACATGCAAGATGATGTGCGCAATGTTCTAGCGCGGGAAACCTTTGACCTTGTTATGATCGCCCACCCACCTTGCACCAGATTGTGCAACTCTGGCGTCAGGTGGCTGCATAAAGCACCACCCAACAAAACATTAGAACAGATGTGGAGCGAACTGGACGAGGGCTGCGCGTTGTTTTCTGATCTGTGGAACGCTGACGTTCCGTGCCTCGCTATCGAGAACCCAGTGATCCACCGCCACGCAAAAGAACGCATTAGAAATTTTAAGCAATTCTCGCAGTCCGTCCAGCCTTGGCAGTTCGGGCGCAATGATGCTGGCGCTGATAACGTCAAAAAGCGCACATGCTTTTGGCTGCGCAATTTGCCAAAGCTCAAGCCCACTGGAACGCTCGATGGTTCGACAGCACGGGCAGAGTGCCACAACATGGCGCCCAGCGCTGACCGTTGGAAAAAACGGAGCAAGTTTTATGGAGGTATTGCTGACGCGATTGCTGACCAGTGGGGCAGCTGGGCAGTGCAAGAAAGGAGGGCCAGAGCATGAGCCGTTTATCGATAAGAACCAAAAAGACTTTTAAGCTTGGGCGACACCGTGGCAATTTTCGTATCTGGATGGAAGGCAAGTTTCTTTTGCGTGCTGGCCTTTCAGCTGGGATGCGTTTCAATATTGTTTTCATTTCAGAATATGGGCTGCGCCTTGATTTCAAAGAGAACGGCAAGCGCAAGATTTCGGGGAGCGCTGCGCGTCCAATCATAGATATAAACGCAAAATATCTTGATGAGATGTTCACGGACGACGAAGGCATAAACGCCACTCATTATGTCGCAAAAGCTTACCACGCTTCGAGCTACAAGGAAAACAACCAGAGGCTCTATATTGAGGGCGATTGGCAATAATGTCGAAACCAGTGACCTACAATAACCGAAACGGGCAGAGATGCCCGTCCGAAGCGCGGCAACGCTTCGCTGATGAGGATGCCTTGTCAGGTCATAAAATGGAGCAATATTAATGGAAGTTTTAAAAGACGTAATCAGGCAATATCGCAAACGCCCAATTGAATTTTGGGGTGATTTGGCTGGAGTGATTTCGCTATTTGGAATTTGTTATCTTGGCCTTGTAGCCGCATCGATCATGGAGGGTGTATAAAATGTTTGATCTAAAAGAAGCTCCGGAAGGATTGCCCGAAAACGAGCGCAACGGATATTTAAGCGCAACATCTAGATTGAGCCACATTATCGATCTTCACACCAGTTTTCTTGAAAAAGAATTTTACGAAGAGAGCGAGGACTGCGAACAAATAGAGCGCGAAATTGACGAAATGCCTTTAAGTATTGAAGTACGCAGCGGTTGGGGCAGCTGGGCAGATTTCAAAGATGGCGCTATTCCAGAAGAGTTCAGAATATTGCTTTCTACTGGTGGGCCAGCTGTTCAAATTGTTGGTGAAATATCTGAGCAAGGTGATGCTGAGTCCATTAAAGTTGAGTATCAGGATTGGTTTTTGCCTTGGAAAGCTTTGCCTATTTTTGATGATAACAAAGTTGCAAAAGCGCTCGATTGGTTTTGCTCACGTTTCTATTTTGGAGAATGATAATGGACTTTACACAAGAGACACAATTCAAAAGCGGTGCATATATTTTGTTAACGGATGCGCTGAAAAATGCGATTACTGCTGAATGTGATATGAAGTCAAAGGCGTGGATAAAACGAGCGGAGAGGGTGGCGCGATTTGTTTCAAGCAAAGACATCGAGCGCGCCAAAGCTCAAATCAAGCTAGTTCTGGAGGATCAATAATGCCATACGTTTTATTTTATTCTGTTTACAAGGGTGGTCCTCGCGTAGTTGATAACACGACAGATCATTATTCAATTCACAAAGACGAAGCGCCAGTTATGGAGATCGTGCAAGGCATGATTGATGATAATGACGACCTAGCCATCTGGGGCGTTGCAAAAATAGAAGCTGGCAGCGAACCCCAGTGGACTGAAAACGATTGCTTATAAGATAGCCTTTAGGTCTGACTTTTAGAAGGCGGTGCGAAAGTGCCGCCTTTTTCAATGCACTCGTAACCGATCGAGGCATACCCGCAAACGTCTAACCAATTGTCACGTTTTGTTGGATCGTTTGCAATGCGTCCAAGCTTTAGAATAATCCCGAACACTGCAACGTCATGTGCGGAGAAGCTTGATCCAGTACGTGTTCCGAAATACGCAGACATGAGGGCAGCCGTGCGCGTCATGTTTTCTGATGGTTCCCCATATTCCAAATTTCTAACATTTTCGACAATTTCTGCGGCTTCCAGGAGAAGCGTTCTTCTGGGGGTCATGCTAGTTGCAGTCTCCATCTTTGGTTTATCGTTAGAAGGGTATTTCATCGATGAAGTCTCCATCTTTAATTCTTGTAATTTTAGATTTTGGGAACAACTCTTTGACTTTTGCAGCCATGTCACCAAGGTGCGTTTTTTCCCATTCAGCTATAATTCTTGCCACTTCATCGAGTGAGTAGACGCAATCCGCACTTTTATAGATTGTATCGTTTACTTCGCTGGAATGATCTACGATGGCATACTTTTTGTTTCCCAGATCATCTGGACCAATGAAGTGCCACACTTTAGGATCATCTGGTTTGTTTCCATTTTTGACCGCTGACTGTTCGAGCGCTTTCCATCCTGTGATTAGGTTGGCTGCTTTATCGGCTAGGTAGTTACTGTCGTCACCGTTGGCGGCTGCGTTAAAGTTTTGTCTGGCTTGTTCAAACTGTACTGCTAGCTTTGGCGATGCGAGGCGTTCCAGCCTTCCTATGCCCCACAGCTGTTCGAGTTTTCTTGCGACCTGATCGACGCTATTAATTGCAGAGTTGCAAGTATCTAATCTGTGGTCACTAAACATCGCTGGCGCGGTCCAACTGTCATCAGCTGTTTTGTGTTTCGGTTTACGTTTTACCTTTGCATATCTTGAGCTAGCCATTTTTCATTTCTCCCGCGCACAGTTCCCATACAGCATCACATCTACAATCCGTTTTTACGGAAGTAGTGTGTAAGGGGTATGGGGGTTTACTTCCGTAAATTACTTCCGTTGTTTTGGGGTAGCGACCCCGCGTCACTTCCGTAAAACAATAGCTTACTTCCGTAACAAAAGTGCTTACTTCCGTTGTTTTGGGGTAGCGACCCCGCGTCACTTCCGTAGTTTTAGGGGGGGAAGTGCGCCCATTTCCGTAGTTTTGGCACAGCTTATTCATCATAATCCTCCGTAAATATCGAGTTGCCGAGTTCGATGGGGATTTCGACTGTAACAACGCGGTGATCGCAGTACACGCATTTTCGTTTGCGCTTGATAGTTGCGTAGCCGTAATTGGTGTGCGGTCTGCTGTCCCACGTTACGAGCTTGTGATTGCAGTTCGGGCAATTTGAAAGGCTATCCATCGTCTTCATGCTTTTTATCCTTCCACCGTTCGTACAGCCAATCACCGTAGTCATCTTCATCCTCGTCTTCCACTTCGCCTGATCCGCCGCAGTCGTCGCATTCCATCAGAACAGTGTCCAAGAAGCCGCCGTTCTGGTAATCAACCACTGGCTTTTCGTAATAAGCTTCTCCGCTTCCATCGCACAATTTACATTTCATCGAGCAAGCGCTTGAGATTTTCAGCCATCGCTTTGATGTTTTCGGCTTGTTGCGCGAGAGAGTAATTTTCGTGTTTCTGCTTTGCGTCCGTCTTTATTATATTAGCTGCTCGAATTATTCCGGTGACGTACAGTTTTGCATTATCTTGTTTCATCAGCTGTCCCCCATATTTCTTAAAACCTTGATGCCCTTTGCTTTCGTGACTTTGTTGTGAATTGCGTTTTCCAGCATTTTCTGCTCGACCCATGCTTCGACATGGAATTTTGCTGCGTGTTTCGGCATGGCATATTCAGCTGAAATGTATTTCTGTATTGATCTGCCAGTGTTTACGGCCATCGAAAACGGCTCTTCGCTGTGCCATCGCGTGTTGATTTCGTGGAATATGGCGTCAGTTTGCATTCTTGTTAGCTTTAGAGAGGCGTCCAGTATTTGCGATACTTCGCTAGTTTTATCGATCAGAAGTCCATCTTCGGCTCGAACGTAGGTGCGCGTTCCTTTGTCTGCTTTGTCGTTGATCTTGACGACACCACCCATAACGCAGTTACCCACGCCACTTTCGAAGCTCATTTTTTGCGCAATAATGATTTCGTCTTGCTCTGGCATGGCCCACAGGCTGTAGACCCAGCGCGCTCCGTCAACCAAAGCTGTTGTGCCGCGTATCGCCTCCCGCGCTTGCGAGGACTTTTTAATTGCAAACGTGCCTTCTTTTCGCATGTGGTGGGCGATAATGACGTTTGCATTCACTGATACGCAAAGCTCTGCCATCACTGTCCACCAAAACTGTCCGGCTGCTGGATCAGTGTTGATGTCTGCATGGGCAAATGCTTGCAGCGGATCTATCACAACCAAAGCAATGTCACCCATTTCTTGCAGCTGCCGACGCAGTTCTAAATATTGGGGCGTGATTGCGTATTGACCCATGACGTTCTGGATCAGTGGAACAGGGCCGCCGGCATCGGGCAAAGGGACTACAAACAGGTTTCCGGCTGCGCGCTGCATCAGGTTGGGACCGGCAATGCTTTCTATGCGTCTATGGATGCTGTCGGCACTGTCTTCTGCCCCCAAAAAAACGACTTTGCCGTTATGGACGATTTTACCGCCCAGCGCGCTCTCTTGATGCAGTGCTTGATCTCCACCAGCTACCTTGAGGCATAGATCGAGCAAGATGAACGACTTACCCAGCCCTCCTATTGCAGCAATTAGTCCAGGTATTCGCTTGGGCAGTACGTTTTCTATGAGCCATTCTTGCTCTGGCGCTGTTCCGGCGTACCGATCAACGCCCCAATCGAGAATGCGAAGGGGCGCGGTCGGCAAACTGTCCCCTTCGCTCACCGCTACAGATGGGATTTTTGGAGCAAACCCTTCTGCTGGTGATTCTGAGCCGCCTTGAACCTCATTTATGATTCTAAGCTGACCACGTTCCGCTCTCTTTAACTGATATTGCGCGCGTTGTTCAAATAATTTGCGACCACGGTTGTCATCATCGAGAGTTAAACCGCGCGCAGAAGCTTTTAAATCATACACAGGCCAAGCGTCTTCGATCAGTTCTTCAATCGTTGGAAGTATGCCCTTTTCCGCCCACCAAGTCCTTAGTGTACCCATGATAAGCTGAACCATGTACCCCTCGCGTCCATCAACCAGATCACCCCACTTGTTTGTAGCGGTCTGCTGCATTGCGGATGTTTCGGAAAAATGGAAGTTTTCTTGCAAACTCATTGCTGTGAGCCAAGACGGTGAGGCTTCGATGTCGAAGTCGGCTGCGCCGTTTAAATGGTAGTTTCCACCGCTCTTATGGTTCGATGGAGCAACAACAACAAATCCACCTTCGCCGCGCGTATCGAGCGCCGGACCTAATGTGTTCTTGCCAGTAATAATTTTTTCGTCTTTCGGGGCTCGAAAGAAGTAATGTTTGCCACCGCTGCCGGTGACTTGAGCCAAAGTTTCGGGGAGATCGTCGTTCTGCATTTGCAGATCGTGCAAACTGTCTTCACCCTCTTTGCCTTCGCCTATGTCCACATCTACGGCAAATACGTTGCCGGATATTGAGCCAGTGACAACGCCCATGTTAAATTCTGCAAACCGGCCTCCAAACCAAAATTCTAGTGTCTCTTTATCTGCACGATTGTTTTGAAATTTCTGCCAACTTTTTGGGGCAGGGTGCTTACCAGGCGACGGGCAATCCATTCCCTGATGGCAGCTGCAACCGCCGCTCGGAAGGTTGTAATGCACTGGAACAACACTAAAGCCGAGGTCGTACCAATAATTTGCCCATTCTATTTTTGTTTTTGTCATTGCCGACCCCTTGGGAAAAGAGGGCCGCGCATTTTACGCGGCCCCAAGTTATCAGATTTCGAAGGAAATATCGTCATCTGATTTCGCGGCTGGCTGGGAGTCACCAACCGCTGCTGGCGAAGAAGGGACAGGACTACCCTCTTCTGCCAATTCCGTTGGGCGCTTTACCCACGCTTTTATTGTGAAGGATGGTGTTCTTGTTGAACCGCGCCCAAGTTTTCTTTTTGGGGCATCGCCAAGCACTATAGCCGGAACCTTTGTTTTAAATTCTGGCGAACGTTCGCATTCATCATACAAGTTTTTAATGAAGTCCATCATGCCGATCTGCGATGTGCATAGTTCACGCACTGGTTCATCTCCGAACAGTTTGCTGGAAAAAAGCTTTATGCTAAAACCTTGGGAGTGAGCATCTGATGGACGAGCTAGCTGCGAAGGTTCGTTATTGGGCCACGGCGCCCAATCGCGTCCACCAGCAAGCTTCAACCAACCCATCTGGACGTTTGAAACATCGAAGACAACGGGTAGATCAGACATATTTACTGGCTGCAAATCCCCACCTTCACTTGATATTGACCAAGTATTTTCTTCAATCGAAAACCGAATGAATGGTGAGCCTGACCCACTTTGTATTATATTTAACGGCATTTAAATCTCCTTGGATTACCGAATTTAGCGCCCCATTTAACGTGGAGAGGCGTACACGCTGCGGAGGAGTTCCGCAGGGAACCTAGTTTCGAGCCACTTATTAGCTCGTATTCTGAATGCGTCGGCATCGACGTTGGCGAGAGCGCAGACCACATAAAAATCATCTGGATTATGTTGAAGCCAAATAATTGCCGCCTTTGCTTGGTTGCGTTTCGTCACGTTTGCATTGTCAAGATTGTCAGCATCAACAACGCTCTGAGACAGAACCCTCCACCACAAATACTGTTGGTCGCTAGCGGCGTCCGTAGCATTTAAAGTGTGGTCTTCATCCGTAAATTTCTTTTGCAATGTCTTCCGCATTGTTCCAGTAAAAACTCCCAGGATCGTAGGGTAATGCTTGAATTAACGTTTCTGTGTCGTCGCTAAGACGTAAAAAAGCCTCCATCTGCACGATGGTTCGTTTAAATTGTTTGAGGTAGAACGCGCTGTCGTTCATTTCCAGCCAAGTGAACGGGTCTCGTTGCCTCGTAAGGCAGTAGAGAAATTTTACCGTTGGTTTTTGACCAAGCTCCTGTTGGACAGCGCGTTCATACACCGCTGCTTGTATCCCGTGTGACAAGGACCAAGTTGACGGTGATTTCGATGTGGTCTTTAGATCGACCACCAATGGGTTTTCGGCATGTTTGCCTGTTGTGTATTTAAAATCGAGATAGCCGAGATTGTTTATTACGCCGCCTTCACCTTTGCGAAAACGCACTGGAATGTTGATCTCCCACTGTCGAGAACCTTCCGGCGGGGTGTCTGGTTCGCCAAGGGGTAGCAGCTGTTCGAGTGCATTCGTAATCATCCGCGACATGATGGGCTTGCGCTTTTCCATCTGTTCAAGCTTGTTGGAAGCGAATAGGCTACGCTCGTTAAGATCGTCTACTGCGATTTTGACGCAATCATCGATGGAGCCACCATTGAAAAGTCCGTGTTCAACGCCGCTTTCAACAGCGTTTCCCTGCCATGCAGCCCATCCAGCCTTAAATCTGTGCTTCGCTAAGTATGAAGCAGCCCACGCGCTTGGGCATTCACGAAACTTATTGACGTTAGAAACGCTTATTCTTTTTATGCCATGTGTTATAAATCCGTTTGCGTCAGCCATTACTTTCAACACTTTCTCCAAAACAAAAGCCAAAATAAGCGATTAAAGCAGCATCCGATCTGCCATCGTCTTTCTTACGCGCAAAAGATTGCGCATAAGAGGGGAATAATTGGCAAGCACGTTCTCTCGAACCATCTTTACCTTTTTTTGTGCCTAACTTGCGCTGCCAAGTTAATGGCAACACCGTTGTTGTAGGCATTTGCAATCCAGCTGCAACCCCAAGGCACACGCCAAACGATTTGCCGAAATTAAACATCGAAGTAACACCCTGCCCAGGCATAGCGTGAACTTGTTCAATGAATAATGGACAAATTTGAGTTGAGAGGATTGCCGATAAAAGCTGTGGAGATACTTGCTTCTTTTTATTAATTTCCATAATCGGCATATCGAAAATTTCAATAATGCCTTCGAGTGGATCAAACAGAACGGCAGCGCCGCTAATCCCAGGATCGATACCCCAAATCATAGTGTGATCTCTAGTGGGTCAGACTGCGCATCAGTAAGAATAGATGCGGCTGTAGCTCTTGTTCTGAGTGGTAAATTCTCTGAGCTAGCGGTGATTGCTAGCAGCGTCATTAAATGTGTTTTGTGCGAAGACCAACTTTTAGCGGTTTTGAGGTCTTCTCGGATTTCATTTAAATCCGCGTTGTGGCGATCAATTTCAATTGGTAATTCATTATTTGTTGAGCCATCGTTGATGAAGCCATCGCCCTCTTCTCTGGAAATCTTTGCTGAATAAGGTGGGCCTATCGGGCGGTTAGGCCAAGCTTCTTTTGTTAAAATAGTGGTTGGTCGTGTTAAACCAAATTTATTTCGGATCTTTACAAACAAAGATAGTTTCGGTGGACCGGATTTTGGGTGTCCCCAGCAAGACGCTTTGTTGTTAGTTCCAGACAAATTTCGCGCTGATTTATCTTTATTAAATATCGTGGTTTTCATGGTCTTCTCCCAAATTACTTTGTTCGCTTTCTATGTAATCCAACATCTCAAAACGTTTGTTTTCTTCCTTCGCTATTACGCAAAGTGTGACTATTGATTTAAACGGTATTGAACTGCGCTTATTCCACTTATCAATTCCGTCTGTAGTAATCTCGACGCCATGTTCGCGCAGAGTTCGAGCAGTCTTTGCTCGACCCCCAAAATCTTTGACAAGTTTTCGGGTGTTAAATTTCAGTGGTGACAAAGCATTTACCTCATTTTTATTTTTTCGTCACACAATAGAATCAGCATAGAAGACATTTTGTCTGTTGCAAGCAGTATTTGTCAGCTGACACAGGAAAAATTATTTTATTATAAAAATATGGACAACCGGACATTTTGTCTGCTATAGGAAATTAAACAGGACCGATGGAGAGCCAAAATGCCAAACACAATCAACACTCGCACTACACCCAGCGGTGATGGGGATGTAGACCTTACCCAAAAGGTCATCATAAAAAGTGAGTTTGGTCGGCGCGTTTGGAGCCTTATGATGAAAAAAGGTTTGAACCAATCTGACTTAGCAAGGCAGTCTGGATTAGGTCGTGACTCTATTTCTCAGTATGTGCGTGGCAGAAACGTGCCAAACCCGTCAAGTCTTGCCGCGTTGGCGAAGGCACTAGATGTTGACCCAGACGTTCTGCTGCCCAACTACCAAGGGGTAGCAGCGGCGCGCGAAGTGCCTACATTCCAGATACAGCAAGTGGGTGGTGATAGTAACCAAGTCTGGCTGCACGTTAACCAAAAGGTTTCGAGCGATCAGGCGATGCGCGTCATGGGCATACTAAACGAAAAATGATTCCTCTTCTTACCCAAAAAGAGGCCGCAGCCTTGCTTAATGTGTCGATTTCAACGATCAAGCGCCTCCGACAAAACGGTGATTTGGCTACAATCAAGACTACAAAACGTATGGTGAGGATATCACAAGACGATGTGTTTTTAATGATAAAGAGGGCAAAATGTCAAAACCACAGCAACCGCGAATGCAGCCAAACAAGGCGGGGAACTATTACGTCCACTACCATCAAGATGGACGTTCGCAGCGAGATAGCCTTAGGACGAAAGATGTATCGATCGCAGCGGCAAGGTTTCAAGGGTGGTTAGACGGGCATCGGATTGAGACAAATATAAGTGACGACCCAATTATTTCTGATATTTTAGAATGGTGGATGGATCAATGGATTAGAGGTCGTATGCTTTCTGAAAATCGTTACCCAGCTGTGGTGGCAAACCTTAACAAATATTTTGGTAATATGCGCGTCAGCGAAATTACACGCAAAGACAGTGCTAAATACATTGAGCTTCGCCGGTCTGGTGCAATTACGGGGCAACCTGGACGGGGCGCAGCTGACAGCACTATCTATCACGAAATGAAAGAACTTAGGGCTGCGCTCAACTTTATGACTGCAAAGGTTGAACCAAGAGAGCGGAGGCTCATTAAGGAGATGCTTCCTTTCATCGAGGTTTGCCAAAAGAGTCCATCGCGGGACCGTGTTTTATCCAATGACGAACTTCAGTCGCTAAGAGACAAGTGCCTAGAGGACGCCCTTACCGGACCAATCTTTCGACCATCCAATAGAATGTCTCGGATTAGCCGGTTTGTGTGGCTGGCGATAGAAACGGCCCAGCGTAAAACAGCAATCCTTGAATTGAAATGGTCTCAAGTTGATTTTGAAATGGGCAAACGTGGTTTGATTTTCTTCAATCCAGAAGGCCGCAATCAGACCTCCAAACGTAGGCCACCGCTTCCAATCAGCACAAAGCTTTTGGAAGTATTAAAAATTGCATATGACCAGAAAGTTTCCGATTACGTTTTGGATAAGCCTACCAACCTTGACTACCACATAATTAAAGTTGGGGAGGAAGTTGGCATTGATCGGCTACACGCCCACTTGTTTCGGCACACTTGGGCCACCCATCGCGCGATGGAAGGCAAAACCATCGAGAAGATTGCTCAGTTTCTTGGAGACACTGAAGAGACTGTGCGTAAGAACTACATTCACTTGACCCCAGATTACTTGGAAGATGTCGTTGATTAAGGTATTTTTATGCTTGTAGAACTTGCGCTCAACACAGCGCAAAAGGTCTTGAAAAACACAATTTGCGCTGTGTTTGAACCGATAAGAACCCTACAGCACCCTACAAAAAACCGACACGGTGGTGGGTCTGCCCATATAAACCTTGTAGAATTGGGGTTTCTACAACCAACAGACAGACCCTTCAACCACAGATTCTGGTCGGGCTAGGACTAAATGAAACACTATAAGTCATTGGTTCGTAGCCTTTTTATTGTAGGTCTTGCGCTGTTCTTTGTGCTAATTAGTAAACTGTTTTATTTTTGGACTTCTTATTACCACCCTGACCAGGATAGTATTCCTCGTCATACATCCCTTTTATAGTTTGCCGCAAGATGTAATGCTTCACCGCTGGTGACGACACTATTGCAGCGCCAGCACCCAATCCGAAACCAATCACTTTTCCGTACCCTGGCGCAGACGCTAAGTAAGCTGCTAAAGTAGGAACAGTAAGATCATAGATGCCGCGCGCAAACTGGTATTCAGATGACACTGTATCTGGGCTATTTTCAGATGCGATGCCAAACATTCTCTCAACCCCTTTTAGGTAGTAGGAACCTGACGCGCCAACCAGAGCATTACTCAAGTCAGCTTCGTAACGCATAGATGTGAATGCGTTGTAAAGTACATCTGTCCGTCCAAAAGCACCAGAACGAGACAAGCTTAACTCCATCAAGTATTGTGTTAGCTCGTCGCTTTCCTTTTTCTCTTCCCAGCGATCAGGATTAAGTAGCGCCTCGCGCGCTGTCGAAACAATTAAATGACCGCCATAAAATACTATTAGCGGTGAGGCGTTTCTCAGCATCATGTAAGTTACGCCAGAAACTTGGCCCCTTTTTTTAAACTCACGAGCAATTCTTTTCCCCATGTTAATTATAATATTTCTATTAAACGCTGCACTAAAAGATTGGATTTGGTAGACCATGCGACCGACCAAAGTTTCCGCGTACATTGGGCGATCAATGATTTTAGGATTTTGTATCGATTGATCGGTAATTCTTCCTACAGCCACTGCATATACTTGACCGAGATCCGATAATTCGCCGCCACGCTCGATCAAACTTTGGATGTCTGGTAGACGCCCTGTTTTGTTATATGCTGCAAGCCACTCAGTAAATTGTTCAAGAACCTCGTTTCGTACACCAAAATCTCCCAAGATTTCTCTCGCTTGATCTCTTAAGTTTTTTGTTTCACCATTTTTATACTGATCTGAAAGCTCTGCGATGTATTGCATTCCAACACGCATCGAGGCTCGACGTTGTGCGTTTGTCAAACCAGTCAGACCTGTTCGCACAAAAAATCGACTCATTCTTGCCGTCATCTTTGGGTCTTCCATCATCGATCCGCCAAGACGATTTGCAACCATTACGCCAAATGCGGGATCATCTACAACACCGAGGATGCGCGCCATTTGTCTGTAATACAGCTTGCGTTCGACTGCTTTCTTTCCACGAATTTGGGTGAACGCTTCATCAAAGCTGTATGCCAGCGTTTTAAAACCCTTTGCAGCCGAGCCAGTAGTAATACCCATTGTAAGCGGCTCAGACAGCGACGATTGAACAGCGCGCGGTAATAGCGTCATAGTTCCATATGCGTGGAGCTTGGCTAGACCTTTACCAATTTTGCTCTGAGTGCCAGACTGCGCGCCAGTTCCAGTAACCAGCTGGACAATCTCGCGGAGCATAACGATGTCTTCTGGAGCGATACCGGCTCCAGGGGCAACATCGTCCATCAAGTAATCTAAATAATCTTTGCGCGGGGGTGGGAAGCCAGGAATAACGTTTGAACCTTTTTTCTGCTTGTACCCTTTTGGAACCATCTGATCCCCAAACCGATTTTGATACTCGGCTTTGCGCACAACAGAGGGGATATACTGCATAATTGCTTCCGCTGGGTCCAAGTAGAAGTCCACCAGATAACTATCTGCTTGCTTGGGTAACGTTCGAGCTTTTGAAAAAGAGCCTTGAACCGCGTTTGTATCAGGGTCTTGACCCAAACTTGACTTCATTCTGACTATCCAGTTTTCAGTCATTTGTTCGCCGTATGGCTGGCGCAGTCCTTCATACAATTCTTCATGGATTTCGTTAAGTTGTTCACTCGCACTTTCGACCTTTGACTGAAGAACATCTGTATCTTCACCAATCTGTTCTGCCAATTCGATCTGTTTGTTTAACTCTTTTATTGTCTCTTGAAGGCTAGATGCTTTGGATATTACTTCTCCCAGCCTTTCAACTTTTGCAGCAGTTATCCTTTTTCGAGCTTCCATAACGCCTAATACGCTAGTTTTGGTTAGCTTTTTGCCAAGATTGATAAGCGATGTAATCTGTTCAACGTTAGCTACATCGAACGAACCCAGTTCGTTTTGGAAGACGACATCGGCATAAAGCCCAACCGATCCACGGCCTTTGTCGCCTTTTAAGTCGTTGCCGTAGCGAAATCTGCTTTCGTCGGCTAAAGCTAGCACTGTGTCCATCATGCGCGGCATGTAGCTGCCGGACGCCAGATAGTTCACATTAACTTCGTTTTTCTTCATGTAATCATACAGAGGGTTAAGAATTTGTGTTCTTATTTTGTATGCTGCGTCCAACACCTTTTTGGGAATTGTGACTGATTGCGTCTTTTCATCTGCTGTTAATAATAATCTAAGTTGCTGGCTTTCTGCTTCATTAAACAGTTCCATCCCTGTGTCATCTAAAATTTTGACAAACCTGTGCGTAAAGCGGCTGCCTTCGCGCCCGACTGCTTCTTCAAAAGTGCCACCTTCAACAGTAATTCGACCTTCGTTAGAACCTGGGTCTGTCGCAACTCTTTCGATTATTTGGTCGATAACATCTTGCGCTTCTTTGTTTTTGAAAATTCGATAACGATTGTGAAGTGTCATAAGGTTGCCGCGTTTTGTTTGAATAAAAGCGAATCCAAAGTTATCGTTCCACGCCATGCCAGCTTTTGTGAAAAATCCTACCCCTTCTGGGTATTTGGACGGTCGCTTTTGCTCTTTGGCTTTTTGAACCATATCTGAGCGCCGCGCTCTAATTTGGTCATCAATCAAACTTCTAGTAATTTCTTTAACACTGGCCGCAGTCCGTTTTATTGCGTTTCCTTCTGGCACTTTTGCGGCAGTCATTTCAGCAAATTCAGTGTAGGCGTCGATCATATCGTAATCGCCAGGAGCTTGAGCCGGATTGCCTTGTATAAAGTCAGATCGGACAGCAGACATCAGGTTATCCATCGCCAAGAATATATTGTGACGGTCTGGATCGTTCGGGTAAGTAAGTGCTAGCCGTGAATCCGCCCCCTCGACCTGTTCCAGTGTAAGCTTATATGCTTCGTTCGAGCTTGTAATAAACTCTGTTGTGCCACCAGCTGCTTCTACATTCCTTGCAACATATGCCTCGAAAACCCGCGCAAACATTTCAGTTGGGCGCGTCCAGTATTGGCCGCTATCAAACTGTTCAACCTCAGATTTGTATGTTGAAGAAGGAAGCTTTGATCTTGTGCTGCCTTCGATAAGCTTTTGGCGCTGTGAGATTAAGGCTTGAAGTTTCTTAGTAGTTTTACCCGTTTTTGCTTCGTATGCTTCTGTTTTTGTGATTTGCTGTTCTAGCTGCATTAATTTTGCGGATGTTGCAGCCTTTTCAAAGAACATAGCATTTATTAAGTCACCCATCGCATTTACTATCGATGTTGGTGCGCCATTTTGCCAAGGGCGCTCACCTGTTTCGAGGTTTGTGCGGATGCGGCCCGTTACACCTCGGCCCCAATCTGATCCAAGCTTATCGACTAAATGATAATCAAGTGCATGGCCCCATTCGTGAGCAAATGAGTTTGATCGACCAGGCATTATTACAACCGGCGCTTGAACCGATCCAATATCTGATTGTGTGCTTCCCATACCGGCCTGTTTGTTCATATACGCCGCTAAATACCCGCCCCAATTAACTTGAGGTAACGCAAGACCTAGAGAGCCATCCAAACCAATAGCTGTATTCGGTAGGGCCAGCGTGTGTGTCATCCATTGTAGGTTTCGATACGCATCAAGTAGTGATTGTACTGCATTGTAATTATTTGCATCTGACTTTTGCACGTAACTAAAGCCAAACTTTTCAGTGACTAGCTTTTTTAGAATGTTGAATTGCTTTTCTGGCTCGTAGTTTCGAGCCAATCTAGGGTCATGTCCCGCGTCAGTAAATGCTTGGTCGTAAAGTGATTGCCGCAGTGTGGCTACTTCTTTGAGAAGTACCCGTCCACTTTTTGTTCCTTTGGTGTTTTGCTCTCTAAGCTCGACTTTTTTGGGGTCGAAGACAGCTTTGGTGTTTTCGGGTCTAATATTTTCCGGCTGATTGGACGATTCTGGCGTGGGTCTGGCAGCGGCATCTACGTTCCTTTCGGCTTTTGGCTTAACTGCTTCAGTTCTTTCGCTACTTTCCGCATCTCTTCGTTTTTGTACTTGTTTGCTACCCGCATCATTGCGTTCGACATTGCTTGATGCCGCAAGCTCAAGTCCCGCTTGTCGTTTTCCGCCATCTCGCTTCTCCTCTGTGCGCTTCCGACCAGCCTCTATGATGTCTGATGCCGATGTGTCGTCTGGAATTAAACCACCAGCTTCCTTTTGTAATGCTTCGTCAGCATAGAAAGTCAAGAAATCTTTCATCGCCTTGGCTGAATTAGCGCGCGTTAGGTCTTGATTGTAAAACGCTCTAACAAGACCTTGGACCTCTGGATCAGGTGCTGAAAGCATATCGGACTGATTGTAATAATCGTTTAGCTTCACACCTTCACGGCGCAAGCGGCTGACTAGATTAGCCATTTCCGCAAGATCAGAAGTTATGTCAAATTGAGCATCGGTGCGGCCATCGGCAATTTGCTTTTTAAGCTGCGCAAACTTAGGCGCAGCTGCCATAAATGCGCTACTGATTGCTTTTATGTTTTCGTCACTGCTTTCCAGCATGGTTGCAAGAGTGTCTGGATTATCAAAAGCAGATGCTAGTATCGCATTTTTAACGCGAGATATACCTTCTTGGCTAATCTCGCCTTTGCTATTAACGAATGCGCCTTGCTCCGTAGGTGACAGAATTTTCTTTGCATACTCGTTTACAAACCCCCGATTTTGCGCAGCATCGATGTCGAAGTCACCACGATAGAGATCGATGATGCCGCTATCTGTTAGTCTTGTGGAATCACGGCTTGCGCGCTCCGTCATAGACATTTGCGCTTGCGCCTCAGTATTTGAAAGATCAGCAAACCGCTTTAGCTCTTGCACGGTCATGTCGTCTGACAGCTGCCGCACAAATACTGGCTGTGAAAACCCTTCCGTACTAATACCAGCAACCTCAAGCGCAGATCGATACCTAGACAGGCTTTCCGGCTGGCTGGTATAAACCTCTTGCATCGTTAACACGCGCCCATTGCCCGACATAACCGTACCATCACGCGCAATAATTGGTGCGCCTGATCCAGATGTAGGGTCATCGAGCAAACGGTCTGGGTTAAACATTGATCCAGCGCGCGCTTTTGCCAAAGCGTCACTGTCTTTACGGCTTCGATCTCTCGGCTGTAGATCGCCAGTAGCCTGTTTAAGATCCGCAAGCTCAATCACTCGGCCTTGGACGTTAAAGGTAGCTTGACCGTCAGGAGATTGTACGCTTGTCACAGGCTTGTTTGGAACTTCTCGACCCACCGGCTTGGCATCCTGTGGGTTGATGTCTGGAGCATTGTCGTCAATCACTGGTACAGCTGGTTGAGATATAACGGAGGCGTTAGCGGGTTGTGATGTTGTAGTTTGGTTTATCTTGTTAAGAGTTTTTAAGATAATCTGCTGTTGAAACCCCCATTCTACCAAAGACTCAAAACTGTCATCTTTTCCATTTGGGGAGATAAGCGCTGTTTGTGACAACAGGCTATCTGTCCCATAAGATTCAAAAAAAGTAACAAAATCATTATCACGTTGCATATTGTAAATGAGGTTTTCCATGACACTAGCATTTAGCTTATCAAGTCTTTGTTGGTTGTTAGCCATCGTTAATATGTTGACACCGGCATCACGCAACTGCTTGTTACGCTTCAAGTCATCAAGCGTTATCACTCTGCCCGTCACATCCGCTTGCTCGAATACAGACGGATCAATTTTAAATTCCTGTTGTTCAATCTCTTTTAGCTTGGCACTAAGTGCCGCATCGCCATCGACTGATCTTCTGTAACTTTCAGCTAAAAAACTTATGTCTTTTTGCGAAAACCCCATTGCTGAAAAGTGCTTTGGTGTATTTGCGGTGTACTTTACGTTATCATCATAACTGTGGCCTCGCAGAATGTCCTCACGATTTTCTTCATCAATTTTAGGAAGACTTGTCGCCTCGGTAGATGTTTGAACCACTGGAGCTTCCACCGGCTTAGTAACAACGTTAGGAGTATCAGGAACAGCCTCGCTGGTTATTACTCCCTTGTAGGTTGCCGACCACTGCCTTCGGGATTCTTTTACCGCAGCACTAATTTGAGCGTCTGTAGCGTTAAGTGGAAGAATAATTGTTGCCGCAACAAAGTTAGGACGGCCAGTAACTTCACCTCCTTCTTTAGTTCCAATAACCGTCTTTACCTTCGACGCTGTAGAAACTGAAAGCTTACCGTTCTTTTCGACAACGAGATTTACCGGCGTACCAAAAGGAAGGGTCAGGTCAAAAATGCTCTTATACGTTACACCGTCTATACCAGTAACTTCTTTATTTCTGACTTCTACCGTGTTTATGTTCGCGGTAGTGTCACTACTTGAAACGGTTAATCCGCCTACGCTATCCCCAAAGGCTACAGAAAAACTTTCATCAGTAGACACTGGCGCAGCCGGTTGCTCGGTAGATGTTTGGACGTTTGGAGCTTCCACCGGCTTAGTATCAACTTGAGGAATATCTGGAATGATCTGAGATGGTAAAGCTGCTGGCTGGCTTTCGAGGCGACCATTTAAAATCTCAGTTTTTATGCCAGGAAATGCTTTTTCCAAGTTATCGAGCATGGCGGTAATCGCTTCCGGCTCCATGTTCTGCATTGCTTTGACCGTGCCTTCGAAGACGGTGGCCCTTGCAACCCTTTGGCCTATGTCCTCAATCGTTGGTACAGCTGGTTGCTCAGTAGATGTTTGGACGTTTGTAGCTTCCACCGGCTTAGTATCAACTTGAGGAATATCTGGAATGATCTGAGATGGTAAAGCTGGGGCATTGGGTTTTATAACGGGAGCTACTTGCGGTAAATCAGTTGGAGCGGCCGCAACAACACCGGCTTGAGGCTGATCGAGTCCGGTAACATTAGCGCCAGAATTAGTCAGGCTCCCGTTGCCTAATTCTCCGGCCAGAGCCATAGCTGTTTCGTCGGCGTCTTGGGCGTAGGTTGTCTTGCCTTTACTTTTTTTGTTTCCGGCAAGCGCTGCCGCGTGTCGATTAATCAAGCGAACGGTTGTCCCAGCCAATCCAGACATTTCACTTCTAATAGCTTTTGCGTCAGGTGGAAGAATTGTTGGCAACTTTGTAAAATCGAAACCCAACTCCCGCAGCTGGTTGGCGAGTTCGTTCAAACGGGCTTCTGCTTGTTGGATAACGGGTGCATAAGACCCTTCACTTATAACTTTTTCGTACTTTGCTTGAGTGTTTGATGGGCCTTTCTTTGTTTCAAAAAACCTCTGCAAAATTTTTGTCTGCTCGGCTATTTCGGATGGCGTGGCCTCTAGATCAGATACTATGTCCCTATAAAAGTCCAAGTCCTGATCCGTAAGCTCTTTGTCATCCGGCAGATTATTAATCCTTATGCGAAGACCTTTACCAGAACCCCCAGCTGCATCCATCCTATCAGCAAGGCGGGATGCTTCAGCTATAATATCAGCCCTCGTTGCAGTTAACTCACCTTGCGGTTGGTATGCAGCTGAATTGGGATTTAGAAGATCGATAGCGCCCTGCATCGCGCTTTTTTGGTTCGCTTCGATTTCCGCTGCATCAAGCGCTTGCTGGAATTGGTTTTCAAGTGCGGCGTTTATTGAAGGTTTTGCTTTAACTGCAATTTCCCCAGCGCCAGGAACAAACTCCCCTACAGTTTCAAGAGCAACATCACCAAGAACGAATTTGTCCTTCATACCCCTATACATTTCAAAGCGTTGCGCCGCTGCTTCACCGGCTCCACCAAAAGCGCCTTGCGTTAGAACTTCTGCTCCTAATGCTCCCCCAACTGCCGCTCTACTGCCCCCTCTGGCAACCACCTTGCTAAGCAACTTGCCAGCAATGCCCATAGAAAGTGCATCGAATACAGCAATCGGACCAGCACGAGTTTTTGCACGGCTTCTGGCTTTCTCCCAGAAAGCGGTATCAGACAAAAGTTCCAGCATTGCGGCATCGTCTTGGAGATCGATACCCATAGACTTAATTTCTTCATCTATGACGACTGCGTATTCAGTTGCCCAAGACGTTGCAAAAGCCCCAGCTGGCGCAAATGGTCCTAAAAAAGCAGCTGCAATAGTGGGCAGGGAAGTCGGTAAAGACTCACCTACTACGCTCAAAACAGCGCCAGGGTTATCAAGAATTGCTTTGGTTACGTTATAAACGCCTTCGGCTTCTTGTATCTCTCTTAACGCATCGTTGACTTCGGGTGGTGCGTCAGGAAACACTCTGTCTAATTCTTGCATATTTTCTATAAAAGACTGCGGGTCTTGCAACCCAAGCTCTTTAGTAATGACGTTCGTCACACCTAAAAGCCTACCATATCCGCGCATAAGTGCATTGTTCGTTGCCTCAAAGGTATTGGATTGAGCCAAAAAAGTAGTCGCATCTTCATCGCTGATCGGTGTAACGCCTATTGGTAAGCGAAGATAATAATTACCAGGAACGCCCGAAACATTAGAAAACCCTTTATTTAAGTTGGCATCGACCTTCGCTTGCAGAGGTCCAGGTTGTTTAAAGAGATCGGTTAGCCTCTGCTTCTCTATTTCAAACTTAGTTAAAGGCGCTGGCTCCGGCTCTACTTGATTAAACACACTCGGCAGTACTAGGTCTGGATTGCTTTCAACTCGATTACCAGTTCTAATCATAAACTCTTGCGGGTTCTCTCCTGGCAAGCGAACAGGCTGCGCTGCGACTGCTAGAGACGCAGGGGTTATACCTTCCTCTGTAAGTTCCACCGACGAGCTTTTGCCAGAGGGCGCAGGCAAAATAGGAGTTACGCCCGCCAGTGGATCGATTGGGAACCCGAACCTGTCTAAAGCGCCAGACGGTGAATCAATTGGGAACCCGAACCTGTCTAAAGCGCCAGACGGTTTTGGCTCTAAATTTAGTTCTGGTTTAATTGTTGCGTCTTTTGTGTCCGTAGTCGGAAACCCAAATCTATCAAAACCCATGGCTTACTCCAAGTATTAGTAGTTGTAAGCTGTCGCCAGCTTTTTGGCTTCTGCTTGCGTGTAGCCCAGAGCCATAGCTTGTGTTACAACTGCCTGTTTGAATTGATCTTCCGTGAAGCTAGGAGTCGTAGAGAATTGAGCGGCTTGGGCTGTCCATCTGTTATGAAAGTAGGTAGGAACTGAGATACCGTTTAGTCCAGAAATATCAGGGTTTATTGTTCCACCACTAACAATCGGGCTGAGAATAGTGTTCTCAAGACTAAGAATAGTCGCACCTTCTACTGCTAGCCCTGAGTCAAATTCTTGGAGGATGTAGTTTGTGAGTCCTAGCTGCGTAGCTACACTAAGATCTCCTAAACCGGCTGCTATTTGTGCGTTTGCTTTCGCTGAAAGATCTTTCGTTTGTTGCTCATTCAAATTATCTCCAGAAAAACTTGTTCGAGAGTTGGGCGCTGCTGTACTCCCCACCTTCCAAGGATGATCTTTTGTGATAGTCAGCCTACCGTTTATCAACTTAGGCGCAATTTGATCGAGAGAAGCGGCAGTAACAGTAATCGTCTTAGCATTCTCACCCTCACCGAGATAGATAGTAACGCCCTCTTCAGTGGGAGATGGCGTTCTGAATGCGTAAACATCTTGCCCGTCTACCTTCACTTTTGTAGTAACGCCCAATTTTTTAGCAAGAGCCTCAGACATAACTAGGTTGCCGTTCACCGCTATATATTGCTTATTGATGTCCGTGCTTTCTAAGCGCTTTGTTTCTGCGGCTAGTTTGTCTTTTGCGATCTGAATTTTTGTGGCATCATCCATTGTGGCAATTTCGATCTGTGCGCTCTTAATTTGATCGGCGCTGTAGTTTTTCCATTTCTCTTGCGATAAAGCCTTAAATTCTTCAGAACCACCTTCCCCAAATTGCACGTCAGTTCTGTATTCATCAGCCTCTTGATCTCGCCGAGAGTTATAACGGAAATCTGCTGAATTTGAATCCAACTCAAGTTGAGCAAATCCAGGATTTTGATTTTTACCACCAGCCGGATATAGCATCAAAGCGGCCCGTGCTGCCGCATCATCATCACCGTTCAAAATCATTGAACGAGCTAACGTGCTGTCAGCACCTTCACTCAAATTATTTAGGCCAGCTGTAAACTGTTGTGGGTTAGCCGAAAGATCGCCAAAGAATGCGTTAGCTAAATTCCCAATTCCCATATCAGTTCCGACGCCATCAGCACCTGGATATGCCGGAATAGACATTTTAGGACCAAGAGGGTTCTGTGGCTTAACCAAATTTCCGAAGGGGTCTATTTTAGCGTTTAGTCCCATCACTTCAGCCATTTTGCTCATTATAGCGGGATTGTTTTCGCCTGCTATTGCAGCTAATTCTGCCATTCTGTCTGCGGAAACTCCGCGACCTCTCGCCAGTTCTCGATTTGCTTCGGCTGCTGCGTAGCTGTTTGCCGCAGACGCATCACTCGCGCGCGCTCTCGCCATCGCGGCATCGTCATCCGCTGAACCTAACAGTGCAGCCGTAAGATTACTAAAGCCAGCTGCAATTCCTGGGTCCATCGCGTAGGGGTTATATCGTGCCATTTATCCCGCTTTCTTATTTTTTTAAGCCGTAACCAGCTGCCGTTTGACCCGCCCCTGTCAGAATCTGTGCCATAGGGCTGTATGCTTTCTTATTAGCTGCCAAAAGCTCCGCATCCAGCGGTACGCTGTTGCCTCGCATAAACCCTGCATTTTGGCTTACCCCTGCGCCGCTTGACGCCATGAGTGGGCTAATTGTATTTCCCAGATAATCATTGACACTATTTAAATCTGCTAGCTGTAGGTTACGTGCAGCGTCCTTGTTGGCTTGGGCATTCATCGCGGCAGACATGACATCTTGTATAACGCGCGGCGCATTTCCCGATGACGGAGACATCGATGGGGCAGGGGCCGCGCCTATGGTTTCGGAATAAAGGTTAGCTAAACTTTGACCAATATTTGACACTCCTTGGTCAAAGTTTTGGCGCTCCATACCAGCGACCGACTGATCGATACCACCTCGCGCTTCGCTCTCCAAAGCAGTGTTCCTTGCCGTGTTTTCGTTCAACGCTAGAGCTTTAGCAGATTCAGCACTTTGCGTTGCATTTTGCTGCATTGAAGCGCCCATGATTTGCGAACCCGCAGCCATAATTAAAGTTGGATTACACATTAACCTACTACCCTTATTGATGAACCAGAGTACGGAGAGCGCAACCCGCTCAACGCGCTTGGCTGCGTGTTTGTACCTATTCTATTGACACTACCTGACGCCCTTGAAGCTAAATTGGTTGCTGTGCTTGGGCTGGTGTTGGCTGTCGGATCATTCGCAATTCGCGTGTAACCAGAAAAGAAATCGTCCACACTGGATTGTGCTTTGCGATATGGGTCAACTGCTCCGGCTACGTCATAGCCTCTTATTTTGTTAGTTTGATTCTGAACTTCACCGATGTTGGTAGATGGCGAAGAAAAGGCGGCAAGCGCATCTGATATAGATTTACGTCCATCCGAAACATTCTGGCGGCTCGTAGCCCCAACGCTATCACTGTATTTCGCAAATGCAGTGTCTTTGTCACTGAGCATACCCAAACGACTATTTAAGTCGTCCTGTGATAACAGCCCAGCGCCTTTGTAGTAGTCGTAAATCCCGCGAGTGCTTTCATCAAAAGCTGTATTAAACTCTGCTGATGGGTCAGCAATCATATTAGAAAAGTAATCAGGCGTGGCAAACGAAAAGGCGCTATTAACTTGGCTTTCCTTTTCTGTCATTGCCGAAGACCTAGCTTGAATTGCTTCGGCTAAAGTTAACGGCCTTTGTGGGGCAGAAACCGTATATGGCGACCGGCCAGAAGCCGAACTGCCGTTACCATCGTTAGGTTGCTCATTTGGAAATTGTTTATTTCGAGCAATGGTTTCGTCTGTGCGCTTGTAATATTGAGTAATCTCGTCGTCAGTGTAGCCTTCTTTACCCAATGCGGCGCGACCTTTATCACGATCCCCAAAAGCACCACCCGACATTAAATCAATTCTACCCATATTAACATCAGTAGCAATTTTTTGAACTATGCCAGGAGGCTTTGGCCTTGGGCGTGGCCTTCCTGTAATCTTTACTGGTGCTAAATTTGATGTGCCAGTTTTACCAGGTGTTTTATCACCTTCCTTCGCTCCGCATCGCATCATTTTTTGATTAAAATTATACATTTAATTATAAATAATCCTCGAAGAACTCAGTTTATCAAATCCATCACCGATTACGTTGCCATAACGTGCTTGGTTTCTTCGCTCTAACTGCGCTTGGTTAGCCAACCCGCTTGTGACACCTCCGAAAAGCTGTGCTATCGGCGAATAGCTGGGGATTTCAGCGGCAGAAGTGGCTCTGCTTGAGGCAAGGTTAGCTGCCAAAACTGGATCTGCGAGGCTTTGGTTTTGAGCAATCAAATTGGCTTTTGCGTTTTCTATGTTCTTGCGGGTGTTGTTGGAATACTCCCGCCCTTTGTCGGCCACACTTCTTAAAGCATCGGAGTTTTGACCAGATAACTTAGCGGTCTGGTCGGCGGATACGCTCGATTGCAACATACCATTACGCGAAAGAGCCGCACGAAGCTGGAGGGTGGCGTCTTTAAACTGGTCGGCAACCTCCGGTTTTGCATAATCAATGTATGACTGCGTTCTACTGTCGTAAAAATCATCATCATATCCAGCAAAGGTGCTGTCAATATTGTTTTTCCCAGCACGAACTCTTCCTTGTCGCGCCTGTTCTTGCGCGCGCTGCAATTCTGCTTGCTCTTGAGCTTGTGCTTGCCCACCATCACCTAAACACATTTTTCATCACTCCACTTTACTGGATCGTTCTTCGTCCAAGAGAATTGCTTAAAATCTTCACCATTTTTTCCATAGCTTTTTAACATCGCTTCCTCTTTTAAGCCCAAAAACCGTATCCAGTTATGCACTTCGTCGTATCCACATATTGATTGCACTTCTACTCTGTGTGCGTTGGCTCGGACTAATGCTGGTATTATATCCCGAATTATGCGCTTTGTCAGAAACTTGCCTACTTTTTGAAAGCTGTCAGTCGCAAACATCCCCAAAGACCAAACGCCTATGCGTTGTGGAACGTAACAAAATATTGCAATACACTCGTCGCCTTCACCGAATGAATAAACGTTGTGATAGTCACCGAATGAATTAGCCAGATTTTGAGCAAGGGTTTCTCTGTCGTCTTCCCAGCGAACGGCAGATATTTCCTCATAATCTTTCGTTCGCATCGACAGTGCTACATTGTAAACATCTTCCGGCTCGGAAAGGCTCATCCAACACATTAGCCGCTCTCCCCGCCTTCGTAGTGGATAGCAAGGTTTCCCAGCTTTGCGGCTCCGCTTGCAGAGCAAACAAGTCTTGGGGCTAAATGAGTTGAGTACCCAGACAACGTTACTCGACCTAATCCGAATGTAGTTTGGTGAACTGTTGCAACCTCTTCTCTAAGTGATATGTCCTGTGGATCGGTTGCCACACTGACCGTCCATGTGTTTTCGCAAGTCACATCAAGCGACGAAAACGTTTTGTAAGTCGCTGGAGCCGACGCATCCAAGAATGGCATTTGCACCACAACCTCACTTGCATCGTAAGTATTTCCGTTCTCACCTCCCAACGAATATAACTTATTACCACTTCTACATAACGTCTGACGACCATCATATGCCCACCTATCTACTACAAAACCTGGTTCATAAATCGACCATGCACTTACCTTTGATGAAGGAAAAAAGCTGAAAACATATACTTTTGAACCAATGGAAAGGAAATAACGACCGTCACGCGGCTCTAATATAGCTTGCGCTTCTTCAGCTGCCGCACGATTTGTGCGAATGTCTGCAACAATAAGCGAGTCAATCGGGTTGCCAATATCCCCAACGTAAGCAGCGTTCGAGCTATCGCGCGACCGCAAGCTACGAATGCCAGAAAGGTTTAAGTAAAAGACATCATTATCTCCGAACTCAACTACGCTGTCTGGAGCAATCGTACCTGTGTTTTGTAAAACTTGTATTTGCTGATTTAAATTTGCATCTGGATCAACAAACCATATTTGAACAGCTTCTTCTGCAAACACAGCAATGTTATTAAAGTAACTGGCAATCGATTTAAGATCTTCAGACCCACGGCTATGGTTGGCAAGGTTAATAAACCCAGCGCCGGTAGACGTATCATTCCACTCCGTTGGATCATCTATGCCAGAAAAATGTAACAAGCTGTCACTAAGCGCGTACATCTTTGTTTTGACCGGACGAACAAAAGCACCAGGAGTGTAACCTTGAACAGATGAAGCATTAGCCCCTCCGTCGAGATAGGTTTGTGACGCTGGATCAAAAGCTGTCGTGACGTTACCAGCAGATACAATTGCAACGGCTAGATTGTTAAATGAAGAACCGCTTTCTTTGCTGATAATGTTTACAAATTGGTTAATTGCGGTCGCTTCATACTCTGGTGAAGATGGAAAATCGTTTATTTCTTTAGCTATTTGGGACGCTGTGTAGCTGTGGCTGGTTCCCCAAACTACTTGTGAGCCAATAATAGAAACGCCGTTTACCGTGATGTTTGTTACAGCGTTATCAACTCCACCGCTCATGTGAACTACTGAACCCATCGTTACCGCGCCTTGAATCTCAAACGTCAGCTGGAACGCGTTGTAAGTTATTCCAACTAGCGGGGCGGATATAGTGATAACCGCGCCAGAAGCTGCCGCTGTGTACCCATGAGAGCCGTTTGTTATAGCTGTTGCGATGTTAGTCGCTGTAGTGCTGTCTGTGCCTGTGTGGGCTACTGGAGATGCAATAAGGTCTACGTTATTGATCCGCAGCACTCGCAAGTTATCACTTGGATTAGCTGTGCCGCCTGTTACCGTGATCGATGCCGTTGCAGCCGTTCCGCCAGCTGAACCCGCTGTTACCTCGAACGTTGATCTGGCTCTACCATCAAACCAATCTGTAATTCTTACGCCGTTGTAATAATGATAAATCCGACCATCAGCAAACCGCGCAGCTGCATAAATCTGTCCATTGTAAAAGTCACTTGAAAGAACATCTGTTAAAGCTTCGCCGGACGGGTGCTGTAACCTGATATAAGAAATGTTACTTGGCGTCCCAGCTGCAAACGTCACGCTTGATACTGCGTCAGAGCCAAAAACATAAATCTGACCACCGGCTGCCGCCAACCCGATTGTGTTGGAAGGCAATGTTGCAAGCTCAACAAAAGCGGGGCGCTTCTCGATCTCACCGCCGCGAGTTATGTGCGCGTTGGTTAACTCAATTAAAGAACCAGGAGTTGCCGTTTGGTTCATTCTGCGAGAGTCTAATCCACCCCTAAAGTCTTCAATTAGAACGTATGGCATTTATGACCCCGTTGTGGCGATAAGAGGTGGCCCCTTTGGCCGGTACATGCCCTGTGGCTCACCCCCAGATATAACAAAAGTTTCTGTTTTAGCGTTGCGCGCTTTCAGACGCATGTAGTGCGCTTGTGCTTGTGCTAGTTTGTTCTGAGCGTCAGCCTGTTTCTGTCTGGTCAAAAGCTCTGCTGCGGCAAACATAACCAACAGCTGATCGTCCAAATCAGCTGTGTCAGCTTCCGCAACAAATGCCGATAAGTTGCGGATTCCGGTAATCCGAATAGAGTTTGCTCCAGTAGATGTAATAATATTATTTGCCGGAATGGGCCAAACTTCAATCTGATTGGCTCCATACGCATCGAATTTTCGTACCGGCGATGACCTTATGCCACGATCGCTATCGTGGTTGTTGTATTCGTCACCGCCAATACCATAATGAAGCCGATCCCAAACATCTCCATGCTTAGTTTCAATCTTTTCAATTCTTTCAAAAACCATATTTTGAGGCACATCGTAGTAACGTTGACCCGCTGCTACATTAAGATCCGACGTTATACGCAAAAAAGGCCAAGCGTAATCATCCCAAAGCCTCCGCTGAGTGCGCTTTAATAAGTTAATTAAAACGTCTCGCGTTGATTTACCTAAGTTTGGTTGCAGAGAGTGACCCGCTTCCGCTCTAAGATCATCAATCAACTGACCTAATGTTGTACCTCTAGCCATACTTTATTCCTCGACGTAAGCCTCGTTGTCAGGCGTTTCGGGATCATCTTTAACAAAATGACCTTTTTCAGTTCTCGCGCGCTTGCGAGAGGCTGGCTTGTTCTTTGGTTTTTTTGGTTTTTCTTTGTCCCAACTTGGGTCAAGTAGTTCTGGTGAAATTCGTGCTTCACTTAACGTTTTAGGCAATTCACCAAATTGTTGGAAAATTTCTATAACCTTTGCATCTTTGTATAAAACTCCCAGACGATCCCGCTCAATTTCAGTCGAACTGTCTATCTGGTCCCAAACGCGAATGTTATTTACAGCGTCACCGCCGTGTATTGTTTGTAACAGAACAATTTCAGCTATTGTTACAAAAGGTTTACTTACTACAGCCCTAACATCGCCCCCGATAGCCACAGTACATTTACATACATCAAACATTAATAACTCCTAAATTAAAGGGAGATGACCGAGGCCATCCCCCGATTAGTCTACGAAATTTCGTAAACACCGTGGCAGTTCAGCTGAGTTGCTGAAAGTGCTGCGGTAGTAGTGATAGCGCGATACATGACGTATTGTGTCGCTGGACGCGCTGGACTGTGACGCTTCATCTTTTCACCGTCCATGTAGTACATGCACAGCTTAGACGTATCCATGATGTAGCACCGCTTGTCTGGGTTCTTGCCTGATATAGTCAGATCATCAAGCGCCGGATCATATACAAAGTTAAGCCCATTGTAATTGATCTCACCCATTGCAATGTTTTGACCGCGCGCAAAACCAGTTTGCGAGTAGTTACCATTGCGGCGAAGTTCGTCGCCTAGTCGATCAAGGAAAGCAGAGCCACAAACAGCAATGTTAGGCTTGCCGCCAAAACGCTTTAGCTGTCGCATTTCTGAGTGCAGCGTTTCGATCAATTCTTGACCAGTTGCAGATGTTGTAATCGCAACATTTGAGCGATTTCTCCACCATGTGTTTGACACGGTAGACAATCCACCAACGGTTGTTCCAGATGCACTTGGATCATCAACGATCAAAGACTGAATACCAGCAATCGCATTTGCGTCAGCTGTACCGTCACCATAAAGGAAATCGTTCATGCCACGGGCATAACCTTCCATCATGTCATCGAGTTTGTCTTGAAACAAATTAACCAAAACAGTGCTATCACGACCGCTGTGGTTAGAAGTTCCGCCCGACGTTGTGCTGTCCGTTACGCTAATACCGTCCTTTTTAAGTTCGGTCAGTGTAAGCGAAATACCAGCATGGTGTTCTTTCCACGCATAGTTAGCACGTTTTATGTTAGCTGGGTTTGCATAAGCGACAGTATCGTTATGCGTATAACCAGCTACAGTTGTAGTGTAAGTGCCTTTAACAGCTACACTTAATTCAGCTTTACCACCAGGAAACGTCTTTGCTGCGCCATCAATAGCTTTCAGCAAAGGTTTGTCTTGGAGGCTTTGGCTGTAGACGTTGCCTTTATCGATGTAGTAATCGAGTGCGGCGTTGGCGATGTTCGCCAGTTCGGCAGATGAAAATGCCATTTCTACGCTCCTTTATGCGGCTCCGTTAGTCAGCGCGTGTTGAACTGCTTCCATTAAGCTGTTCGGCGCTGCTTCGGGTGTTCCGCTTATTTTGCCACCTGATGCCGGTTTGATTTGTCGGACATTTTTGAAACGTGCTGTGTACCGCTCAGAAACAGTATCGTAGGCTTCCTTTGCCATCGATAACGCCTCTTGACTTGTTTGCGGCCTTCCACGATCCAAAACCAACAATCGAACGCGATCATCAATTTCTGCTTCTTTGAGGCTGTAATCTGGATCAGATTGACGAGTTTTTTCTTCCCAAGTAGTAACGGTTTGAGCCAAGTAACTTTTGTTTTGCTGTTCTGTTGATGCAGCGTTTTGCTGCTCCAGCTGCTCACGCATCTGCTTTTGACGCTGTGCTTCCATCCGTGACACGGATAGTTCTCTAGCAGCATCTTCATCCAGATAGCCGTCATCCACTTTCGATTGAATGTCTTGCGGAATTTTAGAACCCGTTACGACTGAAAGATTTTCTACATAAGGCTGCAAGGCTTTTAACGCTTCGGCTGGATTGTTCTTCATCAATGCCATGATTTGAAGGCCGGTGGCTGCTTCATCAGCAGATACAGAGTTTTGATCTAAAAAGCTTTGTATCTGATTGTACTGATTAGCACCTTGCTTGTAGCTGTTTCTTTCTTCAATTAATTTTTTAAAACGTGGATGTTTATTAAAGGGTACGTCTTCAAAGCTTTCATCTTCATCAGAAGAATCCTCTGTAGACGCAATAAACTCGTTATCCTCTTCAGTTTCAGTCTCTTCGGGTTGCGAACCCTCGTCCGTAGTAGACATCTGCATTGCATCTTGAACAACACTTAGTAAATCTTCTTCAGTTTCGCTTTCTGCGCTTGACGAAAGCACCTCTTCGTCCTGGGGTATTTCAGAGTCGGTGGACGGTTCCAACTCTTCGATCTGATCGACCATGTTATCGTCCTTATAAGTTACGGCAGATGCCGTTGATTTAGTTTAACGCGATTTGTCACAACTTTCAACAAACTGCTACTGATTAGCTCCCATTGGTGGCAAACTACCACCAGAAGCCATTTGTGGCGCGTTATCCGCACCTCCTTGTGGCGATCCTTGTAGTGCGGGATCACCCGTTCCTGGTCGCTGCAATTGGTTCATTGCAACAATGCTAGGTACTTGATCTGCAAAAGCTTCGTTTAGCTCCAGCTTGTCATCAAGCCGTTTCAACAATTCTTTCGCTAACCATTGTGGATCAATTCCAGGAATTTGCAGTAGGAACGGCATGATCCGCTCCATGTTCTGCAATTCAGCTGCTCGGTTGGGCTTGCCAGTAGAGCCGGCCTCGATCTCTAATAGAATTTCTTCCATTACATCTAATCGAGTAAGCTCCGGCCAAACAGCACCTGGACCTACAATCTTTTTAACCGCCTCAACAGACATCTCTTGCAATAGAACCTGTCCAGCTGCGCGCGTGATCTCAGACATAAAGCTGTCAAGCTCGTCAATGTTCGCACCCAAGCTCGACATTCGAGCCGACTCCGCAATCGAAGTCTCAGTAGCAGTCGCTTTGCTGACGCCACCAAACTGTGCTTCTTGCGCACCGACAACCAGCTGAATGTCATCAAAGATGGTGCGTACTTCGTAAAGATTTGGATCAATGCCAATCTGACCAATAGGTTGGATGACATCGCTAACCTTCTGACCAGACGCTAATGCTTGAAGTTCGATCACCGCATTGGCGGGGTGAGTTGACAACTTTTCTTTATCCGCTGGCTCAAGAACACCGGCTGGGGCTGCATACTTTGGACGGTTTGCGCGTCTATGCTCACGCAATCCTTGCCGCGCACGGTTATATTCGTGCTGCATCGGCATTAGCAGTTGAACGTCACTTGGTGGATATAGGTGATCTTTGTGTTCTACCTCATTAAAAACTAACGAGAAGATGGGCCAAAAGCTTTCTACATGAATGTCTGGGCTGGACGGTTCACGAAGAAAGTCATCGTATCCGTCAGCTACGCAGTATTGCACTCCAGTTTTCTTATCAAATATATCAAATATCTGCACTAAGCCTTTATTGACGCTTTCACCATTCTGTTCGTTGTAAGAAACTTTCTGGTCATACGGGTCGTTGCTGCCGGTTAAGCGGCCCTTCATATCATATGAACGGAACTGGTTTTTTAGATCGACATCATAAATTTCTTTGATCTCGTCTGGAGACAGATACAATTCATGTGCCAACCACCCAGCGCCAACAAAACCCCGTACCTGTCGGCACATCGGATCGATAATTATGCTATTGGCCTCTGGGAAATCAAACACCAGACCTTCGCGCACCGTAATCATGTCCTGATCCATTAACGCCTTCATCGAAAGCATCAACTCTTCGATCTGTGGATCATCTTGCTCGATCTCGCCTTCTGCCGCTTCAGACGAAACACGGCGCAGAAAGTCTATTTGAGATTGAACATCCGAAATCTTTGCTGATACCTCTGGTGAACGCTGCATCTCCCGCTGGTAGTTCACTTTTACAAAACCAACGCCGGTTGTCACAACCCTACGGACCAAGGCTTTCATTTCGTTTTTGAAAGTCGGGGTCTGTTCCTTCATGTAATAGTCAAAAAGGTTTTCCAGAGTAAGCGCAGTATTGTCTAACATTTTATTGTTGTTTTTGGCGTTTTGAAAATCTTGGATAATCATAGCCGCTTCGGGTGGAGGGGGCATTCCCATTTCCGCTGCTTGCTGAGATGCCTCATAGGCCATCATAAGCGTCTTTTGGTCGCCATCCCACGCCACATGCTCCATGCGCTTTCTACGTTTAGCCACAGCCTTGGGGTTTTTTGCGTATAGTTGCGCCGTTCGCTGCTGAACATGCCGTTGCAAAATGTTTGCGACATACTGACTATCATCCCAGAGCGCGGCGTCAAAACCTTTGAGCGTAGCGTCCATATCTTTGCGCATTTGCTTGTACGCTTTATCATGGAAACCTTTTGCGGATTTAATCTTTGAGAGCCAACCAGAAACAAGAGCTTTTCGTCGCGCTGTTGGCTCCTTTCTTTCGGTGTCGGTCCCTTCTATCAACATTTCTTCGTGCATTACCAACCTCCGGTCGCATTAAACATGCGTTCTAATTTCTTTTGCTCGTTACCCGCAAACTTAACCCACGCGAGTGTTCCAACCTCTGGAGTTCTATTGTCTCTAACAATTGCACCGCCTGGTGAAGCTATTCGAGACAAACCCATGCCAATCCATGCCAGTGTATCAACAAAATCATCGTGACGCGACTGCGGAAACTTTAAAAGCTCGTCAACCGCTCCCTGTGTCCAGTGGGCGCTCTTGGGTAGCTGTACTTTTTTCATAGCCATGCGACCCAAAATACTTTGTGCGCGTTGCACTTTATTTGCTACGGGCGTTACCTCTTCGATCCGGCAGTAAACCTTTTCTTCAGCCATACGCTTGCGCAGAAATGGGCCGATAGCTTTAGATATATGACCTTTTTCTGCCCACCATATCAATGGTTTGTGCTTACGCATCAAGTCCAGCATGGCATCCACTACCTTGTCTGTTGGCTGCTTCTGCCACCAGCAGTCAATCAAGTATATATCGTCGTTATGATCGACACCCACGATTAGCAAACAAGTAGCATCATTTCGAGTTTTATCAACGCCAACAGCGTGATCGGAAGCGGCGTAAATTCTTAAATCTTTTGGTAAATCAGCCTTATTGTAGAAAACCAAATGCTCTCTGCGAAATAAATCTCCGTCCTCTGGCGTTGGCTTGCCTTGATAAAGAGCAGAAAACCCGCGTCGATCTAAACGGCGCTGTGCTTCCATAAACTCCATGTCAAAGCGTTCCGGCCAAAGCAATTCCCCAGGTTTACGGCCAAGAGGATCATCTTCTTCTGCAAGGGCAGGGAGGTTAATTATCTTCCACTTCGACGCCTCTTCCGGCGTGTAATGAGGATTGGTGGGATCAGTAAGACGCCCAACCAAGTCATCTTCGTGCCAACGAGTTTGAACAATTACGATCGATGCTGATGATGTCATTAGTCGCGTCATTAAAACTTGAGTAAACCATGACCAAAGCTGTTCACGCAATGCTGGCGAATTTGCTTCTAAACTATCCTTAATAGGGTCGTCCAGTATGACAAAATCACCACCTCGGCCTGTGATCGACCCACCTCTACCCACAAATACAGACATGCCACCAGCACCGCTTTGAATACGAGACTTAGATGCACCGCCTTTTCTAAACGAATGGTTAGGGAATACGTGCTTGTATTGAGGTGCGCTCATTATACTTCGAACATCTGCACCAAAGTCTTTTGCAAAATCTTCGTTATATGTGGCAAAGATAACGTTTCGGTAAGGGTCTTTACCTTGTATCCAAGGAACAAATCGCCGTGAAACTAGCTCAGATTTTCCATGTCTCGGTGGCATAGAAACAATCAAACGCGGAATGTGACCTTTTTCTACTTTCTCTAACACTTTTGCCAAAGCTCGATGGTGCTTTGCATCCTTGAACATACTCAGCTGAATGTCATCTGGGTCTTCTGGATCAGGCATTGTGTACTTCACAAAGTCTATAAAGCTGGTTCTGCATTCAATGGCCTTCTTTAGCCGCTTTGCAGACGCAATCTTTTTATCAAGATCTTCGAAACGCTTAATCTCGTTCATCGACTAAATCCAATGCCTTTTCTAACGTTTCGGTGTTCCGCCTACTCCACCCATTTCCGTAAATTTTATAGTCGTCCAGAGAGCGGTAAAACGCTTCGCGGCCATCATAGTATTTGTGTAAAACGTCTATTGGATCATGGTCATAAACCGACGCTACCGTTTTCGGCCCTATTGCCCCATCAGCTTTCGCCGATACTGCGCGTTGAAGTATCTTAGCTGCGCGGCCTGGTCCGGCATTAACACAAAGATCAGCACAGCTTACGTCTACCCCAGAAGGAAGGTCGTCACCTTTAATGGCGTTCCAATAGTTTTGCTTGTACAGCGGTTTAACATCATCTTTTGTTAACTTTTGCATCACATCTTTCGGCGCTGGCTTGTCAGTGTATTTCGCCCAATTCCAAGACGTGACGCCAAGCATTGTGGAGCCTTGGTTTCCGTGACCATCGCCCCTAGAGTTGCCGCTGTCGCGTTGATCGTCAGTAAAATTTCCTTCATGCTCGATCAGCATTTCAAAAAACGGTTCCCAGTTCTTTTTCATTTTTTACCTCCGAAAAATTTAGTTGCTGACCGTACTGCAAAGCTACTGGCAACAATTACGCCTAACGTGTAGCTGTACCAATCCGGCATAGTGTCGAGCGCAGCAAAGCCATTAGCTACAGCCTTGTCTGCCCATTCAAACGGCAAAAATGCTAAAATTAGCGGGATCGAAAAAAGTAGAACAAGATATTCGTCTTTCCACGAATTTTGTGTACCCTGCGCCATAATCTTTTCCCAGTCAGCTTCTGAGGTAGCAGCCGACTTCATTATGGTGGCCTTCGCTTCCGCCTCAACCATCTTTAGGTTTGCATTCGCGGCCTGTGCGCTTGCCTTACCTTTAAGCCACCCACCAGCTAACTCAGCCACTGGTCCGATTAGTGCTTGCAGCATTTTTGCTCTCCATTGCGTTAAATCCAAAGTAACCTACAACGACACCAGAAGCCGCGACCACATACACGGCAGCAATATCAGCAATCAGGTTAGAAGCAGCGTCAAGGCCCAGCGCAGAGGCACCCACAATAGCGAAAGGGTAGGCTAACATACCAGAAGCACAGGCAACCGTTAGTCTTCTTTGTGTGTCTCTTTTTGCGTCAGCATCTTCCATATTGCGCCGCCGATCCTCAAGCATTATTTCTCGTTCATCTGCATCGATCTTGCCGTTGCCGTTTAAATCGTAGTTAGTCATAATTTTCTATCCTGGATTTGGAAACAGTAAGTAACTGTGTTGCTATCTGTGATAAGAACTTTTGCTTCATCTTTTGCTCTAACGCATGAGCTATTATCCTCGAACTGGCCTAACTCGAAATGGTTGACGCTATTGTTGAGTAGCTGGAACCACACCAACACCCACATCAAAATTTTCCAGGCTTTATGCCTAGCAAAACAATAACGCTTATAAGCGCACCGACACCGCCCAGAAGCAAAGCACCACCGATAGCCCAACTGATAAGGTTATCAATAAACTCTTGTTTCTTGTATACTAGTTCTTGCTGTCTTTTTCTCTGCTGTCCCTCAATTTTTACGATGGATTCCCAAGCGCTTGGGCCGTAGGTCCAACTGATATGCGTTCGGAGTTCCTCACGATATTCGGCCAATTTCTGTTTTTTAGACCAGATTTCTAGAGCGTTGGCTTCTGTGTCTCCAAACATTTGCCACATCGGAGGCTTCTGAGATTTCTTTTCTAAAAAATCTATATCAGATGCGGCTTTGGCAAACTTAGCGACACTATCAGACATTTCGGAAATGCCTTGCCCAAACTCTACGGCCTTCTTAATCCCCTTATATGCAGCGGTAGCCGCAGCCATTGCTGTAATAGGATCAATCATCAGCCCATCTTCATCAAAACTGCGACAAGGAGCGCTATAATCGCGCCAGCGGCAGCAAGCATGATACCTTCCATTCGTTTCACGCGAAAAAACAAATCTTTAAACTGATATTTCAGCACCGCTTCCATCGCCACCATATCCTTCTCTATTTCATCAATGCGGTCATGCGACGAAGCCGCTGTTCTTTCTTCAGCCATTACTCAGGCTTAGTGGGCCATGAAATGGTAGTTGGGAAACCAGCTTGCTGTGGAACAAATCTCAGCAAAGAACGATAATTCTTCTCTGCGTCAGTCATTGTTCGATCTGCTACAGCCCACCAATCGGTTTCGGATAGAAGTGTATTCCTCAGTAAACGAGCATCTGATGTATCTTCTTCAAGAATAAGCGCAGCCACAACATCCGCATCATACGTCTGTCCCATTTTTAAGTGCGTTGCATCAGGCCAATCTGTACAAAAGTCAGGTATGTCAGAAGGGTCAACGGCAATAATGTTTGTAACTACGTTGTCAGTTATTTGTGCTAATTGCATTTCATATCTCCTAAAGTGTGCCAAATAGCGTGATGTAACAAAAACCTTGGCCTCCAGAAGAGCCATACATGTAGGAGTTTCCGTAATAACAGTATCCGCTTCCGCCGCCGCACCCGCGACCACCTTGCATTGTTCTATATTCTTTGTTTTGACCAGAAGCATAAATTGAGTTTGCTATAAAAGGCTGCACTGCGTTAATGCCACCTTCCGAAAATGGCATAGCGACGATTTCTTTTATTTGGTACAACAGTAATGACGCTGGGTATTCACCTGCGTTAGCATTGCCGACAGAGCCAATATTTATTCCGTGAGATTGTAAGCCAACTTGGTCGCCGCTACCATTAGAATACAAACTAAAACTTGCAGGTTCTTGCGTAAGACCCGATGTGTAGCCAGTATTACCACTAGCTTTCGATTGCCCACCAGTATAATTTATATCGCCACCTGACGCTGTTCCGCCAGCATCACTGTCCAATGAAAGGGCAGTGCTGCCACCAGCAGTGTAAGCTTGCGCGTTGCCACCACCGCCGCCGTTTGCCGCCATGTTGACTGTTACGTTCCCTGCGCCAATGTTGCTTCCTTGACAGGTCGAGTTACCACCAGCGTTGCCTTGTTTTACAACAGCGGAGCTAGAACTTCCAGTTATCTGCCCAGAAGGCGCAGCCCCACTCCCTCCGATAACGATTGCTAGAGTGTCGCCAACGTCCATTGCCACTTTTAGTCTAGAATAACCCCCGCCAGAACCACCTGTTGATATTGATACTTTTCCATTCGCCGTTTGGTGTGCGCCATATGCACCGCTGCCACCTCCGCCGACAAGCTGGATTATATAAGTTCCAGCAGTCTTTGCGGTGAATGTACCACTGTCGCCAAACGCTTCTGTAGATATGTTATTTACTGAAGGCGAGATGGGTAGGTTAGTTAAGTTAGCACCTGACCCGTTGGGTAAAAGTATTCCGCTTAAACCACTACCATCACCCGAAGGCTGCAAAGCACTAGCTGCAAGTGTACCCTGACCAGCCGTAGCATAGTCGGTTGCTGCTGTAGTAGCTGCTGTACCAAGGCCAGTGACCTCTGATGCAGCCACTGAACCGTCAGCAAACGCGCTGCCAGTGGAGATGAGGTCAGCTATTTTTCTGTTTTTTGATTTAGTCATTATGCGCCCTCGATGCTGGGCCAAGTAATCGTAGTTGGAAAACCAGCTTGAGCGGGGACATTACGCAACGCCTGACGGTATGTTGTCATAGCAGCGGTCATGGTCATGTCGCTCATGCCGTAGTGGTCAGTAGACATAAGAAGACCTGTGCGCTTTAGACGAATACCTTCTTCAAGAGCAGCACCAGTTTTGTCTTGGGCAGTTGTGACGTATGTCCATACACCGCCAACCTGAGTAGCTTCTGTTGCTGTTACTAAGTCTTGCACCAATGGGTCATGGCTTGGAGTATCACCTGTAGTCGCAGGGTAAACGCCATACGTTGCTAACGTAGCATCTGAAATACTGCGTGGAAACGAGACATTAGAATTGTCTCTGCGAAGTTGACCAATGGAATAAGATGTTTGGTTACCATCTGTAATTTTAATATACATTGTAAGGTTCCTTTAAACGGAGAGTGTCATAGTGGTGTAGATTTGGGGGTTTTGTTGACCGCCATTGCCATAAGGTCCAGGATCGGTACTTGGGCCAGAAAGGCTAACTGTTGACCCTTCGCCAGTAAGAAAGGCTTTGGTATACATTGTATTATTAGTCCATGAAGAATTATGGTCAGGCTGGATATTTGTAGTTCTATTGGAGGGTGAAGCCCAAACTTTAGTGTAATCAATAACTATGTATGCGTCAGTACCATTATTAGGGTCACTGTAACTTCTATTTGCAGGTAGGCTGGTGCTTTGACCCGCAGAAGCAGAAAAGGATTGAATAGGTTTGTGCATCCTATATATGCGATAGTTGATGCCCCAAGGAATAGCGAGGCTTTCCCCATCAGATGTTATAATTTTAGCATGTAAACCCGCCCAATTTCTATATTGGGGCAGACTTCCACCAGCCCAAAATCCACCATAAATTTTACCAAGCAAAGTCCAGCTAGGTGCTGAATAGTTATAGTCAGCACTCGTTGCACTTCCAGTGTTTGTAATTACAATGTCACCAGTCTTTACGCTGCCTGTAATATACTCAATAGAAGGTGGTGGACTGGTGGTTAACAACAACCTATTAGATAAATTTATCATGCGTACAGACCGCTCAATGCACCGTAAAACTCATTACCAGCTTTCCAGATTACAATTACGTTGTGACCAGCATCTTCTAGTGCTGGGGCTGCTCCACCAGACCAATTAGTAGTAGGCCAAGTAATAGCGTAAGCAGTGCCATCCTCTATCATAAACGTAACGCTTTCTCCGTTTTGCCATGTGGAATCGAAGGTCGGCGTTGAGGCAGCGGTTAGTGTCCAAAACTGAATTGTCCCATCAGCAGGGTCTAAGGCTGGTGTTGTGCCAGATACGGTATAGATACTTTCTACTAGCAGCGCATAGTTTGCAGCCGCCGCTTGTACGGCAGCAACTTGCGTTGTTCCCTCTGTAGTTACTAAGCCTACCTGAGTAGTACCCGCTGTAGTCATAGCTGAGACTGAAGCTGGAATAGTAAGTGCCTCAACAGCCTTACCTAAGAGCAAGAACTCTTTGCCATCTGTAGTGCCAGATGTTGCGTTAATTTTAGTTGTGAGGTTAGCCTCAAGTGTTGTTGTATTAATTGTCATTGTTTACATCCCTGCTAAGGCTAATGCTTCAACGTCAGCTATCTGTGCCGCGAAGTCTGGTGAAAATGTAGTTGCTGTTAGTGTTCCGTTGACCGTCACGTTGCCGCTGAACGTACCGCCACCTGACGCGCTAACCGTGTCAGCAACAGTAAACGATTTGAAGCAGTAGGCATTGAGCAAGTCGCCAACTACCGCCGCATCAGCAAGAACAACTGATGTTCCTGATGTATCGTTAAAATCAGAAGGGTCTAGAATAATACCATTCAACGCAAAGATGTTATTTCCAGCGATAAACGACATGGCTAAACCATTATCATCTGTACCGCTAAACGTGGTCTGACTAGCAGTCGCTGTGTACTCAAAAAGGTTAAGCGAAGAGACACCAGCACTTGATGCAGCAATCCAATTAGCCCCATCGTAAACTTGCATCGAGCTAGATGATTGGCTGAAGTAAAGCGCCCCAGAAACAAGCGCGTTACCGTCTAAATCCGTTGTGGGTTCTGAAGCTAAAGAACCTAAGTATTTATCCTCAAAGTTATCTAGCGCAGTAGCAGCAGACGCCGCGCTATTCGCGGCACTTGTTGCTGAACCAGACGCCGCTGTAGCACTAGCCGCTGCATTCGCCTCTTCATCCGTTATAGACGCAGCACTAGCCGCCGCTTCAGCAGCTTTGGTCGTCGCAATACCAGCTTGAGTTGTTGCCGTACTCGCTTGAGTTGTTGCTGTACTAGCCTGAGTAGTAGCCAAAGCAACTTGAGCAGTGGCAAGTCCAGTTTGGGTTGTAGCATTCGCAAGAGCCGTTTCAGAAGCCGTTTGCGCTGTCTCCGACAAACCTTGCGCCGCAACACTAGCTAAACGAGAAACCTGAGAAGCAGACGCAGATGCCGCAGAATTTGTCTCTGCCGTTTCAGCATTCGTCTCAGCAGTCTCCGCAGCCGCCTGTGCCGCAACACTCGCCAACTTAGACGTTTCTGACGCACTGGCACTAGCTGAACTATCCGCAGCATGTTTCTTCGATGAATACTCACTCGTATTGCCTACCGTGCCGCCGGTCTTGGTCGCCCAATCCTTCGATGATCCAGACCCAGTGCTAACACCCGTACCCCCAACAGCATAAGCCTTGGACGAATAATCCGTAGTCTCAACAATGCCATCAACCTTACTGGCCCACCGCTCACTCTCGTCAGCAAACCCACCACTGTTAGACGCAGAAGCCGCCGCAGCATTAGCCGCCGCCTGAGTAACAACAGGTGGCCCCCAAGCAATGACGTTCTCATTGCCACTTACAGCAGGGGCGCTAGGGGCTGTAAAAAACGTCAATGTCGTGCCGCTTATAGTATAATCATCACCAGGATTGCGAAGCGCGCCGTTGACATAAACTTGTACCGCCTCATTGCCAGTATAATTATACGTCAAAGTGAAAGCAGTCGTGGAACCGTTGCCCTCAAACTTGTCTACCGCAAAATTAGCACCCGAAATAGCCGCGTTCGCAAGCAATATCCAATAAGCAGAGTCAGCAGAAAAAGAAGCAGCAGCAGTGTGAGCCGTAGTCGCCAAAAACGTCGAGTCGTTAAAATCAACCAAATCACCAACAACATAAGCAGTGCTTGTAACCCAATCACCGCGTGGCGTGTAACTGCCAGTAGACATCAAGGCCAAAGAACCAGTGTCAAACGCATCCTTGTGGACAGAAGCGTTGCCAAGCTTACCGTCGTCCCGCTGGATAAGCCCAATGTTAGTGTTTAAATCATCGAGCGTCAGCTTTACATTGTCTAACTCAGCATCAACCTGTGTGCCGCGTAACGGTTCGGCTGGACTCGTCGTCTGAAAATCGCTGAAATCGTGCTGGCGGGTATAATCGCGCGGTTGGGCCATTAATCTCTCCGTTTAATTCGATAGGTTTCACGCCATCCGTTAGGCGTAACCCATTGCCTTGGACATCGAAGATCTCTTCTTTGCCTTGTTCTTCGTGCTTTTCGGGAAACCAGCCTTCATATCAGCGTAATTAGAGGCACTAACGGTACTCTTGGACTTGGGCCTACTGGTGTTGTTGGCCTTACGCGCATTAATGTTTTTATATAAACTCATGCCTGATTACACTTCCATGATATTCATCGGTCTGTTGTCGTTTGTTCTGTGAACAGTATAACCCTGTTGCGCGCCTCAATCAACAAAGACGACAAAGATTGAGATTTCCGTAAAATTTATGCGTGAGCCGATGATGGACAAGCCGCCAACTCTCGGACACCCCAGGGGGGTGGGTCGGGTTCGCGGGTCGCGCTTGGGTGCGTTGCGCGCGTTCCTTCCCCTCCGCAATGCGTGATTGGTGCGGATGGCACTAATCAAACATCATAACAACAGCAGCTTACAACAGTTCTTGCGCTGTTGGTTGCGCTGACACGTCTTTTGCCTTCGCCGCGCGCTCGCCTTCCCAAGTATCGATGAGGCTGCTTAGTTCGTCTGGCGACATCTCAGCCAGACTTTTACCATTAGCCTGGTCAATTGCATTCTTGCCCAGATCACCAGCAAGTTCCAGAGCCGTTCGAGCGGCCGATACTTTGGCCGATGCTGGTGCATCCACATCTTTCATGACGTTTTTCAGTGTGTGAGCCGCCAAGCTGGCCAGATCGGTTTGGTACATCGTTTGTCGGCTTTGCCGCAATAAGGTGGCAACAGCTGGATTTCTGGTCAATATATATGCGCTTTGCTTTGGATGCGCATACCCAGCCAACCGAGCGGCTTCCGTTGGGTTCTTTTGTTCTGCGACCACGTAATCAACGAATGATTTTTGCTGATCGGTAATCGTCCTTTTTCTCGTTAATTGCATTGCAGCCAATTCCTCCAATTTGCTGGCTATATTGTAGGCCGTCGAAAGTTGTTGAACAACACCGGACAAAGTGTACAATGCAGACAGCAGCGCGGCAGCTGCGTAAACAAAATGGAGCGAAACAATGAACACTATAAATATATTGCACGAAAGTGACGCTGGCCACGGTTGGTTAGTTGTATCCGAAAGCTCAGTTAAACTAACTGGCCTTACAGCTGAAGACTTTAGCCATTTCAGCTATACCAGTGTAATTGATGGTAAGCGCGTATTTGCACTTGAAGAGGATTGCGATGCCTACAAATTGCACAACGCATCCAAGATCCGCGATATTGAATGGAACATTACCGAGAGAAGCTGCACACGCAGTGACGTTCGAAGCTGGGACAGCATCGAGCGCATTCAATCCCACGCTTTAGAATTGGCGGTGATGTGATGCTCGACCAATTAGATATGTTTAATAACGGCAGCGCTTCCCAAGTTGGGGAGCGCCAGACCGACCTCGAACAGTTAATCCTTGAGGCAAACGCCGCAACCAAGGTTTTGGTAGGTTGTGAGACTTCCGGCATTGTACGCAGCGCGTTCGAGAGGGCTGGGTTTGACGCTTGGTCTTGTGATGTTTTGCCAGCAGACACCCAGACCAATCGGCACATGCAAGATGATGTGCGCAATGTTCTAGCGCGGGAAACCTTTGACCTTGTTATGATCGCCCACCCACCTTGCACCAGATTGTGCAACTCTGGCGTCAGGTGGCTGCATAAAGCACCACCCAACAAAACATTAGAACAGATGTGGAGCGAACTGGACGAGGGCTGCGCGTTGTTTTCTGATCTGTGGAACGCTGACGTTCCGTGCCTCGCTATCGAGAACCCAGTGATCCACCGCCACGCAAAAGAACGCATTAGAAATTTTAAGCAATTCTCGCAGTCCGTCCAGCCTTGGCAGTTCGGGCGCAATGATGCTGGCGCTGATAACGTCAAAAAGCGCACATGCTTTTGGCTGCGCAATTTGCCAAAGCTCAAGCCCACTGGAACGCTCGATGGTTCGACAGCACGGGCAGAGTGCCACAACATGGCGCCCAGCGCTGACCGTTGGAAAAAACGGAGCAAGTTTTATGGAGGTATTGCTGACGCGATTGCTGACCAGTGGGGCAGCTGGGCAGTGCAAGAAAGGAGGGCCAGAGCATGAGCCGTTTATCGATAAGAACCAAAAAGACTTTTAAGCTTGGGCGACACCGTGGCAATTTTCGTATCTGGATGGAAGGCAAGTTTCTTTTGCGTGCTGGCCTTTCAGCTGGGATGCGTTTCAATATTGTTTTCATTTCAGAATATGGGCTGCGCCTTGATTTCAAAGAGAACGGCAAGCGCAAGATTTCGGGGAGCGCTGCGCGTCCAATCATAGATATAAACGCAAAATATCTTGATGAGATGTTCACGGACGACGAAGGCATAAACGCCACTCATTATGTCGCAAAAGCTTACCACGCTTCGAGCTACAAGGAAAACAACCAGAGGCTCTATATTGAGGGCGATTGGCAATAATGTCGAAACCAGTGACCTACAATAACCGAAACGGGCAGAGATGCCCGTCCGAAGCGCGGCAACGCTTCGCTGATGAGGATGCCTTGTCAGGTCATAAAATGGAGCAATATTAATGGAAGTTTTAAAAGACGTAATCAGGCAATATCGCAAACGCCCAATTGAATTTTGGGGTGATTTGGCTGGAGTGATTTCGCTATTTGGAATTTGTTATCTTGGCCTTGTAGCCGCATCGATCATGGAGGGTGTATAAAATGTTTGATCTAAAAGAAGCTCCGGAAGGATTGCCCGAAAACGAGCGCAACGGATATTTAAGCGCAACATCTAGATTGAGCCACATTATCGATCTTCACACCAGTTTTCTTGAAAAAGAATTTTACGAAGAGAGCGAGGACTGCGAACAAATAGAGCGCGAAATTGACGAAATGCCTTTAAGTATTGAAGTACGCAGCGGTTGGGGCAGCTGGGCAGATTTCAAAGATGGCGCTATTCCAGAAGAGTTCAGAATATTGCTTTCTACTGGTGGGCCAGCTGTTCAAATTGTTGGTGAAATATCTGAGCAAGGTGATGCTGAGTCCATTAAAGTTGAGTATCAGGATTGGTTTTTGCCTTGGAAAGCTTTGCCTATTTTTGATGATAACAAAGTTGCAAAAGCGCTCGATTGGTTTTGCTCACGTTTCTATTTTGGAGAATGATAATGGACTTTACACAAGAGACACAATTCAAAAGCGGTGCATATATTTTGTTAACGGATGCGCTGAAAAATGCGATTACTGCTGAATGTGATATGAAGTCAAAGGCGTGGATAAAACGAGCGGAGAGGGTGGCGCGATTTGTTTCAAGCAAAGACATCGAGCGCGCCAAAGCTCAAATCAAGCTAGTTCTGGAGGATCAATAATGCCATACGTTTTATTTTATTCTGTTTACAAGGGTGGTCCTCGCGTAGTTGATAACACGACAGATCATTATTCAATTCACAAAGACGAAGCGCCAGTTATGGAGATCGTGCAAGGCATGATTGATGATAATGACGACCTAGCCATCTGGGGCGTTGCAAAAATAGAAGCTGGCAGCGAACCCCAGTGGACTGAAAACGATTGCTTATAAGATAGCCTTTAGGTCTGACTTTTAGAAGGCGGTGCGAAAGTGCCGCCTTTTTCAATGCACTCGTAACCGATCGAGGCATACCCGCAAACGTCTAACCAATTGTCACGTTTTGTTGGATCGTTTGCAATGCGTCCAAGCTTTAGAATAATCCCGAACACTGCAACGTCATGTGCGGAGAAGCTTGATCCAGTACGTGTTCCGAAATACGCAGACATGAGGGCAGCCGTGCGCGTCATGTTTTCTGATGGTTCCCCATATTCCAAATTTCTAACATTTTCGACAATTTCTGCGGCTTCCAGGAGAAGCGTTCTTCTGGGGGTCATGCTAGTTGCAGTCTCCATCTTTGGTTTATCGTTAGAAGGGTATTTCATCGATGAAGTCTCCATCTTTAATTCTTGTAATTTTAGATTTTGGGAACAACTCTTTGACTTTTGCAGCCATGTCACCAAGGTGCGTTTTTTCCCATTCAGCTATAATTCTTGCCACTTCATCGAGTGAGTAGACGCAATCCGCACTTTTATAGATTGTATCGTTTACTTCGCTGGAATGATCTACGATGGCATACTTTTTGTTTCCCAGATCATCTGGACCAATGAAGTGCCACACTTTAGGATCATCTGGTTTGTTTCCATTTTTGACCGCTGACTGTTCGAGCGCTTTCCATCCTGTGATTAGGTTGGCTGCTTTATCGGCTAGGTAGTTACTGTCGTCACCGTTGGCGGCTGCGTTAAAGTTTTGTCTGGCTTGTTCAAACTGTACTGCTAGCTTTGGCGATGCGAGGCGTTCCAGCCTTCCTATGCCCCACAGCTGTTCGAGTTTTCTTGCGACCTGATCGACGCTATTAATTGCAGAGTTGCAAGTATCTAATCTGTGGTCACTAAACATCGCTGGCGCGGTCCAACTGTCATCAGCTGTTTTGTGTTTCGGTTTACGTTTTACCTTTGCATATCTTGAGCTAGCCATTTTTCATTTCTCCCGCGCACAGTTCCCATACAGCATCACATCTACAATCCGTTTTTACGGAAGTAGTGTGTAAGGGGTATGGGGGTTTACTTCCGTAAATTACTTCCGTTGTTTTGGGGTAGCGACCCCGCGTCACTTCCGTAAAACAATAGCTTACTTCCGTAACAAAAGTGCTTACTTCCGTTGTTTTGGGGTAGCGACCCCGCGTCACTTCCGTAGTTTTAGGGGGGGAAGTGCGCCCATTTCCGTAGTTTTGGCACAGCTTATTCATCATAATCCTCCGTAAATATCGAGTTGCCGAGTTCGATGGGGATTTCGACTGTAACAACGCGGTGATCGCAGTACACGCATTTTCGTTTGCGCTTGATAGTTGCGTAGCCGTAATTGGTGTGCGGTCTGCTGTCCCACGTTACGAGCTTGTGATTGCAGTTCGGGCAATTTGAAAGGCTATCCATCGTCTTCATGCTTTTTATCCTTCCACCGTTCGTACAGCCAATCACCGTAGTCATCTTCATCCTCGTCTTCCACTTCGCCTGATCCGCCGCAGTCGTCGCATTCCATCAGAACAGTGTCCAAGAAGCCGCCGTTCTGGTAATCAACCACTGGCTTTTCGTAATAAGCTTCTCCGCTTCCATCGCACAATTTACATTTCATCGAGCAAGCGCTTGAGATTTTCAGCCATCGCTTTGATGTTTTCGGCTTGTTGCGCGAGAGAGTAATTTTCGTGTTTCTGCTTTGCGTCCGTCTTTATTATATTAGCTGCTCGAATTATTCCGGTGACGTACAGTTTTGCATTATCTTGTTTCATCAGCTGTCCCCCATATTTCTTAAAACCTTGATGCCCTTTGCTTTCGTGACTTTGTTGTGAATTGCGTTTTCCAGCATTTTCTGCTCGACCCATGCTTCGACATGGAATTTTGCTGCGTGTTTCGGCATGGCATATTCAGCTGAAATGTATTTCTGTATTGATCTGCCAGTGTTTACGGCCATCGAAAACGGCTCTTCGCTGTGCCATCGCGTGTTGATTTCGTGGAATATGGCGTCAGTTTGCATTCTTGTTAGCTTTAGAGAGGCGTCCAGTATTTGCGATACTTCGCTAGTTTTATCGATCAGAAGTCCATCTTCGGCTCGAACGTAGGTGCGCGTTCCTTTGTCTGCTTTGTCGTTGATCTTGACGACACCGCCCATAACGCAGTTACCCACGCCACTTTCGAAGCTCATTTTTTGCGCAA
>Ga0302121_10000046_pt1 | contig 80635 bp, 46 predicted proteins | sample CB21_surface_MG_FD_203120 | JGI IMG/M metagenome (GOLD analysis project Ga0302121, IMG submission 203120) | Marine microbial communities from Western Arctic Ocean, Canada - CB21_surface | ecosystem: Environmental > Aquatic > Marine > Oceanic | place: Canada: Western Arctic Ocean | collected... | reverse complement strand
CGTGGTATTTTTTCAATCGCACGCTCACCTCTACTCGCTCATCGCTGCACGTGCGCGCCTCGTCGTTTCCGTCGTCACACGGCGCCGGCATCCCGGAGCATCTGAACCACAGGCTCATGACCAATTTCAGCGGCGATGTGCAGCGGTGTCGTGCCGCCATCTGCCGCCTTGTTGACGTCAGCGCCCGCCACGATCAGCGCCTGCACCACCGTCTCGTTGCCATCTAGAGAAGCCATGAACAGCGGCGTCACGCCGTCATCCCTCGCCTTGTTGACGTCCGCTCCCGCCTCGATCAGCGCCCAGACCACCACCTCGTGGCCTGTTCCAGCGGCGATGTACAGCGGCGTCAAGCCATTATTCTCCGCTTTGTTGACATCAACGCCCGCCTTGGTCAGCGCCCGCACCACCGCTTCGTGGCCCTCTCGAGCTGCATGGAACAGCGGCGTCATGCCCAGCGGCGCATCGTCATCCGTCGTCTTGTTGAAGTCTAAGCCCGCCTCGTCTATCAGCGCTAGCACTACCGCAAGGTGTCCGCCCTCTGCCGCCGCGGCGAACATCTTCGCATCCCACGGGCATCCGTTTGCGCGCGCCCACTGCAGCACCTCGAGATGCCCGCCCTCCGCCGCCCCAGCGCAAGTCTCCTCGTCCCACTGGCAATTCTCCACGCGCAAAGCCTTCAACTCGTCAAGCTGTCCGCTCCTCGCCGCAGCCTGGCACAGGTGTTCTTCATACTCGAGAAGACCTCGCCGTAGCAGGCATCGAAGCGTGGTTAAACAGCCAAGGGCAGCAGCGGTAACTTCACCGAGCTCCTCAATTCTTCGTCCCGTCGCATCCACTGCGTCACGCATCCCACGACTTGCGCCGCGAAGCACCGCAAGGTCCGCGGGATCGGGTAGATTTTCTTCTCGGAGGACGTGCGTGACAACGACTTCGAAGGGAAGACCGGGGATGACGACGCCCGCTTGAGCATCGAAGTTCCGCCGTCTCTTACGCGCGCGTGTCTCGACGCCGCGCGGCGCGTCGACGACCATCGCGGACGGTTCTGTGCGCGCGCGCGTCGTTGTGGTGTGGTCACAGATGACAGATCTAGAGGCTTTCGATTTTTCGAAATAAGAACTTTTCGTTTCGTTCGTTTTCGAGCGCTCACCCACGTGTTTGCAACGGGACGTGTCGTCTCCGCTCCAGTCCCGGAGGCGCGCGACGACACTACGATGTCGTCGCGGCATTGGTGCGGGGCCTCCTCGAGTGGAAGGGGGCTATCGCCTGCGTTTGCGCCGGCGCCTGGAAAACGCCAGTGGCGCGCCGCAGTTTCCGCGCCTCGTTCGCGGCCCCAAACACGTCAGCTTCGGGGGACCGAAACCAGATCTCCCGAAACCTTTCGCGTCAAGTCGTCCTCCGGAAACACGAACGTGGCGTTCCCACTCGGTATTATCCGCGTAGCCGTGGAGGCGGGGTGGAGAAGCCGCAGGAGCTTCGACCGGAGTTTGCGGGACGCACCCGGGGCGGTGTCCAGAGGGCTGGTGGTCGATGCGCTGGAGAAAATCACAGGCCTGGACGTCAAAATCCAAGGCTCCCTGCGTTTCTTCCCCGACGGCGTGGTGATTCACGATTTGCAAATAGGCGACGGCATGCATGTGGAGAAGCTGTTGCTACGCGCGCAGCTCCAGCCGTTGCTCGCCGTGCTCGATAACTGGAAAACGGACCCGGGAACCCGGGACATAGCGAAAAGCGAGTTGCGCGTTGTTTCCATTCGTCTGGGCGGCGTGACTGTCCAGGAACTGGATTTCCACGGCATCCGCAAGATGTTCAACCTGTACGTCCGCGCGCCCGGCCCGATTGTGATTGAGAGCTTACGGCTGTACGATCTGAATTTGCAAATCAAGGCGCACGACAAAAGCCGGGTTTCCGAAACTCTGCGGCTGAAAGCGTTCGAGATGCAGAAGCTGGACAGCCGCGCGCCAGCGGCGACGATGGCGGGGTGCGTGGTGAAGATTGACGAGACGAAATCGAGTGCTGACTACGACGCGAGATCGACCGCACGACGTACAGCAGGCGGTACAAGTACATCAGGCACTTCCACATCTGCTTCCACGACTGCCGATTCCTTCACGGTGAAAAATAAAAACAAGATTGACCCGTTCGCGCAAGCGCGCCGCTTCATTCCGTCTGAGTTGATGTCGCGTCTGGACAGCGCGGTGCCTGTAGAGTTGATCGGGTTCGCGGTCGCGTCGCAGGCGGTGTTTCAATCCCTAGCGCCGCTCGCGGCGGCGGAGGTGGGTTTGCTTCTGGAGCAATCCGGTAGCGCGTCGCTGGCGGAGCTTGGTAAAATCGGCGGTACCGGCGAGGCGTTGCTGGATGCCGGAGTCGTCGCCGCGCTTCTCGCGCAAGGGTTCCCGAAGCGCATGCTCGCGGACGGCGGTGCGCTGGCGGTTAAGCTCGTGGAGAGCGGCGTGGGCAAGGTTTTGGTCACGGAAAGCGCGGACGTGTTGAAAGTGTTGATTGAAAAGCGAATGATCGACCGCGTGTTGGACCTGGATTTGATGGACGCGCTGCTTGACCGACCCGAGCTGACGAAGGAGATGTTGCGCTCGGGGGTCGTGAAAGGCGTGCTTCGAAACGGCGTGCTGCGCGTGTTGCTTACGAGCGGGAAAGAAAAAGTGGCAACGTCGTTACTGAGGGGGCCGATGATTGAAACCCTGATGAACACCGGGTTGTTGCCTGCGATGATGACCTTCGAAGTCCCGGGGGATGAACGCCTTCCGCCGCCCACGGGGAGCGTGGACGATTCCGGGGACGAGTTCGAGGCGCAGAAGCCGTGGGCGACGGGAACGGCGAGGCGACGGTGAACGCGACTTATCATGGGTAAACAACAGCGGGTACGGTAGACTATTGGGATTCGATGGGGATGAATCCCCATCGAATCCCCACGGGCCTTCGCTGAATCCCCAACTACCACTACTACCACTACTACCACTACTAAACAAAGACTATACACTACTGCTGAACATAGCACCGTCTCAAAACAGCCCTCGCAGTGGGTTATTCTGCGACACGTGTCCGGACCGCCTTCCACGAAGCAACGGATTGAAATCGATCGTATCTCCGCTGGAGTTGAGATCGTTCGCCGCCGCCCTGGCGAAGGCGTTTCTTTCGTCGCGCCCGCGCTTCTTCGCGTCGCCGACGTTGTCCGCGCTGGTCTTCGTTTTTCCTTTCTCTGTAAGCTCAGCTTCTTTTGCTTTGTTGTTTTTCCAAACTCCTCCTCCCGGTTCGACCTGCCTTGCTGCTTTTCTTTCTTCTCCCACCACATTCAGTACGCGTCTCTCCGCCTCCGCCGCGCCCACGCCTCTTCGCGACGTTTTCTGTACCACCCGCACCGGTTCGATGGCGCCCTGATTTTGTCTGCCCAGGCCCGTCCCAACCCGCCACCCCGCGTTTCGCAGCATGCGGAACCCGACGTTTGTGGCGTTCAGCGTGGATGGGTGTTGGGTGTTAGGTGTTGTGTTTGGACCTTGCGCTTGTGCTGCAGCCGTGCTCCGGGATGTTGACACACCACCACCTGACACGACTCTTCCCGAACCAGCAGCTTCGTCAGGGATGGAAAAATCCACAACCCCGCCGGACGTGAACCGCGTCACCGACCGCGAGGATTGAACCCGGTCATCACGCATCGTACGTTTCCGTACCAACCAGCAGGGAGGCTCGTACCGGACACCAGAAGACCCGCGGCTCGGAGGCGCGCGAGTGCCGCGAGCGCGGCCCAGAGTGTGTCTTGAGACACGGTGTGACGATGAAAAAGCGAAACAAGCGAGTGTCCGTTTTAAAGATCTCTGAGACTCTGTTCCCTTCCGACTCCTCTTCACGTCCCCATTCAAGACACACGCGGACCTTGGGTGACCGTCGCCACACCCCTCGCGTCCACGAGAGCTCCGGATGACCTCGCGAGAGATATGCAAGTACTTCCTGCACGGCGCGTGTAGAAACGGAAGCGGGTGTCGGTTCAGCCATCAGATGGATGCGCCTAAATCCACGGTGTGCACGTACTACCTCGCGGGGAACTGCGCGTACGGGGATAAGTGTCGATACGACCACGTTCGGCCCAAGGTGCGTGCGCGCAACGGTAACCGCGGTTCACGTCGGGACACACCGCGGTCACCGTCGGGATCTTTGCTAAGAAGAATCGGGAAACCTCGGATCACGCCCCACGAGACCGCGGCTCCACGAACCACGACGTCATCCCGCAAGTGGGCACAGCACGCGGCGCCAGATCTGGGACAAAAATGACACAATTAAATTGACAAAATCTCGCGCCTCGTCTTCCATCCCCCAAAAGCAGGACAACCCGCCCGGCGCCGTTCCAGGCGGCCCTCCCCAGAGGCACGGCGGGTCGGCCGGCCCTGGCTCCATGAACTCCGGGGCGGCGGCGTTCGTGCCGGGCGGCGGGTCGGGCGGGTTGGGCGTCGCGATGGGGCGCATGCGTCTTGGCGGCGGCGGACACGAATCGTTCCAGCCGCCGCTTCCGCCCGGGACGCCGGCGTGGCAGGGCGGCGGAGGCGCCGCTTACGAGAGTTTGGACGGGCCTGATGACAATGACGAGGACTGGGGATACGTCGACGAAAACGGGAACTGGGTTTCGTTCGGGGATGACGCGTCGGGGAACCGGGAGGAGGTTGAGTTTTTAAAATCGCAGCTGCCAAGCGAGGATGACTTTTTGGACGGCCTCGGCGCGGACACGGGCGCCGGGTACACAGAAACCGCCGCCGACGCCGACGAGTGGGGGTACTACGACGACACGAACACGTGGGTGTCTTTCGGAGGGCAAACAAGCGAGTACCTGCAAGCCGCGGGGGGTGGGCGTTGATAGGACGATAAAGTGATTGGCAAAATTTCCGCGAAGGCGAATGGGACTTTTGGCGAGGATCGATGCCCGATTGTTTTCGCGGCGGAGAGAGGACGTTCCGTGCGCAATATAAGCCGGTCGGCACGCCGGGCTTGTTGTAATTCTACCACAAAAGTGAGCGATGAATAAATTGAAATTAAAATGAAAAGAATCACCGCCTGGAAAAACAAAACGTCGTCGACGAGGCCGACGGGCGCACATTTTCGCGAGCCCGCGTTCGGCTTTCGTCCCCAGCGTGACTTATTTGCAACAATAGTCACCTGCGTATGTACTAGTTCTGGTGGACAACGAACCCACGCGAACTTAAAATCCCCTTTTCCCCCTTCGAATCGAACCCTTACGGCTCGTACGATAGAATGGGTGACAGCCACCGTTCCGCGGTTTTGAAATCCTGTCCTTTGCGGTCGGCGTACTCCTTGACCTGATCCGTGGGGATTTTCCCGACGTTGAAGTACGTGGACGATTTACCCGCGAAGTACATCCCCGAGACGGACGCGCTCGGAAGCATGGCGAAACTCTCCGTGAGCTCCACCCCGATTTCCTTCTCCACGTCCATCAGGTCCCACATCGTGCCCTTCTCCGTGTGGTCGGGCTGCGTCGGGTACCCGGGCGCGGGGCGGATGCCTTGGTACTTCACCTTGAGCAAGTCGTCGCAGTTGAAGGCTTCGTCTTTCGCGTACCCCCAGTGGTCTTTCCGAACCTGTTCGTGCATCAGCTCCGCGAACGCCTCCGCCAAACGGTCCGCCAGCGCTTCGGCCATGATGTACGAGTAGTCGTCGTTCGCGACTTTGTACTCCGCGACGAGCTCGTCAAGCCCGATGCCCGCGGTGGCGACGAACATGCCGAGGTAATCCTTGACGCCCGAGGACTTAGGCGCGATGAAATCCGAAAGCGCCATGTACGGCTCCTCCACGTCCTTCTCCGCTTGCTGGCGCAGGGTGTGGAACGTGTGCGTCTTCTCCCCGCGGGTCTCGTCCGCGTAGATCTCGATATCGTCCCCGACCGTGTTCGCGGGGTAGAAGCCAATCAAGCCGTTGAGCTTCAACCGCTTCTTGTCCATGATCATCTTGAGCATGGTCTGCGCTTCTTCGAAAAGTTTCTTCGCCTCCTCGCCGACGGCGTCGTCGTTGAAAATCTTTGGGTACCCTCGGTTCGGGTAGCGCCCGCGCAACTGCCAGACCTGGAAAAACGGGTTCCAGTCGATGTAGTCGATGACGTCAGCGATAGGCACGTCCACCAAGGCCTTGACCCCCACGAACTTGGGGGTCACGGGGAGGTGTTCGGGTGACGTGAAGTCAACCGCGGCGGCCAGAGCGGTTTCCCTCGCCTGCTGAATCGTCAAGTACTTGCGGTCCTCCAACCCGGCGTAGAACTCCTCCCGCATCTCCGCGTACGTCTCCGCGATGTCCTCGAGGTACTCGCCTCTTTTGTTCTTGTCCATCAAGGTTTGCGCAACCGGTACCGCTCTTGACGCGTCCAGGACATGGATCACGCCCCCGCTGTAGCTGGGCGCGACCTTCACGGCGGTGTGCATCTTTGAGGTGGTGGCGCCGCCCACCAGGAGCGGTATTTTTAAACCCGCGTCCTCCATGGCTTTGGCCATGTCCACCATCTCGTCCAGGGACGGGGTGATGAGGCCGGACAAACCCACGATGTCGGCTTTGTGTTCCTTAATCGCGTCCATTATTTTTTGTTTAGGGCACATCACCCCGATGTCGATCACCTTGAAGTTGTTGCACCCCAACACCACGGCCACGATGTTCTTGCCGATGTCGTGCACGTCGCCCTTGACCGTGGCGATCAGGAAAACCCCGGCGTTGGCGGCCTCGCCCGTTCCGCCGTTCGCCAGCCGCTCCTCTTCCATGAACGGAAGCAAGTGCCCCACGCTCTTCTTCATCACCCGCGCGCTCTTAATCACCTGGGGAAGGAACATCTTACCGGCGCCGAACAAATCGCCCACAACGTTCATGCCGTCCATCAAAGGGCCTTCGATGATCTGCAGCGGGCCGGGGTAGTCTCCGTTCACGCGGCACTCCTCCGTGTCAGCGACGCAGAACTCGTCAATGCCTTTAACAAGCGCGTGCTCCAGCCTCTTGCCCACGGGCTGGTTCCGCCACGCCTTGGTGTCCGCCTTCGCAGCACCGGCGCCTCCCGGGGCGGCGCTCTTCTTGCGGAGCTTCGTGGGCCCGGACTTGGCGTCCAAAGTCGCCGCGAATTGAAGCATGCGCTCCGTCGCGTTGCTGCAGCGGTTGAACAGCACGTCCTCGACGTACTCCAGCAGTTCCTTGTCCAGGTCCTCGTACACATCCTCCTCTACTTGTGCGCTGTTCACGATGCCCATGTCCATGCCCGCCTTGCAGGCGTGGTACAAAAACGCGGAGTGGAACCCGCGGCGCACGGGCTCGTTGCCGCGGAAGGAAAACGCGAGGTTGGACACGCCCCCCGAAATCTTACATCCGGGGCACAAACGCTTGATCTCGCGAGTGGCGTTGATGAAGTCGACGGCGTAGTTGTTGTGCTCCTCCATACCAGTACCGATGGTCAGGATGTTGGGATCGAAGATGATATCCTGGGGGTTGAAGCCAACCTTCTCGACGAGGAGCTTGTACGCGCGCATGCAGATGCGCACCTTCTCAGCCTCGGTAGCGGCCTGGCCCTCTTCGTCGAACGCCATCACCACGACAGCGGCGCCGTGGCGCTTGACAACCGTGGCGTGCTTCAGGAACTCCTCCTCGCCACCCTTGAGAGAGATGGAGTTCATGATGCACTTGCCCTGGCTGCACTTCAGACCGGCCTCGACGACGTGGAACTTCGACGAGTCGATCATGAAGGGCACCTTGGACACGTCGGGCTCGGAAACCATGAGGTTCACGAAGCGCGTCATCGCGGCCTCGCCGTCGATGAGGCCGTCGTCCATGTTGACGTCGATGACGTGGGCACCGTTCTCGACCTGCTTGAGGGCGATCGCGAGAGCCTTCTCGTAGTTGCCGTCGACGATGGCCTTCTTGAAAATCGTGGAGCCCGCGACGTTGCAGCGCTCACCGAGGTTGATGAACGTCTTGCGGTAGTCGCTGACGTTGGGGTCGTAGTTGAAGGGCTCCAGGCCGGAGAGGCGCATGAGGTCCTTGACGGGGTGCTTCTTGCGGGGCTTGAACTCCGACACCATCTTGGCGAGCTCGCCGATGTGGTCCTCGGTGGTACCGCAGCAGCCGCCGATGGCGTTGATCAGGCCCTTTTCGGGGAACACGCGGCAGTCACCCGCCATCTCGTGGCCCTTCTGGTCGTAGCCACCCATGGCGTTGGGGAGCCCGGCGTTGGGGTAGCAGAACACCCAGCAGTCAGCAGCCTTGGCCAGGTTTTCGATGTAGGGAACCATGTCCTTGGCGCCGAGAGCGCAGTTAAGACCGATCGCGATGGGCTTGGAGTGGGACATGGAGTTCCAGAACGCTTCGTTGGTCTGGCCGGAGAGAGTGCGGCCGGAGTTGTCCACGATGGTACCGGAGACGAAGACGGGAATCTTCTGGCCCCAGTTCGCGAAGAACTTGTCGATGGCGAACATCGCAGCCTTGGCGTTCAGGGTGTCGAAGATGGTCTCAACCAGCAGCATGTCAACGCCACCGTCGACGAGCGCCTCCACTTGTTCGTAGTACGCGGTGACGATCTCGTCGTAGGTGCACCCGCGGAATGCGGGGTTCTCCACGGACGGAGACACGGAAAGCGTCTTGTTCGTGGGGCCCACCGCACCCGCGGCGAAGCGGGGCCGCGTGGGGTCCTTCTTGGTCATCGCCACGCAGCACTTCTTGGCGAGCTGCGCCGCGATCTTGTTCAGGTCGTACACGACGTCCTTCTGGTCCAGCTCGTAATCAAGCTGCGAGATCATCGTGGAGTTGAACGTGTTCGTTTCGATGATGTCCGCCCCAGCCTCGAGGTACTTCATGTGGATCTCCTCCACAACGTCGGGGCGGGTGATCACCAAGATGTCGTTGTTGCCCTTCAGGTCGTGGGTGTGGTTCTTGAACCTCTCGCCCCTGAAGTCTTCTTCCTTGAGCTTGTACGCCTGCACCGCGGTGCCCATGGCGCCGTCGATGACCATGATCCTTTCCTCCATGATCTTGTTGATCATTGCGAACGCGGCGGTGGGCTTGACAGGGTCGACCCACGTGGCGTACTTGGGCACGGGAGCTGTTGATGAGAGGTGGCGAGATGGGAGGGGGGGGTAGACGGGAGGTCAGAGAAGGAAAATCGTGCTTGTTGTCAGAAATCTCCGAAGTTTTTTAGTCGGGGCGCTTTCGGTGGATGGCGGTTCGAGAGGAGAGACGACGCGCTGGCGAAGGCCATCGCGGGGCGTCCGATTCGATCGAAACAGGGTGGGTCGCCGGAAAAGCACACTTACGAAGGTTCTGCTTGGGCGTGACCTCGGGGTACATCTCCGCGTAGCTGGCCCCAGGGCCGACGCTTGCTTTGGGCTTGGGCTTTTCGATTGCCGGCGCGTTGGTGTGCTTCAACACGTACGACGCGATCATGGCGCCCGGGAAAACCACGGGCGACAGCGCCACGAGCACCGCCGCGAAGGCGATGAACAGCGGCCACGCTAGCAGCAACGCAGCGGATGCTTGGCCGGGATTGACCCTCGCGAAGTTATACGCGTCGATCCAGTGGAGCTTGGCCATCGCGGCGGACATGACGTCGGCGTTTCTTGCGTCGGCGCGAGAGGCTGCGCAACTGTTAAACGGATGTGCTGCGACTCCGGAGTCGGGCACCTGCGTTTCGTCCGAGCGAACCCAAACGTTCGTGTCAAGCAATACCCGAGTATCCACGACGTCCCTTAGCTCCGAGAGACTTACTGTTCCCAACGGCACGCAGGTACGAGTACCACACAGCCTTGAACAATGGCTCCACGTCGACGCCATCATCGCTTTTAGCGGAGAGTCGCGGCGTGCTGCAGATTTCAGGTATTAGGAGGGCGCAGCCAGGCATTTTGCGGCACAGCGACGGAGTCCGAAACTCTTGTGACTGGTAAGCACGTCAAACCCCGTTACATACGCTTGTAAGTGTTTGCAATACAAAGTGTCCCCAGCCTACCGCCCCCATTTCTTCTCGCGCTTGAACCCGCCCGCGCTGTTGTGCTGCGCGCGCCTGTTTTGCTGGAACCGGGTTTGGCGGTTCCGGAAAATCTCAGGCACGGAAAGGCCTGTTTTCTTTTGCTCCTGCTTGTAGCTCTCCAGCACCTCTCTGACGTCTTCTACGTTAAGGCGCACGATGGATTCAAGAAAAGGCATCAGGTCCAGCAACTCGGTGTCCACGCGCGTTTCGTCGTCACCCGATGTAGACGAACTCGACGTGGACGTGAACTCCCCGCCCGCGAGCCGGTACGGGTTGATTTGCACCACGTTCTCCTGTTGCATCGACGTTTTGGGTTTGGCGGTGACGTAAATAACTTTCCCTATGTTCCGGTTTAGCTTGGACAGGTCTCTTAGGTACTCGCCGTTCTTGTACTGCGTGGCTTCCCGGTACAAACGGCCGGCTAAGAAATGCGACGGGTCAAGTCTCTCCACGATTGGATCCACGTACGTACTGAGTTGTTCCGAAAACACCACGACTTCGTAGAACTGCGCCATGTGTTTAATGAAGTCGTTCGCCCCTGGTCGTTTGAACACCCGCCACCCGCGTTCGCGTCGCCAGTCGCTGAGAATCAGGGTGTCGTCCAAATCTAAAACCAACGTGTGCGGCACGTACGTAATCTCGGGCGGGTGGTCCGGAAGCAGCTTGTCGCTCACCGGGTCTAGGTAGGTGTGCGCCTGCTGGTCCGTCCATTGTCGAAATTCCACAAGGTTGTGGAACAACAAGTCCACGACCTGTTCTGCTGGTGTGCCTTTCAGGACGTATGGGCAATGCCCACCCGCCTGCACGGTCTTCTCCAACTCACCCGTGGTTTGCAAGTACCAGGACACGCCAACCCCGGTCGCGACAAGGCACCCCAGCGCCGTGCCTGCGGCGGAAACGGTGTCAACCACCCTGCTGATCACCGTGGGCTCTTCCTTCGCAGCGGCACCGGCCGCGGCTTCAGAGGCGCACCCGCGCCTCACCACAGCGCGGCCGAACACGCGCGCCGCCGCGACTTGCGTGGGGCGAACGCACTCGTTCGCGATCGCGGAAACGCCAAGCAAAGTAGGCCCGCCAAATTGCAATCGGGGGGACGCCGCGGCCGCGACCCGTACGCCGTGCGCCAAACAACCGGCTCCGCGAGCGAACATCGCGCGGGTGCGAGTTCGATGGAGCGAGGAAACCTGGTGCACCTGGTGCCGGACACAAGCGCCCGCCGTGTGTTGCGCGCGCGCGATCGATTACAGACAAACCCTTTTCGCGAGTGGAAAAGTTGAAAAGTTTTGGAGCGAATCCAAAGTATTTTCTTGGCACTCACACATCGTAGCTTTTGGCACTTCGCTTCGCGCACACACTGCGGCACGAGGTAGCGTGACGCGTATCGCGCGGTATCGTGGTAAAACCCCCTCGGTCGCGCGTTCCAGGGTCGCGCGTTGTTTCGGGTGATGACCGCGTGCGACTAGAGTTGACCACGAGAAGAACACGCGAAGGGCAAGCTAGGATTTAAAGTGGGCACTCTAGGCACTCGCCTGGCAGATCTGGCCCGTCGCGATGGCGACGCATTCTCTTCGCGACCTGCTGGAGCGTCTCGCAGGTGTGGTGTCTGGAAACGCCGGGCAGTCGCACGACACCCCCGTCACGTTAATCGACGAGATAAAGGACGTGCTGGACCACCTCGCGTGCGATGAGCTCCCTGGCGCGTCCTGCGTGTTCCTGTCCAAGGATCTGCCCGTCGGGGCGCTTCGTGTTTTGGAAAACGCGCGCGAGCAAAGCAAGCCGCCCGCGAGCGTCACCGCGGGCAGGGCCAAGTTGTTCGAGCTCGTTGCGCACTGGCTGGCACGTATAGGTACCGCGGCGTCCGAGCCTTACGCGCAGGACGTGAAGAAGGAGTGTCTACGCACGTTCCGCACGGAACGCGGGACCTCGAAAACGGTCAAGGCGGCGTCCCTCGTGCCGCTCGCCGTGTTGTTCAAACTCAGGGCGCTTCAAGCCAACGCACCCGAAACAATCGCAACCGCGAAAGAGCTCCGTGTTGACTTCGAAAGGCACACGGCGAACACCCAACGGGTCAAGGCGAACATCCTGAGCGCCATCGCGGCGATGCACGACGGGACGGGGGCGGGGGGTCGCGCGGGCGGCGACGGAAAAGAAGAAAAAGTGCACCCGCTTTCCTTCGAGTTCCAAGCGCAGTACGAAGAGTTCGTGTCTGCACAAAAAAAACACACAGGCGCGGCGGACGAAGACACGCAGAGTCAGACGCAAAACACGGAGGAGGAGGAGGCCGGCCTCGATGTTGACTTCGCGAACGACGCTCCATCCGATAAAGGCCACGAAAAAGAAAAAGAAAGGCCCACGCCCACGCCGTCGTGGCTTCTGCGGGTCGGTCTTTTGACGGCGGATTCGAAAAACAACGCTTCGTCATCCGCGACGCTAGTCGCGGAGGCGTTCGACGCCATCGGATCGGCGCTTTCCGCGCTGCGACGTTCGGCGCGTATTTTCGAAAACGCAAACGTAAACTCTTTCGACTCTTTCGCACCAACACAAACGGCCGTGGGTCCCGTGGACGACGCGGCGCGGCGTCGCATCGCAAACGCAACGCTCGCCGCGCTCGCGCTTCCCAGTTCCGGCCAGCGCAGCGACGTCACGCGCGCGGCACTGCGCATGGTCACCGAGCATTGCTTATCCTTCATCAGCCCGCCAGGTATGCTTACGCACGCCGTGGAGTACTTCAGCGCGCTGCTTCTTTGCCGGACGAGCTGCAACAAAAACATCCGGCAAGCCGCTGCGCCCGCGCTTGACGCGTTTCTAACGAGCACCGCGTCCGCGTTGGCGGATCCAACGTGCGCCCCCGAACCGGAGCGCGCGTCCATTTGGTGCCAGCTCTCGAAACACGCCCTTTTGTTGATGGACGCGAAGGAAACCTCCGCGAAGGAACGGACGGTCGCGGTGCGGGCGGTTGGTAAGCTGGCGAAAGCGGGCGCCGCGGTTGGCGGTTTCGCGTGTACGTATTTCCCACCCAACACGTTCCGCCTCTGCGATTGCGCATACGAGACTGACACTTTCGGCTTTTATCGTGCCAGGCGGCTCGGTGCACTTCGATCCCGACCAGATGTTGCACCGCGTTTCCAGGTGGACCACGTCTGGTGAGTCGTTCGTGGAAGGGGACAACGACTTCGATCGGCGGTACGAAGCCATGGAGCGACAAATCGCGGTGTTGGGCGCGTACGCCGATTTGATTTTAGCGCGGTGCAGTATGTCATCCAGTGCCGAATCGGGTAATCAAGTGCAAGTACCAAACACGGCGCTTGAACAAATAGCGCAAGTCACGCGGTGGTGCTGGGAACACTACTTCGTGGCTGGGGAGAAGAGTCGGGAGGATCTGCGGTTCCGGCTTTGCGAGCTTTTCGACGCGCTCGTTGAGACGGGCGGGGCGGTCACGCTTGCGAAAGTGCTTTCCAAAATCGCGCGGCCGTTACTCGCGCTGACGCTGCGAGTAGCGCCGCCCGACCCCATCGACTCAGCTGTGTTCCGCGCCGCGCCGACACCGCTCTGGCCGAGGTACGTAACCCTGTGGACGTTTATTTGCGGCGGCGCGGATTCGGACGGGGTTTCCGGTTTTAAGGGAAGTAGGTCCTTATCGCTTTCGTCACGCTCGGGGAAAAAACTACTCGCAGACTCGCAGCGCTCGGATGTTTCTTCCCGGTCGGATGGCACCGAAAAGGAAACCGAGGAAAGTATTTCCCCGTCCAGCGCCGCCGCGGAGGTCGCGTACCGCGCGTTTATCCGGGAAGTGCTGCAACTTTGTCAAACGCTTCAGCTCGGGGTTGTGCCGGTTCGCCAGAACGGGCTCCCCGTTGTGGAAAACGAACCCGCCAACGAAAATCAATCGGAAGACGACACCACGCAAACCGCGCTGGCGCTGGAACTAGGACAAGACCTGGTCGCGCAAAACCCAGGGGATATGCAGACGTTCCTGTGCTTGGTGGATCTGTGCGTGCAGGTCTTGGCGGGCGCGCCCGCGCATTTCATCAAGCCGTGGCTCACCACGCTCATCGAAAACGTCGCCGCGCTTTCCGCGGCGCACCCGTTGCTTTCTGGTTTTTATAAAATCGCGAGAGCGGCGTTGGTCGCCGCGGACGACTCTGGGCTCTTCGCGTTGTCTGGCACGGACGGAACCGGAGACGGCGACGCCGCCGCCGCGAAGGAGACGTGCCGCGCGTTTCTGCTGGACGTGCTCGCCGGGTCACAACGTCTTTCCGATGAACTTCGGGCGTCCGCGCTGCAACTGCTCCTCGCCGCGCCTGCCGGGCTGCTCACCGCGTTTGAGCTCGCCCCCGCGCTCCGGGCGGCCCTGGCCGTGGGCGTGCAGCACCCGCCCCTCGCGGACGCCGCGCTCGAGGTGCTGGAGCAGTGGACGTGGAAGCGCCAAACCTTTGGCGACGACGAAGCGACGGATCAAAACAAAAACGATTCGCGACACGCGCTTTCCGAGATTTCCATTTTGCTCCCCTCGCTGGTACACTCGCTGCGCCCGTACGTCAACCGAGCGCAGCACACAAACGCATCGTCCAAAGAAACGTCTCGGGACGACGAAGACGAAAACGGTGGTGGGGAACTGGACGGCGCGGGCGCGGCGTACCGCGCCGCCAAGCGGTACGTATTGGGCCTTTCCCAAATCCCAACACTGTTCGGCCCGATTACTCTAACTGTTTGCTCATACACATTACGAAAGACTGACACTTTTCTTTGCAATCACAGCGCGCGGGAAAGCGCGCGTATCGCGGATCGGTTCGCGGACTTCAAAGCGGACGTCGACGTCCGGGTGGCGCGCATTCTGGGCGCGGTGGGTGGGGTGGCGCACGTATTGGTGGATGACGTTGATGATGACACGTTTGGAGTCTCTGCGCGTCTCAAATCATCAGCATCAGCATCATCATCCGCACTGACTTCGTCCTCCACGTCTGCTTTGTGGGATTTCGAAAAGCGCGTGTCCCTGGACGTGGAGGTTGGCGAATCGTGTTTCGTCACGATCTGGCTGGACCAGATCATCCCGCACGTCTCCCTTGTCGCGCTGTCCTCCACGGACCGAGCCGCGAAAGTAGCCGCCGCCGAGTTCCTGCACGCGGTGACGTTGCTGATGGTTGGCCGGAACGCCCGGCGGTGGTCCCCCGAAGCCGGCGACCACGCGCGGGAAGCCACGCCGTTTCACAAGGTACTTTTTGTTTGTATTTCCCAAATCCTGACGCGCTGTTTGCCCATACTGGACTGACACTTTTCTTTTACAATCACAGTTGTACCAGAAACTGTTTCCCGTGATTTTGGAGCTCGCCATCGATGCCGAGCCGGTGACGAAAACGCTGTTCTCCGCGCTCGCGACGCAGCTTATTCGGTGGTTCACGCGGAACCAAGCTCGGGAAGCCGCGGAAACCATGGCGCTGTTGGACGCGATCGTGGAGGGTTTGAAGTGGAAAGACAGACGCTATTTGTGCGCGGGACTCGCCGCGGAGTGCTTGAAGTGGAGCGTGCGTTCGCTGGGGGCGGAGGACTTGAGCGCCGTGAGGGGAGGCCGAGGAAACGCGAGCGCCTCCGCTTCCGCCGCAAACAACGTCGCCGTGAACGTTTCATCCCTGCTACGCAGGCTGTTCGCGTTCCAGACGCACCCGGATCCAAACCGAAGGCTCGGCGCCGCCGTCGCGCTGAGGCTGTGTTTGAACGAACTGCGGCAGTTCCCAGATCACGCCGAGGCGCACGCGCTTGAGATTCTGGAGACGTCGCTCCGGAGTCTGCGCTTGGCGGAGCGCGACCCGCCGGGCGCCGGGACTGCTGAGGCGGGGGCGCTGCTGGCGCGCGCGGCTACCAGGGCGTGCGCGAGGCATGCCACAGCCTTAAGTCGAAGGCACGCCGGGTCAGGGGGGGACGACGCTTCCTCCACAAAAAACAAAAACCCCGCGCGAGGCGGATCCTTCGGCACGCTCCCTCGCCTTACTTCCTGGATCTTCGCAACCGGCACGGCGCGGGTTGAGACTCGCGCGAGACTCGAGTCGCAGCTCGCGTTCAGCGCGCTCGTGCAGCGCACGCCGGGTTACATCTCGCCGTGGGCCTGGGTCACCACTCAACGGGCGAAGTATTCTCAAAATTCGGCGAAAAGCGGAGACTCCGCTGGTACCCTTACAAAACCCGACGACGACTTCGCGTCGCTTGACGGTTTCTGGCCGTTTAGGGTTGCCGGTTCCCTGCCAACCCCGGAAGCGCTTATGCATGACGCCGATACGTTTTCTTTTTCCTTCGGCGACGCTTTTGCCGGCGACGCGAGTAGCGACGTGGATGTTGAGCTCACCCGAGTTTCCGCGCGTAAAAACCTGGACGCAGGAGAACAGTGGATGCGCGCATTAATCGGCACACTGCACTGGGCGCGGTGGGCGCTTGAGCGGAAGCTACTCACGGTGGAGGACTTGCTTTCCAGGCGTGCCGTGACGGGCAACGAACACCCGCTCAATGCGGCGGCGTATTGGATCAAAGTCGGTGTGCCGGCGATCGATGGCGAAGACGTCGATGGCGCGAAGGATGGCGCGGGTGATGCGAATGGCGCGCTTGCGAATGGCGCTATGGATCACTCACTACATCACACAAGACGCCCTGCCTCCTCATCCCCCGCCGCCAGGAAGTGGCGCAAGGCCCGGGTGAAGCTCGCGGTACAAGTTTTGGTGCTCGCCGAGGCTGTGGCGCGCGAGACGAGCGGCGTGGGGGCGTTTTTCGCGGCGCTTGATTCGACGGCGTCGGGCGAAAACTTGTCAGGTGACTCGCAGCATGCATCCGGCGTCGCACACCTGGCCTGCGTCGCATCGCTCGCCCCGGAAACCCTAGGCGCGGACATCGTGGGCGGGCGCATGGACGACGTCGCGCAACTCGCGGGGGCGGCGGCGAGGGTGTTGGTGCCGATGATGACGGTGGGCGAAACCTCAAACCCAGACGTCGCGCCTGTTCGTTTGGCGGCGAGACACACGCTGCGGCGAATGTTCGCGCAACACAACGGCAGGTTCGATCTCGGCGCCGCTGATGTCCTTTCCGCAGAGGGCTTGCGTGCCGCACGTCGTCTCGCCGCAGGGTACCGCGCACTGGCGAACGTCAACTTGTTACGGCCGTTGTTGCCGAGTCAAAGCGAGGAACCAAACGCCGCGGTTGTCCCCACGTCGCGGGTTAACTTAGCCCGAAGGCTGCTCCTCGCCGCGCACGGCCTCGGGCCTGACGCCTCCCCGGCGCAGATCGAAGCCGGCCGGGAGTGGGTGACGCTCGCAGCGCACATAGGCGCCGCACCCGAATTCGTCGTGCAGCTCGTGCTTGGGGACGTGGAGGTTGGCGGGTCGCTTTCTGGACGACGCGACGCGAACTCGCACACGATTTGTTCAAAAACGCCAAACCGCGCGGCGGGTTCCCACCAAAACGCCGCCGCCAAGTTCGGCGAGGCGTTTCTTCAGAACTTTCCCAAAGACGTCGTCGCGGCGGTGCGGTGGCACTTCAAGAGTTGCGTGGAGAGTTTAGTGCAACGGGTCGTGGACGGTTCACCCGGGTCAACAGGCGCGCTAAATTTGCTGTTCGCGGTCCTGGAGCTCCCAACCAACGGCGCGGCGACGACGATCGTGGAGACGCAGATTCTCACGGCGCTCGCGGTGCGCGCGCCCGAAATCGCGTCGCTCGTCGATCGGTCCACCGTTCACAACTCAGGAACAGGGCATGGTTTGGATCACGGCGAGGTCAGGGAGGCCGATGACCACAAAGACGACAACGGCGCCGCCTTCAGGCGCCACGACGAACGCAGGCGCGCGTGCGTGGAGCTCGTCAGAAGAGCAATCGCCCTGGACCAGGCGTGCGCCGGGTTCGGTCCCGGCCGGGGCCGGGTTCTTTTCCCGGCGCCAACGAAACCGAAACCGAAATCCACCGATTCCACCGGTTCCACCGAAACCGAAACCGGTTCCAACGCACCGGGCGACCCTCTCGCAATCGCGGTCGCGTCCGTGGCGTGTCCTGACACCGAGACCTTCACGGGCGATGACGTCGGACCGGCGCAGCGGGAAGCGCTTGACGTGTTTCCCCAACTTTTACTCGCGGGGGGGGGCGCCGCCGCAATAGCCGCGGCGGCGGCGAAACGACTGGTAAGTATTTCCCAATCACCACGTTCCGCCTCCCTGATTGCCCATACGAGACTGACACTGTCTTTTTTATCGTATCAGGCGCGTCTGCTTCGCGACTCGGGGGCGTCGCGCGCCGCGAGCGGCAGCGCGGACGGCGCCGCGTTCGCGGCGGCCAGAAAGGGCATTTTAACAGCCGCGGCTACGCCTTTCCCGGACCACGAAGCAGCTTGCGCGCACTCAATTTTGGCCGCCGTGGTCGCGGTCGTGGTGGACGACGCGGATGGCGGCGCAAACGCTGTCGCGGCGACGCTTTGGCGATTCGAACGTGACTGCAATTCGGCGGTGCGCGAAAACGCCGGGACCGAAATTCCGTCGGGTGGTGTTTCAACCGACGATTCATCTTCCAAATGGCCCGGAAAACACCTCGCCGAAGCGTCCTGGGACATCGCGTGCGACACGAACGTGGATGTGGACGAACGCGTCGTGGCGGGGTCGCACGTGCTTCCGTTTCTCATCCTTGGCGCGCCGTGCGAAGAAGCAGTCGGGGCTTTTTTCGGCACACGCGCGGCGAAACTCGTGGAGCTTCTGGATCCGCAAACCGCGGACACGGAGCTAAGGTCGGGGGTGACATCACCCGGGTCGGTCGTGGCGACCGCGCACATCGCGTACGCAACCCTGTCTGCGATGTACACGCGCTGCAGTAAAGAAACCGTGGCGAACGGCCCTGGGTTGTCGGTCGACTCATTCAACGCCGCGGTGTCCAGGCGCGCGATCGGCGACCTGGACGGCGCCGGCGCGGTCGGGGTGGCCTGTAAGTGCGCCTCTGAGGCCACGGAGGCGCTTAGACGCGGCCGCGGATTCCACGCGGACGACGTGATGGAGCTGGACAGGAGTGATGAGAGTGATGCGCTGGATGGGAAAACGGATTCAGAGCCGGCTCCGGAGCTTCTGCCGCGCGCCTCGGCGGTCGCCGCGCGAAGAGCCGCCTTCGCCGCCTTTGCCGCGCTCGTTTCCACGACGCAGACGAAATCGAAATTCTACGAAAAGCTGTTGGAAGGCGGCGCTTTTCGCTGGAACGGTTTGGTTTGCGCTGATGCGGTTGTTCCGTTGGAGGTGGAGATTCGGGTTGGCAGGTCGGTACATAAACACGGTGTTCGATTCGGGGGCACGAACCCGGGAAATAACGCAAACGGCGATCCCGTGCGCGGCGGCAACGAACCAAGCGACCCGTCGCTCGCGTTTACGCTAAGCGCCACGCTCTCGGCGAACGACAGCACGTTGCGAACAAACTCTTCTGGGAGTCAACCGGGTTTCTCTGGGAATCAACCGGGTTTTTCGGCACGGCACGGCACGTCCAACACATCCAACACGGCGCATCCAGCGCACGCCGCTCCAGACGAAGGCCCTGTTGATGAACTGGAGTGCGACCCGATCGCGGAGAGTTTCTTCGCGGCGCTTCAGCGCGCGGCGAGCGGGAACGTATTCGGCGTTCCCTCCACGGAAACCTACGTCAAAGAAAATCACGGCGGTTCAGGAAAGGACAAGGACCGCAACACACGCCATCAGACGCCCCGTTTGTTCACGCTCGTGGCTGACCTGGCTAAGGACGCAAACGTGTCACCCGTAGTCCGAATGTGCGTCATCAAAGCCGTGTTGCGGTTGCACCGGCGGGAAGTCGCGGCGGCGGACGCGGCGGCGGAAATCGAAAAAGCGGCGGATCTTGCGGCAAAGGCGCAGCTCGCGGCGCTCGCGACGAAACACCCGGGCCCCGCCGCGGAGGACGACGAGGATGAGGTATTCGTGGTGGCTGAGAAATCCTTGGAGGAGATTGAACAGGAGCGGCTTCGCAAGGCTTTGGAGGAAGGCAACTACCTTGATTTGACGAGCTTGCAGGTGGAGACGATCACCACGGACGACCCCGTTGCGGGCGCCGACGATACTACAACCGTGAATAAGATTTACGTTCCGCCGCCGCGCTCGACGCTCTCGGCGCACGCGTTTGTGATGCTTCCCGGTTTGATTCGCGGGGTTTTGGACATCACCAAAGATGCGAACTGCACAATCGTTCACTCCACGTTATGGGAACTCGCGGTGGCGGCGCTGGAGTGCGAGTCGGCGTGGCACAAGCGAACAGGTGATGATGTTGGCGTTGGGAAAACGACCTCGGAAACTTCTTCGGAAACGACAAAAGAAACGTCACAAGAAATAGCGTCCGCGCTTCGCGAGCTCGCCGCGGCGGTGGTTTCCTTCTCGCCGTCGCGGAACCAGTTCACGCTGCGCCAGAACATTGGCCTGGCGGTGCGTCTGAACCTGAGGTTGGCGGACTGCGCAGCACGTGATGCGATCGCGTCTGGGGCGTCTCCAGCTGAGGTGGACAAAGAGGCGGCCCGAGCGCTGCGCCCGGCGCTGGACGCTGCTGTCGATTTGATAAAGGGTGACGAATCTTCCCAAAACAAAAGCAAATCGTACGACGCAACGACAAAATCAAAATCGCGCGCGGATTCCGAGCAAGGCAGACTGGCTCGCCTGTGCGGCGTGCAGATAATAGGCGCGCTGGCCAACGCCGGCGTGCTTGATCTGGGCGGCGAGGCGCCGGTGGTGAGACACGTGCCTTGTGTCACAGAGGGCGGCGAGGGGGGTGATTTGCCTGGTGATGAAAAAAAAACGAAACCGAAACCGAGCGCGCCGAAAACTCCGGGGTGCGCCGTGACTGACGGCGACGCCGCGTTTCTTTGCATCGGCGCCACGACGTGTTTGATGGAACCCGGTGCTACGTCCGGCCGGCCCCTGCACGCCGCGGCTGCGTCTTTGCTAGGCGTGGCGCTGGCGCAAAGAGCCGAAACAGTGCGACTTGCTGCATTTCTCAATAACAACGACGATGACAAAGACGACGCCGTGGACATGGACGACGACGACGACGACGACGAACCGGCTTTTGGCAAGTCCAAAACCCCGACCGAGCCGAAATGGTGCGCGACGCTTCGCAAGCGGTTACGTTTTCTGTACCAGAAAGGCCCCCTGGACGCGTTTGCGATCGCGGTGGAGAGGATCGCACGCAGAGAACCGGGTTGGCTCACCGGCGACGACGGCGCAATCATCGCGCAGCTGCACCAGCTGTTTCCGCGACTGCACGGCGAACCGCGGTTCGTCGCGGTGAGCGCGTTGGCGCGCGTCGCGGGGGTGGACGCGGTACAAGGCGCGTCCTTCGCGGAACGCGCGCTGACATCGTCCGTGGACGGGCTTGATGTGCTTCTCAGCACCAAGGACGCGCAGGTGCACGCGCTCGTCATGCGTGCCCTAGCGGACGCCCTCCCCGGGGTCGCCAAGGAAAACTCACGGTGGCCCAAGGGGAAGAAGATGGACCACAACGCGTGGCAAAGAGTGGCGACGAGGGCCGAGTCCGCGCTGTGGAATGCGACGGACGGCGACGTCAAAGACGCGCACGTTTCGTTCTGCGCCGCGCTCGCGGACGCGGCGCCTTTATTAGCGGCAGACCCTTCCGTGCAATCGCCTTTGTTGCGAGCCGTGGTGGACGGCAGGCCAAACGACTTGGAAGGAGGACGCCGACAAATCGCACTGGAGTTTTGGCGAAAACACCTTCCCGGGACGGGCGGTGTCGCGAACGCCACGCTTTCCAAGGAAACCGTTTCAAAAAACTCCGCGAGCGCGGGAAACCCGTTCAGCCGGCGGCTGCACGCCGCGCTTCAGGTGTTACCCATGGCGCCGCCCGGCGATGGCTTTGTGAAAAATGAAAGCGCCGCGCGCTCCACCGCGTCTGGGTGGCTCGCCTCCATCTGCGACGTCGTGTTATCAGTGCCGCGGTCAATGCCGTCGTGGAACAACTCCCTGTGCGACGACGACCTGGCGCGGTGCGAGTTCCGCGACGCCGTGGTGGACGTTAACTGGCAAGGCGCCTCCCTGCCGATGGCGCCGCTGTTCTCCACGCAGAGCACGCACGCGAGCATGCATTCAAGTTTCGGTTCTGGGACACAGCACATCGGCGGTTCGCTTCAACAAACCGCCTCCCTGGCGGGGTCGTGGGCGGGCGGCGTGGGGGTGCTCGCCACGCCCGTGGCGTTTGCAGGGCGGGACACGTTCGCCACGCAGTTCGGCGCCGCGACGCTGACTGGGTTTCGCGGCGGCGGCGGCGGCGGCGGCGGAGTTAATACACAAAACGTTGAGCTCACGGCCACGCAAGCCGAGCTTCCGCCTTGGTTACGAAGCTCGCTTGGCGGTGGCGCTGGGTCTGGGAACGCGGGGATGCGCGACGGGATGGACGGACTCGTCACCACAGGAAAGCCCATGCGGCGACACTTACCGGGAAATACTCAAAACGTTTCCAACACGCAAAACGCGTTCGGGGAAGGAGGTTCGGGAAACGCGAGTTCCGTTTCCACTTTGGCGTCCGCGGCGGAGCGCCGGCGTCGCGTTGAACGCGAACGCGCGCTCGGACGGAAACGGAACGTGAAGCTGATTCGGCAGTACCGATCCGGAGAGCTGCCTGACGTGCGCGCGGCGAGTGCAGCGGCTCTGTTGGACCCGCTCGCGCAACTCGCGAAGCGGGATACCCAAACCGCCTCGGCGCTGCTCACGGCGCTGGTGGACGCCGCGCTCGTGGCGGAGGAAACCGGAAATCTCGGAGTCGGCGCGAAACGCAAAGCCACCACCGCTGAAACGGAAAGCACCACCCGAGCAACAAGCACCACCGCCAACAGCACGAATAGTTCCCTTCGCGACGGCGTGCGCACCGCGATCTCGGCACTGCTTCCCCTGGCGTCCGCGGACGATACCCTGGCGGCGTGGGCGCTCTCCGCGGCGTCAAAGGACCCTGGTTTCAAATTCAAAGCGGAACACATTCGAACTGCGGCGTTCGACGGGCGGTGCTTGGCCTCCGGGGTCGTCGCGCTGGAAGCCAGGGCGCTGGTGGTGCAGGCGGAACGGTCGTCAGTTAGACATGCAGTGGCCACCACGACGAACAAAGACAACACCTCCACAATCACCGAAGACACAGAAACTGAAGCGCTTTGGAACGCCCTCGCAGGTCTGCACCGCGCGTCGGTAAGGACCTTTCCCAATCACCACGTTCCGCCTCCCTGATTGCCCATACGAGACTGACACTTTCTTTTGTTTCGTACAAGGGCGACGACGCCAACGCGCGTCTTTGCTTGGCGCGCGCGTTTTCCTTTGGCGAAGCGTTCCACGGTTTGGAGGACGAGGAGTTATTACCTCGTGACAACACGTACGGTGATACCCAAGCAAGCGTCACGAAAAAAACAAGAGCTGCGCTTACTGCGCAGCTGGAGGGCGACGCCAAAAGTGCGCGCGATATTTACAACGCGCTGCTGATGGAAGAACCCGAACCCGATTCGGAGCGAGACGTTTCAGACGTTTCGGGAAACAAAAATCACGGCCAAGCGCATCTGCGGCGGTTGTGGTTCCGCGAGCGCGCGCGGTGTTCGCAGAAACTGGGGGAGTGGCACGACCTGGCGCTTGACATTTGTGATGTTGTTGACCCTCCGTGGTCCGTGGATACCCTGAGAGGCGGAAGAGTAAGGGAAGAATCGGAACGCGCCATCCCGGGCGCGGCGTTCGGGGGTGACGCGCTTTGCGCCGTAAGTATTTCCCAATCACCACATTCCGCGCACTGATTGCCCATACAAGACTGACATTTTTTTTCATTTTTTCATTTTTTTTTTCAATCAGGCGACGCGTGCGCTCGCGCGGCGATGCGTTTATTCCTCGGAACATAACGTCCCGGACGCCTTACTTCGCGCCGCGTTGGACGCATCCCTGGAGTCGATCCTGGCGCACGCGTCCGCGCAACCCGGAGCCCCCCTGGCGGAGGAGCTTGGTGTTGAGATCGCCACCGTGCGTTTCGGGCAGGGCGCCGAGGATGTCGTCGTGGCGCACGTCTCTTCGATCCGCGCGTGTTTCCGCCAAAGGTGGCTCGCCACGCCGAGCGCCGCGACCTTCGCGCGTAGAGCCGCGCTGCAGCCCCTGCAGTCCGCCACCGAGCTCGAGGAGGTGCTATTTGCGGTGCGCTTGGCGCGCGCTGCACGGGACGACCCGGGTGCTGGTGTCACCGCGCTGCAAGACGTCGTCAAGAGGTGGGCCAAACGCTGGCCGTCCGACGCGAAAGACCCGCCCGAGGTTTGGGAAAGGGTCGGGTTTGTTCGCGACGCCGCGACGCGCGCTTTTGCGCAATCGGCGCCGCCCGCGACGGCGGCGGCGTGGTTGCGCTCGAGTGCGTCGTCTGCCTCGCGTCGTCGGTCGTGCGAGTCCTTAGTAAGGGCGGCGAAAGGCATGCGGCGCTCTGGGGAGGTGAATGGCGCGTACGCCAGGTTGGCGCTGGCGAAATCCGTGTTGGAGCGAAAAGACCCCGACAGCGACGCGCAAGTCGCCCCCGCCAACGACTCGTGGCTGGTGCAGAAAGCCGTGGTGAAACTGCGTTTGGCGCAGGCGGAGGCACCGGGCGCGTTCGGGGTGGACGGCGACCGGGTTTCCCAGGAAGTCACGGATACGAAACGCGCCAAGTTGTTACACGGGGTGCTTAAAAACCTCGTGACGTTGAGTGCGACGGGGAGTTTACATCAGCACCCCGAATCGGAAGCGGAGGCGGCTATGTGCGTCGGGGCGTTGGCGGCGCGGTTCGCGAACCTGCCGTCAAAAGCACAAAACTTTCAAAACTCGTCCACGCAGGCACAACTCGGCGACGTCGCCGAGCTGGCGCTGGTGGAGTTCGCGCGTGGGACAACTTTGGCGACTCGCAGGCTACAATCGCTGGTCACCGGGTCCAACAAATCCCTAGAGTACCTCAACGCCGCGCGCTCCGCCGCGAAGGCGTCGCTGCGATTAGCCGCGCACTGCGAGAGTTTGTTGTGCGACTGGGAAGAGCGGAAAACGCGGGGCGGGGCGGACGACGACCAAAAGGAAAACGTTCCAAAAACGTTTCCCCCAACGAGCGCCGTTTCGGATCAAACCGCGCACTCCGCGTTTCACCCTGGCGGTGTGGAGGCGACCCTGGTGCGACACGCGCTTCTCGCGCTCGCGGGGGGCGCGGGCGCGAAAGCGAGACACCTGGTACCGCGCGTGCTCGCGACGCTTCGCGAGACGGCGGAGGTAAGGGCCTTTCCCAATCCCCACATTCCGCCTCCCTGATTGCCCATACGGGACTGACACTTTCTTTTTTCTCAGGCCGAAACCGACCAAAACGAATCCGGCGACGAGCGGTCCACGAACGCATCTGCCGCCGCTTCCGAGTTTTCACGACTAGCCCCTCGCGTGCCGGTTTGGATTTTCCTGGAGTGGCTTCCCCAGGTCTTGTCGTTGCTTGACGCGCCCGGGCACGGCGGCGCCGCGGTGGTCCAAACGGTCCAAGCCATCGCGAGTAAATACCCCAGCGCCGTGTACTGCGATTACAAAATTTCGCGCTCCGAGTTTTCCGAAATCGGCGCTTCGCGATGCATCAATTCGAATTTGGACACCGCGCTTACGTCGCGGGCGGGCGAGCAGTTCGCACGCGCCGTGACCCTGCTCGACTTCCCCTCGCAGCGCCTCACGTGGTGGCGGGCGCACATCAAGCTTCTGGTGGCCGGGGTCATCGCCACCGGCGGCGCGAACGAAAAAACGTGCGAAACCGTGTTCGCCGCCGCCGACGCGATGGTTGCGGACGTGGGCGACCCGGATGAGCAAAACCTAGGGGCGCTGAACCGGCGGTTCGCGCAGAGCGCGCGGCTGGGCTTGGTTCGGGCCGTTGGTGAGTCTCGGAAGAAACTGAACATGGCGCTGAGTAAGCAGAAAGGGACTCACGTCGAATCTTTAGTCTCGGGGTTGAAGTTTTTGGTCGCGCAAATCGTCGACGCCGAGAAGACAATTCTGGAACGGTGGCGGTCGTCGCAGGGCAGCGCGGCGACGGAGGCGCGGCCTCGTCTCGCGATGGCGCACTTTTCGCGCTGGTTCTCCGCCTTCGAAGACACCTCCGCGAACACCGCCGGCAATCAATCCTCGCAAAGTATATTCGCTAACGGTGTGGAGATCCCCGGGCAGTACGACTCGCTTTGCGCGCCGCCTGATGTTTTGTCGCACGCCACTCTTGTCGGGTTCGAGCCTGAGACGGACGTGTTCGCGTCGAAACAGCGGCCTAAGAAAATCGTGCTTCGAGGGAGCGACGGGTGGGGGTATTCATTCATCGCGAAGGGGAGCGAGGACCTGCGGCAGGACGACCGCATCGAACGGCTGTTTCGAGCCATGGATGCTTTGTTAAGCAACAACCCCCAAGCCAGGCAACGCGGACTTCACGTCCGGACGTTCCACGTCCTGCCCCTCTCCAAGCGAGCCGGTTTGCTGCAGTTCGTGAAAAACACGGTACCCCTGTTGGAAGCGCTCGGGGCGAAAACCAAAACAGGCGACCTGGTCGGGGGGAAGCACCAGCACTGGATCAAAGCGCAGGCGACGTTCGAGGAGAAGGACGGCGAGGGTGTTCAGGTTGAGAAGGATGACGGTGAGAAGGATGACTCGAAAAGCACACCTTCAAAGGATCAAACGAAGGATCAAAGGATCCTTGCGAAGAGCACCCATTCAACCCTAAATACCGCGAGCCGACGTCGCGCCACTCCGGGGGTCAAGTTATCCGCCCCCGCGGGCGCGACGTCGGCGACGCACTTTCTTGAAGCCATGTCGCGGTCTCCTAGGGTGGACGCGCGGAACGCTTTAGCTTCGTTGAAACGGCGAGCCGCGAGCGCATCTAAACCCGCGGCGTCACCCTCCTCCCCCGCGCTACGCCAGACCCTGTTACGCGTGTCAGGATCTCACGAGTCGTACCTGGAGATGCGGTCAAAGTACGCCGCAAGCGTCGCGGCGGCGTCCATTTGCGGGTACGTCGCCGGCGTCGGTGACCGGCACTTGCAGAACATCTTGCTCGACGTCGCGACGGGCAGCGCGGTGCACATCGATTTCGGGTACGCGTTCGGCACCGCCACCGCGGTCTTGCCCATTCCCGAATTGGTGCCGTTCCGCGTCACAGACTGTGTGTTGGACGGGTGCGCGCCTGGGGACACGAAGGTTGCCCTGAAACAAGACATGGCGCGCACCATGCACGCGCTTCGCGACGGCGCCGCGCTTTTGAGGGGCGTGATGGACTGCTTCCTGAGGGAACCGCTGCTTGATTGGAGGCGAGAAGCGGCGCAGAGCTTGGTGAAGGCGGGGAAGGAAGCATCCGAGGATGCGGTCGGAGTTGGTCAACCGAAGAAGGAGGAATACATGCACGACCAAGATGACATGGATTCTGATTTGCACGTCGTGGCCGGCGGAAGCGAACTCGAACAGCGCCACGTTTCGCAAAAGATCGCAATCGCGTTCCGCAAGCTGCGTTTAGGGAACCCCTCTTTGTTGACCTTGGCGCAGTGCGAAAGCAAGCACGGCGGTCGGAATCACTGGTTAGGGTTGAGGGAGATGGTGCTTGGTACGTCCTCTTTGGGGGATGACGATATTGCGCTTCAATCCACCAAAACCAGACGTTCGGTAGGGGACAAAAGGTACTGCGCCTCCGTGGAGGAGCAAATCGATTGCTTGATGGAACTCGCGACCGATCCGCTGGTGCTCGCGACGTCGTGGAGCGGTTGGAGACCGTGGCTTTAGCGGGGGGCTTAAGAGGAATTAGAGTTTTGATAGGAAGCTTGCATGCTTTTAATACCTTCAGGTACTTGGAAGTTTTTTTGTGACTCGACAGTTTCGTCCCCCGTCCCCTCTATACTTCTTTGAAGTACTACAACACAGTCCTACCACCCATCGTGCGACCTGTCCCCCTCTCTGGTCACTTCTTCTTTCCCCACATCTTCATCGCCCGCCCGATGACCGATTGACTCGGATCGAGTTGTAACTGTAACTCGTTGGGTTCCACGTTGAACGTGTCGACTACTTTCTTGAACCTCGCGTCGCTTCGTACGTTTTCCAACCCGGTATCCCGCATAAGCCGGTCGTAGTCCTCGTTCGCCTTACCGAAACCATACAAAGACGCCGAGCAATACCCCGCGCGCAGCGTCAACTCAAGCGACTTCAAAGCCTTGTCGTTATCCCCGAGTTTGGAGTGCGCGCATGAGAGGTTGTAATACACCGCCTGTTGCTCCCCGAGGCTCAACTCCGCGGGTTTCGAGCGGTCACGTCGCGTACCACTCCCCCCGAGCTTCAAAGCGCCTTCCAGGGTGGCCACTGCTTCGGTGTAATCGCCGCTTTCGTAAAGCCCCGTAGCGTCCGCGATTGCCGCGCTCGCGTCGCTCATCTCGATCCACTCGGATTCGCCCGTGAGTTCGTTGATACCCGATTTTCCAGAACGTCCCAAGATGGACGTTCTGGGTTTCACCGTGGTGCGCTTGGCGAATCGCGGCGCTGCCGCGGGGGAGACGAACCCGGAAACCGCGCTCGACGCGACGGCGAACATCGTGCGAGGACGGTGACGGTGTTCGGTGCGTTCGGGGTTGTGGAGGGGGGGAAGGATCGGATGGATGGAGTTTGCAACGCCAGCTGCCAGGTCAGCAATTCTCCGCCGGAGTCGATCGTCCGTGCCGTTCGGGTGTCGGCGCTCGGCCCTCGCGGAAGCAAAAATGCAAAACCTCCTCCTCCGTGCCACCACCACAACGCCCCACACGTCGTGGAGCCTTCTTGTTTCTTCGACCCGGTCGTGGCATCGACGCGATCGAACTCGTTGACCTTCCCGGCCGGCACTCGCGGTTCAAACCCCCGGGTCTTCCCAAAGAACCGGCGCGTCTCAGCGCGCGGAGTCGCGAATCTTGAATCACCCGCCGTGGATAAACGCCGTGCAAGTCGTTCGCGAACCCACGATGTCCGCGTTTGCCGCCGCCGCGCGCGTGGGCGTCGCCCCCCGCGTTTCCACCGGCGTCTCGCGCCACACGCACACCGCGCGTGTTCCGAATACCGCCGCCGCGCCACTCGCGCCTCGCCGCGCGGGTGCCCCCCCCCACTCCGTCATCACCCGCGCCGTTTCCTCCCCGGACACGCGCATGAGCGACTCGGAGTACTCTGAGTTTCGGGCGGAGGACGCTATTAAGCGCGCGGTGGAGGGCTGGAAGAAGCTTGACGACACGCGCGGCGTGGATTTGGAGGATCTCCAAACGCAGTTTCGGGAAGCGGACAGGACACTGAGTGACACCCGGCGACGCGCCGCGGCGGATTCCGATGCGAGCGCGGAGAAACTGAGGGTAGCAGAAGCCGCCGCGGCGCTGTGGGAAGGAAGGGCGAAGGAAGTGCGGAGGGACCTGGAGTTCAAACAAAAACAACTCGAAGAGCTGCAACGTTCGAGCAGCGGCTCGTCGTACGGTGGCAGTGGCGGAGGCGGGTCGAGTTCCTACGGCAGTTCCTACGGCGGCTCCACGACGCAAAGCGGGACGGAGCGAGAAGCGCTGGCCAAGGCGGAGGACGCGCATCACCGGCTGCGACAAGGCGAGCAGCGCGCCGGGGAGCAGGCGAAGGCGGCGCTCCGGGACCTCGAGGAGCTCAAGCGAGGCGCACGGGAGTCGCAGCAAAGGGCGGAGGAGCGCATTCGCGGCGCGGAGAGTTCCGCGGCCGCGCTTGAGCGAGCTTCTCTGGATAAAGACAAGGAGCTTATTTTGATGCGCGAGGCGCTGGCGCGGGACCTGAACGCGTCACACAAAGACTTGCAGACTGCGAGGGCCGCGGTTTCGCAGCGGGACAACGTGATTTCCGAGCTAGGAAGGGCGCGGGACGACGCAATCGCGTGCGCGAATGACCGGGAAAACGTGATCGTGGCGACGCGAGGCGATTTGGACAAAGCGCACGCCACGCTGCACGAGCGCGACGGCGCGATTGAGATTTTGACGCGCGAGCGCGACGAAGCGCGGCACTTGGCGTGGGAGCGGGAGCAGCACATCCACGTCGTGGAGAAGGAAAGGGATGGCCAGGCGCACTTGGCGTGGGAACGGGAGAACGTGATCAAGGAAAGAGACGCGTCACTCGTGGAGCGGGAAAACGAACGCGACGCGGCGCGGCACGAAGCCTGGGAGAGACAAGAAACCATCGTCGCGAAAGACGCGGCGTTTGCGGAGATGGAGTCCATCGCGAAGCAACTCGCGGCGAGGGCGATCGCGGGGAAGGAACATAAACACAAATGAAGTTGGAAACGCCAAGGGGGCGCGCGGGTAACGCGGCCGGGAATATTTACGCGCGTGAAAAATACGAACACCGTTTATTTTTTTGCATTCGTCTCGTCGTCTCTGCTCGCTCATCATTACACGTGCGTCGCGTGCGCAGTTCGCTTCCGCCCGGTTGGGGAGCGACACACACCGGTGTTTCCGTCGTCACACCGCGCCGGCATCCCTGAGCATCTGACGAGTCGCCTGACCCCCTCAAACCATCATAAAAGCGGGTGTCGTTAACATGGACAGCGGCGTCATGCCGTCATTACTTACCTTGTTGACGTCCGCGCCCGCCTCGATCAGCGCCCGCACTACAGCCTCTTTGCCCGAGTATGCGGCGATAAACAGCGGCGTCACGCCGTTAGCCTTGTTGACGTCCGCACCCAACTCGATCAGCACCCGCACCATCGCCTCGTGGCCAAGTTGAGCGGCCATGTGCAGCGGTGTCGCGCCGTTACCCCTTGCCTTGTTGATATTCGCGCCCAACTCCATCAGCGCCCGCACCGCCCCCTCTTTGCCCGTTCCAGCAGCGATGTACAGCGCCGTCACGCCGTCACCATCCGCCTTGTTGACGTCCGCGCCCGCCTCGATCAGCGCCCGCACCACAGCCTCGTGGCCGTTTTGAGCGGCCATGTACAGTGGCGTCGCGCCACTATCCTCCACCTTGTTGACGTCCGCGCCCGCTTGGAGCAGCGCCCGCACTACAGCCTCGTGGCCAAATTGAGCAGGGCTAAATAGTGACGTCACGCCGTTATTCTTTGCCTTGTTGACGTCAGCACCCAACTCGATCATCAACCGCACCAACGCCTCGTGGCCAAATTCAGCGGCGAAAAACAGCGGCGTCACACCGCTATCCTTTGCCTCGTTGATGTCCACACCCGCCTCGATCAGCACCCGAGCCACCGTCACGTGGCCGTTATTAGTGGCGATGAACAGCGGCGTCGCGCCAGTATCCTCCATCTTGTTGATGTCCGCGCCCGCTTCGATTAGCACCCGCACTACCGCCTCGTGGCCGTTTTGAGCGGCCATGTACAGCGGCCTCCCGCCGTTATCCTCCGTCTCGTTGAGGTCCGCACCTAACTCGAGCAGCGCCCGCACCACCGCCTCATGTCCCTCTAGAGCAGCGATAGACAGCGGCGTCACGCCGTTATCCCTTCTCTTGTTGACGTCCGCACCCAACTCGATCAGCGCCCGCACCACCGCCTCTTTGCCCGTTTTGAGCGGCGATGAACAGTGGAGGCGAGCCGCTATAATCCGTATTGTTGACGTCCACGCCCGCCTCGATCAGGGACCGCACTACAGCCTCGTGACCCTGTTCAGCGGCGATATACAGTGGCGTACTACCGTCATTCACCGCCTTGTTGACGTTCGCACCCGTCTTGATCAGCGCCCGCACCACCGCCGTGTGGCCATTTTCAGAGGCAACGTACAGCGGCGTCCAACCGTCATCATCCGCCTTGTTGATGTCCGCGCCCGCCTCGATCAGCGCCCGCACCACCGTCTCGTGTCCCTCTTGAGCGGCGCCAATCATCGCTCTCTCGTTCCACGAACAGCCGTTTGCGCGCGCCCACTGCAGCATCTCGAAATGCCCGCCACCCGCCGCCAAAGAGCACGTCCTCTCGTCCCACGGGCAGCCGTTCGCGCGTGCCCACTGCAGCACTTCGAGGTGACCACCCTTCGCCGCTCCCAAGCACGTATTCTCGTCCCGCGGGCAGCGCTTCGCGAGCGCCCAAAAGCCTTTTGGGCGCAACCACTTCAGCACCTCGAGATGCCCGCCCCTTGCCGCCGCCCAACACGTCGACCTGCTCCACGGGCAGCCGTTCTCGCGCAACACCTTCAACTCCTCGAGCTGTCCGCTCCTCGCCGCTGCCTGGCAAAGGTATTCTTGACGCGACAGGCAACCTCCCCGTTGCAGGCGCTGCAGCGCGCTTAAACATCCGAGCTCCGCGGCGCGCTTTTCATCAAGCTCCTCAAACTGAAGCCCCGTCTCTGCCATCGCGTCGCGCATCGCGCGGCTCACCGCTGGGAGCCGTGCGAGATCTGCGGGGTCGTCGAAATTCTCAGATCTAAGAATGTGCGTGACCACGAGGTGGTCGGGAAGGCCGGGGATGGCTGCTTGCGGGGAGGATCGGCGCGCAACGGCCGCGGTAGTACGCCGCGGACGGGTAAAAATACCGCGCGCCCATGAGGAGGAATCCATCGCTGAGGGTGTCGTGTGCGCGTCTGTGCGCGTCGTTGTGCGTCGAGGCTTCCGAGAAAATCGTTTTTGAAAGGGCTGGCAAAGAAAACGAAAAAAAGAGCCAAGTCCGACGGACGTCGCGTCGGTCGCGGCGTCCGAGACGACGTGGATTCTGGGAAGCGCCAACAGGCGGGCATCGGAATCCGCGATACGTCGAGAGCACGAGAGGTTTCCTTTTTCGGCTCGCGACCACGAAGGTTACAACCCCCCGCACATTTCTCTTCCCGCACGTTTCTCTCCTCATGAAGCTTCACTTCGTCGCCATCTCCCTCGCAGGTCTCGTGCTAGGCGCGCAAGCCGGCGCCGTGGACCTCACCGCGAACACCTTCGACTCCGAAGTGCTCGAATCCGGCAAAGCCGCGTTCGTGAAGTTCTTCGCGCCTTGGTACGTTCCCGGAAACCCGGCAGCGCGCGCGTTCCGGCAAACACGACCGCACGCGGCCTCGTTTCCCGAGCGTTTTCCGATGAAAAGGTCAAAAGGATAGATTCAAAAAAATGTAAACTCCAACGCTCGCGCGCCGCGCGGACCGCTCCGACCGCGCCGACCGCGCCGACCGCGCCGACCGTTCGCGTTCGCTGACCCACACCCCTCTGTTTCCACTGCTTTCTCTCTATTCAGGTGCGGCCACTGCAAGTCCATGGCGGGTGCTTGGGACAAGCTCGGGGACGAGTACGCCAGTTCCAACACGGTCGTCATCGCCGACGTGGATTGCACGAACGAACTTTCCAAGGAGCTGTGCCAGAAGATCGGCGTCCGCGGGTACCCCACGATCAAGTACTTCACCGGCGAGACCGCCGCGACGGGTGACGCGTACATCGGCGGCCGTGACTACGACGCCCTTTCCGCCTGGGCCAAGGAAAACCTCGGCCCGTCGTGCGGGCCGGAAAACATGGACTTGTGCGACCACATGCAGAAAGCGGCGATCGAAGCCAAGCAAAAGCTTTCGGGAACGCAACTGGACGCCGAGATCGAAGCCGTCGAGGCGGAAATCAAGGACGCTGACGCAACGCTTAAAGTCCTGCAGTCCACGTACGAGGAAGGCAAGAAGACACGAGACGCCACCGTCGCTGCCAAAAACGCGTACATCACGCTGCTTCGCTCCGTGAAGCGCGCCAAGGCGAGTGACGCCGAAACGGAGCCCACCAAAACGGAGCTTTAAGCGCCGTCGACGGCGTTTTGTCAGAAGCACACTTTGTGTACATCTGGTGTCTACGCAGGTTTTTGGCCGCCCTGAGTGCTAAGCACTCCTACTCCCGCGAGTACAAAAGACAAACACCGACAAACAACCACTCGTGCGCGTAATAAGAGAAGAGGCACGTATTTTCGTGTAATACGTAAGTTACGTGTTCTCTGCAAGATTCGTCAAAGGCGTGTATCAGCAAACACCCCGTTGTACTTGTAGTTTCAAGAGCAAGCACTCGAAAGTTTGGTTCATATTTTTGTTCACGTACATTGGCCTAGTACTAATTCGCGCGCTCGTCTCTTTTCATTCGTCACGTTTTCACGTACGCGTCGCAGTTCGCTTCCGCCCGGTTTGGGAGCAACACACGCCGGCGTTTCCGTCGTCACACCGCGCCGGCACCCCTGAGCATCTTAACAATCGCCGCGATTTGCCCTTGATCTACGTTAATAACGGGTGCCATCGATACGGAGAGCGGCGTCCTGCCGCCTTTTATCGCCTTGTTGACGTCCGCGCCCGCCTCAATCAGCACCCGCACTACCGTCTCGTTGCCGTTTTGAGCGGCCATGCACAGCGGCGTCACGCCACTGTTATCCGCCTTGTTGACGTCCGCGCCCGCCTCGAGTAGCACCTGCACTACCGTCTCGTTGCCCTTTTGAGCGGCCATGCACAGCGGCGTCACGCCGATATCTATCGCATTGGCGACGTCCGCTCCCGCCTCGATGAGAATCCGCACTACCGTCTCGTTGCCGTTTTGAGAGGCCATGAACAGCGGCGTCACGCCAATATCTATCGCCTTGTTGACGTCCGCACCCGCTTCGATGAGGATCTGCACTAGATTCTTGTGGCCCTTTTCAACTGTGATGTACAGCGGCGTCGCGCCGCCATCCCATGCCTTGTTGATGTCCGCATCCGCCTCGATCAGCGCCCGCACCACAGCCTCGTGGCCCCGATCAGCGGCCAAGTACAGCGGCGTCGTGCCGTTATCCTTTTCCTCGTTGACGTCCGCGCCCAACTCGATCAGCGTCCGCACCACCGCCTCGTTGCCCACTTGAGCGGCCATGTGCAACGGCGTCCCGCCCTTATCCTCCGCCTTGTCAATGTCCGCGCCCGCCTCGATCAGCGCCCGCACCACCGCCTCGTGGCCGTTTTGAGCGGCGATGTACAGCAGCGTCGCGCCAGTATCCTCCGCCTTGTCGATGTCTGCGCCCGCCTCGATCAGCGCCCGCATCATCGCCTCTTGACCTCTTTGAGCGGTGAGATACAGTGGCGGCATGCCGTCATCCGTAGCCTTGTTGATGTCCGCACCCGCCTCGATCAGCGCCCGCACCACCGACTCTTGGCCCTTTTCAGTGGCGATGAACAGAGGCGTTGTGCCGTCATCCACCGCCCTGTTCATGTCTGCGCCCGCCTCGATCAGCGCCCACACCACCGCCTCGTGGCCGTTTTGAGCGGCGACGTACATCTCCTTCTCGTCCCATGGACAGCTGTTTGCGTGCGCCCACTGCAGAATCTCGAGATGCCCTCCCATCGCCGCCTGCTCGCACGTTTTTGCGTTCCACGGGCAGCCGTTCGCGCGCGCCCACTGCAGCACCTGGAAGTGCCCGCGACCCGCCGCCCCCACGCACGTCCTCTCGTCCCACGGGCAGCCGTTCTCGTGCAACCACTGCATCACCTCGAGCTGCCCGCCCTGAGCCGCCGCCCAACACGTCGAACTGTCCAACGGCCAGCCGTCATCGCGCAACCCCTTCAACTCTTCGAGCTGTCCGCTCAACGCCGCTGTGCCACAAAGGTATCCTTGACGCGACAGAGGACCTTGCCGTTGCAGGCGTCGCATCGCGCTTAAACATCCGAGCTCCGCGGCGTCAACCTCATCAAGCTCCTCAAACCGAAGCCCCGTCGCCGCCATCGCGTCGCGCATCGCGCGGCTCACCGCTGGGAGCCGTGCGAGATCGGCGGGGTCGTCGAAATTCTCAGATCTAAGAATGTGAGTGACCACGATGTCGTTGAGAAGGCGGGGGATAGCCTCGCCCGCGTTAGCCGTGTTGCTTGCGTTCGCATCGCGGCGCTCGCGTTTTTCTTTCTTTCGCGCGCGAGCCTTCTTACCGGGCATTGCGTTGGACGGGTGGATGGTTTTGTGTGCGTGTCGTGCGCGTCGTTGTGCGTCGTTGCCTCGAGGCTTCCCAGAAAAGCGTTACAAGAGACAAAAACGGGGTTTATCACGCACATGATTCTCTGTTTCTCTCGGGCAGATGTTTGAAAAAACCGTTGACAAAGCGCTCCCCTCAGTATCCGCCGCGCTCCGCCTGACGCTAGGGAACGCCGCGGCAGACCTCACGCTTCGCCTCTTTCGAGAGGCATCTCCCGGCTCACAGTCCCGCGCGTCCGGGGTCGTGCACGTCACGCTTCCGAGACGCGGACTCGGTTCCCGAAATCCTTCGGTCCGGTCGAGAAAAAGCGAGGCACAGGTACACGTGGCTGCATCGTTTCTCCCCCGACGGCACCGTAGATGGCCGCGCCTTCCGCGTTGGCGGCTTCCTCGCCCGCCGCCTCCGCGGCTTGGCGCGCTCGCGACTCGGGGCTTTCACGCGGCTCTAAGCCCAGGGCGGTGGCGGTGCGTCGCGTGCCTGCCCGCCGGTCCAAGACGGTCACGACCCGCGCCGGTTTTTGGGAAACCAACCCCACGGGGTTGAACAAAAACGCGGATGACGCGGCTCGCAAAGCCGCGGAGAGTTGGTTGAACCTCGACAAGAGCCAGTACACCGCGGCTGCGGCTACTGCTGCTGAGCAATACGCGAAGCGCGTCGCATTGGAGGCGGAGGCGAAGCAACGAGACGCTGAAACGAACGCGCATTTGTGGGAAACGCGCGCGAAAAACGTGCGCGGTGACTTGGAAGAAGCGCAGAAACAGCTCACCGAGTTCAGAGCGGCGCTGGTGGAATTCACGGACCAGCAGCCGGATTTGGAAGCCATAGACAACGAACGCGCGCTCGCCGTTGCAGCCGCGGAAATCGCCGCAAGGAAAGCGGACCAGGCGCAACGGGAACTGGACGAAGTGCGAGGTCTCGCGCGTCAAGCGGCGAAGGACGGCGGCGCGCGAATCGCGGCGGCGGAGAAAAGAGCCACGGAGCTCGAGCGTGGCGTGGAGTTCAAAAACGCAGAACTCGTTGGGCTTAAGCGCAATCTTGAAAGCGACATCGAGTCCTTGCGCGTGGACCTGGCCAGCGCGAAGGCTATGGGGAACCGAAGGGAAGACGCGGTTGCCGCGGCCGCGCGCGACCGCGACGAAGCGCGGAGGATGGTCGGTGACCGAGAAAACAAGTTACGTTTTGCGGAACAATCTCTTGCGGAGGCGAAGAACTTGTTCACAGAGCGCGAGCGCGAGCGCGACGAAGCGCGGTCGATGGTGTACGAGCGCGATGCGAGGCTGAGGGACATCGACGCCGCGCTCGGTGAGCGCGCGCGCGAACGCGACGAGGCGCGCGCCGTCGCGGATCGCCGATACGCGCTAGTGGATGAGCGCGAGCGCGAACGCGACGAGGCTCGGAACATGGTTAGGGAAAAGGAACAAGCCTTGGCGCAGCACTTGAAAGAGCGCGACGAGGCGCGGCGCATGGTGGAGGAGAGGGATTTGAAGCTGACCAATTCCATCCGCGAAAGAGACGAGGCGCGCGCTGTGGCAGACAAACGGCAGGCGCTGGTGGATGAGCGCAAGCGCGAACGAGACCAAGCTCGGAACACGGTGCGCGACCGCGAACAAGCGCTGGCGCAGCACGTGACGGAGCGCGACGAGGCGCGACGCATGGTGGAGGACCGTGATGTGATGATGGGTAAGTCCATTCAAGAGCGCGACGAGGCGCGCGCTATCGCGGACAAACGACAGGCGCTGGTGGAGACGCGCGAGCGCGAGCGCGACGACGCCAGGAACGCGGTTAGGGACCGCGAACAAGCGCTGGCGCAGCAGTTGACAGAGCGTGACGAGGTGCGACGCATGGTGGAGGACCGTGACGTGAAACTCACGCGTCACCTAGGTGAATTGAACGCGGCTTTCTTTGCCCTCGCCGAGCGTGAAAAGGTTTTGGAAGAGCTTCGTTTGGAGCGCGACGAAGCGCGGTCGATGGTGCTCCAACGCGACGCCGCGATTTCGGAGCGCGACTTGTTGCTCAAGAACAACACCATCGCGATGGACTTGCGTCTGAAGGAACGCGACGAAGCCCGGTCAATGGTGCACGACCGTGATGCTTGGCTCGTGGACCGCGAGCGCGAGAGGGACGAAGCCCGGGCGATGGCCAAGGAACGGGAGACTTTGTTAGCGGAGCGCGAGCGCGAACGCGACGACGCGCGACGCGTGGTGCGGGAAAGGGAAAACGCTTTGAAGGACATCGTGAAGGACAGGGATGATGCGCGACGCGTGGTACAAGAACGGGACGATCAGTTGACCGCACGTACGCGCGAGCGCGACGAAGCGCGGCGCGCGGTGCAGGCGGCCAACGCGTTTCTTCGCGAACGCGAGTTGGAGCGCGACGAAGCGTTGGCAATGGTCAAGGACAGGGACGTTACGTTACGGAACAACTCGGTTGCGATGAATACGCGTTTACAGGAAAGGGACGAAGCAAGGTCAATGGTACACGAACGCGACGGGTGGCTGGTGGCTCGCGAAAGGGAAAGGGACGACGCGAGACGGATTGCGGCGGAGCGCGAAACCTGGCTTGCGGAGCGCGAGCGCGAACGCGACGAGGCGCGGAACGCGGTTAGGGACCGCGAACAGACGCTGCAGAAGCACTTGACGGAGCGCGATGAAGCGAGAAGAATGGTGGAGGAGAGGGATGCGAACCTTGCCAATTCCATCCGCGAAAGAGACGAGGCGCGCGATGTGGCGGACAAACGGCAGGCGCTGGTGGAGCAACGCGAGCGCGAACGCGACGACGCGAGGAACATGGTTCTTGAGCGCGACGCCGCGCTTTCGAAACGCGACGAAACGCTCACAGAACGCCTCACCGAACGCGACGAAGCCCGGTCCATGGTACACGCGCGTGACGCGTGGCTCGTCGATCGCGAACGCGAACGCGACGAAGCGCGCGCGATCGCGGATCGCCGCCAAGACTTGGCGGCGAAACACCTCGCGGAACGCGACGAGGCTCGGGACGTCGTGACACAGCGAGACGCTAAGATCGCGAAGCACGCCACCGAGCTCGCCCACGCGCTGGGTGACTTGGCGGAGAGGGAAAACACGTACACAAAACTCCGGGGCGAGTACGACGGGTTCCGGGAAGAAGCGGTGGCGCGCGTGCGCGGTTTGGAACAGCGCGTGCGTGAGACGGAGGAACGCGTGGCAATCGCGGAAACGCAGCGGGATGTGATGACCGGCGAGCTTGACATCGCGAGACACTCCCTGGAGGAGGCTTGGGCGAAGGCCAAGGCGGACACGGCCCGGTAAGTATTTCCCACCCACCACATTCCGCAGACTGATTGCCCATACAAGACTGACATTTATTATTTTTCAATCAGGGCGGACGCGAACGAAACCAAAGGCCGGGACTTTGCGGATAAGTTCCGCCAAGCAGATGAGCTACGGGGTGTGGCGGAGGAGGCGCGGATTCGCGCGAGCAAGGCGGCTGAGGAAGCGGGGGAACGGTTGAAGGTACGGCCTCCTGGGCTTTCCCAAATCCAGGCACCTACGTTTGCTGATTGTCCGCCCGTAATTACGTAATACATGTGGCCTTATAAGACTGACACTTTCTTTTGTTTATCGCCCAGGATGCGCAAAACGCGGCGCGCGCCGCGATGGAGGGAAAACGCGTCGGCGAGGAACGGTTGGCGTCCGCTGTAGCAGCCGCGCAATCGGAACGCGAGGGACGGGTTGACGCCTCGCGGAAAGCCGAGGAAGCCACGAAAGCGGCGACAGAAGCGTGGTCGCAGCTTGACGGCGTTTCAAAAGTCCTAGAGGAAGCGGTGACCCAAAGCCAGCTGGACCAAAACGCGTTGCGAGGCGAGCGCGAGGCGTTTCACAAGACGCTTGAACAGGCGAAGGCGTCCGTGTTGGCGGCGGAGAAACGCGCGCTGGAGTGGCGCGACGCGGTGTCGGCGAAGGACACGGAGGTTGAGGAAACGCGACGCGCGGCGAATGCGGCGGCGGAGGACGGACGGGCGCGTTTGAAGAAGGCGGAGGAGCGCGCCGCGGAGTGGGCGAGCGCGATGGAGGCTAAGAAAAACGAGATGATTGAGTTGCGCAAGGCGCTTGACTCGGCGAAGGTTGGTGAATCCAACGCGGTGCGTTTGGCGGACGAGCTGGAACTGGTGAAGCGACAAGCCATCGGCGCCGCGGAGAGCGGCCGCGCCCGTATCGCCTCCGCGGAACAAAGAGCGGAGGAGTGGAGGGTCGCGGTTGAGGCGAAGGAAGGGGAAATGCGCTCCGTACGCGTGGCGCTTGAAGAAGCCAGGGATGCCGCGACAGCGGCGGCGAACGCGGCGAGGGATTTGGAGGACCGGCGGCGTGTGGCGGAGGCGAGTACGGAGGACATGCAGCGGCGTTTGCGTGAAGGCGAAGCACGGGCCACGGAGCGGACGAAAGAAATCGTTGAGGAGCTTGAAGAAATCCGGCGCGCCGCGGCGGGCGCGGCGGAGGAGGGGAACCGGCGGTTGAGGGTCGCGGAGGACCGCGCGCTTGAGTGGGCGGACGCGGTGAAGCGTAAAGACGTCGAGGTCCGGGAGATGACCCTGCTTCTTGATGAAGCCAGGGCCGCGGCCAGAGCGGCTTCGGACGCGGCTCGTGAGCTGGACGACGTGAAGCGCCAGGCCAACCGGGCAGCGGAGGACGGCAGGGCGAGGATTACAGACGCGCAGGACAAGGCTGAGGCGTTGATGCGGGATTTGCGAACGGTGAACAACGAACTCGCCACCGCGAACGCGAGCCTGGAGGACGCGAAGCGGTTCGCCGCGGCGGCGAGCGCTTCCGAACTGGAAAGCCGAGCCGCGGTGGCGGAGGTTGAGGATTTGCGCAAGCGGCTTGTGAACGGCCAGTTACGTGCGGAGGAGGAGTTGCGGGCGGTGCTTGTTGATTTTGAAGCGCTGAAAGCGTCCGCGGACTCCGCCGCCGTCGCCGGGCGCGCGCAGATTCAAAACTTGAAGGAGGAAACCGTTTCCCTGAAACGAGAGCTGGAAAACGCACGGAATTCAGTTGGCAGAGCCAAGGACGCGGAGTTTGAGTTGGAGGAAGTTACGAGGAACGCGGCGGTTGCCGCGGAGAACGGGGGCGCGCGTATCCGAGCCGCGGAGACCGCGCTCGCGGAGGCCCTGGCTGCGCTTAAAAAACGCGAAAACCAAAACGATTTCCAGGAGGATTTCGAGTACGCGAAAGCACGCGCGCTCGCCGCGGAGGCGGAGCTCGAGGACGTGACGCGTGACGCCGCTGAGGCCCGGAAACACGGCACGGCGAAGATTTTGGCGCTTGAACAGGAAGTAGAGAAAGGACAAGACGCGTACCTTGAAATCCAAAGGCTGGAGCGCATCATCGAAGGCGAGGGAAGCACCGGCGCGAAGTTTCTGCTCGCCGCCGAGTTGGAAGACGTCAAGCGAAGCGCCGCGAGGGCCGCCGAAAGAGGCGGCGCGCGCATCCGCGAAGCGGAACGGGAACTCGCGCGAGTCAGGAAGGAGCTGGCGCGAATGGCGGAGGAGAGAGGAGAAGTTTCCTCCTCTTCACGTCAAAGTGGTGGCACGGGAAGCGGGGGGGGCACCGACGGCGAGGAGCGCGCGCGGCGCATCCAGGAAGAGCTGGACGACGTGAAAAGACGAGCCGAACTCGCCGCCGAGAACGGGCGCGCGCGGATCAACGCGCTGGAACTTGAACTTGAGAGCGCCTTGGAACATATCACGAGCTTGAAACGGGCGCAGCTTGAGGAGCACGTCACGAGTTTGAATTCCAACGAGCGACGCGAAAACGCGAGTCGCTCGAGTGTCGCTGATACCGACGCCGCGCACGCGCGAGCGAAACAGCTGGAGGCACAGCTGCGTGACGTGAAGCAAAGAGCCACCAGCGCCGCGACGGAGGGCGGCAAGCGCATCAAGGCTGCGGAAACGGAGCTGATGAAAATGCGCCGAGCCGTGGACGCGGCGAACGCGGCGAGGGCGGCTGGCGGGAACGCGTCCCGGGAGTTCGAGCTGCGCATGCGGGACAAGGACGCGGAGCTCGACACGATGCGCGGCGATTTGCGGGAGGCGCGTGAGACCGCGCGCGCCAACGCCTCCCTCGCGGTGGAGGCGGCGACACGGTTAAAAAGCGCGGAGCTCGTGGTGACACGCGCTCGTGAAGCGGCGGAGACCGCGGCTACGCGTGCGCGGGTTTCCAAGGAAGGCGCGTCGAAAGCGGGACTACAAGCCGCAGCTGCAGCTCGAGAGAAGGAAAACGCCGTGAGGGTGACGTTAGCGGAGGCGGAGAGCAGGTACGAAAAATTCGCCCAGGAGGCGCGGAAGGCGAGTGAAGAAGCCGCCGTTGCCGCCGCGGACCGGGACGGGCGCGTGGAACTGCTGGAACGGTCTCTTGTTGATTTGGAAACCAAAGCGCGGGACGCGGTTACCGCGGCTGAAAACGCGGTGTTTTCCGCGGAACAGGCGCGGGAAACCTCGGAAAACGCCGCGGCGAGAGCCGCCGCGGACGCAGCGGCTGCGTATTCACGTCTGGAAGGCTCGCTTGTACGGGCGGAAACAGAGATCGACACGCTGGAGGCGCAGACCCTGGCGGATTTAGCAAACGTCCGCCAGCACCAACACCACGGCGACGCCTTCCAGTACTACAACGCCGCGGTGAGCGCGGGGGTGGTGCCTAGCATCACGGGCGCGGCGCTTACCGGTTTGCGCCGAGCCGAGCGCCGAATCACAGAGATCTGCAGGCTGTCCCAAACCCTTTTCCTTGCGATTGAAACAAAGGGCGAGGTGCCGGTCTCTTCTGTGCCCAAACCGCCTAAGTCGGTTTCGGGAAACATGACCGCAGAGGCCCCCGAAGTCGGCGCGGCGCTGCGAAACGCGGAAGCCACCGCGGATTTGTTCGAGGAATGCGCCGCCGCGCTCTGGGCGCAAGCCGATACTTTGGGGCTGGACCCCAGCGCCGCAGTCGCCAGAGCTGTGGAGACCAGGCAGTGAGTGTATGTATCAATAGACAACCTAGAGTGCTATTTATTGCCATTTGAGTACTAAAAGAATTGTGTCGAGCATGCGTGTTTGAAACTTGCAAAGCAAAGTTTGCGAGAGATTTCGGAATCATCGGTCTCCGCCGGTCTGAACTATCAGATTTGTGGCGGAGGCGTCACGGCTCGCGGATTTGCGGTGTCGGCAGCAGACTCGATACGAGTCACACGTCGTATTGTCTCCCGGTGCGTATTTGTATTTACCCTCGTTTCGTCAGGGCGGCTATTATTTCGGTTTGCGCGGGGCGTCCGTTTTTGCCAAACAAAGCCTGTTGCCTGCCACTCCAGATCGTTTCCGAGTTCTGCGTCACGGTCACGGTGATTGGGTAGGAGTCTATGCGGTTAGGGACCACCGTCGCGTTCTTGTGCACGCGTGTGATGGCATCCTTAGCAGCGTTGTACTCCTGCTGGCCCCCGTCTCAGTTCTGAGGGAGGGAGGGAGGAGGTCAGGGGGGCGAACAAAGGCGAGTAGGTAGAAAGATGATGACACATGACTGACACGCGCGTGACACACCGTCGGCGGTGGGTTTTCACAGACGCGCTGGGACGTTATTGGGAAACCACGCGCGTACCTTGCAGTACGTGACGACGTATTCGTCCTTGGCGCCCGTCGGGCCAGAAGCGGTAGCGCCCATTCCCATGCTCGTGCCGTGGGGGTGTGTCGGAAGTGGATGTGTGTCAGCTTTCTTTTACGCGGCGGACGACGCCACGAAGGGACGAGAAGACAAAGGGAGCGCCGGCGCGCGGCGCGCTGCCTGATCTGGAGCTGTGTTCGATAGGACGTGCGCGCCGGTTCGTCGTGATGGCAGGCTGGCAGCTCTTGCAGTGGGAAGAAGTAACAAATGATTTTTAACCAGGTTTAAACAGCTGATCCCAATTTCAAACGCACTTCATTCCAACCACCACGGGGCCGAGTCTGGTGGAGTGCTGACCACGCGCTTGTGTCGATCGCGAACCTCGAACGGGCGTGTGACAGAGCGCGCGCACGTCTCGCAGAAAGTCCGCGCCAGTTCTTGGGGTCGCGCCTCTTCGGTTCAACGGCTCGTCGGGGTTCGTTTTCATCTGAGCTGCGCTGAGTAGGACACCGCCCCGTTGTTCGGCGTTTCCGAGGCGCGCGTGGTGATGTCGAGCACCGCAGGCCTTGGCGCCAACCGCCCCGCGCTCGCGCCCGCCGCGGGTGTGCCAATCGCCCGGTCGTGGCGACGCGGCGTGACGTGCGTGAGTAGCCGGGTCACCGCGAAGGCCGGCCTCGGTCTCGGGCTCGGCTCGCGGATAGCACCGTCCGATGTGCGTTGTCGAAACCTCGGGTTCGGGCACGCGTTGGTCACCTCTGGCGGCGGCAACGGGCGCCACCGCGTGGTGACACTCGCGAAAAAAGACGACAAGCTGCAAAACCACCTTAACGACGCGCGGAAACAGGTGGAAAACACTACCCGGCAACTCGGGGAGGCGCAAACGCAGTTGGGAAGCGGGCACGAGGAGCGGAAGGTTTTGCAACGCGATTTGGAACAAGCGCGCAAAGAAGCGCGGGAGGCGGAGGCGTTGTTCGCCGCCGCCGCGGATGAACGCGCGGCGAAGGTCAAGGAACTGGTCACGGAAATTGACCACTGGCATGACGCCGCTACTTTGGCGCAGCAGATGGAACAAGAAGCGCGTGGTGAGTTGGACGAGGCGCGCCGGCAGTTGAACGAAACCGGCGGCAGGGCGGAAGATGCGCAGCGTTCGAAAGATGAGTCATCGCGCGACGCGGAAACGCAGCGCCAACGAGTGGGTGACCTAGAGCGCGCCGCGGGCGAGGCGACGAAGAGAGCCGATAAGGCGACGGAAGACGTGCGTCTGCAGGACATCGAGTTGGACCGGTTACGGCAAGAGCTGGGAGGTTTAAGGGGCGAGCTGAGCGGCGCGAGGGGCGAGTTGGAAAAGTGGGCGGACGAAGTTTCCTCGGAAGCCGCGCGCGGGGGCGCGGATGCTTTGATGGAGCTGGAGCGGCTGAAAAACAAACACGAGGAGGACAAGACGCGGTGGAAAAGGGCGGCGGCTTCGGCGGAAGAGGCGTTGTTGCGGGATAAGGAGACCGGGCTTTCAACAGCGCAAGGCGCGCTAGTGGACGCCGAGCGCCGGGTAAAGGAAGCGGAGGACAGGCGGAAGCGCGCGGAGGAGAGCGGGCGTTTGTTCGCGGAACAGCACGGCCACAAACAGAATGAACTGGAACAGCGGTGCGTCGAGCTGCAAGACGCGGCGGAGAAAAAAGAGTGGTACCTCGGGGAGGCGCGGGCGGAGATTGAACGCGCGAGGGAAGAGTTGGAAAAAGCGAGCGGCGTTAAGGGCGAAGTCGCCGCCGCGTTGGCGGCGGCGAGGGAAGAAACGGTCGCGGCTGAGCTGCGAACCGCGGAACGGGACGCCGAGCTCGTTACCGCACGTGGTGAGCTTAGGGAAGCGCGGTCCATGTTAGAGGCCGTGGCGGACGGGGTGGAGTCCGCGACAATGGAAGCGGCGGCGCGCATGCGTAAAGCGGACGAGCGCGTGCGGGAGGTGCACACGTCGAAAGCCGAGGCGGATGTTGAGCTTGACCGTTTAAAAGCCGAGCTTGAGGAAGCGCGCGCGCGCGCTGATGAAGCTGAAGCGGCTGCTGAGCGCAGGGTGGATGACGCGAAAGGCCGAACCGACGAAGCGTGGGCCGCGGCGGAGGAGAAAGGCCGGGCGCTGGACGCGGCGAAAAGAGACTTTGAGGAACACAAAGCCAGCGCGTTGAGCGCCGCTGATGAAGCGACGTTGAGAGTACACCAAGCCGAGCACAGAGCCGATTCCCTGAAAGCCGCGATTGAGCAGAAGGAAAGGGACGCCGGGCGGTTACGCGAGGACCTCGCCGCGGCGCGTGACGCCGCGTACGAAGGCGGCGCGTCGTCTTCGTCGGAAGCCACGGAGCGGGCGCTGCGGGGCGAGGAACGGGCGGCCGCGACCGCCGACGAAGCGCGCGCCGCCGCTATTTCCGCGCAGGAGAAGTTGGAGCGCGCGAAGAGGCTGGAGCTTGAAGCGCGAAGGCCTGAAACCACTGCGCGGGAAGCCACCGAGCGGCTACTCGAGGCGGAGGGCAAGGTTGACATCACCGAGCGAGGCGTCGCGGAGAAGGCGGAGGAGCTGAAAGAAGCGCGCAACGAGTTGAGCAAGGTGAGGCAAGAAACCACGGAGACGGCGAGGGAAAGCGCTAAAATCGCGGAGAAAGCAAACGAACGCGTGTTAACCGCGGACGCGGCGACGCGACGCGCGGAGTCCGAGCTCGCCAGGTTTAACCGCGATTTAGACTCAATCGCGGCGGAAATCAAGCGAAGCATGCAGCGAGGGGACCACGAAGTCGCCAAGGCGCTTGAGGGACACCAGCAACAAGGGTTCGAAGCGCGTGACGCGAAACACAAGCAAATCGAGGGGTTCAGGGGCGACGCGCACACCGCGCGGAGCGACGCGCGGGACACGGCGCGCGACGCGTACGCGCGGACTGACGAAGGCCAGCGCCGGGTGAAGCGGGGCAAGGAAAGGGTCGATTTCTTAACCACAGACCTTTCGGAGGGTAAAAACGCGTTGGAAAAGTACAGGGGCGAGTGCGCGCGGCTCGCGTCGGTGCGGGACGAAGCCGCGCGAGGGTCCTTCCGAGCGGAGAACGAGTGCCTCGCCACCGCCAGGGACGCCGCGGAAACCGCCGCGCACGCCGTGGAGAAAATGCGCGTCTCGGAAGCCGCGGCGGCGAAGGCGTACGACGTCGCGTCGCTGCGCGAGCGGGTTTTGCGGGACGAACTGGACAAAGCCGTTGGCGCCGGCCGGAGCGACGACGCGGACGGAATTTCAACGGAAACGCAACGCAGAATACAAGACGCGAAGAACACTTGCGACTGGGCCGCTGGGTTGGAGGAGGGAAGGAAGGCGCAGGAGCGGTCCGTGGAGGAGGCGAAGCGATTGTTAATCGTCGCGGAGGACCGCGCGCGCGAGACGTTGAAAGACGCCGGCGATACCTACGGCGAGTTTGCCCGCATGACCGAAGGTTCGTATTTTATTTCCCAAATTTACTACATACATCACAAGTGCCCTGTTCCGCCCGATTACTCGGACCTCAATCCCCCGTACAGTACGCCCATGCGTCGCGCAACACGAGACTGACACTTTTTTTTATCAATCGTAAGCGCTGGAGCAAACCAAGCGCGCGGCGGCGGAGGCGAGCGAGGTTGAAGAATCTCGACGGGTCGCCGCGGTGGCTTCCGTTGACGCGTCGTACAAGCTCCGGGTCGCGACGGAGCGTTTAACGGAAATGCGGTCCAAGATGGGCAAGAAGGAGCGCGAGTTTTCAGACTCGGAGCGCGACATGCAGAGCGCGCAGAGGGAGGCGGAGAGCGCGCAGCGGGAATCGGAAGAAATGAAAGCGGTTGAGCGACAGTTAGCGCAGCAAAGCGGGCTTGGCGGCGGGGGCTACGACAACCGAGGTGGGGGTAACAACGACGCGCGCGCGGTGTACGAGCTCAAACGAGACGAACTCAGCGCCATGCGAGGGCAACTCGAGGAAGCGAAGCACACGGTGATGAGGGCGGAGGAGCTGGAGCGTCTGCGCAGGACGGCGCACGAGGCGTTTGAGCGAAGCGCGCGGGAAAGCAACAGCACGCAGAGGCGGTCCAACAACCAACAGCACTCGCCTGGCACTGAAAATGCGGTGCATGACCGGCGCGGGGTTCCCACCAAGGCGCAGCTCGAGTTGCGCGAAGCCGAGCTCCGGGACATGCGGAATCAACTGGACCGGCTTTACGGGCGCGAGTTAGAGGACATGAAAGGTTCCGTGGGTCGTTTGGAGGCGCACGTTTTCGAGATGAAATCCGTGATGGCGAGTGCGAACGGCGGCGGTAACGGCAACACCTTCGGCGGGTCACCGCACACGACGACGACTACGCCACCCAAAGCCGTCAACGACCGCGCCGGGGACGAGGGGTACGACCCGGAGAACGACACGCGCGGGCGAAAAAGCGTTTCGTCTTCCCAAACCTCAAACTCGTTTTCGTCCTCACAAAACTCGTCAAACGGCAACGACGAAGCCGACCGCAGGGCCGCGCAACTCGCCCTTGAGGAGGCAGAGTACGTCAGTCGTGAGGCGAAACGCAGGGCGGAGGAGATCCGGTTGGGGTTTGACGGAAAGCAAAGGGCGCTGGAGAGTATGAAACGGGATATCGAGGGAGGGCACCGCGGCGGAGGTAACGACACACGCGGGTTCGGTGGCGGCGGTGGTAACAACGACGTCGAGGAGAAGAGACGGCAAGCCCTTGTGACCGCGGCGGAGGCTTCATTCCGTGCGAAGCAGGCTGACACACGAGCGAAAGATATCCACGCCGCGCTTGATGAGCGACGCCGGGAACTGGAGTGGATGCGCGGCGAGATTGAAAAGGCGCAGCGCGATTTGGAACCCACGCGTCGCGCCGCGGGGGACGCCGCCGCCGCGGAGCGCGCGGCGGACGCCAACGCGGCGCGGCTTGCCGAGGCGCGTCGAAGCGGCGCCAATGACGGCGGAGGCGCTATCCGCGGCAGGGACGAGCACCCCGTGGACGGTCACCGCCAGCGCGAGGCACGGGAGGCTTCTGAGCAAGCGAAGCGGGACCACGAGTGGGTGCGAGGTGAGCTCACGGCGAAAACAGATGAAGCGTCGCGCGCGGCGCGGACGCGCGATTCCATGATTGAAGCGCTGGAGCTTTCCCTGGCGGGCGTGGAAACAGGCCCTTTGGAGGCGCGGTACAACGCCGAGGACACCGCGACCGCGTCGTTTCGTATCCGGCAAATCGAGGACCGCGCGCGGAAGAAAGCCGAGGACACGCACCGACACGCGGGCGTGCCGAAACAGGAAGAGCTGGAACACGCCAGGTCCAAAGCGATGGCCGCGGCGGCGGCGGCGGAGGCGCAAAGGGCGAAGACACAACGCGCGGAAACCATGGCGCACGAGGCGGCGAGATTGTCGGACACGGTGGCGGCGCGGTGCAAAGTCGCGGAGGAGATCGCGGAGGCGATGCGGGTCGCGGCGAGGGACGCGGCGCAACGACGGGAGCGTTTGTTACAGACTGAAATGCAAGCGGCGGCAACGGAGGTTTTGGTGGCGATGGGCAAAATCGAAAGCCTCGAGACTCTGGTGGCGGAGTTGGAAACCCGCGGGCGCGAGTTGGCCAGCGTCTCAAGGGTCGCCGCGGCGGAGGCTCGCTTGGCGGAGACGGACGCGAGGGACGCCGCGGCGAGCGCGGCGGCTGAACACGCCGCGACGGCGAAAAGACTGACCTCCGCCCTGCACCGCGCCGAGCGCGAGCTCGCGGCGATGGAGCAGGCCATGGTGGAGGAGCTCACGTCCACGGAAACGCGGTTGATGGAAACCAGCGGCGAGAGTAACGTGCGAGGCGAGGCGATGGAGCGGATGCGGAGGGAGCTGATGGTGGAGAGGGAAAAAGCGAACTTGGCGATGAACGAAGCCAAGATCCAGGAACACCGGGCGCTCAGTGCCCGGGCTGAAGCAGAGACCGCGCTGGCGTGGCAAGACGGGTCGTCAATCGCGGGGGAACGGTCGTTACTGGTGGACGACGAAGGTACGTGTTTGTTTTCCCAAATCCGACACACACCGTTTCTGCCGCCCCTCTTTGAGTGCACCCCTTGTGATGTATGTAGTGTTGTACAGTACGGCCGTAACGTTTCCTGGCGTACTAGCAACTGTTCCAAACCCACACTCGAGACGGAAGAGACTGACGCTTTGTTTTACCCATCGTAAGTGTACGAGCTGCGTCGCAAAATCGACGACCTGGAGGTCACCCTGGCCGAGGTGATGACGCACGGCCCGGAAAGCACGGTTGGCGACCGCGCGACGGGGAAGCTGATGCAGCACATCCAGGCGCTTCAGGAGAAGGTCCGGGAAGGCCGGGAGGTCCGGGCGATGTCCGAAACCATGCTCGCGGAGCAGGCGCTTTTGCGCGAGCAAGCCGAGGAGGCTAAGTTTTACATGAGCGAGGCGGAAACGAAAGCCAAGGAGTTTGAAGACATGAGCGCCAAGCTGTGGAGCGCCTTGGACCGAGCCGGGATTGACGTGGAGGTACGGCCTCCTGGGCTTTCCCAAATCCGACACACACTGTTTTACCTCTAACGCTGGTGACTGTTGTCCATACATCGCGATATACGCGTACCAGAAGGGACTATTACCTCTGCCCTGACTGTTTACTCCTACACATTACGAAAGACTGACACTTTTCGTTCCCAATCTGCGCAGCACATCGTGTCTAAACCGGCGCCGCGGCAACGGCCGGTGTTCGTTTCTGGGCTTTCCATCAGCCAAGGCGGCGGGTCCCTGGACCCGGAGGTAGAAGCCATTCAGCGGAAACTTTTAGAGGCGGACGAGGACCTCACCGAACTCATGAACGAAATCATGACCGACATGGTCAAGGTGGAAACCCAAGTCGCGCGTCACGAGCTGGACGAGGCGCGCGCCGAGGCGGAAACGCTGCGGGCGCGGCTCGCGGACCGCGGGGACCGAGGGCAGTAGTGGTTTTCACTTACTGCCAGAGAGAGTAAGGTCAGTTACTACCAGAGGTAGTAAGGCCACGTGACCTTACTACCTGAGATAGTAAGGTCACTTGCTACTGACTGGTCAGTACGTGTTATTTACACAAGAGATGGGAGGAGACTCATTTTTGGAACGATTGAAAATTAAAGATGATTATAAACTTGAGGTGTTAAAAAAGAAAAGCGTCTCGCTCGCGGGCGGAAACGAAATCAGCCGCGCGTTCGTGCTGACTCGGCTTGGTCGGCAGTTTCGAACGGCGGCGTCACTTACGTGTTGCACGTGCGACGAGCGCTTTTGGTGTTTCTTTGTTGCTGCTTGTTCGTCACGAATAAAGCGCACTCATTTTTTGTATCCCTCTTCCCGTCAGGTTTTGGATTACTTCGCCTGCATCGCTTTCAGCGCAGCCGCGATTTCCGCCTGCGCGGGGCGTCCGTGTTTCCCAAACAAACCTTGTTGCCGGCCGGTCCAAATCTGCGTCTCGCCCCTACTCACCGTGACCGTGATCGGGTACGAGTCGATTTTGTGTCCCACCACCTCCGCGCCAGCAACCACGGACAGGATAGCATCGCGCGCGGCGTTGAACTCCTGCCCGCCCCCGTCTCAGTTCTGGCAGTACGTAACGACGAATGCGTCGGGGGACGCGGAAAAATCGGGCACGCCCGCGGCCGCGGCGACGCACCGCGCGCTGGTGCGCACCGCGGAGGACGTGCGCGCGGCGAACCCGCCGCGGCGCGTAAGCGCACTCCGCACGGACGCGAAGGAAAGGGTAAGGGCCGCCATGGTAGATGCGCGTCCTAATGACGTGGCAGGTCATCAGGTTTTCCGTGCCAGCGCAAAATTTTACTTTGAGAGGCTTCTTCAGGCATGAACAGATGAAGGTGCCTACCGACGACTTGGAGAGGGGTACGAATCTGCAGTGAAGTGCAGGTTCCGGAAGTTTTGTCGTGGCTTTCGTTCGCGTACGTTCGCGTGTCGTCTTCATACCAGCAAGCGCGCGTCGGCTCGTCGTTGCCGCTTCGTTCGAAGCTCCCCTTCGCACGTTCACGTCCACAGCGCCGCACCGCGCTCGACGACCGTACTCGGCGTCACTCGTTTCACACGCGTCTTCGTCCATCGCGAGTTTTTCCCGAAACGCAATGAGCGCCAACGCCACGATGAGCATGCAAGCTCCGCCGACCACGTTTGGCGCCGCCGCGCGCGCCGCGCGCCGCGTCGCACCCAGAGCGACGGACGCTAGGTACGTCATTCGGAAGTGTTCCACGCCCGCGCCACACATTCCACGCGTTCCCGTCACCACGCGTTCCTCACGACACCCGCGGTCGCCTCCGAAACGCGCATCGGTTCGCGACGGAAAAAGCCCGTCCAAGCGCGATTTTCCCAACCGTCGTTTCTTCTTTCCCGTCTTTGCATCGCCGAGCTGACGTTCCCCTCCCCGCCTCATCCCGTCCTCCCCAGGCCCAGCGCAGCTGTGCCGAACCCTTCCGGTGCGGTGCGTGTCGCCGGTCCCGCGAGCGCAGGCAGGCGCGCGGTCGTGGCGCGTGTCAGCAAGCCCCCGACGTCGGGCGGCCACGGCAGCATCGGGGATAACTTGTCGCCGCACGTCGTTTCGGGGGAGCACCAAAGCGTTTCGTACGAAAACTGGGCCGTGGAAGCGGCTAAGCTGGAAGCCGCGTCCCGGGAAAGGGAATCCTCCCTGAATGAACTGCAAGCCATGCTGGCGTCCATGGGCCAGCCCGCCCCTCCACCGCCGCCAACAGAGGCGCCGCCCGTGATGTCCGTCACAAGCAACGTCGTGCCCGCCGCGCCCGCGCCGGCGCTGGTGGTGCCGGCTATGGACATCATCTTGCCCCCGCCGTCGCCAGTCAAGGTAACGCCCGTCGCGCCTGTCGCGCCCGCGGTGCCGAAACCGGTGTCCTTCCCTGTGCCTGTTGTCGCGCCTGCTGCGTCCGTTGTCCCTGTGCCTGTTGTCGCAGCGCCACCCGTCGCGGCAGTCGCCCTTCCACCCGTGGCTCCCACCCCAGCAGTGGCTCCCAGTGTTGCGGTCTCCACCGCGGAGCGCGCGGAGGTCAACTCGTTGTTAGCGGCGCAAACGCCTGCCGTGGTTTCGCAGCAGTGCACCGCCGAGGTCATCGGGTTGTTGGACAGGTACCAGGAGATGGTGATTCCCCCCCCACTGAGCCGGCGGCGGTTCAAGATGAAGATGGCATCAGAAACCGCGCCCAAAGCGGTGAAAGGCCCGCCCTTGGGCACCGCCGCCACGAAAGTGGAAACCGAAAAGTTCGAGGTCAAGGCGATGATGGCGGAACTGAAGAGCTCAAAACCGGTTTCGGTTTCTGTTTCCGCTGTCGCCGCGGAAACCAAAACAATGGAGCAGGAAATCGCGGACGAGATTGACGCGATGTTGAGTGCCAAGAAGGCACCAGCCGTCGTGGCATCAGAAGTAGTCTCTGTCCCAGTTGCCATAGCCCCAGTTGCGAGCTCAGAGCAGATCCTTCTTTCCGAGGCGGAGGATTTCCTTTTCGCGGAGGCGGTTTCGGCGGAGGCGAAGCGTTTGGAGCTGGAAGAAGCGGCGCTGGATTTCGAGGACGAAAGCGTTCCGGAAATCGTCACTGACGCGGTCGAACTGTTCGACGACGCGGCCGCTTTGGAAACCGAAACCCCGGTGGGGTCGAACGCGTTTTGGGAACACCTTCCGGAGGAAAGCACAGCGCCGGAACCGGTTTTTGTCGGGTCACCAGTGGGGGTCGGTCTGACGGAAGTGTTCCCGGAAGCTGTACAGTGGAGCACGCCGCAATCAGTGAAATCAAACGAGGAGTCTGTCTTCTCCACCCCGGCCTCATCCGAATCCGACTTGGAGTTCCCCAACAAACTAGCGAGGGCGGTTCGGTCAATCACGAACTGGTTCACGGGGGTGCCGTTTCTGGATTTCGAAGAACCGCCTTCGCTGGTTGTGGCGGTTGCTACGAAAGTTGAAGTGCTCGTCGCAACGCCCGTCGCCTCGGGCGCCGTGGCCCGGGCGCTGCGAACGCTCGACGCCGGCGCCGGAACCCTCACAGTGGCTTCGTCGGTGTCGTCTTCGGTGTCTTCGTCAGTGTCTTCATCGGTGGAAGCTTCCGTTGACCTTTCTTCGAAATCCAACGACTTGTACGGCCACAACGAGCCCATTGTTTTGGACCCGGCTTCATCCGCAGCGTCCCTGGAAGAGATGGACTACGAGGAGTACCTCGAGTTCCACGACATGGAGGTTTTAGAGGGCACCCCCCCGCAGGTGCTGCAAATGATGGTCGCGGAGCTCAAGGCGAGTGACGCCGCGGACGCGGTTCGCGTGTTGGACGCGAAAGACGCGCGGCGCGCGATGTCGTCGTCAACGGCGAAAGTCGAAACCGCCGCGGAAACCGCGGCGGGGATCATTAAGGACTTGAACGACCCGAAATCTGCGGTGTCCACTCTCGCCGCGCAGCTCGCCGTGTCCGAGGACCGGGCACAACGAATGGCCAGCAAAGTCACGCGTTTAGAAGCGGAGCGTTTGGCGCTGACGGAAACCGCCTCCGCCGCGAAGACGGACGCGGAGCAGTCAAAGGAACAGCTCCAGTCGCTCTACGCGCGTGGCGAGCGCGTGGATGAGCTGTACACCGAAGCGGAGAAGTGGAAAGCGAAAGCGGAAGCGGCGGAAAAAGGCAGGGTGGCGTACATGGAGGCGCAGTCCAAACGCAAAGCGCAGTTCGTGGCGGGTGCGGAACAGCGGGTAAACGAAGCCGTCGCCGCCGCCGCGCGCGCGGCGGCGGAGGCGAGGGAGTTGCGCGAGAGGCTTTGTGTGGCGGAGGGTAATTCCGCGAAAAGCGCGAAGACGCACGAGGACGTGTCAGTGCAGGTCAAAACGCTGAAACAGGCGCTGCAGGAAACGCAACAGGCGCTTGAAAAGGCGGAGGCGGACGCGATGCACCTGGCGCGCACCGCTGACGCCGCGGCCAAGTTGAAAACCACAAAAGCCGAGAGCGACGAGCTGCGCGCCGCAAGACGCGCCGCCGCGGAAGCTGCGGAAGACGCCGCGACCAAGATCCTTTCGGCGGCGGAGAAGCTTCTGGATGCGAAAGCGAGGGCAGTGCGCATGGAGGAGGTTGTGGCGCGGAAGGATTTCGAGCTCGCGAGCGTCAGGGCGGAGCTGGAAACCGCGTACGCGAAAGCGACGGAGTCGATTACGATGGAAAAGGAACTGAAAGACGCCGCCGCGGCTGCCGCGTTCTGCGCCGCCGCCGGCCTCATCGCCGCGTGGAGGTCGAACGGCGTGAACGGGCTGGTGTTCGCGTAAATGTGTGTCACCTTTTGTGTTGCCTCCGTTAAAAGAGTACTCTGGAAATATTTGGGGGTATTGCGCGCGCTCCGTTTGCTTTTCGCCAACGTCGAGCGCGCGAGGGGTTGCGTCAAATTCGACGTGATACGCACGTAAGACTGTACGTGTAGGTTCGTTTCACGTAGCAGCGTAGACTATTTATCAAGCCAAGTCTATTTACACACTCGCCAAACGCGGGAAGACGGCGAGCGCCGGACGCGCGCGGAAATCGAACCCTGAGAAAACAACCAAGCAAGATCTTTCCAGACGCCATCGTTTCTGCAGCTCTTCCCGCGAAAACCAAAATGTCTCGGAAGGTTCGATTAGTTGTCACACTCGTACTGCACACCTCTCGTGGACTTGGTCCGCGTTCAAAGGTGCGTCTCAGCACTTCTCCACGCATTTCCTCCGTGACCTTCCGCGCGTTCGTGTCGTCGCGAGCGCGTTCTGTGTCATCACGCCACTCCAACGCGCTCGCGACGCTACTACGACGTAAATTCGTCGTGGTAATTTTGTGCCAGCGTGGCTCCACAAGAGGACCAGGACAGAGCACCAGACGACGCGCCTGGCAAGACCGCGGGTGAAAAGAACCAGATCTCACGGCAGTCAACCTGGAAGTCGCGGTCGCGTCAAGACTTCACGCGTTGGAGCGGCACCCACGGCGTCGCGACCCGCGGGGCAAATTACACAATTCAGGGCATTGCAAAAAGCTGACCTCCTTTTCCCCACCCTCGAAAAATGTCTCGAAACGCGCAGCATTGGCGGCATGTCGTTCGTCGACTCGTCCCGGATCCGCATGGGCGCTATCTCTGGGGTGTTTGCGCATCGCGGTGGGCATGTGGACAGTGGCGCGATTTCGCGGACGTTCGGGAGGGAGCCTAATTGCGCGTACGGCCCGGCGGAAACGGCGTTTGGTTTTCCCTATGTTCCAAACCCCCGCGCGCTTTTCGTTCCAAACGCGTCCGAGCCGTCGCCGTTCCCGGTTTCCCTGGAAGACGCGGTGGACCGAATCAGTAAATCTCTTGCGTACGCGAAAGAGACGCTCAGTTCGTTCGTTGGCGACTTCGCGATACCCGATATCGCGCGAATCACGGGCGGTTACGACACACCGGACAAAGCGCTCGCGACTGGAACGAAAGAGACTCTGTCCTCGAGTCCCACCCAAACGAACTCTAAAACGACGCTTGCTTTTTTCCTCGCCGGCGCCGGCACCTCCCTCGCCGTGTACTACCTCGGCCCTGAGTGGCTCCGGAAACGGTGCCGGAGGTACGTCGCGGTTTCCAGACGCGTGCTTTACGGGTGGTCCGTCAGCGCAGAGGCGTTTGTTGTGAAAATCGGCCTAAAGGAAGGCTTGGCGTCGGCGTATTTCTGGACCGCGAATCTCGGAAACCACGAACGCGTGGTTTCGGCGCGAAAACACGTTTCGCACGTGCTACTCACCGCCGCGCCCCTCGCCCGCGACGCGGAAGCGGCGGTGAGAAGAACACTTGGCGACATTCAGGTAACAGGTACGACTGTGTGTGTTGGAATCGTCGAGTTCGCGACGCCTAAACTGCAAGGCGCGGCGCGAGCGGCGGGGCAACAAATAGCGGCGGCGCGTTCGCTCGTGGAACGAAGCGTCATGATCGCGATCGATTTCGTGCAAACAGCGCTGGCGGGGAGTGAGAAGAAGCAATGAAAGACGGAACGGTCATCGGGCGGGCGAGTCGAGACGCGGAGGCGAACCGCGCGCGCGCTGTGCATTTGTAAAAACTCGAGATTTTCTGACAGAATGACTACCTCCTCTCCTTGTAGTTTCAAGCATTACGCAAACAGTCACTTACATTTTTGTTCACGTACATGGCCTAGTACTACATCGCGCGATCGTCTCGTCTCGTTCATCACTACGCGTACGCAGTTCGCTTCCGCCCGGTTTGGAAACAACACGCGCCGGCGTTTCCGTCGTCACATCGCGCCGGCATCGATTAGAATATGAACAATCGCCGCGTGATTCCCTCGAGCGACGTTAGAAACGCGTGTCATTGACACGGACAGCGGTGTCGCGCCGTTATCCCTCCTCGCCTTGTTGACGTCTGCCCCCGCCCCGATCAGCGCCCGCACCATCGCCTCGTGGCCGAAATAAGCGGCGATCAACAGCGCTGTTGCGCCGATACCCCCTGCCTTGTTGACGTCCGCACCCAGCTCAATCAGCGCCCGTACCACCATCTCGTGGCCGGCTTGAGCGGCAACCAACAGCGTCCCGCCTTCGTTACTTGCCTTGTTGACGTCCGCGCCCAATTCGATCAGCGCCCGCACCACCGTCTCGTGGCCGGTTTGGGCGGCCATGATCAGTGGCGTCGCGCCGTCATCCTGCGCCTTGTTGATGTCCGCACCAAGCTCAATCAGCGCCCGCACCACCTTCTCGTGGCCCACCTGAGCGGCCATGTACAGCGGCGTCATCCCGTCATCAATTGCCTTGTTGATGTCTGCGCCTGCCTCGATCAGCGTCCGCACCACCACCTCGTAGCCGGTTTGGGCGGCCATGAACAGCGGCGTCGCGCCGTTATCCTGCGCCTTGTTGATGTCCGCACCAAGCTCAATCAGCCGTTCGCGCGCAACCACTGCAACACATCAAGGTGCCCGCCCCTCGCCGCCGCAAAACACGTCGACCCGTCCCACGGGGAGCCGTCCGCGCGCAACGCCTTCAACTCTTCGAGCTGTCCGCTCAACGCCGCTGCCCCACAAAGGAGTTCTTGACGCGACAGAAGACCTCGCCGTTGCCGGCGCCGCAGCGCGCTTAAACATCCGAGCGTTACGGCTTCAACCTCATCAAGCTCCTCAAACCGAAGTCCCGTCACCGCCACCGCGCCGCGCATCCCACGGCTCACCGCTGGGAGCCGTGCGAGATCGGCGGGGTCGTCGAAATGCTCAGATCTAAGAATGTGAGTGACCACGAGGTGGTCGGGAAGGCGGGGGATAGCCTCGCCCGCGGCAGCATCGCGGCGGCGCTCACGCTTTTCCTTTCGCGCGCGAGCCTTCTCACCGGACATTGTGGTGAAAGACAAACGCGGAGGGTGTCGCGTGCGCGTCGTGTGCGCGTCGTTGTGCGTCGGGGCTTCCGAGAAAAGCGTTACTCACGAGTCGGGCATTTTTGGCGTAAAATCCGTTTGCTGAGTTCACCTCGGTTTCCTCATCCGTGGTCATCACACTGCTCATCGCGCACCCCTCGCGATGACCGCGGACGACGAACCCGCGTCTCTCGCGGGCCGGCTCGGCGGCTTGGCGCTCAGCGCTGGTAAGACCTTAGGGTGTGTTTTCGGGTGCGGGTACATCGGCGTGTGCGCGTTGCTTTACGTGTTCCAGCGGAAGCTGCAGTACTTCCCCACTAAAGATCCGCCCCCTTCAGTGAGTTCCCTCCCAGCGGTGTGCCGTGACATCGAGGAGTTTACGGTTCGCACCGAGGACGGCGAGACCTTGCGTGGGTGGTACTGGGCCCCGGTGGTCGGGGCGAAGCACGCGGACGTCACGCTGCTGCAGCTGCACGGCAACGCGGGATCGCGACACAACCGTTTGTACTGGGCGCATCACGTAAGGAACTTTCCCATTACCACAATCCGCCTCCCTGATCGGCGCGATTACTTACACTGTTTACTCATACTATGGAGTACAGTATACCTTTTCCAATCCTTCATACACGCGGTCCGAGAGACTGACACTTTCTTTTGCATCGTGCCAGGTGCGTTCCCGGCTGGGGGTCGGTGTGGCGTTGCTTGATTACCGCGGGTACGGCGGGAGCACCGGGACGGTTACGGAAAAGGGGATGATTTTAGACGGCGTCGCGGGTATTCAATGGGCGCGGACACGAACCAACGAAACCAAATCGAAACTCGTGCTACACCTGGAATCAATAGGAAGCGCGGCTGGGATTTGCGCGGCGGCGAGGCTTGGTGAAGATTTTGTCATCGACGGCATCGTGGCGGAGGGCGGGTTGTCAAGCTGCGTGGAGATCGCGCAGAAGCTGTTTTCGTTTCTTCCGGTTGGCATGCTGATGGCCGACACGTGGCTCGGGACCTGCGCAAGCGCGTCCAAGCTGAACCCCCGAATGCCGTTCATGTCCATGCACGGCGACCGCGACGAAATCGTCCCGCTTTGGTGCGGCCGGAAACTGTTTGACGCAGTCAAAGGCGCAAAGGTTTGGAAGGAGTTCAAAAAAGGAGGACACAACAACCTGATGGAGAAAAACGGGTACTTCGAGGCGCTTGACGAGTTCTACGAACAGTTCGTCAAGGCGTAAGAACGGGTTGCTTGGGTGGGATTCATGATTGAAGTGTGTTGAGTGTTGTACCTTCGGTATATTTCTTTGATAATTCTAAATATTTCCAAAGCTTAAAACCGATCGCCGTCGTCGTCCCTACGCGCTAGTCTCCTTTTCGTCTCCACCCGGCCCAGCGTAAAAACCGCGTGGTCCCTTTGTTTTGACACTAAATCGGTCGCCTCCTTGTCCCGCGTGAACTGCGAAAGCTCCTTCGCGAGTTCCCACTTCAGGTACTCGGCGAGGGATTGCAGGTCGGCGCGTTTCTTCTTTGTCGCTGATGAAAGCGATTTCGGGTTATTCGTTTCCGTACCCGTACCACCATCAGTACCCGTACCAGTCTCCTTTTCGTCTTCACTGGAGTCACCATCAACCCGGTCACCCGGCGCTTCTATGTGCAAGTCCCGCCGCACTTGTTTCCGTCGCGTCTCCCGGTGCGCCCTCGCTTCCTCCAAACGAACTTCGCGGCGAGCACTTATCACTTCCGCTTTGTACGTTTCTTTTTCCACCCGCGCCGCGTCGTCTGATTCTTTGCGTTTCCGTAACTCAGCTTCCAGCCGTTGCGCTTGCTCAAGCGCAGCACATCTTAACGCTTCCTGCTCAATCCGTGTTTGCCTTGCTTCTTCCTTCACTCGCCGCCGCTCCACCTCCCTGGCTTTGATTTCGCCAACCTCGCGCTTGAGGCTTGCGCGCGATGTTTGCGCGAGTTTCGCGTTACGCGAATCGCTGAACCGTATCGCGTTCACGCGCGACGCCTCGATGGACGCCTCCATCTCCGTCTCCGCGGCGCGCGCGAGGTTAAGGACGAATCGGAGGTTCTGCGCGCTTTGAGAGACCCTTTCGCTTTCGCGTCGGGAAACGCCGCCAGGCATCGAGTGACTCGGGAAAAGAAAACGCCGCTCGCTTTTTTGTCGCGCGGCGCGTTCCGCCTTCTCCAAGCGCGACGCACGCTCCGCGGACCCGGCGGGCGAAGACGTCCAGTCTTCGTCGGAGGAAGAAGAGGAGTCTTCGTGGGAGTCCGAACAGGAGTCTTCGTCTCCGGAAAAAAAGTCGTCCCAGAATTTCGTGTTTCGCGTGGAAAACGGTTTCTCCGCCGGCTTCGCCTTTTCCCGGTGCGTCCCCGAGAGGTGCTGTGTTTCGTGTTCGCGGTGTCGAGCGCGCGTACTCCACGGAACGCGGTCCGTGGCTGAACCTCGAAAAGACATGGAAGTGTCGCTCCAGGAAACTTCGCGTCGCGGGTTTCGCGGCGAGCCCGGAAAACGCGACCGCGCGCGTTGTGTTTCCCAAATCCAAACGCCGTTCGCCCGTACCTCCTCGGCCCTCGCCGCGTTCGTGGCGCGAGCCTTACTTGCCCACCGGTCCAAGGACCGGAACGGGACTTGACGTGCTGATGCGGGTCGGTGCGATGATCCAGGTTCGGGTGTTAATAACAATTCGATTTCGTCCCCGAAGCGTTTGGCGCGAAGTACCGAAACCGGCGGTACGGGCGTTTGCGAAACCTCGGGGCGAATAGCCACGCGCGCGCTGAATTTTGTCAGTGGGTATTTAGTCTGGGGAGAGGAAGGCACGGATTCGACGGACAAGCGAAACCGAGTAAAAGAATCGTGACCGCCCCGGGGTGCCGTCCTTCTGGCCGGCGGCGCCGTGGCTGGCCGAGGGTTTGTGCGTTGCGACACAAACACTTTTGAGTCGTCTCGTTGTGGCGTCAAGGTTTGTGACCCAATTTTTACGTCGCGCGTGGGAACCGCGGGCGTTTGGAACCGCGCGGCTTCGTCGTCATCGCCGGAGTCGCCACGTTCGTGGTCCAATTTTTCGAAACCTCGCGTCGTGCCCGTGTTGGCAAAGGTTTCGTACCAGTAGGAAACGCCGTCGTCGAGGGACATGTTCGCTTTTTGGAACTCCGCCGGCTGCGAGCTCCCAAAAGTATGTGTCGCCGTCGCGGCGGATGCGGTCTCGGCGTTTCTCGATTCCCACGACGCAAACGACATCCACCCCGGCGACCGCGCCGGCGCTCTGGCTAGGAACCGTCTTTTTTCCATCGCTTCCGCTCTTCGCGCGTTGCCGTCGTACCCCTGGACCGCGTTCGGCGGGAGTTCCCGGTTAACAATCACGAAAAGCCATCGCAGCGCTTCGTCGCACGCGCGGTACGTCCCTCTGGAAACTTCCCGAACATCAATAGGGACGTCCAAGCCCATTCGGTCAAGCGTCGCGACGACAATCTCCAGGTTACGCGACCGGTCGTGCTCGTGCCTCGTTGCGAAATTTAACCGGTAAAGAGGCACGCGCGACTCCGGGTACGCCGCATCGATAAGCTGCGCGAACGCGATCCCGTCCGCCACGTCCTCCACGCGAACGTACGCCACCCCGACCGTCCGATTCACCCACTTTAGCAAATCTCGCCGCCCCACCGCGGTGAGCTCACTTCGCCGCGGTGTCCTCACGGGCGGCGACGCACGAGACGCACGATGCGGAGAGCCGTAGCTGGTCGAGGGTCGCGACATCCTCCGGAATCGCTGCGGCGCCCACCACGGCGCCCGCGGCCGTCCGCTGTGGCAATTCGAAGGGAGCCAAACATTTACAAAATTGTTTTTTAACGAACTCGCAGTTTTCTGCCAAAATTGTTCTCATTCTCATCGCCGCCGCCGCCGACAGAGTGGCGAGCACGCGACGGCCCGACGCCCGAGTTCGGCGTGTTTGGTTTTCCTCTTCCGGGTGTGCGTTCGCGATGTCGTTCTGCGACACGTGCGGGGATTTGTACCGCATCGAAGCGGCGCACGGTGCTTCGGCGGCGAAGGGCACCGAGGGGCTCGTCGCGCAATGCACGAGCTGCGGGAAGGTCGAGAACGTTGTGACGGCGTTGGCGGGGGGAAAGACCACGCGGTCGAGCGGCGGGGAGACGTTTCTGTTTAAGTTCGGAATCGAACCCATGAACCCGGACGGCACGAAGTTCGGGGCGGTTACAGAGGTGCAAAGGGTAAGAGCGGTGGTGGATGAGAAGTGCCCGAAATGCGAACACAAAGGCTTGAACTTCTACACCATGCAGCTGCGTTCGGTGGACGAAGGCCAGACCGTGTTTTACGAGTGCCCGCAGTGCGGGTACACGTTCTCGCAGAATAACTGAGACCGAGGGAAAGCAGGGTTTCGAGGGTTTTTGGGAAGTACGGACGTCTGGGTCAACACGTTGAAGCATCCGCGTACGCTTCAAAGTAGTCCACGAAGAGCGAGGCGGAGTGACCGCTGACAAAGTCGAAATATCAAATGTAAAATAAACACATCACGCTTAGGCCGCTCTCTTGACCTCCGCCCTGGATTTGCCTCTCATTTTCTTCCCCGACGCGCCCGCCGCGATTGCGACGTCTCGCACGCCCTGCGCGGCGACCGCGAGTAGGTTTTTTCGTGACTCGCTTGTGGTGGTGTGTAACCCCCTTTCGCCCGGCACGAATCGCGGTAACGGCGGCAACGCGCTCGCGTTTCCGCTCAAATTTGCGTGCCCCGCCGCCATCAGCGCCCGGAACGTGGGTTGCCGCGCGACCTGGTCGAAACAATCGCCCAGCTTTGCAAACTCGTGCTTCTCCACCAAGCCTCGGAACCGGTTGCGAGTCGCGGCTTTGTCGTTTTCTTTTTCGCCAAAGGTTTTGCCCGCGCCGGCGCGAGCGGCGCGCGCGCCGCCGGACGCCGCGAAGTTGGGATCGCCGTTGTCCTCCGCGTTTTGGTTTTCCGACTGACTACCAACACCACCTGCCTCCCCGTCCAGCTCCAACTCAAGCACGGTTTGAAAGTACACCCTGTTTTCTAACAAATGACCTACCAGCTCCCCGGACTCGGGGAACAGCTTACTGAAGTTGGCGTACAGGGGCGCCACCACGAACTCGATGAAGTTAATTTGCGACATCGGTTTGTTCGTCGCGGCGGGGTCCATCATCGGCGATTTCGGCAGCCCGAACTTTTGTTCCAAGTCGCCTTGTGTGAAGAACTCGCTCAGAACCCGGTCCGTCCACTTGTTGTACGTCGCTAACGGCTTCACCGGGTTCCCGATGTCTGCCGCGTGTAACAGGACGCAAAGAATGAACCGCCGGTCGTCTTCCTTTTGGTATATGCAATCCACCATTATGCCGCGCTTGACGCGCCGCGTGTTCGCCTTGATGCCCTCGCTGCGATTGCGAAAGAAAAGGGTCAGTCGCGAGTGGCACCACGTAGCCTGTATGGGGGATTGGGTGGAGTAATCGGGCCGAACAGTCCACTTAGAGTAATCGGGCCGAACAGTGCACTTGTGACGTATTTGTAAGAGCCGCGAGTACGCCAGTAAGTGTTACCAATCTTCCCTTAAGTCCTTTAAACAGTGGCCGTTGGATTTGGGAAACGCCCAAGGCCGTACCTGTGCAGCTCGTGGAACACCTCCATCTGCGACACCATTTTGAAGTGATGGGACATGTCCGTGTGCAGCACGCACGCGATTATGGTGGCACGCACGTCCCGGTACAAATCGTCGTCAAGCAATGCGAAGACGTTGGCGGTGTCCACGAGTCGCGGGGCTTTGGGGTTATCACCGATACCGGTCTCCGCCGAGTTTCCCGTTTCCCGTTTCTGCCGCGTGTTGATAAGGTTGTACAGACACGCGACGTGCGCGTTCTCCAAAACGGACGAGTCGTTGTACACGGTCGCCAGAGGGTCGCGCGTGTTCACCAAAAACGCGTTGTTCACCCCGGGGTGGTCCAAGTCGTGCGAAAGCGCCGCGATCATCAGCGCGAACTTCTCGACTTGCGTCACGTGCGTGCGCGGTTCCGTTAACACGACGTACCGGTAAACGGTGTGCGCCACGTCCACGGCGTGCTCGAAGCAGTGGTACGCGTTTTTGCGGTATCCGCTCTGCACCCTTTCCAGAAAGGCACACACCGTCTTCGCGTCGCAAAAACCGTCCGTGGACGCGGTTTCGGAATCAAGCGAGTTCAACGCGCACGCCGCGCGGTCGACGTCGTCGTCGTTGTCCCGCAACAAACCTAGGGACCCGAACATCATCAACACGTGCGCCCGCGCTTCTGTGGAGGTCATGGAAAGCACGTCAAAGTCCCAGGTGTCGATGATCTTTTGGTCCAAACAATCGGGCAGGTCCGTTACTCCCGCGTTGCGCGCGCTCAAAACAGCCGCGACGGCGCCTTGCGCCCTCGCGCGCGACCGCGCGCGCGCTTGCCTTAATTGTAACTCGGGCCCGGCTCGCAACGGCTGGCCGTTGCCGTCGAAGAAGTCGTCATCGCCGCTGTGATTGTTAACGAAACGTGTCAGGTCAGTCTTGTATGGGAAACCAGTGTGCATGGATTTGGGAAAGGCCCAAACACGTACCTGTCCTCGTCAAACGTAGGGTCGTTTGGGTCAAAAACGTCGTCACACACTGACGTTCGCTTGCTCGAGTTGTCCCCGAAGCTCACAGAGCGATTGCTGACACTCAGGGTCGCGGTGGAAACGAACGCGTCGCCCTCGTTGACGAGAAGCTTCTCGTCGCCGGTGGCGCCATGAATGGTACCGTTTGCGGAAACATCGCCGCCGGCGTGAAACAAATCCTCCCCCTCACCGGCCGCCGCCACGGCATCGAGCTGTTTCGTGAGCGAGCGATACGGCGACCGGACCTTTTGCAACGGCGTCCCGGGAGGCTTCTCGGGGGTTTTCGTACAATCCAAAAGCGACGCGCTCAGCGAAAGACTTCCGCGTTTCGAGTTTCCCGCGTTCAACCCTCCGAATATGGTCATTCGCTTACTTGGTGACGGCGACGCTCTGCCACTCAGCACGGTCCCGAGGGTACCCGCCCTCGCGTTGTGTGACCTGGGCGGGGACTTTTCGTGTTCGCGCCCTTCTCCGCCCTTCTCCGGCGTTTTCTTCGGCGTTTTCTTCCCCTCGGCGTTCATGTCCATCAACCAAGCCCGCGTGCTTTCGTCCACGTTCTTGTCCCCGACGTATTCGTTCAGCATGTGCGCGCCCTGCGGGCCGGAACCAGCGACGTGTCGCACCAGACGCGCCATCTTGTTGATCGCGGCTTCCATGGCGTCCAGGCCGTCGCCACTGGTGTGGTCGTCGGAGTTGTTGTTGGAGCTGCTTTTGCCGTTGGAGTCGCCCGGAGTCCCGTCTTTCCCCTCGAAGCTCACGAACAGCTGGTCCATGTTCTTTTTGATGTTGGCGAAGATCCGTTCAAGCGGTGTCACCACCAGCTTGGTGGTGCTGTAGTTCAGTAACAGCGAAACCAACACGAGCTCGCAAATCACGAAAACGACCATCCCGATGTTCAAAAACGCGGTCCACTTGTTCACCAGCGCGATGTCCAGCTCCAGGGCGACGCACGGCGAGGAGTTTGTTGTCGAGGTAGCGGTAGTGGTAGTAGCAGCAGCAGTAGCAGCAGTACCCTCAGTACTGTTGCTTACTTCATCGCTCGTTTCTGAACGGACGAGGTTCACGTCGTCACAATTACCCGAAGTGACCACCAGCCGGTCACTGGACCGCAACGAACGCGGGTATTCGTCCAGCCACTGCCACACGTTCCCCGCGAACGCCAGGGACACGGGTTTCCGCTCGCTGAGAAATTAACAAGAAAGTGTCAGTCTCTCGTAATGTGTATGAGGGATTGGTATGAGGGATTGGAAAGGTAATAGTCCCTTCTGGTCGTAATAGTCCCTTCTGGTACGAGTATGCGCAATCGCGAACGGCGGAACGAGTTGGGTGGGAAAGCCCCGCACCTGGATTTGAAGAAATCGTAGTACCCCGCCGCGACGGTGTCCCCTACGTCTTTGCGAAAAAAAGCGCTCGTGTCGTCCGAGTACCCCGCGCTCACCGCGGAGAGCGAGCTATGGTACGCCTTCGGTATGGTGTCGCTGTCGTCCCAAAGCAAAAGAGGCGCGGCGAGAATGGTTAGCAGCACCACGATGGCGACGGATTTCGACATGGATTCGTCCAGGTTCTGCGCGATTTTGCCAGTCGACCCGACGCGCCGCGCGTTTATCCCCGAGCCGTTTTGTTTCTCACCACCCCGGGTCGTTTTTCGATGAGAAAACAGCGACCACGGCCGCAACAGCCGCATCGCGCCTATTGACCGGAAGAAAATCACAAGGCGCACGCCGTCTTTGGAGACCCGCGCGCCTATTTTCGCGGCCCTGGAGACTCTTAACGTGGTGCCGATTTCCGCGCCGTCGGGAAGCCACCCTTTTGAAAGCGTGGGGATGTCGGCGACGATTGAAAACGTGCCGAGGATGTCCATGTAAAAGTAGAAGCTCCCGACGTAAGCTTCTCGGCAGGTACAGTTCGCGATGAGCTCTATTGTGAACACGATCAGGGTGAGGAACATGACGAGCTCCACCGGTTTGTCCACGTCGTCGGGCGCGCTGATAAACGCCACGACGTCGGTTAAAAAAAGCGCCACCAGAAGCACGGCGAACAGAAAAAGCTGAACGATCGCGTAGTCCAACACAAACACCACGTTCTTTCGGAGCTTGGCGTATTTAGGGTTCTTCGTGAACCTCCCCCTGGGCTGCTTCGTCGCCCCGTCAACCTCCTCGTCGTCGTCGTCGTCGTCGTCATCCCCCCGTCCCGCCCATCCATTCTCGTCCGAGACCGCGCCGAGCGATGATTGGTGCGAATCCGACCGCACGCTTCGCTGTCGCGAAGGCGAGGGGAACCCGTGTGTGCGTGCGCGGGGGAAGGACGGGCTCTTTCCCGGGTGATTCGTGTCCGCAGAAGCGGCGGCGATATCGGGTGACGACTGCGTGAACGGAAGCGCACCGAATGAATCCCCGCCATGGGGGGGGTCGCCGGGCACCACGGTCACCACGAGCGTTTCCGACGCCATTTCGGGATGACACTCAGTCGTCGGGTTCGGTAAATCTCGGACAACGCGCCGGGGGCCACTTGTTTCCCCTCCGGTCCGCCCACCGTGCGGTGCGTAACGTTTAAACGCGGAGCACGGGTCGCGAAAGCGTGTCAAGACTTCAATACGTGCGTCCAAAAGAGTGGACCTCACGCACGCGAACTCGCGCGTGAGCGGACAACATGACGCGCGCAGGGCGAACCCTTTTCGGGGCGAAGCCCAACAGTCGCGTTCCCAGAAAAACGCTCCACCTTCTGGGAAGAGGAGAAAAAAAAAAATCTACTCGAGAGAAAAGTTTTGGGGCAGATGACGTACAAGCCGCCTCTGAACCGCCTCTGAGGGGTGTACGGTCGGCACGTGGTGTGATGGGGCGATACGAGTGTCCGCGCACGAATAACAACTGCGACCGTATCAGTACAGCCGTTCCCGTTTCATCACAAGAACTTTGGCAAGATCTCCAGCGCCACTTTCTGCACTCCCGGAAACTCGTCGCTTGTGTACACCAGTTCGTAGGAATCGTCCGCCCTTCGTCGGCGAAGCACCTGCCACGGTTCGGGATAGGCCCGGAAAAGCACCGCGGGGTTGCTTCCTTTGAAGTTCGATACCCAATAGATCCCTTCAAACTCCCGGGCGAACTCCCGCAGCGGGCCCATCTCCCGCGCGTTCCAAAACGGAGGGTAGTAGTCGCTCCGCGTGCGCTCAAGCTCGCCGTTGCACACGACCACCGGGACGTTCTGGAAGCGAAAGAAAAGGGTCAGTCTCTTCCGTCTTGAGTATAGGTTTGTAACAGTTGCCAGTTCTGGTAATGTAACTAGTAGTGTTACTAGTGGCGTAGTCAAAGAGGGGCTGTAAACGTTGTGCCTGGATTTGGGAAACGCGCAACGCGTACCTGTCCCGAGTCAATCCCACCCCGCTCGCCGTCGAAAAGCTCCTTCGTGCGTACCAGCTCCGAGATGTTCAGACTGGGGTAGGCCACGACGAAACAGGAGTCTTTGTTTTCGTCTTTGTTACCCGCCGTTTTCGCCTTCGTGGTGTCGCTTAAGCTCACCCGTTTGTTCAACAGCTTGTCCAGCCCCGAGACGGAGAGAAAATCGGGCGCCTCTAGAAAATCGCACGGCCCGGGCCAATCCGCAAACGTGGCTTTCGTCGAGGCGTTGTCAGGCGCGCCGATGCCATCCGGCGAGTTCGACGCACCACAAAGGGCGATGTCCAGCTCGGTGGGGTCGGGGAAGAACACGCGCGTGGTGCGCGCGGTTTTGTTTCGCTCGAACTGCGCGCAAATCCCGCGCAAATACAAAGTCGTCAAGTTGTTCTCCGTGTTCCCCTCCACGTCCCCGGCCACGGAATCCAGCCCCCCTGGTGGGAATTGGATTTCCATCAGCGGTACGTCGTCGTCAAGCGCGCGCTGTAGGCTTTTCTGACACTGTGCGATGAGCTGGTCGTAGTCTTTCGGGAACGGGGTGAGGTTTTTTTCGGTGGATTTTGGCGAAGAAGAAGATTTGGCGCCTCCTTCGGAGGATCCCGATGGCTCGCGTCGCCCGAACAACCCCACGCGACTCAGCGCACCACGTTTGGTGCCAACCGGGTGGGGGCTCGGCACGCACGTCCGGAAAGGGGACCCGTGAACGCAACGACGCGCGGGCGCGGTGCCGCGAACAGAAGGCACCGAACACAACCGATGACAACTCATCGTGTGCCGTGCGTTGTGAGCGGGCACCCGAAATGCTGAGATTTGCAAGAAAAAAGGAAGAGTACTTTGTAACCTCCTCTCCGCCCTTGGCCACGCACTAGCATCGCGCGCGGCAGCCACCCCGCACGCGAGTTTAGGTCCGAGCGCACCGCACCACGCATACGCGAAACTCTCGTGGAGTCGTTTCAGGTGCGGAAACAAGCCTGATGCGGTCGCTGCACTTGTTTCGGCAAGGTTTCCGGCACACCACACGCGCGCGCGAAATTCCGACGCCCCGCGTCGCGCGATGTCCGCGTTTCCCATCCCCGATCCCTGACCCTGGTTCCCCCCCCACCAATCCGCAGCTTCGCGCTCGACCGGCCATGGGCGTGAACGATGAGTACCTTCCCCTTGGAGGTACGTGCGCGACCCCTCACACGATGACCAAACAACCCGGAGACACCGCGCATCCCCCGCGCGGGGAGCGTCGTCCCCTCAACACCCTCCTCGTCATTTTCAGCGCGCTGACACCAATCCCCACTCGACACACGCAGGCTCCGCCCCCACCACGAGCCGTGGCACGCACGTCGCCGCGGTGGCCCTTGGTGCTCTTTTGGTGTGCAGTTGTTCCTTGAACGTGGCGCAGTTCGTGGGCGGCGCGCGCGGTGTGTCGGAGGGCGCTTCCCTCGGCCAGGCCCCCGCTTTGGGTTGGGGGGCGTCTTTACCGAAAACGCACGCGTTCGCGCGCATGGAGGACCCGCTCATCGACGGCAGGTGCAACAACGGCTTGGTGCACATGTGCATAGACGACGCGAGCGCAGCGAGTTCCGCGACAGCAGCGTCAGCGAGCAGGGCGGCATCCTTGGGACAGGTGCCGGTGCAGGTGCCGGTGAGTGTCGTCGCGGCGACCGCGGCTGCGTCCGCCGCGAACGACCCACTCTCCGTCGCCGCCGCGGACAATGACGGGATCGATACGTTCAGGCAGTCAGGCGCCGAGCCTGGCCAGGTATCAGTGACGCCCGCGGAGCAAGGCGGGGACAGGTACTGCAGGAAAGACACCTGGTTGCTGTCGTGCCTGTTCTACAAAGCAGACGTGAATGATGAATTAACAGATTGGAAATCAGTCAAGAGCGAGTGCGACCGCGAGCCGCTTTGCGACGGGGTGAACAAATACTGGACCAGCGATTTGTGGCACATCTCGTCATCGGGTGAAGCGCCGGGGTGCGACGATTCCCTTTCCGACGGGTACGGCACGGACGCGTCCGCGTTCTACAAAGAAAACAGCCCGGGGTGGAACGTGTACACGCAAGATAAATCCTGCCGCGAAGTGGACGAGTGGGGAAACCCGTTCCCGTGAGTGTTTTCATCAGCAGTGGTTGTAACTTCCGGCTCATCCTACCGTCTGTCTCCTCGTCCTAAAAACTCCAACCTTGTCCCGAACCAGGCGACCGCAGAGAGCCCCTACCCGGTGTTGGCGGGTACGTGACTTGGTCAGCGAAGCGACCTTGTCCCGAAAATGCCGGCAATGCCCTTCAAGTTTGAGCGTTTTTGCCGATCGAATCGACCGTTTCAATTTGGATTTCTCAAGCTGGGTACCGGTCAAAAGAAGCTTCTCTGTTTTTTCATGCCTCAGCACTTGCCGTTCATCGACCTACAAATGTGTCTTCTTCAGCGCCCTCCTTACGCACACAGAAAGCCGGTCGCGCGAACGCGATCGAACTACGCGTGCATCGCAAGACAGACGCACGATGGTGCGTGTCCTTGATCCGATTTGTTGGCCGCGTCGCGCGTCGCACGAAACCCAGGGGTGGTTTTCCGACCACCGGGTTCGCGCAAATCGATGCGCGTTCCCGCGGGCCGCGGTCCCGATTTCCCGACCATCTTCCGAACGCCCGAATCTCACCCCATCCCAATCCTACCCCACCCACAGGTCGTTCTCGCCGCGTCCGTGGTGACCAAGGGCGGCAAAGGTGAGTGAAACACTTAGATTTCCCGGTGCTTTGAGTGCTCGCGACGCACAGGACACGCGGACTCCGGACAAGGACACGAGAGGCCAAAAATCCTGACACGCTGACCATCTTTCCATTCGATCCGTTCTCACAACAGCCTTGGTGTCGCGGCAGTTCGTGCCGATGACGCGTATCAGGATCGAGGGCCTGTTAGCGGCGTTCCCGAAACTGGTGGGCACGGGGAAGCAGCACACTTATGTTGAAACCGAGAACGTCCGGTACGTGTACCAGCCCCTGGAGCAGGGGGCTTTGTTTTTACTGCTCGTGACGAACAAGGCGAGTAACATTTTGGAAGATCTCGACATTCTGCGTTTGCTTAGCAAGGTGTTGCCGGAGTACACGGGCGGGCAAACGGACGAGGAGGGTATTTCTCGACACGCGTTCGACTTAATATTCGCCTTCGACGAGGTCATCTCCCTGGGGCACAAAGAAAACGTCACCATGACGCAGGTGAAAACATTCACCGAGATGGAATCGCACGAAGAAAAGCTGCACAAGATGATCATCCAGTCGAAAATCAACGACACCAAGGACGTGATGAAACGAAAGGCGATGGAGATTGACAAGTTCAAGACTGACCGGAGCGGGGGCGGCCGGGGGGGGGGCGGGATGGGCGGCGGGATGGGCGGGGTCGGGGTTAGCGGCGGATTCCAAAGAAGCGGCAGCCAAAACGACGGGTTTGACGACGGCTTCGACGCGAACCGCGGCGGCGGCGGCGGCGGGTACGGCGGGTCATCAGGCGGCGGGGACTTTGGGATGAGCAAACCCAACACCGGAGGCCGCGAATCAGGTGTCGCCCGCCCTGCTGGGCCGAGCAAAGGCTTGGTGCTCGGCACCAAGGGGAAGCAAAACAAGTTTCTTGAGAGTCTCCGGGCGGAGGGCGAGCAGGTGGAGGCGGAACAAAGCGCGCGACCCGCCGCGGCCGCGGTGTCGGGCGGGGTCGCCTCCGTGCCCATGCAAGGCGTGTCGCTTCAGATCGAGGAGAAAATCACGTGCTCCCTGAAAAAGGATGGCGGCCTGGAGAGCATGGAGCTGCAAGGCACGATGATGCTGGCGATTGACGGCGCCCAGGAGGATGCGTTTATTCGCGTCGCCGTGGCGACCGGTCTGAACGAGGGTTTCCAGTTCAAAACGCACCCGAACATCGACAAGGCGTTGCACGCGAGTGACGGCGTTTTAGGCTTGAAAGACCCGAACCGCCCGTTCCCCATGGGCAGCCCGCTCGGTATTTTGAAGTGGCGGTACCAAACCCGGGACGAAAGCAAGGTTCCGCTTTCAATAAACTGCTGGCCGAGCGTGAGCGGCGGCGAATCCTTCGTCTCGATCGAGTACGAAGCCACGGACAAGTTCGACCTGCACAACGTAGTCATATCAATTCCCCTGCCCCCACTGCGGGACCCGCCCACCGTGAACAACGTGGACGGCGACTTCACCTACGACGCCCGGCGGCACGTGCTGAACTGGGAGGTGCAGTTAGTTGATAAGAGCAACCGGAACGGGTCGATGGAGTTTGTGGTGCCCGCCACGGACGGGGACAACTTCTTCCCCATCGACGTGAACTTCACCTCGAACAAAACCCTGTGCGAAGTGAAAGTGGACTCCGTCACCAGGACCACGGACGGGGGGGCGGTGAAGTTTTTCGGAGAAAGCAAGCTGGTGTGCGACGGGTACAGCGTGGTGTAGGTTTCTGAGAATAAAAAATGTTTCCATAATTCTTTCCTTCTCGGGTGAAACACCTCTGATCTGTTCAGAGACGAAACACCTCTCATCTACAATTTGTATTTGTATTTGCGTTTTCGTGTATCGAGTGCACGCAGCGCGCGACGCAGTAAATCGATTTCCGATGCGCGCAAAACGGAAGCTGCGTCCACGCCGACCACGCCGCCCCCCGCGGGCGGAGGCTTGAGAACGGCGCCGCAGATGGTTTCGTCTTGTTTTTCTTCCTCGTATTCTCCCAAGCGTGCGTTTAGCACGGCGCGTATTGAGTCTCTAACTTTTTCATTTTCTTGAGCAGGGTCATCGTCGTCAGCGGAGGCGCGGTGCACCCGTGCTATCAGCGCCAGCAACGACGTCTCCACGGTTCCGTCCGGTTCGATTTCGAAGTAAACCTCTTCGTCTAAATCCATCCCGAAGCTTTTCGCGGCGGCGCGTACTTTCTTTTTCCCAAGCGCTTGTTCCACCAACGCGACGTCCAACCCGACCGTGGTGTGTCCATTACGAGTTTCGCAAAACCCGTACTTGTGTAACAACGACGCGTTGTTCTGGACGCCGAAGGTGTTGAACATCTCTTCGCCAGGTCCAGTGGGTTGACACACCCTAATCTCAAGCGCGCCGGACACGGGGACGTCGTAAGCGTCCACTTCTTTGACGTCTGTTTCTTCATCCTCGGCTTCAGAATCTTCAGAGTCTTCATCCTCTTCCCCTCCCTTTTCCTCAACTTCTTCCCCTTCCTCTTCCTCATCTTCTTCCCCTTCTTCTTCGTCCTCCTGTCCCTCTCCCTCCTCCTCCTCAACCTCGTCGTCCGCGCCGAACACACGGACGGTTTCGTTGTCCGTTCTGTGGTTGAACAGATCCGCGATTGGCACGAGCGCCTCGCCCGCGATGGCGCCGACGTAAAACGCTCGAGAAGCGGCTAGGCTCGCGGCTTCCAGGTATAACTCGAACGATTTTGAGTATAGCTCTTTCGAGAAGTGTTCCGGGTGATTCACGCAAAGACCTTGTAACACGTGCTCGTCGTAGTCTTCGCGTAACGCCTGGATGTCGTTGGTAACGTGCTTTTGCAATTCCGTCCCATCAAGCGAAGACAAAGCCTCCGCGTGCCAAAACATCGGTAACGTGCGCTCGCCTTTGTTCGGTAACACGGCGAAATACCCATACCATTTACTTTTTTTGCCAAGAAGCCTTTCGTACATAATAGCCACGTTCAACGCCAAACCACCTCCGAGCTGCTCGGCTTGCAGCGCCTTGGCGCACGCGCTGGTGCGCGCGCTGAGACAGGCTTGTTTTGGAATGGAAGAAACAACAACCTGGCCGTGGGAAAGTTTTGTCTTAGCGTACACGGCGTAGTGGAACACGTTCTGGTTCACAGAGGTAGAGGTGCCGTCCACGAACGTGCGGATCTCGAGCGCCTGCCATTCAAGTCAGGGGGGATCGGGGCGGGTCAGAAAAGTTTGCCGAGGTACGTATCCCCAGGCAAACAGTCGGAGGGATCGAGCGTTCGTTGTGACCGCCGACTTTGGGAAATCGCGCCAGCGGCGGTGAGGAACGGCGCGGGGATACCCTCGACCCGGGCGTACGCACCTCACGATCGTATTTGATGCCCTCGGCATCGCACCACAATTGGAACGTCTGGAGCGCGTTCTGACCCTCCTCCAGGGACATGGCGACGAGCCGGGGCGCGGGTAGGGGCGCCAGAGATTGTGTTGGGGCCGCAGGGTGCCGGCTCCAAGAGAACTCGCCGAAACGCGATTTTCTGGTTGTTTCATGAAAACGACTGGCTGGGAGCCTCCCTCGTGACTCCTCCCCATTCTCACCAACGCGACCCTTAAACACCATGGGTCTATGCGCTCTTAACGGTGTTTTCTGGGTCTCCGCCGCGGGCTGGGTGGGCGGTATGGCCATGGCGCCCCCCGCGGCGCGCGCGGAAACCGCGCACGCCAGGTTCATGGCGAAGCGACGGGCAAAGGTGCGACTCGTTTTCTCTCGAATTTCGGTCGACTCCCCCACGGCCTCGGTTCGATCGCGTCACCCAGACCGCTGCTGCGTCGCCGCCGTCTGGCGGACACGCGCTTCGAGTTCCGACTGGAACGAAAACACACGCGTCACGCGGCATCGTCGCGCACGTACTCCAATTCCGTCCCTAACGCGTCTTTCCCCGTCATTCTCCCATCGCCTAATCATCGTCGCGCTCTCCAAAAATCCCAGACCGCCATCGCGGCGGATGAAGCGGCGCGCGCCGAACAAGCCGCCGTGCTCGCGGCCAAGGCCAAGGGAGGCAAGAAGAAGTGAGCGATGAGATTGTTGACTGGTTTGATGGTCGATACTACCATTTCACATGGGAGTATAGAGTGTCCCAGACGAGGGTACCAATCGTAAACACGCGAAAGCGTTTGAACGAGAGTCATTTCATTACACTCCAAACGTCTCATTCACCACTTGACCCGCGTCGACGCCGCGACGCACTAACGGTCCGCCATCCCCCACCGCGCTTCCCCAAAACTTACATCGTAAGGTCCATGATCGCGGAGACGATATCGCCGTCGTTGCCCTTCAGCGCGTTCACCGCTTTGCCGCGCGACACGCCGGCTTGCGTCATGACGAGCTCGATGTCTTTCGGCTCCACGCCGGTTTCGTCCACGTCGCCTTCGTCCTCCTCCGTGATGGTCGCCTTGGGGGCCTCCACCGAGGGCATCGTCGGCGCGAACGCACTCGCCGCCGCCGCCTGCGCCGCCGCGGAAAGATCCTCGATCTTGGCTTCGCCGAAAATCACGTGCGTGTCCGAGTTCGGGTGCTTGTACACATCCGGTTTGGAAATCCGAAAGAGAACGTTCTTGCTCTTCTTGATCGTGACCTGGGAAACGTTAGGCACGGGCTTCAACCCGAGCTTCAAAATAGCCTTGCGGCTCTTCTTCTCGCTGCGGGACTGCTTGCCTCCTGGTTTGATTTGATTTGGGGGGTGGGGTAAGGTGAGTCTCTGTTGTCTCTGGGGCGAGACGCGCACGGAAAATCGGGAAAAAAGGAGACGCGAAAAAACTCGGAGTCCGATCGCGAGAAAAACAGACCACGACATCCATCCTCGGATCGGTCCTCCCGCGACTGCCCTTACGTAAACGCGTTACCCCAGCTTGGTGGTGCGTGTGTGTTGCCCGCGAGCCTGCCGCGACTGCGCTTGCGACGTCCACGGAAAAGACGCGTGACTGAAAGTCATTCACACACGCGCGTTCGTCCATTCCACCATCGAACCCTCTTTGTTGACAGTTGCAGTTGTGTTTCGCGTTCGGGTCGCTCGCGTGCGCGTGTGTTGTTTCAAAACGTACCCTCTTCGTCTTCGCCGTCGGACTCTTCCTCTTCGCCGTCGTCGTCATCGTTGATCTCCTGTGTTTGCGTTGGAAAAAGTGTGGGGTTGTCGTCAGCGCCCTGTGGGTACCCACGGATGCCCCAGTGCGGATGGGTGGGTGGGTGAAAAACCCTAGACGGTTTTCACACCGCGCGCGCGCCGGAAACCGCGCGTCCACGGCATGTCGACCGCCAGGGTCAAGTCGTACCTCGGTGGTAGGCTCGTGCTCGGTAGTGGCGGCCATCGTTGGTAGTTGCGTGCGTTCCTACAAACGTGCGCGGCTTTGAAAGGGCGGGCCAAGGGAGGGCACCGCGGGTTTGACGGAATGCAGGTTCCAGAGGGATCGTGTTGGGATTGGTTGATAGGTAGCGAGCCTATCAAATTGCGATTTCGAAAGGTTTTGTTTCAAAGACTACCAGTTTGAGATTTCCCAAAGCGCTCGGTCGACGGTTGAAAAACATGTTGTTTGCTTTTCTCTTCGCGTTCCATCCCACTCGTTCCTTGCGCGCGCGAGTCGTCGTCGCGGTACCACGGCACAGCCGTGTTGCTCGCGAGTAACGAGAAACCCGGCACTCCCCCCGCCGGGTTTGTCCGCGCGTACTCGGTGCGGTCTTCCCTGCGGTGCCCAAGTGCGTGGCAAGACTAGCACTTGCGCGATGCTTCGCTGAACCCGATTCACATGTCCAACACGGGTCGCCCCGAGGAGCGCGGCGTGGGGAACGCGGACGTGTACTACGACCGCGTGACCACCGATAGGTACACGGAGCAGAACGCCCTTACCCAGCGCGAGCTCACGACACGCTGTCTGGATTTGCTTTGTTTAGACAAGAGCGCGGGCGGTAAAGACGAGGTGCTTTTGGATTTAGGGTGCGGCTCCGGTTTGAGCGGCGAGACGCTTGCGACAAACGGCCACCGGGGGTGGGTCGGGTGCGACGCGAGCGCGGCGATGCTGGAGCGCGCCACGCGAAGTCGTACACCATTCACCGACGAGGGTGCAGATGTGACACACGGTGCGGACACAAAAATCGAAAACCCGTCGCTCGGCGCCGTGGTGCGCTGCGACTTCGCGCAGGGCCTCCCTTTCCGCGGAAACTGCTTCGACGGAATCGTTTCGGTCAGCGCGGCGCAGTGGCTGTGCGCTGGTCAGGAGGAGGAGCTTTCAGGAAAGAAACTGAGCCGTTTTTTTCAAAGCGTGACGCGAATTCTGAAGCCCAACAAAACCGCGGCGCTGCAGGTGTACCCCAAGGACGTGCGGGAAACGTTTTTGTGGGAGCGCGGTTTGGAGTTGTGCGAAGGGATAGACGGATCGGCGGTCGTAGGGTTCCCGCACGCAAGGAACAAGGCGAGGAAGATGTTCGTATGTTTGATTAAGTTGGAGGAGCGGGTCGTGATTACGGGTAACGTGAAGACGCAACCCGTCGAGACACGGTGTTCTTTGGAGGATGGCAATTGGAACGACGAAGCGACAAAACCGTGTGCGTCGAAATCGGCGGCAAACGAAAACGAAACCTCAAATGAAAAACCGAAACCTCCGCGGTGTCCCTGCGCGTGGCCTCACGCGGCGACGTGCGAAGTCGCGTGGGGTCGTTTCTCGCGCGCGTCGCTTGGGCAGTGTATTGATGACGACAGCATGCTGCTGAGTCGCGAAACCAAAGAAAGGTCAACCCGGGAACACCTGACAATTCAGCGAAGAGCGCTGCGGTCGCTGCGGCGGGCGCGGGGTTTGCGTTTTCTGCCGGGTGAAAGACACGAAAAAACGCAACACCTTTGCGTAAAAAACATAACCGCCTGGGACGTAGAAACGCACGGACACACCGTGCGTACCGAGCTGTTACGCGAAATCATCGTTACTGACGGGAGTTTGTGTCCGTGCGCTTCTGTCGGTGTGCTTTCCGTGGGCGTCGTGGTGCGGACAAAAACGCAAGAAGACGTTTCCCGAAAAACAACGGAAACAGAGACGACAGAAAAACCGCGCGACGCGATCGACGCGACTCGAAAACGGAAAAAAGAACCCCACCCCCCCGGTTTGGAGAACCAGATTCGCTTAGTCGCTTTGGGCGACGCCCTTAAAATCGAACCCACGGGTGCATCCAACACGAAAGAAGTGACGTTCCAGGAGTTTCTTCTGGAGACTGATTTCGGAAACTTCGGGGTGTGCGCGTTGGAGGTTGACGCGATCGAATTTCCGTATCCGCAAATACCCGTCTCAAGCGCGAGCGCGCCGGGTCTGGATTGCGATACCCCACGCGTCATCGCCCGGCACGCGATCGCCGCGCTTCGCAACGCCGGCCGAAACGTGTTGTGCGCGCACGTGTTGCTCCGTGACGACGATGACAAACATACCGGGTGCCAGGTGTGGTGTGTTTGGTGGCCGTCGCGTCCGGTTGGTGGCAAGTCGCGGTTACCGAACGACGGTTTCGAGACGACGCCTTTGATGCGGGAAAAACTCAAAAGCGCTTTTGCGAGGCTTTAAAATAGAGAAAACGGACGATACTCAGTACCCGCGCCGCCGCGACCGTAGCCACGGCGGAGGACAAACCGACGTAGTGACCGTGTCTAATCAGTAGCTCTATTTCGGATGAGTGACCGTGTCTAATCAGTCTAATGGCGAGTGCTCTATTTCCATCTATCTAAATCCCTCCCACCCCTATACCCCGGCGTCTTCCCTAATCTCCAAAGTCCCTTCGCCCTCGGTCGGTAGGTCCAAACCCGGTGGCGGTGGTTTCTCCTTCTTCCCCGAAAACGCAAAGCACGCGGTCATCATGAAAAAGCACATCGCCAGGAAGCTCGTTTCGCCCGCGTTTCCCGCGAAGGCGAGGCACGCCATGACCAGCACGTTGAGTGGTATTCGGAACACGGAAGTCATGGTGCTGCGAAGGTGGTTCGGGACCAGCTCCGCTCTCGCCACCGCCATCGCCGGCCAGTACCCTCCCAGCCCGAACTCGAAAAGGCAAAACGAAAACAGCGCGCTGCCGTACCCGTCCGTGGACACGAACAAAGGAACCGCGAAGGAAACCGCGGAGACAAGAAACACGACCCGTAGCGTGCGTTGAGGGACCACCGCGTCGCCGAGCAGCTGATACAGCTGCGAACCCGCCATCTTACATGCCATGAACTGATACGATAAAAAAGAAAGTGTCAGTCTCTCGTAATGTGTATGAGTAAACAGTCAGGGCAGAGGTAATAGTCCCTTCTGGTACGAGTATGGGCAATCGCGAAGGCGGCGCGTGGTGATTGGGAAAGGCCCTTACCAGCGAAAACACCAGCCCGTGCGGAACCGCGCTCGCCGGCGTCGCGCCCGGCGACGAAAACTCGCCATTGCCGCCGTGAAAGGTACCCTTTCCCAAATCGAACCTGATTGAAAAAAAATAAATGTCAGTCCCATATGGGCAATCAGTCGGCGGAACGTGGTGATTGGGAAATACTCACCTTCGTTCAAGCGCGGGCGTCCACACGAACACAAACACGTGAAGCGCGGCTTCGTACAGGGAGTTCATCACCCCCAGGTTCCGCAAACCCGGGTCCCTCCAAACCATCGCCGCGGCGCGTCGCACGCCGCGTTGGTTTGCGTTTTTGGGCGAATCCGTTTTTTCGCCGTCCACGAGTGACTTATTAGTCTCTGAATTTTGTGCCACCACACCACCTTCCACAGGGCTCCGTGCGCTTTCCGAGGGAGACCACAACACCCTCGCGCCCAGCGCGCACATGAACAGCGAACAGGCCCCGACGTCGAAAGCGGGGGTGTACCGGTTCGGGCGGGCGTGGTTCTGGGCGTGACGGCTTCCGTGCGCGTCGCCGTTACCTCCGTTCGTCCCAACATCCGGCCAGCCGTCCACCCCCGCCACCGCGATGACGAAATTCCCAACCACCCCCGCGACGACCGCGGTCGCGGCGTTGAAAAACGTAGCCGTGGCGAACAGCTGCACTAAGTATTTCCGGTGAATCCCCACCCGGTCCGTCTCCGCAATCGCCCAGGATTCAAACGACGAAAACAGCAGCGAGTATGAAACCCCGCTCAACACTCGGCTTATTAACAGGATGTAAATGTTGCGGTAACGCATGGTCAGGCACGCGACCCCGTAGCTCACGCCGTACAGCATCACTAGCCGTCTGTGGCCGTGTACATCACCAAGGGACGCCACCCACGTCCCGAGCGTCGCGCTGGCGAAGTACCCGAGCACGAAGATGTACCCGATGTCCGCCATGTCGAACCCGTGTTCCCGGTACAGCGCGTATAGGTACGCGCCTTGGATCCAGTCCCCGAACGTCCCGAAGGCGTACACCACGTTGTACCTTGTTCGGAGTCTCTGAAACGCGTGATGGGAATCCCCGCCGTGCCGCACCGCGCCTCGGCGCATGATGAACGCCTGCATCACGACGCACAACGCGCACACCGAGATGAGCGCCATTTGCTCCAGGCCGGCCACCGACGGCCTCGACGCCTCCGACGCCACCGCGCGTGATGTGCCCGCGTCCTGGAAAACGTCAGGTGAGTCACGCCCGAGCGCCATAGTCGCGTCGCAACCGCCCACCGACGGGAAAACCCACAACGCCGCCAACGATCGCCTCGGTGCGCCCCCAAGCGCGCCGAGGAGTGCATCGGAAATATGAGCGACCCCTCTTGCCTGGCGTCCTCAAAATCTACTTTTCGAGCATCGGTTTCTGAACCGGCAAAAAAAAAGAGCAAGGCAAGACAGAAATGGGAAACGAAGCTCGCTAGACGTCGACGCGTAGTATGAAGCAATTGCATCTTCTCTTTATATTTCAGAACTCGTGGTCACGGAAAAACCCGTATATTGACGGGGGAAAACTCGCACGCGCTCATGTTACCAAGTGGTAGGTGCTTACGCACACCGCTTAGTAGAAGCCGAAGCCGGACGCCGCGTTGGTGAGGACGTTGGCGTGGACGGGGTCCGCGACGTGCGCCTGCCAGTTGGCAATGGGCCCTTCCTGGGTGGCGAGGCCTTGCATGATGCAGCCCAAC
>Ga0302121_10000041_pt1 | contig 87003 bp, 123 predicted proteins | sample CB21_surface_MG_FD_203120 | JGI IMG/M metagenome (GOLD analysis project Ga0302121, IMG submission 203120) | Marine microbial communities from Western Arctic Ocean, Canada - CB21_surface | ecosystem: Environmental > Aquatic > Marine > Oceanic | place: Canada: Western Arctic Ocean | collected... | reverse complement strand
TTATAAGATGTTTGCGATAATCGTTACGAGTATCCATGCTGGTGCATCCTCAGACCGTTTGGCGATTAGAGAAATGAAATATTTCGGCACCCCCGGCCCCACGACCCTGGACAAGGGTTCGCTGAGCCTCACAAGGTCCCTCGATGTTCCCCGCATCTCTCGGTACGACGTGGATACGGAAACCCCTAGGCCGGAGAAGTTGGTGCTGGATTTCGATACCACCGTCAATTCCTCACCCACAGATATCTCGGGGCAGGGGAATCATGGGAGGTTCGTGAACGGTGCCTCCTACTCCCCGGCGGATAAGGCGTTTACTTTTGATGGGACTACTGATACGATAGAAGGTGAAATTTCTGGGATATCGGGTGATTATGTACACTCTATATCATTTTGGGGTAATTTCAATGCCACTAATCAGACTGTATTTGAAATGGGATCGAGAAGTGAAAACGATCTTATAGGAATTAACTATACGACTGGGTCTCTACAGTATTATTTTTATGCTAATGATTACGTATATAACGGGGCCACCCAGTTATACGCGTGGAATCATTTCGTATTCACATATTCCGGTGGTGGTACAAGTAGGAAAGTGTTCCTAAACGGTGTCGAACTCGGATTAACAAGTTCGAATGGAGCTGCCGTTAATCAATCGCTTACACTAGCAAATGGTAATTATAGTATTGGTGATATCGTTGGTTCGGGTTCGGGTTCGGGTGATGTAAATGGAAAACTTTCAAACTTCAAACTCTACTCGGTCGCCCTCGAACCCTCGGAGGTCCAAAAGTTGTACCGGTTGGGCCGAACCGGGCGGTCCATGGTCATCAGCGACACGGCCGTCGGGATCGGGAAAGTCCCTGAAGCCCAATTGGATGTGAGGGGGAACATTAAGTGTGACGGCGTTGTGAGGCCATACACATGCGCATTCGCCGCATACGCAACGGCTGGTAGTAATGCTTCTACATCCGGTATATTTCCCGCAGAGAATGTTCACTTTAACATCGGAAATTGCTATGACACGTCAACATATGAGTTCACCGCCCCAGTTCATGGAATTTATTACATGTCGTTTTCGGCTTTCACAAATACGGGTGCAACCAGTTCTAGCCGAATATATGCACTTATAAATGGTTCGGTTGTAGAACAGGTGGGTGCCACTATGGAACAACACGGTAACTCATTATCACTCACAGTTGAAATGCAACTTGGTGATACATTTCATTTTAACGGAGGATCCGGTGTTCCAATATATTATTACGCGGCGAATGCTCATAACAGATTTTCTGGACATTTAATTTGTGCCTTATAATAATGACAATTCTCGATTGTGTGATACAGATAGTAAAGGAAACATGTGAAGAAGGCTGGTCTTGTGGTGAAACATGGGAATCTATACGTCTTCCAGAGGGCTACGAAAAACCCCCAAAGGAAGAGTTCGAAGCGAAACTCCAGGTACTTGTGAAAGCTCTCACATGGAAAGAACTCCGCGAAGAACGCAACACGCGGCTCGCCGAGGTGGATTGGGTGTTTTCGGGGGACTATAAATTGTCACCCGAGGAACACGTATTATGGGTAACCTACCGCAAAACGCTCAGAGAACTTCCGTCCACCACAGAAGATCCGGCGAACCCTACATGGCCCGAAAAACCGTCGGTCGCTTCGGGGGAAACGAAGACCGCGAACGCGACAGCCGAATTAATGCGGATGATTAACGAAAACACGAAATTAAGTTCGAAAATAACGACACTCGAGCGCCGGTCAACGGATCAGGAACTCAAACTGATAAGGTTAAGTAAACTTCTCGAAAAAATACAAACTTAGAGACAATACACGCATTCATAACAAGTATGGATAGTATTATCGACTGTATAGGTCTTGTAAGTGCCGTTTTAATCGCAGTCATGTTCGTACCCCAGATCGTACACGTATACAAAACGAAAGATACGGATGCGCTCAATTATACGTTCCTGGGTACGAATATAGTCGCGAGTATTCTGGGTCTCGTATACTCCATCTACTATACTGTAATTCCCATGATTGTTGCCAACACATCAGCCGGTCTGTTTTCAATCTCACTCATCACGATGAAACGGGTCAATGGTCTTAAAGAAGTTTCACCCGCATAACACCGCCTTTCACGAATGTATCCCACTCGTAAAAGATGTTTACTAAATATAGATGAGCGATACGAACCACCATATCCTCACGGGGAAGGTTGACGTCACTAGTAATTTACTCGTCGGGTCGTCACATTTATTCGTCGATACGAATAATAACAGGGTCGGACTCATCACGACTGATCCACATGCAGGGTTACACGTGAACAGTAACGCCTACGTACACGCGGATTTACGTGTCGGTTCCCAGATTGAAATAAACGCAACGGCTGGGCGCATAAAAGCCGATAAGTTTGAAGGGGACGGTTCGCTTTTAGTGAACGCTCCCGTTGGGTCACTCGCAGTACACAGTACGGATACGGGAGTGGCTGGATCGGACGCACTTGTTTCGAACGAGGGAACGCCGACCGCCGCAAACTTCAAGTTTACCATTCCGAGAGGTGATACGGGTGCACAAGGTATTCAAGGAAATACCGGTACATCCGCTATCGGTAGTGTCACGACGGGAAACCCGGGGTCACAAGCGACCGTCGTAAACTCTGGTACGTCCACAGATGCAACACTCGATTTTACGATTCCGAGGGGTGACGTCGGCGCACAAGGTATTCAGGGTGTTCAAGGCGTTCAAGGTATCCAGGGTGTTCAGGGAAACACTGGAACTGTCGCAGTCCACAGTACAGATACGGGTGTGGCCGGATCACAGGCAAGTGTTTCGAATGAAGGCACGTCGACAGTCGCAGATTTCAAATTTACCATTCCAAGAGGTGACACTGGCGACCAAGGTATTCAAGGTATTCAAGGTGTTCAGGGTCCTGCCGCAACCATAGCAGTAAGTACTCCCACAACAACGGGAGCTGCTGGAACGAACGCCTCCGTTACAAACTCGGGTTCGTCTTCGGCTGCTACGTTTAATTTTACGATTCCGAGGGGGGATACGGGTGCTCAAGGTATCCAAGGTGTTCAGGGTCCTGCTGCAACCGTAGCTGTTGGTACCACAACAACGGGAGCTGCTGGAACGAACGCCTCCGTTACAAACGCGGGCTCATCTTCGGCTGCTACGTTTAATTTTATTATCCCACAAGGGGCTGACGGATCTGACGGGGCTGACGGAACCAACTATTTCACTTTAAGTGGGAGTGACATTTACAGGTCTACGGGGAACGTCGGTATCGGAGGTACAGCTTCTGCTACGAATAGACTCAAAGTGGATGGTACTGTTGAGGCTACCACGTTCACGGGGAGTCTCTCTACATCGGTGACTCCAGGGAGCTATCTCACGGGGAGTGCCTATAATGGTTCAACAGCGAGAACATTCACCGTAGATGCGACGACAGCTGCGACCGCGTCTAAAATCGTAGCTCGCGACGGTAGTGGTGATATATTTGGGAGATATATGAACATGTCACATGGTGCAACCGCTAGAAATAGTGATACTGTATTTTACTCTTCCACCGATAATTACATCCGAAAAACTACAGCTGCAGGTATGCGAAGTTCTCTTGGGGTTGCGGCACTAGCTGGCTCTACGACCCAAGCTTTCTCTGTGAGTACTCTCACAACCACAGGCAACGTCGGTATCGGGACGGATAGTCCTGATGGTAAATTACATATTTACGAAACGACTGGAACATCTCACGGTCTCAATGTCGGAACTCTCATACTGGAACACGGAAATAGTGGTGGTTCATCGAGTATTGTTTTTCCGAGTAAAGTGAACATTACATCAGATTATGGGTACATAACGTATAACGAAAACTACGGTGAAGCGGGGATATCATCAACAGAAAATGGCGTTTTGTTATTGGGGGCTGAAAATGATGGAACGGGAAGTAGCGATCACGTGCGTATCAAAACACGTCTCGTGGTTGAGGCTGATGTGGCGAGTACTGACCCAACATACGCGTTCCAAGTAAAATCATCTAATACGACATCTGATTTGTTTGCCGTGCATAGAGGTGGGTCGATTGGTATAAATGGTATCGATCAAGCTGTTCCGTTTACGATAAATTCAAATAAAACAGCGACAATAAACGGTACTACGTTTACTACATATTGTAAGTGGTATAGAGGTTCAGGTAATTGGTGGATCGGTTCAGATAACGCAACTAATTGGAATCAGAATTTATACTGGTTCTCGAACACGAATGAGACGGGAAATCCACTCAAACTGGTCATTATGTTCGAAAATGACCAGTCGAAGGGAACAAACCTTAATATAAATACGTTCACTGGTCAACACAGAAATATAGTGAGAGGTGTGAATCCTACAAACATAGAAACGTTTATAGGTCTCATCGTATCGGCAGATAATAACGAAAATATAAAAGTGAACGGAGGTGTTGAACGTGGGTTAGATGCTATAACAATTAATGAGACAATTCCTCTCGTTTCTGTGACTAACAAAGCATATGATAAAAGTGTGTTTGGTGTTGTATCCGGCTCAGAAGATCCAGAATATAGGGAGGATAAGTTTGGGCGTGTCACATCGGTATTCATTAAGGAAGAAGGTGATGATAGAATATTCATCAACTCCCTAGGTGAAGGTGCTATGTGGATTTCTAATCAAAATGGCCCGCTCACATCCGGCGATTACGTGACATCTTCCCATATACCCGGTTATGGAATGAAACAAGATTCAGAGTTCTTGGCGAATTACACGGTGGCTAAGATAACCATGAATTGTGATTTTCAAGTAACACCTCGTATTAAATATAAAATCAAATCCGAGTTCAAAACTGTGAATTATTATAGACACGAAGATAATTTCATAAAAGAACCCGAGTATACTAAATTAGATGCAGATGTGCAAGCTGTTTATACACGCGAACAATATGACGAAAATGTTAACATCCTGGATGAACACGGTCAGCTCCAGTGGGAAGATTCTGGTGAAACTGAGGCACCATACAAACTCCGATACCTCCTCCCCGACGGCACACAAATATCAGAGGAAGAGTATACGACAAGGGCATTGGCTAATGAGGAAGTATACCTAGCAGCATTCGTTGGGTGTACGTATCACTGTGGATAATTTGTGATGATATAGTAATGATCATTCCAGACATTGTCAAAGATAAATGGAAATCTCAACCGACCACTTTAGATATCTTGAAAACGGACCTCCAAGCCGAAAAGGCTAAGGTTGCTAAGATGGAAACCCAAGTTCAGGCTAATCAAGCTACAGTCGCTACATTCGAAACTCTTGTGATGACACTCCTCACACGTGTACAGAAATTAGAACAGAGATAGTACCACAGCAAACCCAAAAGACGAGGGATTCATTCGCGGTTTTTGGGAACCCGAAACTGAACTTGCGAATGGTTGGTATTATTTCATTACTTCTCATAGAGTCTATTCACCCTCACGTCCCATTTTTAAAATGCTTAAAAAAAAACGTAGTATAATATAAAATGTCCGGCGGTATTGCCCAACTCGTTGCCATTGGTGCTCAGGACGCTCACATCGTGGGTAAGCCCGAGGTTTCCTTTTTCCGTTCGTCATACAGACGTCACACTAACTTTGCACAAACTGTTGAGAAACAGGTTATCCAGGGTAACCCCACTGCCAATGGTATGTCAACTGTGCGCTTCGAGCGTAAGGGTGATCTCGTTGGTTACGTGTACATTTCCAACCGCGCACCCCAAACTTTGACCCGCACCCAGTGGAAGGCTCAAATCAAAAAGGTTGAACTTTTGATCGGTGGTCAGGTCATCGACACGCACACTTCTGAATTTTCTCAAGACATCGCGCCGGTCATGCTTGCGCAGTCTTACTCCAAGTCGTTCGCGGCGGCGGGTGACGGTACAAATACGTCGCAATTCTACCCACTCCGATTCTCTTTCTGTGAAAATGCTCAGTCCGCGCTGCCTCTCGTGGCGCTCCAGTACCATGATGTCGAGCTCCGCATCTCTTGGGGTAGTGATACACTCCCCCAGTCGGACTTTGAAGTGCACGCGCAGTTCATTTACCTCGACACTGACGAACGGTCCACAATGGCGGGTACCCCCCAGAACATGCTCATCACACAGACCCAAATGTCGATCGCCTCGCAGTCGACTATTCAGGAGCTCAACTACAACCACCCCATCAAGTTCATCGCGACTCGCAAAGATACGACGATCGGATTCGCCGATGGTAAGGTCAAGCTTCAAATTAACGGTACCGATGTCGGTGACGCGAAGCTCGCGAAGCCCCATTACACGGCCGCGTCGCTTTACTACACTACGCCTTTCTCGAGCCTCAAGGCGAGCAACTCTGAGCACTTCCTCTACCCTTTCTGCCTTGACACGTCTAAGCTTCAGCCCACCGGTACGCTCAACTTCAGTCGTATCGATTCGGCTCGTCTCGTGACCGATATCGGCACCTTTGACACTGACATGTACGCGGTGAACTATAACATTCTTCGCATCGAAAATGGTATGGCTGGTCTCATGTACTCCAATTAAATACCCGCTTATAATACCATGTGGTTTTTGCTATTCGCAGTAGCGTTCATCTTTATAATTACATATGACCCTAAATCGAGAACACTCGAGAAGTACATTCCTGTGGGGCCAGCACCTTGTAAAGATGGACATTATAACGAAGTCCAATTTGGACAGAGTGGGTACGACTGTCCCCAAAATAAAACAAATTATTTAGGTGCAGTTATATCTACTTAAAAAAAAGGGTTGTATCTATCATATAAGATGTTTTCTTTCGATAGAGATACAGCCGTTATTGCGGCGGTCGTCGTGTGCATTGTCGCGACGCTGTATATGTACAGGGAATTTGGTAAAACCAAGAATGATCTCTACGAGATGAAGAATCTCGTTGACAAGCACGATTCGTACATGTATTCCGCAGACGACGACGAGTTCGAAGATGATGAAGAAGAGGAAAGCGCCCCCCAGGTACAGGAAGAATCAGTCGCTCGTTCGTCACAAATGAACGCCATTCAACCCGTGGCAAACACCGCGCAGTGAGTCCCATATAATAGTATCAGTAAATTATAGAATGCAATGAGCCATGAAGAAATATAAGGCCATCGCTATACCCGTGTCTTTCGCGGAAAACATACCCAGGTTTTTAACCGTTAGAGATAAAAGATTTAAAGAGTGGATATTTGTCACAGGTGGATGTAAACGAAGAGAAATATTCTACCCACTCCGTTGCGCTTTACGCGAATTGCGAGAAGAGACAAGGGGTGTCATTTCACTCAAGAATGGAGAATATACATCTTTTACATTCAATGTGCAGGAGAGTGAAAACGTCGAACTCGAGTATACAGTCTTTATACTGTATGTAGATTATACAAGACAGCAACAGAATGAACTAGTTAGACGTTTTAATGAAGAGAAGTATAAGATGTATACGAAGAAAATACATGTAAAGCGAGCATACGATGAAAATGATTATATGAGTTTCGATACACTTCCCGAATTTAATTCGAGACATCGATGGGATAGAATAATACAGAATGTCATTCAGAATAATGAATTTTATAATTGCGTGTCCTCACGGGATAGAAAATCCTTTTATATTAAAGAATGAAATCAAAGAGTTACATTTTAATGCAGATTAAGAATATTCTTATGACTATAAAGTCCTATACGAACGATGAGGCTGATACGTATGTAGAAGGTGTACAAGAAAAAACTGTGTACGAACTTCTCGTGCTTAAAAAAGAATTATCTGAATCAGACGAAGAATATTTAGACATCTCATGCCGTCGCTCGATATGGCATGAAGAATATTAAAAAATAAAAAACAATATAAATTAAGTATACATGTTCAAGTCGTGGTGTCGCCGACAAGGTTTTTACAACAACTCCAATTTATCACATGTGCTCATGGATGGCGGTAAACTATCTGTCCCATTTGATAAATTGAATGACTTTTATGAAGAGTACGTACGCGCCGTAGACGACGGTGAAAAAATTTTCGTCGTCGAACAAAAGACGGACACATATAACTTTTTTGTGGATATGGACTATAAAGATGAAGAAGAATTACCATTTGACCGTCTAAAGGAAATTGTACGAATCATGTGTGACCGCGTAGCACTACTGGGTGGTAAAAACGCACTCGTGTCGGTCGCCGAACCGAAATCTGTCGGTGGTCTCATCAAACACGGTATCCATGTCAATTGGCAGAATTTTGTCGTCGATCACGGATCCGCTATGGCTTTACATTCACATATCGTTTCGTCACTCTCACTCATGTTTCCCACAAAAAAGTGGAAAGATATAGTCGACACGTCAGTGTATGGAAATGGTAAACGTAACGTACGTGGAAGTGGGTTTCGAATGCCATGGTCGTATAAGCGTGCGAAACACGAACTGTGCGATGGTCGTGGTTGTGCGTCGTGTGACAATAGTGGGCGCGTGACGCAGGGTATTTACATGCCGGTTCTTATGTATAATTCAGTCACGTCAAAACTCGACGCCATATTTGATGCAAAGCCCAGCGTTGATATATTACACATGGCCACTACACGGACACAAAACATGGTTCCTATTATCATCGAAGGTTCTAAACGCGAAGAGGGTTCGTTTACCCCTAAAGATATGAAGGATGCATTTTCAGATGAAGAGACTATCAGCTCTATTCAGGATTTTATTCAAAAATATTTAGATGGACAATCAAATTCCGAAGTGACAAGGGTATATAAAAAAGAAAATATTTATTTAATCTCTACAAATTCCAAGTACTGTGAAAATTTGGGGCGTACACATGCATCGAATCATGTATGGTTTATGGTCCAGGGAAATGTGATCATGCAGAAATGCTTTTGTTTATGTGAAACGAACCGGGGTCGAAAGTCCGGATTCTGTAAAGACTTTGTGGGAAGAAAGCATTTTTTACCGGATAAGATTTACAATAAAATGTATACGGGTGGCTACAAACAACCGATGTTTTCGATGTCACAGACGATATGTTCCGCGTGTCCAGAAGAAAAGAAGGTTGATCCCATGGAATTGACAAATTTAGTACAATCATTTATAAATCGTCACATGATTGGGGATAAAACAACACGTGTATTGAGTATGACTAAAAAGGGTAAGACGTATACAGTGTTCACAGATTATTCATGTGTGGATTGCTGTGCCCCGAATATTAAGATGAAAATTACGAAAAAAGAAATTGAGCGAACATGTTGCAAAGGGCGCAAACATATGCTTACAGATAAAATCACAAAGATATTATAGATGATCACACTTCTGTTCATCGTAATCTTCATGTTTATCATCTCACAAGTCACGAGCGTGGACACGTCCATGAATAAAGTTAGCGATATCATAAAAGAAACGCATATCTATTCGGGAATAAATGAAGAAATGTACAGTTCGTTTTTCGCGACTATTCAACTCGCGAAAAAGAAACGCGAGCACGTAAAGGAATCACAACAGATGTTACATCAGGCTATACAGACACTCAATAATATTCCCATGTATATGTCACCCATAGATACAGATGTTCAGGATAAAATTGCCGAAATCAGTCAACGACTTGGATATGAATTTGAAAGTGTTTTAATGAACGAGGCTATTAATAGAGATTTAAACTTTAAACCTAAATACATTTAAAAGATTAGAGTCTTTACATAATATATGAGTACTTCAATCAAAACCCGATCGGGGCGTGTCTCTAAAAAGCCCGTTTCATATGAACCCAACGAGATACCAGAAGATGACTTTGCGGAAGAGGAACATGACGGGAGTTACGTTGCGAGTGACACTGACATGAGTGAGAGTGACGAAGAGGATTTTAGTGACGATGACGACGAAGAAGCTGATCAAAACGGTAATCTTAAAGATTTTATCGTCGATGATGCTAGTGAGAGCGACGAGGAAGATGATGCTTAAAAAAATGAGTTACTTAATATAGATATGGAAACTGAATTAGGTAATCCGATTGAATATACACCTGCTATCCCTGATAGAGACCTCGATGATGATGTAAAGGACGATGAAGAAGTAAACGCGTCGATGCTCGACCCATCATACTATTATCAACACCCCCCACAACCACCACCACAATTCTACCCACCGCCACAAAATAACGACTTTTTTTCGAATCTCGATAAAACGGCATACGTCGTGATATTCGTAGCTTTCATTTTAGGATTTTTTATGGGAAAAACTATGCAGCCGGTTATCCTCCGCCCAGCTTGATGGGTACCCAGTAAATGTACCGATAGGGCCATCTAATGTACTAGTAAAATATGCTCTACTCACGATAACAGGATCTTTTAAATTATCATTTAATACATCTGTGGCCGTGACAGTGGAAGTTTTACTATCCTCGTCACCTACCGTTACTAATACTATTATTGAAAAAATGATGAGCAGAATGAATATAAATCCAATAAGTTTATAATTCATACTATAAATAGTTATTTTTTTTCAATCTAAAAACTTTTAAAAATATCAAACACTTTCTTTCGATCAAAGTATATCCCTAAAAAATAAATAAATATGTATATTTTCTTTAGAGAAGTAAAGTATTTTTAATTTATAAAGATGTATATATATTTATAAATTAAAAGTGTGTATTAAAAATTGTTACTATATCTAAGCCTCTTCCTTCGTTTCTTCTTCATTTCCCTCTTCAATTGTCGTCGCAGCCTTATCCTCTGCCTCGCGTTTCTTGCGTCTTTCTTCGATCTCGGCGGCTACCATCGCGTCGGCCTCCTTTACAAGTTCTTCCATTGGAGCGTCTGGCTTTTCCTTTTGCATGCGTTCGATGATGTCGGCCGGGTGGGAAATGGGAGCCTCATCGGGTTTGGAATAAAATTGGGAATTTTCATCACCGGGTTTAATGAATGAGGTTTCACCTCCGAGCGTCGTACCGATCATGTCTCGTTTACGCTCCGAGAACATCTTCGCGGCCATAGCCTGATTCTCCCTGTATCCGGACATCAACGACTCGAGCTTTTCGTTCGTGTAATGCGCGTCTTCGATCGTTGACGGATCAGGTGGGATAAGTAACCACTTGTACATATCGACGACGTAGATATCAAAGGTCGAATCTTCCTTTTGAAGACGCTTACAGTGATTGGCAGCCTCGTCTCGCGTAGCAAAAGCACCCCGGATCTTAACACCAAACTTGTCGTTCTTTTGCGGACATTCGGGACCAACGAATGAGATGCACGCAAACACTTGCCCAGGTACGGTGGTATAGTCTTGTTCGAGAGACATTATATATTTACATGCACCAGAAACTTTAAATACATTTAGTTGGCCTAAGTGGTTTAAAGTTTTCGATTAAAATACTATCATGGAAGAACTTCGTAAACTTCATAATGATGAGAAGCGTACACTCATCGAGAAATGTGCGAGAAAAGGTGACAGCATTCTCGATGTGGGTTGTGGGTTCGGTGGAGATCTTCAAAAATGGCGGGGTGTCGGTGTCAATATAAACATGTGCGAACCATCGAATGAAGCTCTCGAGGAAGCCAAACTACGCGCAAAGAATATGAAAATGCGTGTCAACTTTTATCACGGTGATATACACGTGTGTCCAAATAGAAAATACGACATTGTGTGTTATAATTTCGCACTTCATTACATATTTCAGTCTCGTGAATTATTTACGAGTACACTTCACGAAATAAAAAAACGTATGAAAATTGGTGGTATATTCATGGGGATTCTCCCAGATTCCGAAAAAATTATTTTTAAAACACCATACCTCGACGAAAGTGGAAATTTTTTTAAAATGAAAGAAACAAGTAGTGGTAATTTCGGTGAAAAATTATTTGTACATTTAATCGACACACCATATTACGCCGAAGGTCCAAAATCTGAGCCTATCGCACATAAAGACTTATTGATAACACACTTGGAGACTATGGGATTTTCACTGATGTCATGGGAAGGATTAAAAGGGAATCCAATTTCTGAATTATACAGTAAATTTATCTTCGTATATAAAAATGATACTACGAATCGTGTTAGTTATACTTAATTTTTTAATATTCACACACATGAAAAACGATCAGCGCATTGTAGACGTGAAAGAGAAATATAGGATACTCAGGGAACATCTCAAACAGACAAATGACCCACATTATGATATGTTACATCGCGAAATACCGATCGTTGCACACACCGGTAAACCATCGGCCGTAGGCTATAACACAAACAAAGGTGCGGAGATTGGGATATGCATAGACGGTACACCAAATGAAATATTTCACGTCTTATTACATGAGCTCGCACATTCTATGGTGAGGGAGTATTCTCATAGTGACGATTTCTGGGCGCGGTACGAAAAGTTGAAGAATGAGGCTGTAGCTATAGGTGTGTATGAATCAATACGTAAGACAACCCCGTTCTGTGGTCAGAAGATACGTGATAAATAATATAGGTGTATTATAAATGACTTCTGTGTTCATCAGTCCATCGGTTGCTGATATTGTAAAGGCTGCCATTCCGTGGTTTGGGTTGATGTTTGGCTCGAGCGTTATTCGCGCAGAGACAAAGTATTGGGTAAATATGACTCTACTATCCGCCGTGTACCCCATAATGTTGCGATACTTGAGTGATAACAACTTACTATTGAGTATGTCGAAGGGGAGTTTGGGAATTACCATAGCAGTGTCAACTCTATTATTAATTGCTTTAACTGAAGGTGGAATATGGCCACAGTTGAAGAAAAATTTCAAAGAGTATGGGAAAGACCCTAAACAAACGGCACTCACCACGGCTGTAGTGATGATGTCTTTCATGATTGGTTTACTTATTACTTACTATACCCAAGGTAAAGCTATTATTCAGGTATAACGACGCATCACGAAGAATATGATACCAGCCACGGCACCAGTTGATGCGATACCGACCAGACTGCGTCCACCCTGTGCGTTCAGGAACTTAGGAACCGTGTTCGCAAGCTTTTCTTGTATGGGCTTGCTAACAGCGACACCGGTACACGCGACTACCAAAAGTGCGTGAAACTGATCGTCGGTAAGGTTAAAAGGGTTTTTTTTAGACTGTTTAGTAGTCTCCGACTTTTGTGGTCCGGTAGAGGTGACCTGACGGGGGAGTTCGACACGGGGTTGGGCGTCGAGCATACGAGGATCCATAGCCATAGCGGGGGGTTCGTTAAATTGTTGCTGTTGCGGTTGGGGTTGACCCATAATATCGGAGATTGGCGTGGAGTCCATAGTATCTTTCTTTTCACCCACATTTTTTTCTTGGAAATTTTCAGGCATAAACGATGTAGAATGGTTGATTGGAACCATTCCAGATGCATTCTCCGACAAATTCATAGTTGGTATATCCGACATTATATAATGATACTAGTTTTTTTCATCGTACTCATGCCGCATTTCCTGAATGATATTAAAATATAAAAACGTATATACTACACATGACGATTACATGCTCACATATTGGAGGGGTGCTGCACAACCACAAACTGAATAAAATTCGGGTAAATGTTCTAGATACTCTATACAATAAACCATTCATTCAACCCGAAAAGGAGATTCGTGATAACCCCCGACTTCGCCTGAGATTTAAGGAAGCTATCAAAGAGGCACACGAAATATGTGCAGCGACTAAAAATTCGTATGAGTGTCATCTCGCATGGTACGAAGTTGACGAACTTGAAGACTCTATGATGCGCCAAGACCTTAAAGATTAAGAATGATACTTTACCAAGTCATGGATGTAGAAGAACTCGCTACATGTATTTATGATACACTCGGTCCGGGATATAGTGAACGCGTGTATCATAACGCCATGGAAATCGTATTACGAGAACGAAATATACCATATGAATCTGAGCGTGTCATACCTATCCTATTTCATGGGCATGTCATAGGAAATCTCCGGTCCGATATTGTCATAGATAAATCAATAATACTCGAATTTAAAGTTGTAAAATCGCTGAGTGAACACGCTGATATTCAGGGGTATAATTACCTTCGATTGACTGGGATACGTACGGCATACTTGATAAATTTTCCACCTACGAAAAATGGAAAGATTGAAATTAAAAAAATTACTATGGATTCTGATTAGAATTTTATATACACATACTAAATGTATATAAAACAACTATTTTGTAATTTAGGTCTAACAATATTTAAGCAAACGATTTCGTGGTTCCCTCCTCCTTTCGCTTTTCCCGACACGCGTCGTTCTTTTCCTTCTTCTCAGCAGCCTTAACAGGGTTCGCCTTCGCCTTGTTCGCCTGTTTGATCTTCTTCTTCTCCGAATCGGTGAGTTTGTCTTTCTGAGTCTTATCAATCGCCATATATTTATATATCATTTTAAATCTCTAAGCGCCTTATAAATAGTATACTTTTAGGGCAATTGACGAATATCAAGAACGCGGAACTTGGGTAACTTTAATTAAAAATTACCATGGAATCCGATTAGACTTAAATCTACATGACTCTTTTAAAAATGAAACAAACATAATTAAATCGTCTTCACTTTTTATAGAATTTAACATAAACTCGACATAACTATTATATTTGCGATGTGGTCCCGAATGTACGAGACGATCCTCTCTCACATTGAGTACATGTTTACCATGTAGTGTTGGCATCATTATTATATTTGAACTCGCATGTATATCATAACCATATTTATGGACAATGGGGTGTATCTTAAACTGTTTTGGGATTACATGATGATCGTGAACAAGCCCACTTAAATTCCATCGTATCTTAAACGACGTCCTAACACTGGAGCCGTACCGCATACTATACTATCACTTTTTAGTTACACAAAATATAATATAACTAAAAAGTGATCCAAACGGGGCTCGAACCCGTGACTTTGGCGTGCCTTATGTGAATGTAACTTCACTAATATATACTATGTATAAGCACCACGCTCTAACCAACTGAGCTATTGGATCATATACTATATTATACTTGTGTATAACCTTTAAGTGTATGCACTTGTTACCTCCTCTTCTCCGTCAGTATCATATGCACTGTCGTCTATGACACCCATTTGTGTTAAACTGTTGGGATATACTCCCATGATAAATCAATGCAAATTTTTCTCCAAATGAAATCCTGTTGGTGTAGTTTTTCCTTTGATTTTAAAAGTGGAAAGTATTGTAGATACGAATCTTCACTTAGAAGTTCACAGAATTTATACAAAACATACGAATAACTTAGGAAGTTTTTACGTTCCGATGGACAATTATCATCGAATGGCTTTTGAATATTTTTGAACATCATTCTCAATTGTTCTTCAAGTTCTTTGGGCATTTTAGGTGGTTTTATCCCACTCAGTATATTCGTGATATATGGGACGTGTTCGTAGTACTTATTAAGTTTCAATTTCTTTAGGAGCGCCCGGACTCGTGCATGTGTAATCTCCGTGAGCAGTTTGATTTTCATCTTCTTGAATTCATTCCTAAGTTGTGCTATGACGTCTACCGGTATACTAGTCGTTTCTTGTGCTTGAAATTGTGAGAGCCACTCGTTAAAGTGGTTATCGCGTTTATACGAATAATTGATTATTTTTTCAGAGGTCTCTTGCTCTTCTTTGTATGTCAACTCTTCACTTATCACAACCTCGACGACCGCGCCACAACCATCGCATATAATATCACTCGTATCGCTAAAATGAAAAAGATTACTATCTGGACACTTCAAGCACACGGTCACGAATCGTTCTATGGGTCTGTCGAGTGTTTGTTTTTCGACATCTATCAGGTAATCGACAAATATATCTTTTCGTTGTAATCCCACTGTTTCTTTACAATTAAACACGTTATCTGTATGGGTCTCTTTCATGGATTCATCTGTATATTGTTTCAAGTAAGGCATACATCGCATGATATAGTCCGACATTTCCGATTCGTACGCTGACTTTTTGTTGGGATCGTTTTCTATCTTTTCCATCCATTCATTTATTCGTTTATTATATCTACTTAAAAAATTACCTTCCATTTAGAGTAATGAAATTACTCCACTCGTTTTTAATTAACGCTATTTATAATATAAAACAAATCATTAAATTCTTTTTTCACAATAATGATTTTTCTATAATAAGTACGTGTATCGAATATAAATACGACCAGTCAAAAGACTATGTAGAAGATATATATAGTATTTTCTGGAAAAGGGAATCTTTGAATTGGGTCGATAATTCGTCTGAATATTATGTGGATATCAAAGATTCTGATGATACCGTCGATCCCCCACTGTGTGTTATAAACCCCGTCGTCCGCCGTAAATTTTGGTACAATAACAAAGTGTATAAATTCTTATCGTACGACCTAGAGTATACGTGGCCCCCAAAGAAATCGATGGGTGTTCATTTTCATATACCCTTATCGAGTGCGCAATTAATGGATTGTAATGACAAGCCAGTAAAAGACATGCTCTCCAAGATTGGAAGATATGCTGGTCCATATAACGATTTTTATAAGAGTGATATGAAGATAAGGGATATGTTATGGTATAATGATGAAACCATGAAGAATTTACCAATAATTAAACTAAAAAATGCATTTGGAATCACGAAATATGTGTCCACCGAAACGGGGAGGCTCACTGATCTTCGGATACCTTAGTTGCCAAGTAAAATTTCAACTCTCCTAGATTTGCCACGTTGTACTTCAACACGAGAAATCTATTTTGTTCCTCCTGCATGATCTGCACAGTTGAGCACATGCTCGTCGCCTTCGTAAATATATTCATATATTTGAGTGAATACACACCACTCATCTTTGGCGATTCTTCTGTGCACTCGATGACAGTCTCCTGGTTAGCGAAATCGCCATTCACTGAAAGTATTAATTTATTACCTTCTCGCATAATCTCAATCTCCTCGCCTATATTGGACATGTCACGACACATGCGTTGAAAATCGACTGATGGTAAAGATGTATTCATCGTCATGTGGACGTCTGGAACTTCGATTTGATTTTCATTGATGTCGAGTAATTTAAGAGCAAACTTAGTGCACGTCTTCTTATTTTCGTTGTGAATCTCCAGGTTCATAAATTCTTTTGAATTGATTGACATGACAAGCACGTCATTATTGGTGATAGTCTTGAGGAGTTTGTGCATGTTTGACATGTTGATGCCAGCTTCCATTTCTTCTGTACACGAGTATTCCTCGAAATTATCGGCCGACAAGTACATATCTATTAGTGATGTACGGGCAGTGTCGAGTGTGACGATGTACATTCCATCTGGTTTAAAATATATGTTCACATCGTTGAGTATATCTTTGAGGACTTCAAATGTGGATTTAAATGCACTCGCCTGGATAGTTAATAGCTTTAGCATCTCTCGGTAATGATACTCTTATTTCTTTATATCAGTATACGCGTCAGAAACGGAACGACTTATCCTCTCTTGGAGTTCGGGTGTCATCGCAGGTTGAAGCGATCGACCATAATCATCGAGTCCGAACAATTGATTGTTAGATTCTCCAGCTAAAGTTGTCATGTTAAACGAACTAAACCCACACGTATCCAGCTCCTGTACGGGTAGTAAAGATTCTAGCCAGTTGTGGATTTCACGTCCCACGAGTATCTTCCCATTCTTTGTCAACATGGTTGGAACTCGATCAATCTTACTGCGATGTTGCTGGGGGATACCAAGTTCGTTTACGTTATGGTATCGCACAATTTGTTTGAGTTGTGAATGAGAATTTATATATTCTATGACATCATTACTATGTTTACACTTTGGACTGTACAATAGCAAAGACATATCTGTTGTATTCTCGCAAAAAAAAATCAAAAATAACACACAAGTTTTTTTATACCTATATATTAAATGACAAAAATCATTCTCGTTCTTTTGATAGCTCTCGTGTTATACTTGATGTCCAGGACGAAAGAAAAATTCGGGTATTCGGGCTACACGAAGCCTGTACACACTGTGATTCTCGATGATTCCGCGCCAAACATGAGCGAGTACCGAAAAAATGAAAATGTCAGTATTTCTAATGATCTCATGGAAAAGTTTGTACTCTCGTCAAATAAATACGTCTCAGAAAAATCTGGATTATGCACGTACATCATCGAGACCACGAGTGTTAAAGGGTTTAAACACAAAACCAAAAATCACGAATTGTATCAATGTATGTTCATGTTCATGCGTCAGGGTGGTTTCTCGTTTGGATTTTCGGCTGTTGTAGATATACTCGTCGTTTCTGACACTGTGAAAATCCAAGGTGCCCGAACACAACCTCTCGGGGTGGTTCCCCCTGTAGATACTACACCGTTTGGATCGTCTATTCGGGGTAGTGAGTTTATAGATTTCGGCACGTTTGAGCAAAGTGAGTTGGATTTAATCAAAAATAAGTCTAAATAAATGTAATGATATCCGTCGAGGAGATTTCACGCTTAACGGATAAGCGAAATCAAATGAAGAAGGAGACGTACACGAAGATATATGAACAGATCTCTAGAAAAATACGCAGAACGGTCGACGCCCGTGGAAAACGTACAATTGCAGAAATACCTTCATATCTCGTTGGGTATCCGTCATTCGACAAATACAAAGCGGCGAGATATTTAAAACGGCAATTGGAAAATAATGGGTTTCAGGTAGTGATAACAGGTGATGTAGTATTAGATATTTCATGGGAAGTGAAGAAGGTGTCTAAAAAACCACAGGAAAACGATGATGAAGATTTCCCATCACTGATAAACCTACGTAAAGCTGCGAATAGATACAGGGGGAATGCGGGAAACAGTTAATAAAAAAAGTTACACATATCATAGATGGATAACCTGAACATTTTAGTCGAGGCTAAACGTGAATACCTCGAACAACTTTCAATTCTTATGTGCCCCATCATGATAGACGTGTTCGACGATATGTACCAAGAGGCCCATAAATTGTCCAAGGGGCGTAAAGTGTTGATAATGTTTCAAAAAGTGCTCCGTGACGTACCCGAATGGAGTGAAACCATGGCGAAACAACACACCGATAATATCGCGAACCGCTGCTCGTGGTTCAAGAATCTCGTCGCTGCGGTATTTGTGAGTTCGGTGAAAATCTTATCGGCCGTGCGTCTCAGTGCGGAAACTAAGAAATTATCGGTGAAACTTCCCACGAATGAAGTGTTTATTCATAGCTGTTACAAGAATGTGGCAAAAGATTTATACAAAAACCCGTACATCTTCGCCGAAAATCAATCTGAACATGCGAGGAATGATCAATTGTATGATCGATTTGCTCTATGTGTAGAAAATACAGTGAAAGAACTCATTCCCGTACAGGAAATTCTTCAGACGTACATGACCGACCATACTGACGATATCATAAATCCGCAGGAAATGGATATGTCACGCGACGATGTTGAGGAATACGAGGAACCGGTAGGTGGTGAAGAAGAACCCCCCGTGGGGAGTGCTGAAGAGCCCGTACCTGCACCCGGGGCTATACCAGATTTCGACCCAGACCCCGTAGATGATTCGGGTATGGAACCTGTACATCAGGAGGGTGAACTTGCTGGCCCGATTGACTCTCAACGAAACCCATTTGAAGACGAGTTCCGAACTATTTCTTCGACGCGATCACACCAAGAGTCACAGGAGGAGGAGTGCGAAGATTTATTTCCAGATGCATCTGAAACCAGAACAAAAAAACTTAGCTATTAAATATGGACATGGACGAATATTTTAGGGATCCAACTTCGGCCGCTCTCATTGCCGCATCTCTGACCGCTTTATATATTCACGGAAAGGCCCGTTTAAATGACGAAGGTGCTTTAACAACGAGTGCATATGTAAAACCGGCTATCCTAAATGCTATATTAATATACTTCATAATCTCGAACGGTGTTGGTAAACGTGAAACGATATCAACCGACCCCTTTTAAATAGATCACTTAAAGATTAACCCCATACTATTAGAAAATGACTTCGGTTACTGCTTTTAATGATATGATGGGACAGTTTCTCGCCGAGCTTCACATGTCTTTTCCAGAGGAGAAGAGTATCAAGAAGTACATGACCGCGTTTGAGCTTCTGCGCTCTGCCAATGGTAGGCTTGTAGTCGACGGATTCATGGCCGCTATCGCACCTCACATGGATAAAATTTCTGCGAAGGACGAGAACTTTTTTATTGAAAATGCGGAAACCATCGATTTCTTAAAAGATATCAATCTCAAAAACATTTGGCCTATTGCATCGGACAACACTCGAGAGGCTATCTGGCAGTATATTCAAACGCTTTACATGCTCGGTACCACGATCACGTCTATCCCTCCCGAGACGCTATCCATGATTGAAAGTGTCGCTAAACAATGTGCCGACAAACTTCAGGAGGAAGGGGGTGATATTGATGAGTCTCAGCTCATGAAGTCTATGCAGGGTCTCCTCGGTGGTATGATGAAAAAATAAAAGTTTATTATATAAATGGCGACTCGGTCGGTGTTTAGCGAACCGAAAGAACTTTTTAATAAAGATGAAATTCTTAATTTTTGGCCAATTGAAAAACAGAGTGCAGCAGAGCGAGTGAACTCTACTGCTCGTTTTTTGATATATGCCACATGCATTCTATATTTAATTAAACGTGACATCCGGGTGTTTATTCTCGGTATGACAGGTGTAGGTGTTCTTTATGTAATGGAAAGATCTAATATGATCAAAGAAGGTAGTATTCGACCAACTAAAACTACGAGTAAATATCATTCGCAGTGTCAGATACCCACACAAGATAATCCCATGGGAAATGTACTCATGAGCGATTACACGGATCGCCCTGACCGGCCATCTGCGTGTGATGTAACGACGGTGGGTAATGATATTAACGATATACTGTTCGAAAATATCCCGTATGGTCCCACACGTTCCCGGTCGTCTATGCCGGATATTCAGAGGAACGCGTATGCCCGCCAATTTGTAACTTCACCAGTGTCGAACATACCGGGTGATCAGACAGCGTTTGCGGAATGGTTATATGGTGAAAAGAACGCTCCCATGTGCAAGTCTGATGGAATGACGTGCAGCCCCAACGCTAGGGGTGTTCAATTGGAAGCTTTCGGTGGAATTGACATTGCCGGCGATAAAAGGAGTGGTATGACACGGGGATCTGGTTTGTCCGCATCATAGTCTAGATAATATTCTCATGTAATAATAAATGGCGTATCAACTCCAACCTGGAATGAAAATCGTTAACAACCCAGTAGCCCCCCCGGTGTGTGCGACCGAAGAAATATTTTCGTACCCCAAGCCGAGTTCCCTGAACTACGGGTCTCGCCCCAATACGATGCTTTACGGAACGGCTCCCTTCATGGCCGGTAAGGGTGCCCCAGCCGAACACATCGAGACGAGTGACGCTTTACGCCCCCAATCTACGAGTCAGTTTAACAAAATTGTTTCTCAGACGTATGAGAAGAATCATTTCCCCCTCCAACACATTGAGTGTGGACTCCCCCTTAGAAGCATGACATACGAGCCCGCGAGTACGCGTGCCGATATTCAGAACGCGATATTTACACAAAGATATCAGAATTAAAAATCTCAATAACAGGTAAGAATGGCTGATCCAGTGTCTATACTAGCGGTCGCCGGTTTGGCATATGTAGGAAAGAGATTGAGCGATCGAAACTCGGAAACATATGAACCAGAACAACCCCGAGTATATACTCCAAAGCCCCCAGTTGAACTTAAAATGCCCGAAATCATGAGTGAAGCCGATGAACGCGTTCCCATGCGAAAAGTTGAACTGTCGTCGTTTGCTGATATAGCACCCCAAATTAGAACAAACGGTGGAGAGATGCTCACCATGCGAGACCGAATGTACGATACCGGGCGCATGAATAATTTATCTCCTGTTGAAAAACAACTCGTAGGCCCGGGTCTTGGTATAGATGCGTCTGTACCCGCCGCCGGTGGATATCAACAACTTTTGCGTGTCAATCCCGAAAATGTCGGTGCGTATCGTCTCACAACTTTACCCGGCCGAACGGGACCCGCCGCTGACACTAAGGGTGGTCGACGTGGTGTGATGGGACAATTTGCGCAAAATCGTCCCGAAAAGACGGCGGATCTTGCGTCTCGACGCCCAGAAGTGTTTGGACGTGCTCAGGGTATGAACGGTGTCGTCCCACGTGGTGAGCATGAACATACCAAGCGTCTCACAAACCGGTCTGAGACTGGGACACGTGACGACGCACTTGGATTTTCTGGAGCGAAGCGTATTGTTTCCGGTACCACGTTAGCCATGGACCCCACGCGTAACAAGAAAGATGGTAATATTGAACAATACCAATACAACAATCAACCTGGGCCTGATATCAACCATTACGCACACGGCTATCTCAATGCTCCCGGTGTTAAGATTGGTGAGTCACGTGTATATGGGACGCCTCACACCGTCGCAGAACTTAACAAATATGGTTTCAGACCCGACGATCGACGTGGTAAGGCGAACCGCGTTGGTAACGGTGGGCGCATGAATGTTCGTGCGGGGCCTCTCAATCAGGGTGGTATGCCTACCGCCCTTCGAACGGATACTACCAGGATAGATGGTCGCGTTAACCCCGTCGCTGGTGGTTGGACGCAACAATATCAGAATAATTCGTATCATCAACTTAACGCGCATAAGGGTCACATGAACCCTCTCGCACATAAAGAAAACCTGAACGTGGCGAAGAAGCAGATGGCTAATAACCCATACGCTCAGCAGTATTGGTAATTTATTCAGAACCGTGAAATAACCCCCATTAAAATATTATCCATATATTTTAATGAGCGTGCACACGTTAGATATAGATAGTAGTGAACGCGACCCAGTCGTGTTTCCTAACACAGGGGATTATGAAATTGAATTAAAAAGACCTATATACGACGTAAGTAAAATTTCTCTTATTTCTGCACGTATCCACAACAGTCAATTGCTTATCCACGAGAGAAATAATTCATTTTCCGTAAATAACACGGTGATTACTCTAGATAATAACAATTATAGTGGGAAAACACTGGCGACTGAAATTGTTACAAAAATCCCCGTCGTCACGTCAGCCTTGTACGATGCGACGACGAATAGTATAACTATGAATGGATCTGCACCGTTTACGTTTGAATTCTACGGGGGTCATAATGGGTACGCTAAATTGGACAACGGATACACAACACCGCATGATATTCTTGGTCTTCCAGCGAGTAATGTTTCGTCTAGTGGAAACACACTCACGACCGGTAGTATAAATTTACAGGGTCCAGACGCACTTATTGTGAAACTCAGCAGTGGTTCCGACGAATTCAATAAAACTGTTTTTTCTGACAACCCATTTTACACTGGTCGAATACTTTTATGTGGCGATGCTACAAACTTTTCTGGAAAAGATGATGCAGTTGAACACTATTTTCATTCTGGTGTACAAAAGACGATTTCTCGTCTTCGTGTACAATTTTTGTATAGTAGCAACAATCGGATCATACCATATGATTTTAGACACGCTACGCACGTTTTAAAACTAGAAATCAATTGTTCGACTGATAAATTGACTACTACACCGAAAGTGAAAAAGGACTTTTCACTACCTACACCTATACGCATCCCTGAGTTGGAAGATCCGGATAGGTGGACACCGATTGTGTATATAAGTATAATAATCGTGACCGGGTTAGTATTTCTCCTGCTTACAAAACCAAGACGTCCAATTAGCGGGTGACCGCGTAGACGGCGGGGGATGGCTTCCTGACACGGGAAGACATCCTGGAGATCACCATGTATACGACCACTGATAGGAGAGTGGTGAATAGGGCGGTGAGCGCATAGTTAAGACCACCGTTCTTCTGGACCTTGATGATCTGGTGAATAGACCAGCGAACGAGGTCCATCCACGAGAGCGCCGCAGCGAACGAGAAGCCGGCGACAACTGCGTTGAGCGATTGTGCTTCGAGTTCACGGGAGATGGCAATCAGGGCTTCGGTGGCGTCGGCGGACATTTTTAATATAAAACAAGATTTTATTCCGGGATCAAATCTTCGACCTTTAATATTTTTTTAAATTTTTGTCCGTTATATCCTTTAATTTTTTGTATAGAACTATCGTCATCTGATTCGGTGTCCGAATCTGATGACGAATCACCCCGTGCCCTGAATGATTTATATTTACTATCAGACCAACCCTCAGGGGTCGATGTGTTCATTACTATCAATAGCATTTTTTATCATTTCTTCTGACGGATTGGTAGGCTTCCAACCTTCCCATGCGTCATACGCCTGGTTGATCGCCTGCATTTGGATATTGTCACCTGAATATGGTTCAAATAAACTCTCTTCGTCATCCACGATTTCTATGTCAGATTCGTCAGATGAATCATCTTCATTTTCGTATATTTCTGGAAAATAAGTGCCTATTTTCTTACCCACGGAGTGCATCGCGCAATATTTCATGCAGTATTCCATATCCTTCCCGAGAATTGTTGATCGTCCACATGCTTTAGCGTATTCCCCTGAAAGAACTACAGCTTCTTCCATGACGGGCGTTATAATTTCAATTGCTGATTGAACCACTGTCGAAGAGAAGTCGTGCCCCTCCATTTTCGTATCTCAATATGTTATAATTGATCGCGTAAACTCTAAGCTCCCTTTCGTCGACCTTTCCATTTAAAAGTAATTTTAGTCGTTGTTCTTTAACCAATGATAAATTGCGTTGTCCAGTTGGATACCATTTTTCGGGTTCAAGTGCAAAACTATATGAATAGAAACGCCTAAACAGTTGTGTTCTAGAATGGTGTATACCACTCTGAACTGCGCGGAGTGCTATAACGTTTCCTGTGATATCATTAATAGGCTCTTCATCGTTTAAGGACAATGTGAGTCCTTTCAAATTTTCGTAATTAATGTACTCAAGTTTACCGTTTATCTGTATGGTCTGCATCGTATGATCATAATCAAATATCGTAGAACTATTACGTTTTATGACAAAGTACAACTCCTTTACCGGATTTGCAAATTCTGTTTTAAATGTGAGTTCTTGCGTTTCCAAACTCGTTGAATCTGGGATTGCAAAATTTTCGTTCTGTACTTGTGTGATGATATGATCTCGTTTAAGTGTACGTAACTTAATACGTTCCTCGTCACCGAGTGCGACGAGTTCGGTTTCGAGTGCGATGGAATTTATATGAGGTTCATAAAGGGTTGCTCTATCTATTATATTGATTGTTCCACCCATTCCTGTATGGACCGCGCAATAATAATATAATGTAGACGGTGTGTTGTCGTCGACGGTTATCGTACTGCGATCGGACAGATAATCCGTGCCAACAGCATATGCGGGCCCTTCCAAACTCTCCGAAAATCTAAGGGGGTGGGTTGCATTTGAAATATCAGTCCGATCGAACGTGTACGTAAATCCCCTTTGTAATGTAAGCGTAGGTTTTATAGCACTGCCTATATAAAAGGCGCCATAACTTGCAGTCACAGCGAAACTTAAATCCGGTACATTTACAGTTGTTGGTAGTCCTAAAATGCAGTCCTGACGTTCATTAAGTTTGATTTCAAAATGACATTCCTGTTGCTGTATAGCACATAAAGGTATGGCGAGTTCTGGATTCCGGTAAAAGTAAAATGGAATGTCTACGATACATCGCCGCGTAGTCGTCGCATCACCCAGATACTCTTTTATTGTCGAATTGTTTACCCGAGTTCCAGAGTAATCGAGTGGGAATTTACCAATTAATTTTGACAAGTTCGTCTGTTTCGTCTGCGTGACATAATTTTCGGAATAAATCTGTAGATAATCAGACGGTATACGTTGAATATGTTCACCCCCTATGAACATGTCCACATGCTGAATAAGGGCGTGACCTATAGATTCTATGTATTTATAGTGATTCGCACCGTCGTAAAGTGCTGGCAATTCAAAATACACTCGCACAGATGTCATCAGATCACCAACATCCCTTGGTATTGTACACTTTAACGTTGAACCGTATGTACATTCACCGTGTAGATCGTGTTTGACATTATATACAGAAAATTTGGTATGTTTCCTGAATCTTTTTATAAAATGTGAATAGTCGGGGTTGTCGGTAAAATAAGCATCGTGTACCCCCTTCGTAGCGAGCTGAACACGTCCCGCCATTTCTATTATTAGTCTTTAAAATTTTAAACCCGCTAATCCACTCTCTATGTGTAATATGTTGTAATTCACTGCGTATATATCGACATCTATTCTATTCGTAGACGATGTTTCGTCTAATTCGATCTCAATTTTTTTATGTGAAATACGACTCATGTTTACCTGCCCTGTGGGGTAATATTCCTCAGGTTTAAGAGCGAACGAATACATGTAAAATATATAGGCTGGATCGGGGTATGAAGTATATTTATTCAACGATTCTTGATACGATAGAAATAAACCGTCACGATCTATCATAGTTTCACCGTTACATTTTAGTACGACTCGTTTTATCTTTCTATGATCGGACCTCTTTGACGTATATCGTGTTGATAAACTCTCATCAACGTGTGTTACGTCTTTAAGTGTTACCGTCTGTTCCGGGGCGTATTTTTCTTTAGCTATAAAGAATAATTCCTTTACAGGGTGTTTGAAATTTAACATACCCGCCTTATGACTTTCGTTGGGTTTGAACGGTAATGTGGACATTTGGAGCTGTGTAATTCCATATTCCATTGGACGTGTCTTCAAAAAGTTCCTTTCATCTTCACTTATGAAAAAGAAATCAGTAATCAAGGAGATGTCCTGAATTACAGCGTCTGATGTGGATCGTCTAGTAACATTACTTCCTGACGTCGTATACGTGAAACTCACAGTATCATTCGCGTCCTTAAATTTGACATACACTTCGATAAGTTGTTTAGTTATAGCACATACGGGAATCGCCAAACTCGAATGCCTGAAAAAGTAAAATGGAAGATTGAGGTAAAATGTATTATAGGAAGTAGACACATCCAAGTGATTGTTATGTCCACCAAGAAAGTAAAGTGTTTGTTCTAAATCGTCTGTATTGTTATGTAATTGATTATACATGTATATATAATCCCCTGTTATACGTTCGATGGTCTGACCACCTATACGCAGGTCAACATATTCTATTATATTTGACGTCAGTGATGTGTTATATAAATTTGACACCAGGGCGTCCGATGATTCGAGGAGGGGTTTGAGTGTCATCTTCAACATCATGCTCCTGACGAGATCACCAACGTTATTCGGTACTCTAAGATCCGCGTACCCACCAAACTTCTTTTCACCACCGAATGGTATTTCAACAGATTCTGTGGCGAAGCGAGTATGTTTTTTATAGTTCATCACAAAGTATGAAAATTGCGGTTCGCCGGTGAGCCATTGGTCCTGAATACCAGTGGCAGCGAGTCTGACACGCCCCGCCATTCTTAATACATGTGAGTAAAATTTTATGAATTAATTCGTGGCACTATAGTAGATGGATTTGAAACTCCGCAAATTCAAACCGGAGGTGATGGCCGATGACAAGGTTTGTGTCTTCATAGGTAAGCGTAACACGGGAAAATCGACTCTTGTCACTGATATATTATGGCACAAAAAACATCTACCCGCGGGGATAGTACTCTCTGCTACAGAAGAAGGTAACCATTATTATCAACAGTACATTCCAGACCTTTTCATATACGGTGATTACGACAAGGACGCGATTGAACGGGTCATGGACAGGCAACGTAAATTAGTGGGTGCGGGAAAGAAGAATTGCGGTGCATTCCTGCTTCTCGATGATTGTATGTACGACAATAAATTTATGCGAGATACGTGCATTCGGCAATGTTTCATGAATGGTCGGCATTGGAAGATATTTTTCATGCTGACCATGCAATACTGTATGGATTTACCCCCAGCACTTCGCGCCAACGTGGACTACGTGTTTATATTACGAGAAAACATCATACAGAATCGCGAAAAGCTATACAAATCATTCTTTGGTATATTCCCAAATTTTGACATGTTCAATAAGGTCATGGACGCTTGTACCGAGAATTACGAGTGTATAGTTCTTGATAATACATCAAAGAGTAATAGAATTGAAGATTGTGTTTTTTGGTATAAGGCGAAAATGCGAACAAACTTCAGGGTCGGCGCACCAGAATATTGGCAGACGCATAAGAAAATGTTTAACCCCAAAGGTGGTGGTAAGAATCTGAAAGATGCTAAAAAGACAACCACCTTAAAGATTACAAAGCAAAAATAAGTAAATGTCCTCATACAGCGTCGAACCCTGTACATTTATCTATCGTGTATCCTCGCTCGCGAAGATCGTCGATGGCGATACTATTGACGTAAACATAGACCTCGGCTTCGATGTATGTACGAAGCAGCGTGTCCGCCTTCTAGGTATCGACACCCCAGAATCTCGCACTTCTGATAAGGAGGAAAAGGTGTTTGGTCTCATATCGAAGAAGAAGCTCAAGGAATGGTGTCTAAAGGCTGTTGCATCTGAGAAGGACGATATTGAAATCGAACTCAGATGTCCCGAAGCGGATTCTAGGGGTAAGTTTGGTCGCGTGCTCGGAGAGGTTTGGGTTTCGGAAGACGGAGTATGGACGAATGTGAACAAGTGGTTGGTTGATAATCATTACGCGGTGCCATACGGTGCGCAAAATAAATCTCTAGTTGAAGGATTTCATATGGAAAACCGTAAAAAACTCATTGAACGTGGTGAGGTTTAACGCAGTGCCCGACGTTTCACATATACATACAAAACAATAACGATAACGATAAATAAATATGGTAAAGTATCCCTATAATCATCTATGAAATAATCAAATATGAGATTTGGGTTTTTTAATAAGTATGATCTATCTTTTCGAGTGAACGTTTGTGTGATAGATGTATTAATACCATGTCCCTGTGTGGCGTGCCAATACCACGGTGGAATCAATAGACTATCACCCGGTTGAAGTATTACCTTATATACTTTCATTTTGCTATGATCCATCTTAAAAAAGTTCTCGTCAGCAAAATTAGATTTGTTTACTTGGAAAAACCGATTCTTGCGAATATTAGGATTTTCATAATTATCGAATATATATACAGTTTTACTTCCGTACAATTGATTCAATATATAATCATGAGAAACATGTAAATGTAAACCACTCGCATGATTATTTCCCAAATATAATAGTAATGACAGTGCTTTTCTTGACTCTAAATTCGGGTTTTGTAATGTTCTATCTAAAAGGCAATTATTATCCCATAGTACATTATCCTCAAGATCGTAAAGGTCAACTTCTGCACAATATATAGAAGGTAATATATCTTTCTTCCAATATTTAAGTAAGTCTGGAATGGACATATCGTCGAACCCATCAGGTCCGAATGATGTAGATGTGTCCGCTGTATTATAAAGTTCTACGGGTATGTCAGCGTCACCGAACATCTTTGTAACTCCTTCAAACCCGACTTTTATTGCCTTGGGTTTGTAAAACCCACGTATGACAACTGGATGTGTAAAATCTTTGGATACAATATCCCTTTCTTCGGATGTCATTAGGTCATATGTATATGTCGGAAGTTCCATATATTATAATTAAGATATTAAAGTTTTCATATAAACACATATATATATAATCGTCGATTGAAAACATACTTAAACGAAAAAACTATTAAAATAGTAAACATGTCTACATTGACACATTTACTATTTTACCCAGTTGCATCATTAAAACGAAGGTTTGGTGGGGGAAACAAAGCATTCGTAGATGACATCGCACCACCGGTTAGTATCATATCCGAATGTAAGTATGGCGAATATTGTATAAAATCAGAAGTGACTACACGTGATATGAACGGACAGATAGATCAAACGTTCGTCGGGTATAGTGGTGACATGAATATTACGACTAAAACGAAATACGCATGTGAGCGTTTTAAAAACCGTAACACTATTTGCGACGACCCTACTATGGTCATTATGGGCGGTGAATGCAAAGATGTTATATTTGTAAAAAATAGGGCTGGTATGATTCGGGAACTCTCAGGTATTTAAACCATTGGATTAAATTTGTGTTTATGTATCCACAAATTACATATCCATTTCTCACCCGATTGTACCGGTAAACCTGAATGTAACGCATCATCTGTGAATCTATCCCAATCATTTAAAGTATTAAAAACGAGAACGTCGCCTTTACCGAGTCTATATTTTCTTTTAATGTTTGGAAAATTCGTCTCCCCACCTGCGTACTCATCGTTTAAGCCTATAATACATGTATACAAACGATAGTTTTGTTCTATATCTAAGTCAAATGCATCTTGATGCTCGGTGTAGAAACCACCTGGTTTATACTTCAGTACTTGCAACTGTTCACAATTTTTAGGTGATCTATCCGTCAATGATGCACATTTCTCGATGACTCGTTTGACAATCTTATCATTGCGTGGGTTTAACCACGCCGTCTTACTCTTACGTATAGACGTGTCAACTTCGCGGTCTTCTGAAACAGTCGAAGGTTCAAGTGATTTTGAAGCGACGTTTCGTATATGATCACATGTTTCGGGTGAAAACAAATTTTTATACACCCGCGGTTGATGGTACCTTGGTCTGTATAAAATACATAATATCACGATAGCCGTGATTATGAGTAACGACCTTCTCATTTGATAATAGATGATATAATATTATAAGGTAAACGCGACGTATACCGCTTGCGTATATCGTTTATGACCTCATTCGTGTAGAGTGTGAGATCTCGTAACTCGTCGTGTATTTCGCCCACAGTATCGGGGAATAACATGAATTTACGAAGTGCGTCACTAACTGTATCTATGAACATTCTGTAGATATCCTGAACATCACGCACTTTATCATTCATCTTTTCACGTTTCTGTAGCTCGCGTTTGAATTGCGCATCTGTCATTTCATCAAGTAGATACTTGATCCTGAGATGATGATGATTTTCGTATAGGTATCCATATCTAATAACGAGTTCTCTCTGTAACCGTGTGACTTCTAAATGAATATCTAATAGTTCCGGTTTAGTGTTAATACGTTTCAGTTCTTGATATGTGGGGCAACCACCACAAGGTATATCCGAATGATCTCGTGTACGTTTAAAATATTGTACGTAGTGTGGGTTATGTATACGCCCAGTTTCTATTAACCCGGTTCGCCAATCAAATGCGACGTGGCACTGGGTGCACCACATTTGGGAACAACCATCTATCTTGTGTATAGGTACATTACATTTGGGACATGGTTTTGTATCGCGTTTTAATAATTTGACAGTTTTCACCACATTTTGATCACAAACGTGGTGTTCACATAACTCTTCGTGACACGCTTCACAAAATACCTTCTTACATATACCACATTTCCAGTCGTCGAATAAAAAACCCTTACATTCGCTTATAGGGCATTTGAGTGTAAACACGTCTGTATTTTGTGGAACTTTAACAGTCCTCAAATAACGTATATTTTCAGAAATGTTCACGATATACGTTCGTAACACTTCGATTACCACATCTTTTATACGACCATTAAATGTATCCATGAGTGTAGTACGTCTCAGTAATTCCACCATGTATATAAATGAAATTTGTAACCCCCTGGATTCCAAAATACGTGTCACATAGGGTTGTGTATCGGGCAGCCTCGCGGATTCCTTCTCAAATAATACATTTTCGCGATGGTTCTTATATTCTATATTTCTGAATCGCTTCGTACAAAAGGAATCCACGAATGATCGATTGAATTCGTGTTTACAATTCATACAATGTGTATTGTTAGGGGTTGACAAGAAATATATCTGGCAACACGTTCGACAACATTCATACTCACAAAAGGGACATGAAACCCTTTTGTGTGTAATATTGTTGTATGACTCGATGCATACCTGACACACATCCATCTATAATACTCGAGTGACATCTTTAATTAAAAAAATACGGTATAGTATATCATGATTATTCCATGTTTAATAACTATGATACTGTCATCGATATTCGGTGATAAAAAAAAGCCTAAGTAAAAACGTATACGTACATAGTTTACATGTTTTGTAAAAATGTGTGAATGTCCGATATGTTACGACCGTGAAGCGACGTGTCAATTTATATGCAAACACGCATTCTGTTACCAGTGTACACAGCAATGGTATGAGCGTGGTTCGGATTCGTGTCCACTATGTCGGCGTTCCATATGTTTTAAGGGTATTACTCAGATGAAACGTTTATGGGATAGGCGAGCAAAGGATGTACTCTTTGCGGATCTCATAGACGAACTCGTTGACGATTTGCACACGACCGATGATATAACACTTTTTGCAGATTGTTTATGTTTTATGCAAGAAAGGTTTAATTATATTATGTCAAAATATGCATATGTCGACCTTGACACGTTTCACTGTTTAATTCGCTTTACATGGATCGGCGTTGATTTTATGATGAATGCACCTAGGATTATGTTTTACGAATACGCGACGTTCATGAAATATTTATTTATAAGTAACACGGGGTACGGTGTAAAGAATAACCTAAGTAAAAGAGTGTCACCATATAAAATACATGGTGGGGTAATGAAGTATTGTCTGGTTACATGTTACATGTCAAAAGGACCTGAAATTATCAGTGACAGTATATGTTGCGCCGAACGTAAGATGATCCGTCGTCTTTACAGAGAATATGCGAAGAGAGGGTACACGGACCGGAATAATTTCACAAATTGGCTACACCGAAAATACGGTGAAATGGTAGTAGAGAGAAAAACAATACACGGGGATGGAATATCCTTGCCATGTGTGTTGTGTAGAAAAGCCATCGAAAAGCGTGCTATAAAATGGACGGCTTTCGATGGTCATCAGTGGGTTCATAGTGTGAAAACAGAAACCCTTCCCGTATCTGTACCTACACATAAACAGATACGTGTATTGGGCTTCGCGCTTCGGTAATATTTAAACATTAAGATTACGCAGTTTCTTCAATTCGTTATTCGTCGTGGTCATCTTTTTCATGAATTCGTTTATGTATATTTTTTCAGTATTTGTTACTTTGACGACGGATTTGGAAGCGCGTCTAGAATTAATTTCCGATTGTACAGCTTTCATTTTGGAAATGGCCTTGTTAAGATTTTTGATAGTCTTTTGGACGACGGGTGAGCGTCGCACGGTTGTAAGGGTTGGTGTCACACGCGCACCGGGTTTAAGCTTCTTCACCTGCTTTGCGTGATTTTTTTTCATCTTTTTCATAAGAGTACTTGTTGTCATTTACTATAGTATGATATTAAAAAGTATTCGTTTCTCCACGTCTTAATTACAACTTATATAAGTTTCTATCATGGCTATAGCATTGTCATTTTCACGCACACTGTCTGTAAAAAATAAAATACGTGACGCGTCGGCAAACGCATATTTACCCCCCCTATATTTCCTGTATATAGCTGCGAGCTCACGTATACTTTCGTCTCCCCATGACGTGAAATCATTTGTCGTAAGTTCATGACTGATAAAGTTAATAACCTCATTCATGAATTTAGAGTGATTCATTTTAACGTGTATTACCCAAGTTTTATTTCAACTTAGGTTTAACCTCTCTTTAGAGCCTTGAGAGCTTTAGCCCTGGTCGCTTGATTATTGAGCCTTTTTTTAGTATTGGCCTGCTTCGCAACTTTTTTAGTCGCAGCTTCATTCATACGACGTTGCTGACGTGACTTAGTTGGAGACGAAGTAGTCAAAAGGCTAGCAGCTGTAGTTGTGTTAACCCCTTTAGTTCTATTCGTGGTAGCTCTCTGTTGTCTAGCCAGTTGAATTCTCTGAGCACCAGTCGCCTCAGACAATTCCTTTTGATTCTTCGCAATCTTGGCTGCAACCCTAACTCCATTCATAACCTTTTTTTCTCGCATATTTTTCACTACACCCTTGAATGATCGGGGGGCTAGCGTATTGGGTCGTGGTCCATCTGGGGGTCTAGGTTCAGCAGCCCTTCCACCGAGGCGCAAAGCAACCTTATTTTTAACAGGTGCGAGAGCGGCAGCTGATATTTCACCGTTATTCTCAAACAGGGGGTTGACTCTGACTTTAGTTTTATTCTCGAATAGGGGATTGTCTATGACTTTAGTTTTATTCGAAACTTGTTTGTTCGCGGACGCACGAATCATATTCAGGTTAGCGTTGGGGAGTTTAATTTGTTTGTTGTATCCATTCTTGTTTGCTTTGGAAATGTTCATACGTGATATGTGGGTCGAAAGTTCTTTCTTTTTATTTTTTTGTGCGAGGTTCGTCAATTGTTGTTCGAATATTCTGCGTCTGGCACCCACGTTATTTTCGAGCTGCATAATCTTCACGCGATGGCCGGTCTTGTTGATGGGGCCGAGTTTACTTATCTTAATTTCATCACGTAATTCTGATTTTTTATTAAGTTTTTTGTTTAAATTTGACACTTTGTTTAGCGTATTGGCACCCTTTATGGCATTACCCCACTTCCCGATTCGACCACCGATTTGTGCAACTTCTTTCTTAGCTTTTTCCATGAGTGTATTTCGTTTAGGTTTGACATTTAAATCATTCAATGTCGCAGAGGCTTTCATTTCAGCATTATTATTTACGGTCTCGGTCGGTTTTGAGTTCAACTTCCGACCAAACGAGTTTCTTTTAGCTTTCATGACTATATCTTCTTTGATTTCCTTGAAGGTTTGTCGCCCCTTTTCAAAAGCGTTTATATATTCATCGGATTCCTTTTTATTTATTTTCGTAGTTTCAAATAATTTCAAAAGCGTTTTGCGATTTTTGTTTCCCTGAAGTTTGGTATTTTTGTTTAATTTTTCCATTGCCGCCGTGGCATTTGCTTCGTTTGCAGCCTCGGCGTTGGCGTTTCGTTTATTTGTTTTAGTCTTAATATTCACTTTAACAGTGTTCAATAGAGTGTTGAAATTCGCACCCTTTTCGAAACTATTTAAATATTTGACCTTATCTTTATTGGTTAACACGTTAGAACTGTTCAATAAGACACTCAATTCGTTCGTGTTTTTATTCTTCTTGACCTTCTTAGCAGCCTCAGCGTTGGCTTCATTTTGAACCTTCTTGGCAGCCTCAGCGTTGTTAGCAGCCTTCTTGGCGTTGGCTTCATTTTGAGCCTTCTTAGCAGCCTCGGCGTTGTTAGCAGCCTTCTTAGCGTTGGCTTCATTTTGAGCCTTCTTGGCAGCCTCGGCGTTGTTAGCAGCCTTCTTAGCGTTGGCTTCATTTTGAGCCTTCTTGGCAGCCTCGGCGTTGTTAGCAGCCTTCTTGGTATTGGCTTCATTTTGAGCCTTCTTAGCAGCCTCGGCGTTGGCTTCATTTTGAGCCTTCTTGGCAGCCTCGGCGTTAGCTTCTTCCTTGGCTTTCCTAGCAGCCTCGGCGTTAGCTTCTTCCTTGGCTTTCCTAGCAGCCTCTGCATTAGCTTCTTCCTTGGCTTTCCTAGCAGCCTCTGCATTGGCGTTTCGTTTATTTGTTTTAGTCGTTATGTTCGACCTGACAGTGTTCATCAAGGAGTTGATATTCGCACCCTTTTCGAAGCTGTTTAAATATTTGACCTTATCTTGATTGTTTAAGACGTTAGAACTATTCAACAAGACACTCAACTCGTTCGCGTTCTTATTCTTCTTGGCCTTCCTAGCAGCTTCAGCGTTGTTGGCAGCCTTCTTAGCGTTGGCTTCATTTTGAGCCTTCTTGGCAGCCTCAGCGTTGTTAGCAGCCTTCTTAGCGTTGGCTTCATTTTGAGCCTTCTTGGCAGCCTCGGCGTTGTTAGCAGCCTTCTTAGCGTTAGCTTCATTTTGAATCTTCTTGGCAGCTTCGGCGTTGTTAGCAGCCTTCTTAGCGTTAGCTTCATTTTGAATCTTCTTGGCAGCTTCAGCGTTGTTGGCAGCCTTCTTAGCGTTAGCTTCATTTTGAATCTTCTTGGCAGCTTCAGCGTTGTTGGCAGCCTTCTTGGCGTTAGCTTCATTTTGAATCTTCTTGGCAGCTTCAGCGTTGTTAGCAGCCTTCTTGGCAGCCTCGGCGTTGTTGGCAGCCTTCTTGGCAGCCTCGGCGTTGTTGGCAGCCTTCTTAGCGTTAGCTTCATTTTGAATCTTCTTGGCAGCCTCGGCGTTGTTGGCAACTTTTTGAGCCTTTTTAGCTTCGAGTTCCCCTACAATCTGATTTTTTGTTTTGTTACCCCGGTTAAAAGTGTTTACGTAGTTCTGTTTTTCCTTTGGCCATGTATTCGAGCCAAGTGTGTTATTGTACCGGTTAAGGGTTTCTTTTACATTTTTCAGGGCTTCACCTTTCCGCCTTACTCCGTTGATCTTGGCAGCCTCAGCCCTAGCATTGTTCGCAGCTTTTTGGGCAGCGTTCTGCGCATTGGTATTAGCTTGAGCTTTAGCATTATTCAACGCTTTTTGCTTATTAGTATTAGCTTGAGCTTGCGCATTATTTAACGCTTTTTGTTTGTTGGAATTGGCGGCAGTTTTCGCATTGTTAAGCGCCTTTTGTTGATTAGCTGCCAACTTTTCACGTATTTCCTCAGCTAGATCTTTAATTTTTTCACCTTCCGAGAAACGCCGCGTGTAAGTAATTTTGTTAGCATTCGTAAGATGTGTTGAGTTGTTAATCAATTTTTCCATCATTTTTACCCGTTTAGCTTGCGCATTGTTTGCAGCTTGATTTAAATTCTTCTTGGTTTGATTAGCTTGTTCTTGGACATTTTTTAATTTGTTTTGCGCGTTTTGAAGATTTTTAGCCGCCTTCTCTCTTTCGTTCGCCGAATTAGCGTTTGCAGCTGCCCTTTCCGCCACCCTAGCTGCTTCTGTCGCTTCATTAATCTTGGTCTGCGACGCAGCCTTTTCGGTTTCTAAATTGACTTTCGCTGCATTCAAACTCTCCCGCAACACGTTCGCGTTTGCAGCTTTTTGTTGAGCGTTCACGAGTTTCGCGTTTGAATTAGCTTTTATATTTTTCCGGATGCTGTTCATAAGAGTATTGAAATTCGTACCCTTTTCGAAATCCTGCAAATACTTGACCTTCATTTGACTGTTTAACACATTGGAGCTGTTCAATAAATTACTCAAGTGGGATTGTTGTTTATTTTTTAGGTTGGTATTCGATTTATTTTTTATGTTTTTCCGAGCAGAGTTCATAAGAGTGTTAAAATTCTCACCCTTTTCAAATCTCTGTAAAAAGCCCATCTTTGCCTGGTTATTTAACGCATTGGAACTGTTCAATAAATTACTCAGTTGTGTTTGGCGTTTATTTTTTAGGTTGGCGTTGGCGGTACTTTTCTTGTTTTGTATTTCCGTACGCAATGCGTTGATATTCGTATTGGCGTTTATGGCGTTTATTTTATTCGAAATGTTCACACCAGCGTTAGCAGCTAATCTCGAAAGTTCGATTTTTTTATTAGCAAGGTTCTTAGCCTTTTGCATGTTACCATTTACCTTTTCGATGACCGCAGTTTTATTCAATTCCGCTTGTGTGACATTTTCTTGTGCCTTTTTAAGTTTTTCAGCCGCTTCGGCCCTTTCCTCGGCGGTAGCGGCTTGGGCAGCCTCCTTTTCCGCCAATTTAACTTCTTCGATGGCTTTATTTTTCGCAGCGTTGGCTTCCTTTAGCGCGGCATTTTTGTTATTTTCAGCTTGTTTCAATGCAGCATTTTTATTATTTTCAGCCTGTTTCAATGCAGCAGCTTTATTATTTCCAGCTTGTTTCAATGCAGCATTTTTATTATTTCCAGCTTGTTTCAATGCAGCATTTTTGTTATTTTCAGCTTGTTTCAATGCAGCATTTTTATTATTTTCAGCTTGTTTCAATGCAGCAGCTTTATTTACTTCCGCGTTAGCTTTAACGGTGTTCATCTTAACCGTAATTTCTTTAGCAGTCGCTTCCGCTTCTTCCAATTTCTTCTGAGCCTCACTGGCCGCGCGTCTTGATTCATTGGTCGCGTTCGCTACAGCTACAGCCTTTGTCTTTTCCACTTCATTCCTAGCGTTTTGGATTTTTTTAGTTTGATTTGTCTGTTGCTGTTCAAGTTCGCGCTGCTTTTTGTTTAAACTGTTTTGCAGTTGTTTGAATTTGGCAGTCGAGTTTTGGTTAACAGTCGACGGTGTAACCGTATTTCCATTTTTTTTAGAACCATCAAACATCCAACTGAATACAGATCGCTTGGAACTGGTGTTCTTCACCGCATTTACTGTGGTCGCACCTTGTATCAATTTAACAGCACTTTCCCGTCTACGTCTAATTAACGCGTTCGAAGCCTGTTTACGGTAATTATTAGCGTTATTCCGGATATTGACACTCGGTTCAACCCTGTTTCCAACTGGACCAACCTTAATTCCATTAGTGCTCGGTGTCTCGTCACTAACATTACGGTTGGTGTTGTTCACACTGGCGTTGTTCGCACTGGCGTTTTTCACACTGGCGTTGTTCGCACTGGCGTTGTTCGCACTGGCGTTGTTCACACTGGCGTTGTTCACACTGGCGTTGTTCACACTGGCGTTGTTCACGTTGTTATTCGTGGTAGACGCTCGTTTTATAGCACGCGCTCCGCCAGTCAACTTGACAGGTTCACGCACTTTCATACCATGAAGTCTTCGCCCGATCGCGGTCTTGAGTTCATTTATCGACTTATCGACGTTAATAAGTCCAACTTTTTTGGCCAGGCGTTTGATCTCTGCCGAAACAGATGAAGAACTGAATAACACTTCATAATCATTCTGCGTCAACTGTGATTTCGCGTCCATCAAATAACGCTTATCCTTGGTTATCCCAAGAGGTGGTAATGGTAATTTACCCAAATTAGCTGACCTAAATATCTCACAGACCTCGTCACGATTTATTTTTATTTTTTTACCCGTATGAACCAATACCAGTTTCCTGATATTTTTCATATCTTGCCCGGGATCACACACATCCATATTGTTATAAACGTATAAAAAAAATAAATTACGAATTCATACCCATAAAGAATAATCGTAGTTTATCTTCGTGTGACATGGTAAACGAAAAGAGATCATACTCCCCTGTATTAACTTCAATAGTTTTACCGAATTGTTCAGAGTTTATATCCGCACGTATACGTAGAATGGAAGATAGCAGAATACTTAGATAGTCCTTGAATGTTTTTATATGTTCGAAATACAATTCAACTGATTTCAATTTAACGCAAAATATTTTATCCTGTTTGTTATATTCGAACGGTGTTACAGGTATACGTTCTTGGATCCCCCCGTCCATGTAAAACATACCATTGTGCTCATTTGCCGAAGCTAAAAACGGGATAGAAATACTCATGCATACAGCGTCTACAATGGGCATATCGGGGTGTGTATCTATCGAGAAATATTCTGTACGTCCCCTATTTAAACAGTATGAAGACACATATAATTTTTTTTCCAATTCCCTAAACGTTGGGTTACACTGGAAAAGGTCTATCAACGCCCCCTTAACCACATCCATATCAATAAGTCCATAGTGTTTGAAAAGTGTATGAATTCTATATTTTGTAAACCTTTCTAAGTCTGCATCCAGACACCTTTGTAATATTTCATTTAAAGGTACACCGATAGCCATGCATGCACCTATTATAGCACCCGCGGATGCACCTGAAATTTCTTTTATACTTTTTATTTCGTCTTCATGTTGTATTAAACTACCCAACATGGAGAAGATGCCCATTGAAGCGGGCCCCAGAATTAGATACTCCATGGTATCATTTAATAAAACTGAGGAAATTGCTTTCGTAAAATAGCGAAGACGATCGCGAAAACGACGGAGTGAACGAGAATGGCGGGGCGGGACGTATTACCTGACATAATTTGACCTGGGGGGATCGTGAGAAGCATACCTGGGCTCAAAGCCATAAAGAGAGTGGTCGTGACAAGAATATCCGTGCGGGTCAAAACCAACCCAATCGCACGAGCGATGAGAGAGTACGCAAGGAAGAACACGAGACCGTGAAACAGTACAGTCATACGATCGGTGCTGACATTTTTCGTGGAAAACTTAACACCGTCAGTTTTCAACAACATACCGGGGCTGAGCGCCAAGAATAGAGCAGCGGGGATCGCCACCTTTTGAGAGGTGAGGTTAGGAAGCATTTAATATATGCCCATATAATTATTAACATAGTGCATGAAATGGTAAAAGTTTGCACCCCTCATCATATCTTCATGAAGACTGTTCTGATTCACGACTCGCCTGATATTCTTCCAAATATGTGCGAGTCGCTCTTGGTACCATGGGTCACCAATCGTGTCGCATTCTTGATATAGATTATGTTCGACAAAACAAAATTCAACGAAATCACAAAAGAGGCCAGTATGTTCGATTTGTGCGTCATACATGAGCGTATTGATCATGTTCCACATCATGTTCAACTCGTCCGAATATTCAATTTCCCAGTCGTCGATATTAGTGTTCAAATCATCATGAATCTCGTCATCTTCACTTAGATATGCGTCGAGATCTGCATGTGCTTCGTAAACGTATTGTTCCCAAACCATTATGATGCTTTTTTGGCTCCAGTGATGGAGATGGAAGAAGTTTCCTTTGTTGGTAAACTATCGATGATAACCTTTAAGGCACTTTCCGCCTGATCTTCGTTACCTGAGAAGAATACACTGAGACCTTCTTTAATCGAACCCTTGTTAAGCCCGACTCGTCTAATACTTTTCTTCACTGAGATTTTACCAGTCTTGGTGTTGATGACGTCGAGACCGTTATCAATCATAAGTTCTTTAATGTGTGACTTAAGTACATTTTCGGCCTGAGTTAGCACTTTAATATCTCCACGAGCTTCTTTAATCTGTTGGTTCAATTCTACCAGTTTAGAGACGCTTAAAGTGAGATCATCAGTAGATGAAGACCCCATTTATAATAAATGGGGGGTCTTTATCTTTAAGTTAAATTACATAAGGGGGCGTTGCATCAAATCGGGAACGATGGTAGAGTTGTTCCAGGTGAAGGGGCTTTTAGGGTTAGGGGGTTCGGCGCGAATCTGTTGGTTAGCATTGCGAAGCGCACCGCCTGTGGTTTCGGGATACCCGACCTGGTTACGGGGTTCCAGAAAGTTTTGACCCGCGAGAACATCTTCGGGAGCAAACTGCCCGAAATCTTCCTTTGAGGCAACCTCACGGGGGAGGAGGGATGAAGCGAGACCGGTACCCGCCTTCATCTCGCACGCACCCTGTCCCGTAACACTGGGAACTTGGGGGCTGGGTCCGACCATGAAACCCGACGGGGCATATGATGTATCCGTGAGGGTATACTTGGACTTCTTCTTGGGATAAAACAAAACGGCGACCACAACAACCGCGGCGATAACCATAAGGATCTTAGCCGTGGGCAGCTTCTTGAACATATTCATCTTTATATAATGTGAACAAATTTTTTTATTGAGTATCACTGAACATATAGTCTTCTGGATAAGTTTCGTCGAACTCGGATTTTGGTTCCGGCTCGGGCTCGGGCTCGGGCTCGGGCTCGGGCTCAGGTTCGGGTATGGGTTCGGGCTGGAGTTTCACCTGAATAATATTCCAATCGGGACCATACGCCTTCTTCGCGAACCATAAACCTGAAAATTCGACGACGATGTCACATTTATCCCCAGTCTTGACGGTATCGAATTCCACAACCTCCTTAGATGCGTTGAACACCTTCGTATTGGGGAGGCGTTCACATGTGAGTGAAGATGGGGTTGATGAACCCGTGTCTTGTACATATGCACTCTTAAGAGTAGCTCCGGAAAGTGCGCGGCCAAACCAACCTTCACTATTTTCAACCGCAGCCTGGACATTATCCTCGTGAATCGATTTGAGTACATCACAGCCTTCTGGAAGCGCGATCGTAAAGTCGGGAGACGCCTCGGTCACGAGAACGTTGTTTAGTTGGTAAAAGTTACGCTTTCGGTCGTTTGAAAATGCGCGGACATGGTAGATGCCGTCATCACCTTTGGAGATTTTATCGTAAATCATTGTACTTCATTATGGTATCATTTCTTTAAACCGATATATGGTATATCTGCAGCTTTTCGAAGTAAAGGTTTTGGTATCCAACCATCGCGTCTGGGTTTAAAACCATATAGTGTCGCCTGAGTATTTAGACCGGGTGGTAATGGTTTAGCTTCAATTGGGCGGAGTGGAAATTCATTTTTTACGTAAGCGTTGTTAGAGCTTGGCTTCCACGTGAGGTTATTCGTGTTGAATCGCTGATTTCCATGCGTTTTTTCGTATCCTTCTATTATGGTGTTGTTTACGCTGGGTTTGATGGCGTGTACAATTTGCTTAGAAAGACGTTCGACTGACGGTTCGGTCGTATACGTCTCATATTTCCTGGGGTTTACGTCTAAAGCTTTTCGCATACTAACCGTACCACGTTGGATTCTAGTAGTCTTTACGTGACGTATCTTTCTCTTCACTTTATTAAAGATGGTTTCCATACTATCTCTTGACGTGATTGACACGTTCAGACTTTTTCCAAGTTTGAATAGCCGCTGACGATCCTTTTCTCGTTTTTCTGGGCGGAGACCGAGCTTTTGCATTAGATATATATCTTCGATTAAAAATTCTTTACTCGCGACGTATACCTTGGGGTTTTGTGTTATTTTAGTTGCACCATATTTCCTGTAAGATATACCTTTCTTAAATGATTTGGCTACATCATACCCGAATTCTTTGGGACGCATGAACGGAATGTCTAAAATACCACCAACAGTTCCGTCTTCTATACGACCAATTTTAGGGGAAAACATACGCATGTTTAAATCTAATGCAAACAATTCAACATCTATGAATATATCACCCTTACTAGGCTTCTTCGTCGCCCCAGTCTTTTTCTTTTTTATGAGTGTGTATCGTCGAGTCACGAAAGGTCCACGTTGTTTAAAACCAAATCCAATAAACTTTACAAACTTTTTATGTGTCGTTTTTAGTAATGCATTTTTAATTCGAATGTTTATTTTTTTAGAAATTTCTCCGAGTTTATTCCATAAAAGAAGTTTGACAGCTTGTAATTTTCCAAAATATTGTGAATTATACGGAATTGTGGGTACAAACTTAGCGTCGATATCACTCGTGACAACTCGGTCGTTCATGGACATGTACATATTGAAAGCTTCACCACCGCTTATGATAAGGTTTCCCATTGGTTTGAGAAACGTTGAAAGTTCGCCGATTGTATCTAGAATTATACCCCTAGTGACGTCCGTGACGAACACGTAAACCATCTTTTCAAAATCCTTCGTAGGGTAGTTCGTGTGCATGCGTTGCCTGAATTTCTTGAGATCACCCACTTGATTTCTAGTATAATATTTTTTAAGTTTTTCATCTCCAAAAAACATATTTTCGTTAAAGTATCGTTCTATAGCACTCACTGAGTACAACGATGTATCCATTATATTAAGAATACAAAATTTTACAATATAATGTAGTTAAAGGTTTCCTGTGTATATAATATACAATGGCTACTATTGAAACCGTCCTTTCCGAAATCACCGCCTTTCGTTCTGAGCTTAAGTCGCTCACTAAAATCGTGAGAAAGATCAAGGCTAAGCAAGACGACCCCGACGGTGAGAAGTCTGCTAACCGCGCTAAGAACAACGGCTTCAACCGCGAGCAAAAGATTTCTGTCAAACTCCAGGAGTTCCTCGGTCTTGAGGAGGGTAAACTCGTTTCCCGCAGCTTCGTAACTCGCGCCGTTAACACTTACGTCAAGGATAACGGCCTCAAGCACCCCGACAACGGTCGCGTTCTTGTCCTCGACCAGAAGCTTCGCGATCTTCTCAACCCCCCGGCGGACGTGCAGGTTACATTCTTGAACCTTCAGAAATACCTCGGCCCTCACTACATCAAGGCTGAAACACCTGCTTAAAAAATAATCTCCATTCAATATAAATGATCATTGACCGCGCTTCGGTCGATACCCTTGTTGGTACAAAAATATCAAACTTAGATTTGTACCAAAAAGCGTTTACGCATAAATCTGCATTAAAAGAGAATGACAATCTAGACGGATCGTTTGAAACACTCGAGTTCATAGGCGATTCAGTATTGGGATTTGTTATTACCAAATTCTTATACGATCGTTACGAACAACACCAAGAAGGGTTTTTGACAAAAGCGAGGACGAAGCTTGTAAGGGGTGAAACACTTGCGGATATTGCGACAAAACTTGAACTATATAAATGGATTCAAATGGACGAAAAGGGTATGCGTAATAATTGGAATTACAATCCTAAAATTCTCGAAGATGCGTTTGAAGCTCTCATCGGTGCTATCTATATGGACATGGGTCTTTTACACGCAAAAGAGTTTATATTACGCATTTACAACAATCCGGTATACATGAATATGGAATCAATTATGATAGACGATAATTTCAAAGACCACCTCATGCGCTATTGTCAATCAAACGGGTTGGAACTCCCCATATACTCAATTGCTGGTCACGATAATGGTATATTCTATATTAACGTACTTGTTGATAATGTGAGTGTAGGTGTCGGTTGTGCAAAGAATAAAAAGCAGGCGGAGCAAAACGCTGCAAAAGCCTTTTTTTATCCACCTAAGTTAGCGCATAAAAGGTAATTTTTATCACAATGAAATACACGAACGATTACACACCTAAGAAACGTGTGACCAAAAACGATAAAAAGCAACAAAACGAGGTCTATTCACAGAAACATATTCGTGCAGTACTTAAACAATTAGAGGGTAAAATATCTAATGCACCCAACAGTGAAGAAACTAATCGAAAGGGAGTACGCCCCTCAAAAGTCTGAGGAATGGCTCGCGCTTCGAGGAAACATGCTAACTGCGAGCGACGTTGCGACTGCTATAGGGAAGAATAAATACGACACTCCTAATGGATTGTTACTAAAAAAATGTGGAAAGGGGGAAAAATTCATGGGTAATGAAGCTACCCGACACGGTGAGTTGTATGAAGATGAAGCCAGAATTTTATACGAGGAACGACACAACGAAGTTGTACATGAAATTGGCCTTTGCCCACACCCGAAGTACTCCTGGCTCGGTGGGAGTCCTGATGGTGTGTCTAATTCTGGTAAACTCGTCGAGATTAAATGTCCTCCCATGAGACAAATTATACCGGGTGAAGTACCCGAGCATTATATGCCTCAGCTTCAGTTGTGTATGGAGATTTTGGATTTGGAAGAGGCTGATTTCATTCAATACAAACCCGCATTGACGAATTGGCCGAGACCGGAAGAGTTTGATGTTGTTAACGTGAAACGGGATCGTGAATGGTTTGAAAAATACCTCCCGATTATGGAAGAATTCTGGCAGAAAGTTCTTTATCACCGAGAATATGGGATCGATGACCCCCCACCTAAAAAGACGCGTAAGAAGAAGGAAGAATTACCGAAAACATGTGAAATCGCGACAGATCCAGACGACGATTATTCTGAATACTAATAGTAGTGGAAACCCATGCACATACCCGTGCTAGGGCACGCATGGAGATTGACACGTGTCGTAGCACGACGTATAATATACATAAAAAGGAGAAAAGCCCAGCAGACATTTACGACTCGTGTCCTACCATATATGGTTGAATTTATCAATGATCACAGATTTACACCCGAGCATGTAGCCGCAATAGCTAATATACTACTGGAGACTGAAGCGTTGGGTATAGGCGTGCGGGCGGTCTCGATAGTGTTAAGTATGCACAAGTATATTGGTAAATGATTATTCTTCGTTTGATAAACGCATAAGGTTTACTATATCTATGAAGTAGTCTAGGGTTGCATCTACGAAATCCCCACCATAGTTTCTTTGTAATATGTTATTTGTATCGTATACTACGTATAACGCAAATATAAGCGTAGCTATCTTCGTGTATTTTTGTTTACTGGGTGAAAGTAAGCGCGCGAAAATCAGGGCGATTAGTGAAAAAAATAGGAATATTCCTAGGGTGGATAAATCATAACCAAGTTGGACGGTCACTATACCGGCAAATACCATCGCTATAAATATCGCAACCGCTTCGAGTAGTGCTTCTTTGAGGTCGGTAATATTATGTGCGAGCATACCCGTGATTACTGACAAAAGGGTAAAAAGTACAAACTTGATGGGTACGTTTAGGGATTTCGCAAACGCGAGGGCCATGGTAATTCCTATGGACGATATACCGAGTAAAAACCTATTTCTCGTGGCGAAATCTTTCAAATTTGCGTTATTAATAGTTGCATCAATCGCGCGATACACTACAAACATTTGAAATACCAGGTTTCCAAATACGGAAGCCATAAATGGTATTTTTTTCTGAATATTTGACATTTGTATACGTGTAGAAATTATTTTATACCTAAGTAAACACATAAATTTATTAAAATTATTTGTAATGGTATTTACACTCAAACCGTATCAGCGTGTCGGCGTAGAATGGATGGTATCCATGGAAAACCAAACATCTGGGCCAACCGGTGGCTTTCTTTGCGATGAGATGGGTCTGGGTAAGACTGTACAGATTATCGCAACGATTCTGAAAAATCCAAAAAAACATACACTCATCGTCGTACCAAAATCACTGGTTAATCAATGGGTAAGTGAGTTTGGTAAGTTTGCACCAGAGGTGGACGTGGGTACATACGAAGATGCGCATTTGCTTCGAGACGTTATTATCGCGTCTTACCCGTCTATATACAGTAAGAAAAGTAGGATCCAAATGGTGAATTGGGACCGGATTGTTTTGGATGAAGCACATGAAATCAGGAATCGTAACACCCGCACGTTCAAAAGTGTTAACAATTTACGTGCACCTATTCGGTGGGTGGTCACTGGGACACCGGTCTTCAATTCTATGGAAGATTTCGTGACACTCTGTACATTCATTGGGTTTTCGAAACACGTGGTGCAGGCAATGCATGATCAAATAAAGGATATCTACATACTGAGACGAACGAAAGCCGATGGTCTAATTGAATTGCCATATTGTCACTTTGAAAACGTGGAACTTGACATGCTCGAAGAAGAATGCGCCATGTACGATATTGCGTTCGCTGAAGCACGCGATTCTATCAATTATGTAATGCGAACAACGACTTCTACACAAAGACGGAATATGCATATTTTGGAGTGTCTTTTGCGCATGCGACAACTTATGAGGTGGCCACAGTTATATAACAACGGGATTGCAAAAATTAACGAGCAGGCGCCCGAAGCGTGGGTCCACGAGACAAACAAGATGCGTACGTTGCGTAATTGTATAGATGAACACCCCGACGAAAAGGGTGTCGTATTTTGTTCGTATAAAGGTGAAATGGACCATATACAGGGTATGATAAAACGACAGACATTCAGGATAGATGGATCTGTAGACAAAGACGAAAGGGATCGGGTACTCAATCGATTTAAGGAATCGCCAAATGGAAGTATGTTGGTGGTTCAGATTAGGTGTGGTGGTCAGGGTCTCAATATTCAATGTGCGACGAGGGTGTATATTACGGCACCGAGTTGGAATCCAGCCACGGAATTGCAGGCTATCGGTAGATGTCACAGAACTGGTCAGACGATGGAAGTTTTTGTCAAAAAGTTGGTATATAAAGATACACAAAAATCCAATAGTGTTGACATGGCTATGATGTCACTCCAGGGGCACAAGTCCATGATTTGCGCGGATGTACTTAACGATAAGCGCGTAGAAGATCAAATTCCTATAAAGAATGAAAAGTCTATGGACGCGATCCGAAAAATTTTCCGGTGATATAGTACAACAATGATGCACCAGGTAACTGAAGGTACTCGCGCCGAAGTATTCCACGGAAACGCCGCGCACACATCCGGTGGTCTCGCCAAAAAAGATCTCGTCCAGGACAAATACGGAAACATTAAAAGTAAAAATGCCATCGCCGCGGCTAAGAAGCGCATGAAGGACGAAGGTAAAAAGTCTATGGTGAAGGTATTCAAGCCCGCGAAGAAGGGTGACTTCAAGCTGGCCCCTAAGAAGGGTACGGCGGCGTACAAGAAGCTTGTAAAAAAAATGAACTAGTAAAGTAAGAAGCATGTCTCTCAACGCATGGGACAATTCCGTCAGAATAGCTAAAATACGTCTAGGTGTGGATCCCAATAGTTTCACCATGATTAAAGGTAAACTATTGAAAGAGGCTCAATTGGTATATTATCTTATGATTTCGGGTGGTAGTAAATAATTTATATCATAAACTGGAAACCCTTGAGTTGTTGTGGTTCGTGAACGACGAGCTGGTGCAGTTTCCATGTAACACCAAACATCTTATTCAAGAAATACACACTGTTCATCTCAACGATGGCAACCCCCGAATTTCTTGCGTAAAGTTTGTCTTTTAATGTATCTTTCAACTGTTCCTTTTCTGAATTGAATACACCCACTTTCAAATCTCCACCCATAGATGTATCTACGCGTGTTCTAAATTTCGGTTCTCTATCGGGAGTCTGTTTGATATTAGAATTAAACATGGGTTCGAGTTCTTCGAAACTCACATGCTTACCAAAAATATGCATACTTTGTGCACTCACTTCTTCTATGAGTTTTTTTTCTGCATCTTGAAGTGATTCATAGAATGCTTTTACGTAGTTACTCTCTTCATCGTGGCCCTTCATTGAAAAATCGAGGTTCCACTTAGTTGCCCCCACCACGGGCGTGTACCCACTAATACCAAAGGGCATATACATACGCGGGGTCTGGATTCTTAGAGGCTTACCGTCCTTTGTGCTCAAAGAAATTTTACGACCATCGTATTTGGGGATTTGCATAATATCGCAGAGAGTATTGAATTTAGCCATTTGTTATACATAGATTCAAAACTTTAAGCTGAGCAAGCACTACATTCTGCGTCTAGACTGTATTGAATAGGTTTCGCTTTTGCTTTACTTCTCAAGTAATACATACCAGTCTTGAGTCCGGATTTCCACGCGTACATGTGCATCGACGAAAGTTTAGATACGGTCGGGTTCTCGATAAACAGATTCATACTCTGGCTCTGGTCAACGAATACACCCCGATCAGCCGCCATATCGATGATAACCTTCTGACTAATTTCCCATACAGTCTTGTAGAGCTTCTTGATATCATCTGGGATATCCGCGATGTTCTGGATAGAACCACCCGCCTTGACCATGAGATCTTTCATTTCCTTTGACCAAAGTCCGATAGCTTGCAGGTCCCTTACGAGGTGTTTATTCACGACCACAAATTCACCCGCGAGTGTGCGTCGAAGGTAAATATTCGTCGTGTAGGGTTCGAAACATTCGTTATTACCAAGAATCTGTGAAGTACTCGCGGTTGGCATGGGTGCGAGAAGTAAACTGTTTCTTATACCACCCTTAACCCGTGTACGCATTGCGTCCCAATCGTATCGCCCACTCAGTATGGGTTCACGATCCCACATATCAAATTGAAAGATACCTTCACTAATGGGGGAACCTTCAAACGTTTCATACGATCCATCAATTTTGGCAAGTTCAACACTAGACTCGAGTGCCGCGTGATAAATAGTCTCGAAAATATGTGCGTTAAGAACCTTTGCTTCGGGTGAATCGAATGGCATACCACACATGATGAATACGTCGGCGAGACCCTGAACACCAATACCGATAGGGCGGTGACGCATGTTGGAACGTTTCGCACACTCAGTCGGGTAAAAGTTGCGATCTATGACTTTGTTCAGGTTCTTAGTCACCATCTTGGCGATTTTATGCAGCTTTGCATGGTCAAACGTCTTTGTATCCTGGTCGACATACGTTGGTAAACCGATGGAAGATAAGTTACACACGGCAGTCTCGTTCTTATCAGAATATTCAACAATTTCACTGCATAGGTTAGACGATTTAATCACGCCGATATTTTTTTGGTTAGATTTTCTGTTACATGCATCTTTGTATAACATGTACGGTGTACCCGTTTCACTCTGCGACTTAATGATAGCCTTCCAGATATCACCGGCCGGTAGGGTAGCCTTCGCGATACCCTCGCGTTCATACTTCTCATAAAGTTCCTCGAACTCGTCACCATACACGTCAGAGAGTCCCTTTGCGGTGTCAGGGCAAAATAATGACCATTCACCACCACTCTCTACACGTTTCATGAACAGATCCGGGATCCACATGGCCGTAAACAAATCGCGGCACCGAGCCTCTTCATCACCTTGGTTGAGACGAATATCGAGGAAATCGAGAATGTCTGCGTGCCACGGTTCGATGTACATCGCGATCGACCCCTTGCGACGACCAGCTTGATTGACATATCGAGCCGTTGAATTATAGACGCGCAACATAGGTACGATTCCATCAGATTTACCGTTCGTACCCCTGATTGTGGACTTATTAGCGCGAATATCGTGGATATGCAAACCAATACCACCAGCCCATTTACTAATCTGGGCGCACTCTTTCAGGGTGTCGTAAATACCGTCAATACTATCGTCTTTATTCGCCACGAGAAAGCATGAAGACATCTGTGGGCGAAGTGTACCAGCATTGAACAGTGTCGGTGTGGCGTGAATAAATTGTCCAAGGGACATGGCGTCGTACGTTTTTTTGATCGACTCGATATCATCACCGTGAATACCGATAGATACCCGCATGTACAAGTATTGAGGCGTTTCAACGACGATATCGTTTACCTTCTGAAGATACCCGCGTTCGAGTGTTTTGATACCAAAGTATCCAAACGTTCGATCACGTTCCGCGACGATAGCGTCATCTACTTTTTTTGAAACAATGTATACTTCCTCCGTGACGATATTGTTATCGTAAAGAAATTTCATGGCATCGGAAAAGGAATTCGGTGCTGTTTTTTGGATGTTACTGGCGACGATCCGAGTGGCGAGAACTTCGTAGTCTGGGTCTGACGTGATCATACCGATACAAATTTCGGCTGACAATGTATCAATTTCGTGAGTGGTGATGTTATCGTACATCGAAGAGAAAACTTGTTTCGCGATGAGAGACGCATCGACATTTTTAGATAAACCATATGTAAGATTGGAGATCCTGTTGGTGACCTTATCAAATTTGACGTCTTCAACAAGATTGGACCGCTTGATAACCTTCATTTGGTTATATTACAAATCTATCTTTTAATTAACACTTAAAATCTGCACTTCGAACGGGGACAGGGCCGACGGTCTCGTAATACCGGTTAGGTTCGAGAAATTGGGTGTTTACGTTGAACCCCCCGTCGATACCCGGTTTGGAGATGGGGGGGTAGGACGCGATGAAGCAGTTGGGTGCAGTGCACGCGGGTTTTGCTGACACACAGGCTGGGCCGGAATAGGCCGTGTCGAAGTCTGCGCCGACGATCATTTATATTTACAGATAGTTTTTTTCCTGAGATATATTAAATGTGTGACGTTCCTAACCTCATGTCGATCAAGCAGACGCCAACTCCCCTGAACACGCTTTTCTTCTCTGAGTTCAATAAGAATTTGGTTCAGCGTGCGATCCGTCAGACGTTTAAAGATAAAACGGGTGTCTCGATAGATTACCAAAATCCTGATGACCTGTACAGTATCATGCGAGTCGTGTTTATCAATAACGCGGGTGACCAACAACAAGATGTGAATCCCCAAGTCAAGGCTATGAACGCGATGGTGATTAAGACTGCCATGTCACAGGTCCAGTCAGGTGTTGCCCAATACATGGGATATATGCGTGATATCGATACTATGGCCGTCCCACCTGTGGCTCCTGCTAACACGAGTACGTACGGTCTCAAAATTGACAAGAATGATAAAATCGGCGTTTAAAGATTACCCACATGTATACACTAAGAATGAGCTCATTGAATTACTACAAAGAAGAGACTGAGAAAATTTGTAAGATCAAGGGTTGGGATCGAGCGGATATAAACACTGTATGGTTATTACTCTCCGAAGAATTTGGTGAACTCGCATCTGCAATTCGTCAATATAAACGAACGTTTAAGAAGATGAATATCAAAAAGGAACGGGGGATCGATGTCATGATGGAAATGGGTGACGTGTTTAGTTATCTTTTTCAGTTGGCACATATGCTAAATATTGATTTAGATCAGATGTGGTTGGAGCACGAAAAAAAGCTTGCACATAAAAAATATATATACTCTTAATATACAGATGAGTAAGTTCATGCTTGACGATAAAGCTACTATGGACCATGTGAACCCATTTGTGCAAAACAACTTCTCATTACCAGGTACGGTTCGTAACCCTGGAGATTTTGCTAAGCACAAACCGATCGAAAAGGTAACAATGGCGAATGACTTTAAAAGTCCTATGTGTGATTATGGTGTAACGGTCGGGTGGGGTGCACCTAATATGTGCGCGGATGTACAGGGTGAGAGATGTCACCTTTCCAGACCCCTTTTACCGGGTAGAAATATTGATAGGGGATACGACGAAGAAACGGAAACGTCCACAAACGGAAAGAAGCTTGTGCTACGCGATTCGTCTGGTGAACTTACACTGACCGCCTATGTGTTTATTGCTCTTATAATTCTACTTCTATTTTTAACAATGTAGAGTATAAACGTTCCAACCTATACTCATTTTTACAACCGTTAGCAACACTGGTTAGTACGTCCGTAACCATATACTTTACAAATTTCTTCTGCCACGAACACTTTACGTTAATCACGGGTGGTATAAAAGTAGGATCCAATATTTTTATACAATTCATAATGCGTAACATCGAGAATATATTGTTGTTTTCACAAAGTACATTATCAAGTTGTAATTCAATTAGACGTCGACGAATCTGTAACGTTTTGTGAACCTTAGTTTCTAGGAAATCCGTATATTTGAACGACTCTCGCCTAGACTTGAACGTTTCCCATTTACCAATAGGTTTCGTTGAGAAGCACTCGGTGCGGTTCACGTATCCTTCACCCTCTATGTAACACGAATACTTAAGCTCTACATGAGGTGTGTTTGTTTTATCAACAAACGCGTTGGCTTCTCGGATGAATGACGGCATTGTAATTTAAAGAGTTGGCTATTCTCTAACTTCTTTAAGAATGAACCTAAGTGAAAAGTACACGAGTTTAAAAAGTAAGTCAAAAAATGTTTAGTACAATCGCAAATACAACATTTTCATATCTTCTAACATTAGACGAGTTCAGACGTAAAATACCTGAAGATAAAAAGCCGTCATGGATCAAACTAACCACTATCACGATGGTATCATCGTTTAACAAGATTATAGACGTGCCGAAGATTCGAAAACTGTTTGAAATGTCGGATGTGCACTTAAAATTGAACGCGCAGTCAAATACCGGTGCTACGTGGTCAATCAAACCCACAACGTTTTACAATCAGATCACCTTAACATATGAAGATTGTTACAGTGTAAAATCTATAAAGATTTTCCCGAATGGAAGTATTCAGGTCGCAGGGTGCAACGACCTATTCAACTGTGAGCATATAATCAATAGTCTTATATATATTCTACAGTCGTTTGACCCTGATGTGATCCCACCCATTGATACATTTCGTATAGTCATGATCAATTCGAATTTCAGTTTGAATAACAACATCAATTTGATGAAAACAACCGAACACTTTGAAAGACATTCGGACGTATTCAAAGTTTCGTTTGAACCGGATAGGTATTCAGCTGTTAAGATTAAATTCAAACCAGCTGCCGACATGAAGGAAATCACGACAAGTATATTCAGTACGGGGAAGATCATCATCACCGGGGCCGAGACCCTAAAGGAGATAGTGTTTGCGTACAACATTGTCAACGAGCATATAAATTCGAATCCGGACATTAGAGTTTCGAAGACGGAAGTGGAAGATATTTTTGGTACATTTTCAGGGTACGATATAGAAGAGTGTATAGATAAGGTAAAGAAAATGGGATATAACTCCTGGGTGACAACGACGGAGAATAGACAAATTAATTTCTGAATGTAATATAAATGTCTCAGCGACTCGGAATGGCCGACGGTAGGTGCTTCACCATAAACAACTCGTCAAAATTGTACAACGATTATCTCATGTCGCAAAATGGTATCAAGTATGAAGATAACTATTCGTTTCGCAAGTTTCTCCAAGCGAATGGTCCTCAGGTAGTAAAAAAGACCGAAAAGAAAACGGAACCGTGTGGTATGTGCGACAGCACGATTAATTTGTCTAAAATTTATTGAGTAAAAACTCGTAAAATAATCTAATCACCCTAATTAGGAATGACAACATGTGCCATTTGTCTCAATACAGTCAGGGAAACACGAACACATAGCCCACTTCGTTGTGGTCATTTGTTCCATTCCCACTGTATAGAGAACTGGAAAAAATCAGGTAAACAGACATGTCCAGTATGTCGGAAGATCTTTGACGGATCGAATTTTAAAGTGCAATTAACGGTTCATAATAACATTCAACAGACATCAAATGTCTTGTTAGTATCAGACGCTGTATCACTTGATATATTAGACATATTTTTCGATGTAGACACACCACTCGACTTAGACAGTCTACTTTCTGACTTTGGTATAAGTATGTCCGACCTTGATTCCAGTATTCTTGACACAGAATGAACTACAATACTTGTTATAGTTTAACCCCGAGTATTTTCGAGACGTTGTCCGGGGGTCAGTAATGAGTTTACCTGTAGCCCCAGTCACGATGGGGTCACCACCCCACCCCCGTTTATGACTAAAAAAGTCAGCCTTAAACACAACGACACGCCCAGGAGTCAGCCTAACCGCAGCCCGCTTCACGCGAATGACCGGTACCTTAAAAAAGTTAGCGATACTCTCGTGTGTATCACCCCTTTTTACTTTATATTCAGTTTTATTATGCTGTTTATAAAAGTGGAAATCTCCCTGGCATAAATAATTTGTATTTTTACACGTCGCAACAAACATCATAATTTTATAGTACGATGGTTTACATTTCTCACCAGCCTTTACCATGTACACTTTATTGGGATTGTCAGCTTTCACCAGGGACGGGAGAGATCCGCAATTTACGTATGTTTGTGGTGTATTGGTTCTACCAACACGTTCACCGGGTTGAGCCTTCCATGCTCGGTCAGTCTTATAATTATTGACCGCGTATGCGTAACAATTATTACTCACACGCCCCTTTGGACTACCCCATTTTCTCGTGGTGAATGTATGCTCAGAACCACTCGGTGGTGGTGGTTTAGTCATATGATACCTGTAGAAAAAAATATTGCCATTTAATAAAATGATGATCAAGGAGATTATAAAGTCCAGGAAACCTAAGGACATTCTCGTAGAAATCCTCACTTTCGTGCTCGTGGTTCTTATCACCACTTTCATTATTCGTTTCACATGGAACAACTCTCTTGTCAAGCACATCACCGTGCTCAAACCCCTCAAGACGTTCACCGATGCGCTACTTCTCTCGATTACCATCAATGTTTTCCGCAGTCTTTAAACTTCGGTATATCCGCTAAGAACCTTACCTTCTGGTGTGACTAACGTGGGAAACCCATTTATACCTTCACATTCTTCATTATCACAATCGACGAACGTGAACTGCTTTCCATTTTTACGCATGTAATTGATCTGTTTGTTCGTCCAACTGCACGAACGAGAACCGTACATCTTCCACACACGTGAGTCACCTTCAACCTCTTTGACCTCTTTAAAGACCTTCGTAAAACCGCTGTGTCTCTTACCAGATTCACTTACGAGAGTCGGGAGCCCGTCCACAAAGTCAGGGCATTTTTTCTTGTCACAGTCGACGAACGTATACGGTTTACCCAACTTCTCGAAATAGTCAACCTGTTTGACACACCACGGGCACTCTTTCGACCCGTAGATTGTCCAGTTTTCACCCCCCTCAAACTTAACACTCCGCTTTTTAGGTTTCATACTCAGTAGCAACATGACGTTTATGCAAAGTAAAACAACGAGAGCGAGCATGGTATAATAATATATACCATATATTTTTATTTTTAAATCTACGATATTCGGAATTGTCGAATACGATAGAGTTATTTAGATAAAGGTTTTACTCTCGTTCGGGTGAGTACTGGACGCTTCTTCTGTGACTGAACATTCTTTCGAGATGCCAAAATGGCTACGGCTTTCTGCATGGCGGTAAGTTTTGCGGACTTGGTGGGTGTCTTTGATTTTGGTTTCGACACCGGCTTCGACTTTGGTGAACTGACCTTGCGAGGGGGGAGGGGTGGTTTCTTATCTGTGACAATCGTTTTTAATAGAGTATTCATTTTCTTAGCCGACGTGTTTCCCGTGAAATAGGCATCTTTTAAGATCGAATCGAATGTGGGGAGTTCCGTATGTGAATGGTTATATCTAAGTCTATAATTGGATACTCGACTCGTGGTATCTCCCAGGTACTTATTCGTTAACACCCGTTTAATGAATTCTAAAACACTCTTATATTCTGTAGACAATTTCGAGCGATGAATGTGGGCGAAGATTGAATTCAGGAAAAAATGCACATCATACATTTTATGGTTACCCCTAAAAATACCGTATTCGGATCGCAAATCTGATTCGTTTATCTCGGGGTTTGGAATACCGTTTATAGCCGATAACCCGAAATCGATGAGGCGTGGTTCGCCATTCACGATCATCACATTCCCGGTGTGCAAATCATTGTGTCGGAATGACGGGTCACTTTTATGTAATATTTTCAAAATATTAACGAGTTTCTTAAGAGTGGTTTTCACACTCGCCGCGTTTGGTTTGTCCTTAACGAGCCACTTATCAAACGGTTGGCCATCGAGATATTCTGAATACATAAAATCTTCGGTGTTACATTTTTCAAATCCATACACGTTTGCGACACCTTTATTTCTAAGGCGGTTCGTGATATTATGTTCGGCTTTGAGTGATTCTGTGGAACGTTTTATGGCTATCACGCGTTTACATTCGGAGTTTAAGCACCCTTTATATACAACACCGTATTCACCTTGACCGATTTTCGTAAGAGGTTTGAAATGTGATGCTGGTTGGCATGGAATCTTTATTTTGTTCTGAACGCTTGCTTTCATATATTAATAAGTACTAAGAAAATAACTATCTATTCATCAATCTCACAATCCTCTTCATCACTACCAGTATCGACTACCGTAGACGCAACCCCCTCGACACCTTGAAACGCGAAAGAAGGAAGTTTGGTCGATTGTTCACACAATACTTGTGAGAGGCGAACGCTCACACCGAACTTGTTATCAATAAACCAAATTTGATTGAAATCGACGATGCACATACACTTCTGCCCCTTCTCAATACTATCGACAGGCATGGACTTTTGTGACATATCATACGCCTCGGCGAGGAAGGTTCCGTCGGGTTTGGTCATGAGTTTAAGCTTCAGGGTAGAAGCGTAATCATCTTTTCCTGGTCTAACAATTGGCTTGTAGAGTGCTTCCCGAATAACATCGATATTGTAAGGCTTGCCCAGCCATTCCTTAGAATTCTCGGCGACCGTCTCGATAATACGAGTATCGAGCGCGCTGAGTTTCTCCATGAGTTCCATGGCAGAATCGTTATCCTTGTCAAACGACAAGTCAAGAGAATAGGACGTCTTGTTCGTCGCTTCGTCCGTGAAGGCGCTTAGACCGAACGGGGATCTGAGAAAAGGAAGTTGCAGATACATCTTCTTGTTGGCTGGCGCGTTAATGTATACAGTTTTACCCCCATTTTTATTCTTCTTCAATTTAGAAAAAACAACCGAGGGTACATCGAAATTTTCGTAACGCTGAATGATGGTAGACGACATACTTATTGTATATTATATACGAGACCAAACTTTAAGTATATTTTTTTTCTCAGAATACAATAACAAAACAATGGGTCTCTTCAAAGATTGCGGTTGTGGATGCGACGGTAAAAAGCAGGAACAAAAACTTATAATTTCGATCATGTCGGCACTCGTGTTCTTCATCATCGCCAACCCGGATACCTTCCGCCTCGTGCGGAGGGTTTTTGGTTCGTGGGTTTCTACTCCCAACGGGTGCCCTTCGATGGGTGGGTTAGCTTTACACACTGTCGTATTTATGCTTGTGACGTGGGGTATGATGAATGTCAAATCTGAAGCGTACGAACCTAACGTCCCCCCTCAGGCCATCGGCCCCGCTCCCAAGGCTGCCGCCGACTCCGACTCCGACTCCGACTCAGACGATGAGTCTGACGCTGGTTCCGACGCTGGTTCCGACTCTGGCTCCGATTCCGAATCGGACGCTGGGTCTGATTCCGACGGTGACTCCGACGACGAAGTAGCTGTCGGTCCAAGCCCCATGGCTGCTATCGGCCCAAGCCCCAAGGGTATCTCACCCACAACGGCTAGGGCTGCGGGTATCGCCCCACTTCGCATGGCCGATGTAGAGCTTCCCAAGCCTAACATGAAAGAAAAGCAGATTGAAATCCGTGACAGTGGTAGGAAGTTGGCCCCCATGGATATCAATGGCGATTTAGACGCACCTGCGCCAGTTTCGTTCAAACGTGCCAAAACGAAGGCGATCGCGACGTGTAAACTTGACGACGGTAGAGATTTGACGTTTAATTAAAATTCTTCGTCAAACGAAATCGGTGTCGTTTCGTCCATTTTGCCATAATCGCCTACACGTTTCTCAAAAAAATTAGTTTTTCCATCTAGGGAAATATTTTCCATAAAATCAAAGGGATTTTGCGTGTTCCAGATTTTATTGAACCCCGCTTGTTTAAGTAAACGATCCGCGACGTACTCGATGTACTCAGACATCTTATCGGAATTCATACCTATGAGACTACATGGAAGAGACTCTAAAATGAACGCCTTTTCTATGTTTACCGCATCGGTTACAATCTCGTAAACCGTTTCTTCATTTGGTTTAAAAGTCAACATTCTAAACAATTCGAGTGCGAACTCTAAATGAAGACCTTCATCTCGACTAATGAGTTCGTTACTAAAGCACAGGCCGGGCATGAGCCCACGCTTTTTTAGCCAGAAGATGGCACAAAAACTCCCCGAAAAGAAAATACCTTCAACGCACGCGAATGCAAGCAGTCGTTCAGCGAACGTTTGGGATTTATCGAACCATTTCATCGCCCACTGCGCTTTATGTTTGATCGAAGGAACAGTCTGAATGGCGTCAAAAAGTTTTTGTTTTTCTGCCGAGTCTCGGATATACTTATCTATGAGTTTACTGTACGTTTCCCCGTGAACCATCTCATTGTGACATTGATACGCATAGAATGAGCGTGCCTCGGTAAGTTGCACTTCGTCGGCAAAATTATTGTTTATATTCTCAAATACGATACCATCTGACCCCGCAAAAAATGCAAGAATATATTTGATGAAATGGCGTTCGTTATCGGTCAATTTTTTCCAGTCGTCCATGTCGGTAGATACATCAACTTCTTCCGCTGTCCAATTAGACATTTGAGCCTTTTTGTACAGGGACCATAGATTCTCGTGCTCAATAGGGAATACGGTAAACCTGGCGAGTGTAGGGAGAAGTATCTGTTCGGTGCTATCTATATACTCTTCAAACGCGAAGTAGTCACCCACGTATTTATCATTTACGAAAACTTGGGGGTACGATACAGCCCCGGATCCACATCGTTCTTTTAATTCCAATTTATCTACCAATTCTTTACTATATTCGAGATTTAGGTTTTTGCATAATGTCTCCGCATCGTCGCAATATTTACAGTCGACTTTAGAAAGAATTTTTACTCCCATCACGTGTGGTAATAGCTATGAATATTTTTTGTCTGATCTCTTTAGATATGATAGCAATTTCAGAAATATACTCTGGAGATTTAATAAAAATTTTAGTGAACGTTGAAGACGTGGAAGACGAAATATACGCTGTAGTGCAAGAGAATTGTGAGGATTACCTCATAGTTAAATATTACTCAGAAACATCTTTAATATACAAAGATGCGCAAGTGTACACACTCGACGATGATACGAACATATTAAGAGGTGATAGTGTATGCGAACACCACCAAGACGGTGATACCATTTTCATGCATATTAAAGAGGCTCTATATGTCATACTCGACGAGATTAACATGGACGCAGACAGTGAGATACTCGACGATTCAGACAGTGACGAAACTGATTTGAGTGGTTTTGTAGTATCGGATTCGGAACTAGAGGGGCGAATAGAACTACCACCCGGATACGAAACGATCGATGCTATGTGGTCCGACTGGAAACCATCGAGTCCTGGTTCGTCTAGATTTAAGGATATGGTCGACAGAATCGAAACGCAGGCGAAACTCCAGATGGACGAACATAATTTTTAGCCTAAGTGCGAAATTTTGAAACTTTTTTAAAAGGTGTGTAAGAATAAATGGAAACAATACTGGCTACTATATGGTCCGATCTGGACCAAATATTACATAAACCAACAATCAAGTCAGTAAATAAATATTATACGTGCACCTCTTGCAACGAGCAGAAGGTTGTCACGCGTGAGGGAATGGTGTGTACAGGGTGTGGTTTAGTCGATTCTATATTTATCGATGACACAGCTGAATGGACGAGTGGTGTGACAGAAGACGGTCGCGTTGCTGATCCATCTAGATGTAATATCCCATCAGCGAATCACGAGTTATTTTCTGATTCGTGGGGTAAAGGTACTGTCATAGAGACGCGTTATTCTTCAAAGTATGAAACGAAACGTATGGCAAAGATTAACTTTCATAGTTCAATGAATCATCGGGATCGATCACTGTTCCACGCATATAAGGATATCGACGAAGCGTGTAGGGATTTACCCGAAGCCGTTCTCAAAGATGCGAAGACGCTGTACAAAAGATTTAACGAGGGTAAACTTACTCGGGGAGCTGTACGCGCCGGGATAAAGGCAAACTGCGTTTTATACGCGTGTCGCCTTTCAAACTTGCCAAGAACAACCGAAGAAATTTCGACAATGTTTGGCATCCAGTCAAAGGATGTGAGTCGGACGACAGATTTATTTATGGAAGTGATAGACGACGAGAAAACTGATAAGAACTATGTAACTAAACCACATAACATGATGCAACGGTTACTCAATAACTTTGACGTATCTCGCGACGAGCGGCTATTGTGTAATAGAAAGTGTGTGGATATAGAAAATTGTGTCGACCTTATGAGCAAATCACCGAAGAGTGTGGCAGCCGCGGTTATATTTATGGCGCTGCAAACACGTGTATCAAAAACAGAGGTGTGCGAAAAATGCTCTGTATCGACGCCCACTTTGAACAAAATTGTAACGATTGTAAAAGGATACTTAGAGGATAAATTGTAATAAAATGTAGTTATTCATGAAAATATTTTTAAGCACCCCATGTTATGGGGGGCTATGTCTTGAACAATATATGGCGAGTCTTATTCGCCTTCAAGTAGAATTAGTGAAGGAGGGGATTCAATTGATGATTGATACCACAGAAAACGAAAGTCTCGTGCATCGAGCGAGAAACGTTTCTCTAGGTAGATTTATGCAAAAGACCGACGCAGATTACTTCATGTTTATAGATGCGGACGTAGAATTTGACGCGAAATCCGTTGTACGCCTTGCAAAATCCGGTCATGATATTTCTGTAGCGTGTTATCCTAAAAAGGTTGTCATGTGGGATAACGTCAAGCGTGGAATGGAAGAAAAAGATGAACGAAACCCTAGCCTCCTTTCGTCCAGTCTGGTTGTAAATATAGGTGCACATAGACGGTCGGTTGTAGATGGGTTTGTTGAAGTTCTCGATGGACCGACAGGGTTTATGATGATTAAACGTACTGCACTTGAGCGAATGCATGAAGAGTATAAGGATACACTCACGTGTAAAAATGATCACCAGAACCGTGATTTTGACGAGTATTGTGCTCTATTTGATTGTATGATCGATCCGGTTTCGAAGCGATACTTATCCGAAGATTACGCGTTTTGTAGACGCTGGCAGCAAATGGACGGTAAAATTTACGCGGATGTACAAACGACACTTGGTCACGTAGGTAATTTACCATTTACAGGTTGTCTAAAACACAGGCTTAAGGCTTAAGGCTTAGATAGTTGTAATATGCGCGTTGCAACTATAATTGTCACGCGGTCACGATCATGTCACGTAAAGGCATTACATACCGTGTTACGATTCAATATTCAATGTATGCAAAAAAATGTACAAAATGAACTCATGTTCGTGAATGACGACCCGTTTCTTAAGTCTGAAAAAATTCAAAACTGTATCAAAACATATGATAGGATACTTTTCATAGACTTTGGTGTGAGTATTGACGCGAATGCCTTAACAAATGTACTCGAACCGAATGACAATTACGATATCGTCGTGTTTCCAGGTGTAAAGGAGGGTATAGACTGGAATATGTTCGCGGAAAAGGTGAAGTGTGCGTCTACTGAGCCCGTGTCACAAATGGGGTTACATTTCGACACGACTGTTGGTGGGTCCATAGACGGAGATATGTACACAGTTAAAAGTACAGACCCTAAAGCGTGGGTTATGATGACCAAGAATACTCTCAAAAAAATTAAAGATAGGCGAACTAGTAGTTTCAAAATTGCACCTAAGTCGAGTGTAATGTTTGAAAAATTTAAAGAATCTGGTGTAAAGATTGTCGCGTATACGGCAGCTGAAGTCACGAGTACATACACACACGAGTGTTTTGGAAATATCCTAAACTCTACCGGTATTAAATCGGCTTAAAGAATAAATTAATATCTCAATACAGATGCAACGTCTATATGTAAACAGGGACGGTCCTATTTACACATATGCGATATCCTTTATGGAAACTCACTGGGGTGTCAAGGGTACATTTCCCGGGTGCCAACCCGTATCCATCGAATATACACATTTCCCTGTATTGAAAAGTCAACCATACGCTGTATGCGAAAAGACTGACGGTACGCGCTATATGCTTTTAGCATTTATGTTTGAAAACAAGAAGCGGTGTGTATTCGTGAATCGGGCACTTGACATGTTCGAATGTCCTCTCAATTTTAGAAAGCCTATATATGAGGGGACGATTCTCGAAGGTGAGTTGTATGAAGATACATTCATGATTTACGATTGTCTTTTGGCCTCAGGTACGGTTGTCGGAAATAAAAACTTTATTGATCGCCTTGACGATGTCGAAAAAGTTGTTAAAATGTTGACCGTTTTAAAATACGATCCAATTAAAATGAAAGTTAAAAAAATTTATATGTTAAATGATTTCGAGTTATTTATGAATGAGTATTTACCCACCGTTACACAAAAAATTGATGGTCTCATTTTTACACCGATAAGGGCCACTATTAAAACGGGAACACACGAAACCATGTTTAAATGGAAGCCAAGGGATAAGAATACGATTGATTTCCAATTCAAAAAAAAAGGTACCACATGGCGTCTATACGTTCAAGATCGAGGAAAACTCATTTTTGAATCCGAAATACACGAAGATCAAGTTCCCCGGGAAGTGCACGTGGAAGAAGACGCGATCGTAGAGTGTCAATATATGCATCAAGACGAACCGATGTGGTGGAAACCTGTTCAGAGGCGTCATGATAAGACCTACCCGAACGGGCGGCGGACGTTTTATAGAACGCTCGTGAATATTAAGGAAGATATTAAGATGGTTGATTTTTTATCCTGTACATGAGTACATGATGTGCATGTTTAACAGGGAATTCGACCTCCTTTATTACGTCATCGTCGTGTAAGTACCACTTACCGTCACGCCGTTTTAGAATAGTTATGTAATGCCCACCATTTTGTGTTCCAATATGAACTATACTCCCACATATTTCATACTGCTTGAATTCGTCCATCTCCACGAATTGTTTTTTATCGAACGAAATAAATAGAATTTTCGGATACTCCGTTATCGTTGAACGTGTTGTAGAAACGTTATGTGTAACACCAGAATCGTCTTTGTAATCGCTCAACACACACCACTTCTCGGAGCGTGTTATCATATCACTCACTTTATCCCGTGTATCAGAATTGTTCAGTATTAAGAAACTAAACGGTTCTTCCATCGTCTTTGTACCACTCGGGCATACAGTATACTGCGCGCGTTTTCCATATACTAAAGTCTTTACTATGGGAATCTCCTTTTCGATAATATCTATGATACAAAACAACGCGTCTTGTGCATCGTGTGGTTGATACACTTTGAATCGGGGAAACACGTCCCTAAACTTCTGGAGAAGGTGCTCTATATTGATTTTACCTGATGCGTTTTTGAAATATATATGTACCAGATCTACGTATACTTTAGTAAATTCACATGTACCTGTATATTTATTATTCAAAATGTACTCTGTACATTCGCGCACGTTTAACAAACATTGTATCGCTACGTTAAAAAAACACGTATTGCCATTATTGTAGAAACCTTGCATGTATTAAAAATGAAAGAAAACTTTAACCTAAGTTACTTAGAGAATTACAACTATATAAGTTTGATTACAATGGACGTTCAATACCTATATGATAAAGTAAAACCTATTATCGACCTTCACAGAAACGATGAACACGTGGAGATTGAAATTCGCCTCGGTAAATTCAATGGTAAGATGTTCGATACGAATGTCGGTAAAGAGCCTTTCACCGCCGTGATGCGCCGTCTCCAAAAATATACCGGTTGGGAAAAGATCATGTCTACGTCACAGGAAGTTTTCTACCGTGAAACTGACAATACGCGTATCACCATCGACGAAAACACGGGTGAGGAAACCGTGATTCAGAAGCATCGCGTCCACAACGAGGATTTCAAAAACAATTCGAACACACCTTTCGATTTCCGAGTCAGTATCTCCAAAGAAACACCAGTGGCAGACGTTGACAGAACGATGGATAAAAAGAAGATGAAAGAACGTCTCTCTTTCATCAGAAAAAATTTAAGTATTGACCTTACCACGTGCATGGGTGACACTCACGACATGGACAGTGAAGACCCAGTCGTGTATCAGATTGAAATGGAAATTATCGACCCCAAAACGATTGGTGACGACCGCCAACTTTTCAATATTTTACACAAAGTTAAAGATCTTTTTAATATCTTGGATACTACTAAATGATACTACCCGCATTACTTGTAGTAATTCTGTATATTATTTTTACAGTCAACATAGATACTAATAATAAGACTCAGGTTTCTCATTTGGGATACAAAACGGAATATTTCCACTTAACGGAAGGAAAATCTAAAGAAATGTTTACTAAAATGAAGAATAATGGAATGTCAAAAGAAAGATTGAAAGAGTTCATTATGCTTGAAGATAGGTTAATGGAAGTTGAAAATGGAGCTGTATGTGAGAGTGTTGCGAAGAGATACGAAGGGTTTGCACTTTCTGATAAAATAAAAACGACTTTTGTAGGGTATGATTTTTCATATCACGCAGCACATTTGAAACAGATTTCTGAACCCACTAAACTTATAAATCGAAATATAACATGTTTGTAAGGTATAAAAGTGTACGTCTATGTTTAGACCTATACATTTTACGGGGGTTGTCGAACACATACATGATTAGAGCCATGTCATCATCGGGTATGTTTTCTCTTATCCATTTACGTGCATCGTCGGCGTCGATAAATTCATCTGTACAGTAATAACTTTCTTCGATCGGGCCAAACCCCGTGTCATGGGTACTGCGTTCAAATTTAATATACTCTACTATCACGTAAAATATAGTGTTTAGAATATGTTCTCGTATATAGATATTCACATTTTCCATATTGTCTATTTGTATTTCGGGTTTTGATCGCGCGAGTTGTAGAAAAATATCTCTCGGGTTATCCATGTATGATATTCGTGAATTGTTTTTAAATTTGTTCGACTCGCGTACCTTTAGGGAATCGAGTTTTCTTATTATTCTTCTTCGGAGGCGACGGCGTTGTAACATTCATTAAATTTTCGAGATTTTTAGCAAAAATGTTATTCAAATTATTCAATTTTTTATTCAACTCAACTTTGCGCTGCGATTTCCATGTTCTCACCACACTCTTTTTAACGTCATCTACACCCTTCTTAAATGGTAAACCCTTTTGATTCTTTTTAAGATTGAGTGCGTTGATAGCCTTTTGCATTTCCGCTACGTTTTTATTAAGAGGTTCCATTACGTTTTTATATTGGGTAAGCCATTTATTACCATAAAGTTTCTTTATATTCTCCTTAACACTTTCATCGTTTAACCGACGTTTTTTATAATTAGCCGCATTAATCGTCGACTTGGCCTTGGTCGTGGTCATATTTTTTTTGGTGCGTGTAGTAGGAGGAGGGATTTCCAACTTTTGGCATAACGCATTTACGGTGTCGGTATCGGATACGGTTATACCCTTAGTCATTGCTACAGAGGTTAAATATTCCTTTGATTGTGATTTGCATGGGTGACCATTCACGGTAAAATTGCCGTATACGTGTTTTTTAATGAGTTCGCATAACGCGGTTTTTGTGGTAGTAGACTTGATATTCATTATACCAAGTTTTTTGGCGAAGGACACGAGTTCGGGTTTAGAATGTGACATGCACATCTTTTTTGAAATGATGATTCGTTTTTTATTTTTATCATAGTTCACATTTCCTATACTTTTAGTAGTATTCACCGTCTTCACGACGCGGCGCTTTGCGACACGGTCAGTCACTTGAGTACTCACAATTTTTATACATTCTAAGACGACCAATTCTTTTGTGAAGCTCTTCCCTATATCGTATGACGCTAACATACCAGCGTTATTGGCGACTCCTAGGATTTGTATCACACCAGACGTAAACAGTTGGAATGTTCTACCCTTATATTCCATGCGTAAAGACGCTTGAAGTTCTGGTTCGTATTCAACTTTGCCAGTCTTTGCAAATGTTCTAGCTACTTTCGTCAAATCGATCCGACCATTTATCTTAAATTGACCAGTGATATTGTTATAAATTATAGGATTGTATAAAAAGTTTTCTCTATTTGTAAAATTGTCTACAATGTACTTTTGAATTTTCCCAGCGTGTGTGATGTCGTTGTTCATGAACCCACCCGAAAAGTGTATTTTACCATTCCTATATATGCGGAAGTTTACACCTTGTCTAACGGACCCATCATACATATTCGCAGTTATCTGTGCCATGAAATAGTTCGTCGCCGGGTTAAATTTACCGACTATACCAGACTTGGAACGTTCCATACCCCCAGTGTAACGACCATATATCAACTTGATATTCGTAACTTCTATATCTAAGGTCGTACCCGGTAACGTAACCCTGCCAGGTATAGGTTTATTAATTACATTTTCTAAGTTGATACGCTTTGCCTTCGCGTCATACTCCCTGTTGACTATAGCGTTAAAAAATCCGAGTTGGAGTGGACTCACCACGAGTTTCATGACATTAGAATTTTCAACTCTCTTCTGTGTCAGATTCGTCATCTTATCGTATACACGCATGTTCTCCTTTGTGCGCGCACGTTGTAGTTTATTTCGGTTAGCGTCTGTTAAGTACGGTTCAGATCGTAAGACTTCATTAAACGATGGTATATTTTCGTTATTGACGAAATGGTTAAACTGACCCATATATTTTACGCGTACATTTTAATTGTTAAGAGACACGACCACGTCGAGACCCACTACAAATTCCTGTGCATCGTACATCATATCATTATGCAGCCGCGAATCGACGGCCACCGATAGATCTCTCTGACTGAATGGCCCGATATACGTGTCGTAATTGATGGTCTTCTTACCAAGGTTTCTGGATACGCAGAAGTTATTGAATGCATCCTGGAAGACGGTCATGGGACAAGTAGAGTTCTCATCTATTTTGACCATATGCGACTGTAAGAAGTTCTCGAGTGGACTGGTAACGAGTGCGACCTGTTTTTGCACCTTCTTAAAATACTCCGGAAGAACATTCCAGATATCCTTATTGGCGTACTGCTGCGAATAGAGTAAATACGCGCGCACACATTTTTGAAGAATGACAGGGAGTTCACTCTCTAACTTCACATCTAACGTAGGGTCGGCATTTTTTACTTGTTTACCAAAATTGACTGTCAAAATACGGCGCAGAATACTTCCCGAGTTGTCCTTCCAGTGGGGCACCTCGTTCCCACCAAGAATACCCGGCGTTTTCCATTCGATAGATTTGGCTTTCTCGTGTTTTACCGCAATCGAGACGTCTTCTCCGCTCACAATGGATTGGAACTCAGCTTGTTCGAGTGCGAGATCATTCTTAACTTCGGGGGCGATAAACATGAACGCGTCGTAAATGGAAGACAGACCGAACTTCTTCTCGACATTGTTTGAAAGCGTGCGAACGTCCTCCGTACAGTAGAACTTTCTAAACACCTTCGTGATCAGTGTAGACTTACCGGAGCGCGCAACACCCTTTAGGAAAGGAATCGCTTGCCAACCATCCATGTCGTTAACGTCGAAGCATAGACGACCACCTAAAACGTAAATCCACTTACACACATCTTCGTCAAACTTCTGGTAATCCAGAATAGACTGGAAATATGGCGTGGGGATATCGTACCAATCCTCAAGTTGTGAATGGTCAGTGTATTCCTGATCAAAGTATTTACAGCTCATAACAGTTTGATCGAGTGATTTGAACTCGGGTGAATCGTACGTGTAGAACGAAGACTTATAGGCGCCGTCCTTATCTAACCGTTCTTTACCGATGAAAATACCATTGTTGAATGACCATACATGACGGTTCTTGACAATGTCGGGAAATTGCATGTCGTTACAATTTGATAGATACGTGATAACGTCACGATGACCAGTCCCACGCGATGTCAAATTTTTCCATAGTTCAAAATGTATCTCCTTCTTACTGACACTGTACACAAACTCTTGGATCGTCTGTATGGGTTTCCACGCTCTCGTAGAAGCCCCAGATGCTGTTTTAATTTCAGTACAGCATTGTCCTTTGTATCTCTTAATGTTGTTTTCGTAAAGGTACCGAAGTGTTTGTAAAATAGACTGTTGGAATGGGGAAAGCTCTTGAATGTTCGCGATTGTGGATACACGGAAAAGAGATGGGTCGGATTCTGGGTTAATTGGAACATATGTAGGGTTGTTTACTCTATCATAAATGCGAGCGTTACGAAATACAATTTGCCAAGCATCATCTACTTGATCGATCAGACGGTTAATTCTCGTAGCCATTTTCACGTCTTCATTCTCACGTTCGAACTCCAAGAGTTTAAGTGTGTCGGCCCTATGATATAATTCACACAGGCCATCTCGAACGTTTTTGTATTTGGTGCAGATCGTTTCGATATTTACACTCGTGGGTAGACCATCTTCACTAAGTTCGTTTTTTGTAAAAAAATTATCGTATCCAATTCGGTAAGACAAGTATTGATCGTTATGCTCGTTAATCTTCCACATATGTTCCAATTCGTCGATGAAGTGTTTGAACTCTACATCGCTAAAAGTTTTAATTTCATTTGTCCTCATGGCACTGTTTGCTTCCTCGTGCCCAGCATTTTCGCTGATGAAGTGAGTACCCTCTGACATTTTCTATATTAGGGGGTCATTTTTCTAAGCTCAATTTTTTTGAAGCGTGGTCAAAAGTTTGACCATAATTTTATTTTGTATTTCAATTTGCCGTCCCACATTCACGAGTGCACTGCAGACCGTCTCACCTTCGGGTGTGATCAGAGCAGTTTCTAAAAGTTCGACCATGATACCTACGGGGTCGATTTCACCTTCATCTTCACTTTCATATTCCGCGAGGTCAATCGCATCTTCAGCACCAACAACTTCCTCGACCCCGGACTCGGACCCGGACTCAGACTCGGACTCATATTCAGACTCTTCTTTCTTCTCGGGGGTGGTTGACATTTTATGTACACACAGGAAAAAGGGTGCATGTTTTTTCGCGCTGAAATAAAATGTTGGTGTATAGTACAACAAAAAAAATGGCCGGTGGTCTCATGCAACTCGTAGCTTACGGTGCCCAGGATGTATACCTGACCGGCAACCCCGCTGTAACTTTCTTCCAGGCTGTTTACAAGCGCCACACCAACTTCGCGATGGAAAACATCGAACAAACCGTCAACGGTAACCCCGCTGACAACGGCCGTGTCTCCGTGACCGTCGCCCGTAACGGTGACCTCGTCGCCGACATGTACGTCGAGATGAAGGCCAAGGCTGGTCTCGTGGAAATCACCGGTGCCGCCGATGACACGTGCTTCGCCGCGGAGCGTGCCATCAAGGATGTTGAACTGTCCATCGGTGGTCAGCGCATCGACAAGCACTACCAAAGGTGGTGGCGTTTGTACTCCGAGTTGTACCTCGATGAGTCCAAGAAGGCGTCTTGGGGTAAGATGACCACCCCCGGTGCCGATGCCGGTCAGATCTTCCTCCCTCTGATCTTCTTCTTCAACCGCAACCCCGGTTTGGCGCTCCCCCTGATCGCGCTCCAGTACCACGAAGTCCGTTTGGATTTCGACCTGTCCTCCGAGTTCGACCAATACACCGATGGTTCCACCTTCAAGGTGTACGCCAACTACATCTACCTGGACACCGAAGAGCGTCGCCGCTTCGCCCAGAAGGGTCACGAATACCTGATCGAGCAGGTTCAGCATACCGGTTCCGACGCTCTTGCCAGCGCTGGCCAGGTCAAGCAGATCCGCCTCTCCTACAACCACCCCGTTAAGGAGCTTGTGTGGTGCGCTGACCAGGGTTCGGTGTCCCGTTCCAACTTGTGGAACTTCACCAGCTCGTCTGTCGCGACCCTCGCGTCGAACGTGTGCGCGGGTGCCAGTTCCGGTAACTGCTTCGTCGCCACGGCGATGACCGGTGCCCCCCTTCTGCAAGCGACTTCCGAAGGTGTTGCCTGGACCGAAGAACTTGCCGGCCCCGTCGACACGTTCAAGCTTGTGCTTAACGGCCAAGACCGCTTCAAGGAGCAAACCGGTAAGTACTTCAACCAAGTCCAAGCCTACAACCACCACACTGGCTCGCCTCTGCCCGGTGTGTACTCGTACTCTTTCGCGCTCAAGCCCGAAGAGCACCAGCCGACCGGTACCTGCAACTTCTCCCGCATCGATAACGCGCAAGTTGCCATCAAGACCAAGGCGGGCGCCGTCGCGACCAACCTCAACATGTTCGCTGTTAACTACAACGTCCTCCGCATTCAAAGCGGAATGGGCGGTTTGGCTTTCAGCAACTAAGTATCAAATATTCGTTTGATAGTAAAAAATATATAAAACAATCCTTTTTAAATTGCACGAATAATGCTATTTAAAAACGAAACTCCATGGTCAACTATCATGTCTACCCTTACCACTTGTCATCTTAAGTCACCCATTGTACCACGAACTCGTCTTATCAAGAAGAAGTCTCGTGTAGCTGTTCGTGCGAACTATAAAGTTACGTTGATTACACCCGGTGGTGATGAAACGTTTGAATGTGACGGTGATACGTATATTCTAGACGCTGCGGAACAAGAAGGACTCGATCTTCCGTATTCGTGTCGTGAGGGTACGTGTTCCGCGTGTGTGGCGAGATTAGTGTGGGGTCATGTAAGCCAAGATGCTCAATCCTTTCTTGATGAACATCAAATGATGAGGGGGTATACCATGTTATGTGTGGCTTACCCGAAAGCTGACTGTAAACTTAAAATAGAAGTTGAAGATGAACTCGCCTAAATCTATCTTAAAAGATATATTCTATTTACTATTATATGTTAGCTCTAGGTCAAACCCCGGTATGTTTTTCTATTATTCGGCGACGGACGTATCGACAACGAAAAAATGCCATGAAAAAACCCTGTATGAAAAATGCCGATGTACTAGACTGTGCGATACGTCACAGACGTTGTGAATTTTGCCCATTTAATGATTTTTTCAAACCTGAAAACGTAATTAAATGTACCCCCCCAGAGATAGATAATGATTAAGAAAATATTTGGATTATTATTTAAAATCGATAAACCTGTATTGGGTCGGTGGTCGTTGAAGTCGTGTAACGAAATTTCAACTTCTATAAACTCTATCTATCAGAACAGGGACCACTGTGGAGATACTATATGTAAAACACCCAAGAAAGCTTCAACGTACCATGATATAAAAGAGAAACACGTTAAATGAATATGTACGATGTCTATACTGACGGTAGTTGCCTGGGTAATCCCGGTCGTGGTGGTTGGGGTGCTATCGGAAATGACTTTAAACTTAGTGGTAAACAGTCTAACACGACTAACAATGTTATGGAGATGACTGCGGTTCTGAAAGCGTTAGAAGAATGTGGAAAACGAAATATAGACGAAGTCTGTATATTCACCGATAGTCAGTATGTGAAGAACGGAATTAGCAGTTGGATAATAAATTGGAAAAAAAACGAATGGAAAACGTCTACGGGGACTGCGGTAAAAAATAAAGAATTGTGGATCGCTATTGATGAAGCTCGTAGTAAATTGAAATATGTCAATTGGAAGTGGGTAAAGGCGCATAATGGGGATCCAAAGAATGAAGAAGTGGATAAATTAGCATTTACGAGTGCCGGTGGAATCGTTAAGTCTGGTAAAAACAAGTTTTATAGGGTCATTCGGGGACATATTCCCGGGGTGTACACCACGTGGAAGGACGCTAAGGCGCAGATTGACGGGTACAGTGGGGCTGTATATAAATCATTTACATCTGAAGAGGAAGCTTTGAAATGGGTAGTAGAACCGCTTGCGGTGAAAGGCGCTCGCATTTTATTGAACGTTCCTTATGATGAAAAAGATGTAGCCAAATCTCATGGCGCAAAATGGGACCCAGACGAAAAGAAGTGGTGGGTACAGGAGATGAAACCGGATCTCGAAAAATATATCAGTTAAATCTATATGGGTGAATCGGATGTGCCCCATTGTGGTACTTGGTGTGATAAACAAGAAAAATTGTTAATAAAATGGGCAGAAAAGGCTGCCGGGTATAGATGGTTACATAATCATGCGAGACTGTCGTTCAAGAAAACAAATGATTATTTAGCCTATCCGAGTATTATTATAGCGAGTATAACGGGTGTTGGTGGGTTTGCAGTACTTAACCCGAGTGGGAATAACGACTTGAGTAATGACATGAAGGTGCGTATTATCGCTATTCAATACTTTTTTGCATTTTTAAACGTTATGGGGGGGATATTGACATCCATAAGTAAATTTAGTCAAAGTTTAAGTTTATCTGAGGGGCATTCTGCTATGTGTGTACAGTGGTCTAAATTTTATAGAAACATAGATATGGAACTCTCGTTAGATACAAAACATCGCGTGAGTGTAGTAGAATTTGTAATGAAATGTAGAGAAGATTATGATAGACTACTCGACGACTCTCCGGATATTCCGGCTGAGACCATACAGGCGTTTCTGAAACAGTTTCCAGATAAGGAAAATAAGCCCGATGTGTGTAACGGGTTGAGTGTACTTGTTTCCGATGACACGGGGTCATCTAGTAATTCAATCAGTGCCGTAAATCGGTGGTTGGGTACACTTGCGAAAATGAGCAAAAATAGTCGGAAGAGTATAGACATTGTTTAATGTGTACTTATATTTATCAAAAACCTGATTTAAGTACTAGAGGTGTATCCGATGGAAACTGACGCGAAAAGAAATCCTTATTACTCCAATCACTGTGCCCAATCGTACTCGGCCCTGATCGATCAATCTTGATATATTTTCGCAAATCCTTGTAATAGACGCGAGCCCCGGCGGCTATAATATCTTCATGTTTCAGATCTACGTGGTTATCTATGGGAAAAAAGTGTTTGTAATACTTTTTCATATTTTCTACGTGTATGAGATAACACTTCATACTCGTTATCCATTTTACACGCTCTAACCCCTTCTCTTTACCGTCAGAATATCTAGAAAGGCAATGGAAGAAACATATTTCAAAGTCGTCACCCATCACGTCTATCACGCTTTGGACCTTTTTATAAAATTCGTCATTCAAGATGATTACATTATCTTCGAACATTAACGCGTATTTTATATTTTGGTCGAAACAGCGTTTATAAAAATCCATGTGTCCCATGTAACATCCAATCGCTCCCATATTAAAGTATGTGATATCTGGTCGCTTCTTCACCGAATCGTAGTGCATCTCAAGTGCTTCCTTGAAATATTCGGGTTTTACATATTTCTTATATTTCGTCGCATTTTCGACCGTCTTTGTATCTTTACCGTATATAATTTCAAGTGGAAGGTCGTCGTTATAGTAACTCATAAACGTTTTTTGTCGTTCTATAGACGATGGTAAAGTTAGAAGAAACGCTTTATAACCGACATTAAGTGATTTGCGCCTACTAAGTAAGACGAAAATCAGGACAATTAATGTCATCAAAAGTGCGAACCCCGGGTTGTCCATAATATAATATATGTATAGAATATAATATAATATGAAATCGCAAATATTGGGTCTGCTGGCTCTCACCCTCGTGTACGGTTTGATATATTCGATGTTACCGAAAGAAGAGTTTGGTTTCAAAAGTGTGATTGACCCATTTTACTTTTCGTTCACCACTATGAGTACGGTAGGGTACGGTGATATATCACCTAAATCTGACAGGGCTAAACTTATCGTGATGACACAACAAGCTGCGCTACTCGTAGAATTGTCTAGTATGTTTAAAACCATGTTCGTATTAAAAAATAAATAAATATACTCAGGTCTCCCTACCTTTTACGGTCCATCGCCCATTTAAGAGAGCCGATCGTCGTTCCCAATCGGTGGTTTGTATAGTCTTGGCTGGTGGCGTAACGAGAACACCTTCGTTAATAACACGACATTTATAGCTTCCAACTTCACATGCATGGTTCAATTCATAACGAGATGCAAATTGAATATACGAATTCGGGTTCATTTCAGCATCAAGAAGTGTCTTGTATCTGAGAGCATCTTCGAATGTGATGAAGGCTAGAATATGGTTGACTGGTAGGCCCTCATCGTTCAGCTTTTGGATAGAGTAGATACCTTCCTCTACATTAGGTTTGTGGAAAGTCAGAACATGAAGAAGATCGGTACCGGTGACTTCTGCGAGATCTTTACTATTCGTTTTATCAACTGTATAATAACTTCTACTTACTTTGGAAATCTTACATTTAGTGTATCTCGGAGGTAAGTAGGGGAGGGGGGCTCGAATGGCAAACATATTGAACTGATTTTTATATCAAGTGTATCTACTTAGGCTGAAATAATCTTCTTCACGGCTTCCGGCCAACTTAGAACACTGTTTTTGCCGTAATTACACCATGGATACGCGTTCTTACCGTCATGTCCCGCGAACTGTATAGCAGTCACATCCACGCGTCGAGCAAGTGCACATACCGTGTCGTTATCGTCTACGATGATACCAACATTTAAACACATACATAGATCCGATTTATACACCTCGTGATTCGTGTAACTGTTTGTCAATATAACCTCATCAAATATACCCGGGTAATGCACATTGATCCAATCTTCCGTCTCGGTTCTGGCATATTCTTGACGCCCCGTGACGATAAACATTTTATCAGAGTGTTTTCTGAGCTCATTCATAGCTTCCACAGACCCTTCAAAAGGTTGAATCATACCAAACACTTCAGATTTGTAAAAATCCCGAACCATCACCCTCGATTCGGCACTCGATATATTAAACATATCACTGTATACGTAACCGTATTTTGGTTTAGTCGGCATTGTCAGTTTATTCCATTTCGCCATGGGCTTCACGAATGGCATGAGCACTTCATCGATATCGATGGCTATACGATTCATTGTGTTATACCAACCCGTGCTCTCTAACTATTATTATCATATTTAATTTATTTACTTTAAATAGATGACAGGATTACCTGTTATAAATCGTGAACGCATGGAGAGGCTTAGGCCCCATCCGGTCACGAGTATTCCATTTAATATGAATACGGTCAGTATTGTTATTGTGATCTTATGTATGTTCGGCTTGTATAGGCGGTACGTGATCGTTAACAAATCTCGTGAACAACGCCATATTTGAGACACTCTTCTGCATCTATATAAATGTCACGTGCCATCATATCTTTGAGTACGTCTCGTGGAATGTTTGTTTCAGTCTTGTATAATTTTTTAGCGGTTTTCATAATTTTTTTACATGTTCTCATTTCGTCTCGCAATTCGACGTACTTACCCACAAACCCTGAGCTCAGTTGGTGGATAAGTACAAAAGCGTGTTTACCCATATAACGACGCGCACCACCGAGTAGAATAAACGTCCCAGCGCTACAGCATACACCTTCAACATATGTATTCACATGAACTTTTGAGTTTTTAAGTGTATCCATAGCACTCATACCAGCGTGTACGTCACCACCATCACTACAAATGCGAATGTTGATGGTCGGTGTGTACCCGGGGAGATCAATTGCCTTCTTGAGTAGATCAATCTCCAACGTTTTGAACTTTTCGATAAAGTCGAGGACATTCTTTCGGTCTACATCACCATAGTAATAAATGTCACACCCTACGGTGCGTACCTCGGCAATTGTTTCTTCGTGTTCGTCCTCGTTTTCAGAACTCATTTATTAAACTTCGCATATTCTTTTTAACTTTCATTACTTCGTTTGGTTTGTGTTTGTTACATAATGCCAAATGATTCATAACATCAAAATCGCCGGGGTTTAATTTGTACTGCAAAGCGTGACCAAAATCACCTTTTGACATATACTGTCGTATAACACTCAATTCTTCTATACCCAATCGCGTGGTGTTTCTAGATTGGATACCTTTCAGCTTATTCAATCGCATTTTGTAGTTACCATATTTTGTCCATGAACTACCAGCCTTGATTGTACTGATTTGCAGTGGTTTACCCATGTACATTTTAGGAATCGCGGCCGCGTTGAGTGCATAATAAGGCATGAGATCCCAGTCACCCGTCCTATAAATTTTCGTGTCGTACATATCCGCGTGTGACAACGAATCGATTATATCAACCGTTGAGTGATCTTCAGAATCTAAATAATTTCCATGTATCACATCGCATACGTGTCCATGTTCATGAAGTGTTTGTGAAATGTCGAATGTTCCGACAGAACATAAAATGTCTGCAATGACATCTTTGGATGTTTTAAAAATATCCTTTTCATCTGAGTTATGTACGTAGTCGTAGAAATTAAATATATTTCCATCACATTTTTCCGCGGCGAGACGGGAACGAGGGTTATCTGAAAGAAGTGATGCGATTTCATCTGGTGTACGACGCGGTATGATAATAAGTTCAAAATTTGGAAGTACATGCACAGACGTGGATGTCACAATCAACGAATTGTTCACACCCGGATTACCACTTGAAACGTAGTCTATAATTTGTTTCTGCCAGTGTACACTCGTATCGTACCCGTCTAGTAATACGATTGAATTTGAACGCAAGGCGTCTTGAAATGTAATTTGAATTTTTTGTAACGTATCTGCTTGTAATTCTATTACGTTCTTATCCACTATGACGTCAGATGCCACGAACGATTTCCCTCTACCCGTGGGTCCACATACGAAAACATTTTTCCCTTCAGAAACGTATTTTTCGAGAAGTCGAATCTCTTTAGTATGTAGCGTCAGGGGTCGCTGCTTTTTTTGTGGTATTATTTTAATGAAAGAGTCCATCAAAGATGATCTTACTGAACAGGCTTTAGATATTTTTTTCAATAATCAAATTTTATATACTAAAATATTAGAACCGATAAAGAGGAGAGTTATACCTATAATAATTTGTATCGCACTCTTTAATCTCATTCTATTCGTGATGATTGTGTATCTGACTCGCCGTCTATCGAAGATTTTATGATAATATCCGTAAGTCGATCCCCTGTAGCCCCCCTCAATTGACTTAATTCCTTTTTCAATTCGTTACCCAGATCGTCCTCACTTACAAACATATCAATCGGTTGAATGTGCATTATTTCTGGTTTGAAAAACCCACTGTCATCTGGAAACTGTTTTTCGAACGCTTGAATGACGAAGTATGGAATCGGTGGGGATTGTTCTATAAGTTTATCGTATTCTGCGCGGCACGCATCTATCATAGTAGATCCATCACATGACCGTTCTTCTAGCGGGAGTGTTAATTCTAGTCGAATTGTTCTCGAAAGTTTACCGTATTGAAGTGACGCGACTCTATTTCCTTCCATCATCTCACTTATTTTGAGAAACTGCATGACTGTCGCGATTATACCTGCAATTAAATTCAAACCACCGATCATTGCCGGCGCTGCTCCTCTTATACTCGAGGGTAGTGAACTTTGTGCAAAGTTCGCAGTACCCGTTACTGTAGAAAGAATAATTACAGGGAGTGAAAAATGCATGTTTTGTTTTTTGTAAATCAAAAATGCGTGATTATGCATATACCGATAACACGCGGACGCTTCCCCCCACGTTTTTAAAATTTGTTCTTGTTGTGGGGACCACAAGAATATACCCTTTTCAGATGTCTTGAGCTTTTTTTTATCCATCTTAGTATACACCTACATTTAATTTCTAATTCTATATAAATGAAGCGAAAGACACAGAGCGCCGTAGCGTTTGGCATTTTCGTGGTACTTTTGGTCTATATCGGATTTCTAACCTATTTGAGAGAGACGGGAAAGCAAAAAATACGCGAACACCGCGCGCGCCCTATACGGATTCGTGTACCCGAACCCGTCAAATATCAAATACCTATACGCGAGCCCGAATTTAGGAGACCGCCTATCAAGACGTATAAACCTGGGCACGTGCAGCAAATGGGATTGTTATCGGGTCCTGGTGGGGAAACGTTACCCCTGTATGGGAAGGAGGCTCGTGGACACAGGGATAGGTACAATTATTACACGTCCACGGCTGGAGAGCAGATATATTCAGTTCCCGTGTCCCGTGACGGTCGGGATTGTATGGACGATATAGGGTGTCAAGAACTGTACAACAGTGACCAGGTTTCTGTTATGGGTAGTTCTTCTCCGTATGACGTGAAGATGTATAGGACGGATAACTTCTTTTAAATGAAACGAATTCCATACCGTTTAGTCATGTATTTTTTAGCTTCCGGCATTGAAGGGCGACTCCAAAGGAGCCACCTCGACCAAAACCCAGCTGTACGCATACCAGATTTGGTCCAGGTCTCACCCATACGCGAATGCCTCGCCACGTATCTACGCATACGTTCGGGATCCCCGTGAATTGTAAAATCCGAATAGCCTTTACCTCCGAAATCTACATACTTTCCATCGTCGAACGTGACCCTATATTTTTTATCCTTTTTCGGACTATTACGAAGAATCACTTTCATCTATATATACACGACATAAAGATTTCATGGGACATATACTCATGGCCAGGACAACGACTACTATACGACCCCCGTGGGATTTGATAGAGAAGGCCTGTAGATACGCGGTCTTGAATGACGAGAAACCGACGCGTGAATATATCAAAAAAGTACTGGCTGAGAAATACAATTACGACGTAGAATCCGCGATTGACAGGGGATTACATTTGGGTGTACTTGATGGTATTTACGAACAAAAAGATGACGCTTACCACATTTCCAAAACTTAATGTACTTAAAGAAGTGTCCCGTATACTATATAACAAAGGGGGTCTCCACGCGGTTGGGGGCTCCCTCACATCGAGTGCTCTTATGGTGTAGTTGGTTAACACTGTGGACTTTGAATCCACCACCCCAAGTTCAAGTCTTGGTGGGAGCTTGTTGGTCCTCTCTTAGCTCAGTTGGTAGAGCAATGGACTGTAGTTCCATTTGTCACCTGTTCGATTCAGGTAGAGAGGACATACGTACCGTATATTGATAGTACAATTGTCGTTTTTTTCCCATAGCTCAGTTGGCAGAGCGTGCGACTGTTAATCGCAAGGTCATCGGTTCGAACCCGGTTGGGAAAGTTTTTTACTTTTACAGTGTGTTTTCCACTTTGTAAAAATAACCTAACTTATTATATGACTTATACCCCAGCTCACATGAATCCAATTTGGAAATGGATGCGTAGTAATATCGTCAATCTATCGTTTACCGCCAATAAGGCTGTAGTTATACGTGATTGGAGATTGGCTGCATTGCATAATTTTTTCAGTATTGGTATTGTAATTTGGGTTATTTATTCATTATTTGCCGGAAAGACGTACATCGTCACCGAAGTTCCAACAGGGGTTGCGAGTGCTTGGGGTTTGGCCTCGACCGAGTATACGTCTACCCAAACTGCTATATACCAGGGTGGTGCATCTTTCTGCGATACTCTCGCAAATTACCAGTTTAAATACTCAGATGATTGGTACTATAGCGCACCAGTATGTGCGTTCTATACGGGAGCTGAGTTAATCTCAAAGCTACCCTCAGGTAATGTGATGTTTTTTACGACACATATATCCGAAACAATAAAACAAAGATACGATAAACCCGCTATTGGGTGTATCTCCGACTCAAATGGTCTTGGAGACGCGGTAGAAGTTATGGGGAGGTGTGAACATTCAAAATCTACAAACTTTTTAGCACCCGGTATAGAAGAAAGTTATTTCGCATTCAATCATTATTTCGATTCTCGTATAGAATCTGGGGCAAAACCACTTACGTATGTTAGGAGAGATGGGTTTGATGATAATCTATACACGTTTGAAAGGGGTGATGCAATTCGTCTGAAAGTGTCCGAGTGGCTAAACATTACCGGAATTGAACTCGACAAACCATTCAATGAACAGGGAGTGGACGGTTTAGATATTACGGGTTTCAATGGTGCCGGAGAAGACAGTGAAAAGTATCCATACGTGAGAACCAGTGGGTTGCGGTTGAATATAGAGGTCAAGTATCACAACTTCCACCTTGACCGACAAATACATACAAATATGGGGGGTGAAGATGTGTACGCTGTCGTGACAGTATCCCCCAAAATCGGTTGGTTCTCAAAAGGAGACGAAATATTGTATAGCCAAGAGGGTGGTGGTGCAGCATTTGACATAGACAACCCAATTAATCTGACAAGTGGACAACCAAATGGTATGTATTATGATTTTTATAGGTACGGTATTTTATTTGATATACAGCAAACTGGTTTAATCGGGAAAATAGATTACCTTTTCATTCTCATGCAATTTACATCTGGTATTGTTCTATTGGGACTTGCTACTACACTCGTTGGTTTCATTGCTAAATTTGGGTTAGGTGACAAGTCTGAATTATATAGGGGTGCAATGTTAGAGACGTTTGATGTCCAACGTGAAGCTGCGCGGTACGCTACACAGGCGTGTGTTGCTACCAAAAGTTTCAAAGAGGCTGACAATGATGGCAGGGGTGATTTAGATTTTGATGAGTTGAGAGTACTCATAAAAGATTCTTTCTCTAAGAGTTATTTAGATGATGGCGCCGATGACCACTTTAACGAAAAAGAAATTACTGCGATGGCATATTACCTCATGAGAGCAGCTGATGAAAACCTGGACGAAAGGATTTTAGAACAACGTGAGAAAACACCGGAAGAGTTGAAAAATTCAAAGATATCATTACATGAATGGCAAGAATTGTCTACAACGGGTGTTTTCACTTTTAAAGATCTTAAAGCTACATCAAAAGAACAACTAGAGGCAGCTGGATGGAAGAAGAGTATTTTTAGACAGAGAAGTAATAAAAATCCATATCCTTCGCAATGAGTAAAGCTTTATAAAAATCTTATACAATTAGATATTACGATGATACTCATAGATCGTATATTTCGTTTCCTTTCGAAAGACATTAATTTACCTATAAGATGTTACGCGAGTAAACAACAATTATATTCCCCGAAATGTAACTGTGATTGTAAGATATTTTGTAAGAAATTACCCGGTGGAACTCCTGCATATCAGACAGTGAGACTACCGTCGTCATCGTCGAAAAAATATTATTACCGTATAATAAATGAACAGAAATATCAGCAACAATAACTTTCCCGAGATGGGTAGTCCAATCGTTGGAAATAGGCGAAATAACAACAACAACAATAATAATAATAATAATAACAAAAATAAAACAAATAATAAACACCCAAAAAATGTAAATGTATCTACATTTTATAATAAAAGTTTTATGAACGCAAACAAAAAGAATATACCCGCGAGTAAAAGATCCTTTTTGATTACGAATGTGAGTACCAATGATAAGAAGGTTAAAACGGTATACAATATACGTGGGTTGACGAAATGGTTGAAGGAACATGGTAATAGCCCCGTATCTCGTACACCTGCCACGGTTAAAAACATTAAAAAATACCCCAACGATCTCCCTAAACCTCTCATCGTGAAAATGAAACGAGGGCCGGTGAAACGTTCTCCCAAGTCACCCCCGACCAAGAAAAAGCCTCGGAGTGCTTAAATATGTTTCTGGCACACGGCTATGTACATGTCACTCCCACCTATTAATTCCAGTTTTTTACTATCGACTGTACGTTTCGTAAACGGGCCGGGGGTTCCATCGTTACATTTCATACACAGGGCTGAAAGCTTAGTAACCTCACTCGCGAGAGGTATACAATCTATTAATTCACCAAACTTTCTTTGAAAACAGTCTCCATCGAGTCCCGTGAGAATTACCATCTTATTTTCAAAGAGACAATATTCAATAAACTTTCTGAGTTTTGGAAAAAATTGACCTTCATCAATCGCGATGATATCAGCTACTACAAATTCAGTTGAATCAAATAGGTCATACAGGTCATATAATTTGTGACAATTAAACTGTACATTATCATGTGTCTTCAAAACTTCATCTGGAGACCTAGTATCTTTAGCTGAATTGACAACAAGGATATCCTTACCAATAACTTTTAGTCTCTTAAGGCGTCTAATGAGTTCGGAAGTTTTTCCAGAAAACATATTACCCATGATAATGTGAAGACTCATATTTATTATTATTCCTGTATATTTTTTAACGCTGTTTTTTTATACATATAAATTATGAAGAAGTTCGTACCAGTAGTATTGATAATAGCGTGTCTCGTCGGTGTATTATACTATATCCAGACAGAACACCATAGACTTTCAGATTATTTCATGGTAGAATCTCGTACACCGAAAGATTTCCCCTCAATTCGATTCGAAGATGATTTTTTGACAAAGGAGGAATGTTCAGAACTATCTTCCTATATTCAGAACCATGAACTTTTGGCTGAAAGTAGGCTCGGTGAACAATTTAAGGGTACGTATGGTTTCAAATTAACATTTAGGGAAGCGAGTATAAAATATGATATAGAAAATATTAAAAAATTGTACAACCTAGATTTTGGACCTATTCATAACGTGTACAAAAAAATCAAACACCCAGAAGCAAACGCATTTTTATTTAATCCACTCGTAATTAACACGAAGTGTACTGAAGCTGAAGACGATGTAACAGCAGATGCACATTATGATGTAACATTAGACATCCGTAGTTTCGGTAGATGGGTCACACCATTATGCACCACGGTTGTGTACGTGGAAGTTCCAGATGTATTTAAATTAGGACGTCTAGGAATGTTGAAATTCGGGGTGGTTGACATGTTTCAGATTCTATTCGCTAAACCAAAAACTGGACGTAAAGTAACGTTTAGGGGTGACATGTACCACTATGTAGAATCGATGTACACAAAAACACCCAAAAAACGGATTAGTCTCGTATTTGAACAATACAAATTGTCAGCAGAAGAGATACATAAATACGCCGAACTTGAAATAGATTAAAGGTCAAATACTAAATATATTCATGATTGAATATACTTCAGGTGATGGTATTAGTATACGGGTAGGTCAAACAGCTAAAGAAAATGATATACTCGTGAATATAAGTGACCCAAACCATTGGTGGTTACATGCGAGTGGGTACGCGGGTGCTCATGTCGTCGTATGTTACGATGGTGATGAACTACCAAGAAATGTAAAACGAGACGCAGCGGTTTTAGCTCTTCACCACAGTAAAACACCTGATTCTAAAATGTCATGGGTCGATATGGTACGTGTCAGAAATGTTGTATCAGTGAAACACTATGGGCGAGTGACCTTAGAGGGTCGAGTGACTCAACTCACTATTTTTATGAGGAAGGAAAAGGAGCGCCTCGAACAACTCTTAAAATATGTAAAATAATTCTACGTATACAGTATATGAGTCTAACATTCAAAGATAGTTTAATGTTCTATAACACATCATTCCGTAATGTGGGCCTTTATACGTCTATATCATTAGGTCTTCTCGGTGTTTCGAGATTCTATCGAGTGAAGGGTAATGCATTATACAATAAAGCATTCATACTCTTGAGTCTTATCGCTATACTACTCGCGGTTGTCACGTTACAAAATTTAATCAAACAATTAACACAATTCAATAGTCAGCTAAAAGGCGATGAACAGAAAATATTGGAGGCGTGGGTAAGTGTATCTAAAGGAGCGCAATTATTGGTCTACCCCATTTTAGGATTTGCACTATTCACACTTTACCGCGAATCGGTTAAAAGTAATCCAGTATAAAGATATTATATGTTAATTATACACATGGATAAGAAAAAGGTGGTGGTAGGAGATGTGTCCTCTTCTCGTCTCACTACTACTCAGCTTGCTCAGCGTTCAATTGATTCTCGTGCCACTGCTGTAAAAAAGGCACTCGAAGCTGAAAAGGTTCCATTCCCAAAAACCTCTAGGTAAATAAAATAATAGCAACACTTTTATTTTTTACGATAAATATAGTACTATCGTAAAAAATAACGTCGTAATAAGTAAGATGCCTCTCACCGATGCTGAAATTACCAAGAAGGTTGGGGAGCTGCGTAAATCTGAAGGTAAGATCTACGCACCCCTCAAATATTTCAGGGGACTCACCACTCCTATGAGTGTTGAGACCCGCTACAAGAAGATGCTCAGGAAAGACTACTCAAACTTCAAGACAGACGAAGGACAAAAGACTAAGACTTCCTCCTACACCCAAAAATTCAGGAAAAAGTATGGACCAGAGGTTAGGTCCCTACCCGAAATTGCTAAGGCTACTAAGATTCCTCTAAAGACTGTGAAGACCATCTACAATAGGGGACTCGCTGCGTGGAGAACCGGGCATCGTCCGGGTGCTTCTCCACAAGCGTGGGGGTATGCTAGGGTGCACAGCTTCGCCACTAAGGGGAAGACGTACTACACGGCGGATAAGGATTTACGATAAACCATTCATCGATTCGTTCTATCATAGCGCGCTTATCCTCCTCTGTATATTTGGTACCCTTATTCTGATTCGTATTGTCAATCAACCATTGAGAGTTCAGATAGTGCCAGCAATATTTGTTGTCATCCGGTAAATTCCATCCATGACATGGAATGATTTCATCTATCTGAACCTCATCATCTTCTGTTTTTGGGCGACCATACCTATCTTCAAAAAGTTTATGGAGATACTTGACCCAATCTTCTGAGGTCATACAAAGATCTTCCAATGCACCTATAGGATTTTTAGCCTTTGTGGCGTGATATCGTCTAACTCGTCTCAAAGAAATCGCGTGTCCACATGGGTCACATATACTACATTGTCGTCGCCGCTTCTCATGCTCGCAGATTTGAGACCCACCACACTCCTTGCATTCAATGCGCCGCTTCCTGTGCTCACAGATTGAGCCCCCACCGCACTCCTTGCACTGAGAGCGAGGACGACCGTGCTCACATAATCCTGACCCACCGCACTCCTTGCAGTTAGAGCGCACACGACCGTGCTCGCAGATTTGTGACCCACCGCACTCCTTGCACTTATCGCGCTGACGACCGTGCTCGCAGATTGATGCCCCACCGCACTCCTTGCACTGAGAGCGCCGACGACCGTGCTCGCATATCTGTGACCCACCGCACTCCTTGCACTGAGAGCGATGACGACCGTGCTCGCAGATTGATGCCCCACCGCACTCCTTGCACCTAGAGCGCAGACGACCGTGCTCGCAGATTGATGCCCCACCGCACTCCTTGCACTGAGAGCGCAGACGACCGTGCTCGCAGATTGATGCCCCACCGCACTCCTTGCACTGAGAGCGCCGACGACCGTGCTCGCAGATTGATGCACCACCGCACTCCTTGCATGTAGAGCGCCGACGACCGTGCGGACATTTCGGATGAACATATTTTGGTTTTTTGGTGATAGTAGGGCACGGAGTACAAAAATTGAACAAATCCAGTCTGGTTTGAATCATCTTAACATACTTTCTGGACAAGTCTCTAAATCACTTAGGCGTAATATTTATTGAATTACACATTTACCATTTCCATTTCTTCTCTCTAGAAACCCACTGGCAATATTCGTTTCATGTTCATATAACTCATTGTAGAACATCTTGTCATATGTAAATTCAGATAACCGTGACTCAATCAATCTTTGTTCATAAATAACAACATTGTCATCCATTATCTGTTTGATGATAGTATCATCTTCCTTGAAATATATAATCTCGAGATTTGTTCCCTTTTTGAAATAACTGTTCATATGTAATAACGTTTTATATTTTTTTTACTATTTTTCATTCACCGAGGAATTCCCAAAAACATTCCGTACATTGGCGGCTACATTCGAAAATACCCGCCTTAATCATCTTGTAAGAGAGATCATCGTGCTCATTATGAATCGGTTCCGGCAACGGTGCGTATAATTTCAAGAGCTTCATGCGTTCATCTTGGTTTTTCATGTATTCTTTGACGAGTTCGATCGCACCCGCACGTTTACCGGTCAAAAAAATAGGGGGGTCGAAGACCCACATCGGTGTTAGGTTGCACAGTTGAGGAATGATGACCGTGTTCATTGTTGGTTGTTGGTTGTTGACTTTTAGATGAAAAATACATACATTGTTACAAACTTAGGTGCTATTTATCTAAAGAATTGTTCGACCAGTCGTGAACACCTTCCTATCAATGCTCCAGTAATCACGCCACTCGCGCTCAACATTGTTATCCCCCAATACATATTCTCTCTCTATACACGCCAACTCTAAGCTATCCATCTTTTTCTCAGACTCACGGACCTTCTTCTCGGCATCTTCCACATTTGAGGTCCATTTCCCGTGACACTCTTCCTTGTAGTCATCGTAAATCTTTTTCTCAAACGCGGGGAGTTTTTGGAGCGTTTTGAGTGAAAGTTCATCATAGAACATGAGACCTCTCTTTGCTCTTTCAATCTC